>Ga0247813_10002310_pt1 | contig 13210 bp, 15 predicted proteins | sample UWRJL169409C1_FD_180719 | JGI IMG/M metagenome (GOLD analysis project Ga0247813, IMG submission 180719) | Plant litter microbial communities from Arlington Agricultural Research Station in Wisconsin, United States - UWRJ-L169-409C-1 | ecosystem: Environmental > Terrestrial > Plant litter >... | reverse complement strand
CTGGCCAGCAACCCTTCATTCATGACGCCATCGGCACCGAGATATTTGTCGCGGGTTTCAAGCGAGATGACCGCGCCAAATTCGCGGGCATAGGTCATGGCGCGACGAAGGACGAGCGTGTCGTGTACCGGACGGCGGCCGTTGGTGAAGCAGACGGCACCGGCTTCGCGCAACAGGCCGAATTCGGTCATTTCCTCGCCATCAAGATGCTTTGTCAGCGCCGCCGCCGGATAGACATTGATCAGCGCCTTGTCGCGCGCCGTCTTCTGGACGAACTGTACCAGCGCGATATCGTCGATGACGGGATCGGTATCCGGCATGGTGATGATCGAGGTGACGCCGCCTGCAGCCGCAGCCCGCGATGCGGACTCGATGGTCTCGCGATATTCACCGCCGGGTTCGCCGACGAAAACGCGGGCATCGACCAGGCCGGGCACCGCAACGAGGCCGGTGCAGTCCTTGATTTCTGCGCCTTCAGGAACACCCTGGTTCTGGGCTGATTGCCCCGCAGCAACGATCGAGCCGTTTTCGACGATGATGTCGCCGGTTTCATCGAGATTGCGCGAGGGATCGATGATCCGCAGGTTCTTCAGGACGAGGTTGCTCATGTGCGCGGCCCCTGGTTCTGCGAAAGAAGAAGCGTTTCCATCACCGCCATGCGCACCGCAACCCCCATTTCGACTTGTTGCTCGATCACGCTCTGCGGTCCATCGGCGATCTCCGAGGCGATCTCGACGCCGCGGTTCATTGGGCCGGGATGCATGACCAGCGCGTCTTCCTTGGCAGCTTTCAGTTTTTCGGCATCAAGCCCGTAATAGCGGAAATATTCCCGCACCGAGGGCACGAAGGAGCCGGCCATGCGCTCGCGCTGCAGCCGCAGCATCATCACCACGTCGGCATCCTTCAGGCCTTCTTCCATCGAGTGGTAGACCTCGGCGCCCATGTCGGCGATGCCGGAGGGGAGAAGGGTTGCCGGCGCGACCACACGGACGCGGGCGCCCATCTGGTTAAGCAGCAGGATGTTGGAGCGGGCAACGCGTGAATGCAGCACGTCGCCGCAGATCGCGACGATGATGCGCGACAGCTTACCCTTGGCGCGGCGGATGGTCAGCGCGTCGAGCAGCGCCTGCGTCGGATGCTCATGCTGGCCGTCGCCGGCGTTGACGACAGAGCAGGAAACTTTTTGGGCAAGCAGGGCAGCGGCACCGGCCGACGAGTGGCGCACGACCAGCACATCCGGGTGCATCGCGTTCAGCGTCATCGCCGTATCGATCAGCGTTTCGCCCTTCTTGACCGAGGAGTTGCTGACCGACATGTTCATCACGTCGGCACCCAGCCGCTTGCCGGCAAGTTCGAACGAGGATTGCGTCCGGGTCGAGGCTTCGAAGAACAGGTTGATCTGCGTCAGGCCGCGCAGCGTCGTGGTCTTCTTTTCTCTCTGGCGGGAAATCTTGACGGCTTCGTCGGCCCGGTCGAGCAGGAGCGTGATGTCCTGTTCCGTCAGGCCCTTGATGCCGAGCAGGTGGCGATGCGGAAAGAAATCCATGGGGAGCCGCCTCATTTGGTGAAGTTGCGTGGGTCTATAATGACTGTATCCCCAACCGGCAAGGCAAAGGCTGCGCAAACCGGCCGCATCCCCACGCTTTTGTGGCGATTACGCACCGCGCGCAAATTGTTGCGGGATGCGGCATTTATCCCGTACCCATCCTGTTCCTAAGCATAGGGACTTGGGTTAGAAACGCGGCATGACTCTGAACCGCACCGAACAGAAATTAGCCGATCTGAACCAGCCGAAACCCTGGTCGGGGATCAATGCCTTCCGCTCCGACCCGTTGCTGGTCGATATCGCCGCGTCGATGCCGCGTCCTCTGCGCGATGATTTCGAGACGATCGGCCGCTATGTGACCTCACCCGAGGCGCAGGATCTGGCCCGCATGGCCAATGAGGGCCTGCCCAAGCTGCGCACCCATGGGCCGCGCGGCGAGCGGCTCGACGTGGTCGAATTTCACCCCGCCTGGCACGCGCTGATGCGCCGCTCGGTGACCTCGGGCCTGCATGCCTCGGCCTGGGAAAACATCGCCGACGAGCGCGGCCGCTCGCACAAGGCACGGGCGCTACGCTTCTACCTGACGGCGCAGCTCGAATGCGGCCATCTCTGCCCGTTGACCATGACCAGCGCGTCGGTGGCTGCGATCTCCGCGTCACCGGCCGTCCAGAAGGAATGGGCGCCCAAAATCCTGTCGCGGAAATACGATTCGTCCAACAGGCCATGGATGCAGAAAGCCTCCGTCACCATCGGCATGGGCATGACGGAAAAGCAGGGCGGCACGGATGTGCGCGCCAATACCTCGACCGCCGAGCGGGTGGGCGAGGGCATCTACCGGCTGAACGGCCACAAATGGTTCATGTCGGCACCGATGAGCGATGCTTTCGTCATGCTGGCGCAGACCCGTGACGGGCTCGGCTGCTTCCTCGTTCCGCGTCTCCTTGAAGACGGCTCGGCCAATGGCCTGCGCTTCCAGCGGCTGAAGGACAAGCTCGGCAACCGCTCGAATGCCTCCTCCGAGGTCGAGTTCTCCGATACATTCGGCTTCGTGCTCGGTTCCCCGGATGCGGGTATCCGCACCATTCTCGACATGGTGACGCTGACGCGCCTCGATTGCGCATTGGCGTCTGCCGGCATGATGCGGGCGTCGCTGGCCGAAGCCGTGCATCATGTGCGCGGCCGCAAGGTTTCCGGCAAGCCGCTGGTCGCTCAGCCGATGATGACCCGGGTTCTGGCCGACATGGCGCTCGATGTCGCCGCTGCCAGCGCCTTGTCGTTCCGTCTTGCCGAAGCCTTCGACAAGGCCCGCGACAGTGCCGAGGACGCGGCCTATGCGCGGATCATGACGCCGGTCGCGAAATACTGGAGCTGCAAGATTGCGCCGGCGCTGATTGCCGAGGCGATGGAATGCATCGGCGGCAGCGGTTATGTCGAGGAACGGCCGATCGCCCGGCATTATCGCGAAGCTCCGGTCAATGCGATCTGGGAAGGTTCCGGCAATGTCATGGCGCTCGACGTGCTGCGGGTGCTGACCCGGGGCAAGGACCTGTTCGAGCTGCTGTTTCAGGTGATCAGCCGCGATCTCGGCCCCTCCGCCAAGAAGACCGTCGATGTGCTGCGGGCGGCGATGTCGCTCTGCGAGCGCGACGAGGGGGCAGCCCGCATGCTGGTCGAACAGCTGGCGCTGGCTGCCGCGGCTGCCGAACTCTACCGGCTGGGCGCGGGGCGGATTGCCGATGCATTCCTCGAATCACGCTTGGCCGCGGGATGGCGCTCGACCTATGGCATGCTCGATTCGCGCTTTGATTCCGCCTATATCGTCGACCTGCTTTATCCGGCGGCAATATAGCCGGTAACGGTTAGTACCAGCGGGATTGTAAAGAACGACACGACCGTCTGGACAGTGGCGACAGCAGCATAGAGCGGCGCGTCGCCCCCCATCTGCTTGGCCAGCAGATAGCCGTTCATCGCCGTCGGTACGCTGGCGCCGAGCGCGATAATCAGCAATGCATCGCCGCGGATCCCGAGCAGATAGGCGGTGCCGACCATGAACACCGGCATCACTATCAGCTTCAGAAAGACCGCAAGCAGGGCAACCATGCTCGGCCGCAGCGCATCCGAGACCTTAAGGCCGGCTCCGACCATCACTAGCCCAAGGCTGAGCGAGGCGCTGGCCAGCATCTCGACGGCGGTCAGAACCGGACCGTAGACGGGAACCTGAAAGAAATTCAGCACAATACCGAGCACTGAGGCGACGATCAGCGGATTGGTAGCAATCTTGAAGGCGAAGAACCGCAACCCCTTCGGCCCGCCGTTGAAGCCGATCAGCACGCCGATATTGTAGAGATTGATGGGGATGATCACCAAGGTCATCACCAGCGCCGTCAGGCTGAGACCGAGCGGGCCATAGAGCTTCTGGGCGATCGCCAGCGCCATGAAGCCGTTCCAGCGCGTTGCCGTCTGAAAGATCGAGGTGAAAGCGGCGGATGACACGTGGCGGGCACGCAGCAGTGGCCAGAGCAACAGTAATGCGCCGGACATCAGGGTAATGCTGCCGATCGTCGCCAGCGCCGTCGCATCCGTCTTCATGCCGGCAAAGTCGGCGGTCGCCAGGGTCGAGAACAAAAGGGCAGGGAACAGGATGTAGTAGCCGAGCTGCTCCAGTCCTTCCCACAGCGTGTTGTCGACCAGCGACGAACGCTTCAGCCACACCCCCAGCGAAACGAGCAGGAAGATCGGCAGGATGCTTTCGAAGATGATCGTCATGGGGGAATGCCTGCAGCGGGAAGAAGCCCACCGATAGCCCCTTGTCCACAGCGCGGCAACCGCACGCCTCAGAAATTAACCTTAACAAATGGTTTACGTTGCGCCCTCAAGGTTAACGGGCAAGAGTGGCCGTGAAGAAATTTTTAACGCTTTGTGGAATGGAGCACGTTCGGTGAGAACTGGCTTGGTCATCATCATGACGATGTTTTTTGCGAGCCTTGCGCTCGATCTGGCGGTTCCGGCCGTCATCCTCGTGAGCTTGCTTGCTCTGGATTGGCTGTCGGGGCAGGTCCGGCATGGCTCATTCCTTGAGGGGAGAACGGCATGAAGTGGTTCCTGATCCTCTGGGCGTGCCCGGTCATCCTGCTCACCGGCTGGTACGGGCTTTCCTATTACGACATGAGCTTTGGCATCTTCATGCTGACGCGCCAGGCACATGATCTGGTCTTTGCCATCTATGGCAACGTGCTCGGTATTCCGCCGGAAACCATTCCGCCGCTGGTCGCCCGCGCCATCGTCTTCGACAGCTTCTTGGTCTTTGCCATCATCGCGTTCCGCAAGCGCCGGGAAATCCGTGCCTGGTACAACAGGCGTTTTCCGCCGGTTCAGCCTTCGGACGCTGCGGCAGCGTCCTTTGCCAAGGATGCCAATCTGTCGAGCGCACCCTGAAGAATGAAAGAGGCGGCAGCCGAATCGATCCGGTCGGCGCGCTTCTTCCTCGATACATCCATCTCGATCAGCACCCGCTCGGCCGCCACGGTCGATAGCCGTTCGTCCCAGTAGATGAACGGCAGCTCCGTCTTCTGCGCCATGTTGTGCACGAAAGCCCGGGTAGCCTGGGCGCGCGGACCGGCCGAACCGTCCATATTGATCGGCAGGCCGATGACGAACGCGACGATCCTTTCCTTCTCAGCCATAGCAAGCAGCGCCTGCGCGTCCAAACCGAACTTGACCCGCTTGATCACCTCGCGCGGCGTGGCGAACCGCCGTCCGAGATCGGACACTGAAATGCCGATCGTCTTGGTGCCAAGGTCAAGGCCTGCGATGGCCTGGCTGGGCAGGAGGGTGGATGCGAGATCTTCGATGCTGAGAACAGCCATGTGATTTGCCGATTCGGTCTTTTAGGATTACTCGGGTGATCCATATCCCTATCCTGCCGCCAAATCATCCCCGCCATAAATCCCAAATCATCCCCGCGATAAATCAAGGAGTATTGTCATGAAGATCAAATGGCTCGGACATTCCGCGTTCCATCTGGAAACCGCCAAATCAAAAATCCTCATCGACCCCTTCTTCACCGGCAATCCCTCCTTCGACGAATCCTCGCGCAATGACGCCGCCGCCGGGCTCACCCATATTCTGCTTACCCACGGCCATGGCGACCATGTCGGCGATACGATTGCGCTGGCCAAGGAAACCGGCGCGATCGTCGTTGCCAATGCCGATCTCGCCGCATGGCTGGGCTCGAAGGGTGTTCAGACGATCGAAATGGGCAATACCGGCGGCACCATCCATCTCGACGGCTTTTCCACCACCTTCGTCAATGCGCTGCATTCCTCGGCGCAGCTGACCGAGGACGGCGTGTCGCATTCGCTCGGCAATGCCAATGGCCTCGTCCTGCATTTCGAGGACGAGCCCACGCTTTATCACATGGGCGATACCGACATCTTCTCCGACATGGCGCTGATCCAGGAACTGCACCAGCCTGAAATCGGCCTGGTGCCGATCGGCGACCGGTTCACCATGGGCGGTGCCGTGGCGGCATTGGCCTGCCAGCGCTTCTTCAAGTTTGCCACCGTGCTTCCTTGCCACTACGGTTCGTTCGGCATTATCGACCAGACGCCGGAGCTGTTCATCACAGGCATGGACGGCGCTTCAGCGAAGGTCGAAGCGCCAGCAGTCGGCGGTATTGTTGCCGTCTAAGCGGATTGCGTTTGCATTCCCCCGTTGCGTGGCAGCACTGCGGCTATTATAGCGGGGGAAAGTTCCTTGAAGACCGGAGACACCCATGTCCGTAGACCTCGCCACCGTGAAGCGCGTCGCGCGTCTTGCCCGCATTGCCGTCACCGAAGAGGAAGTGCTGCGCATGACCGGCGAACTGAACGGCATCCTTGGCTTCGTCGAGCAGCTTTCCGAGGTCAATGTCGAGGGCGTCGAGCCGATGACATCCGTGACGCCGATGGCAATGAAGAAGCGCGTCGATGAAGTGACCGATGGCAACAAGGCCGCCGATATCGTCGCCAATGCCCCGAACGAGGATCGCAATTTCTTCCTCGTCCCGAAGGTTGTCGAATAAGCTCTGCCGTTACCGCCGTCCGCCCGAACCCGATTTTGAAAGCCTGCCATGACCGACCTGACCCGCCTGACCATTGCTGAAGCGCGCGCGAAGCTGAGCTCCAAGGAAATCTCCGCCGTCGAGCTGACCGAGGCCTATATCGGCGCCATCGACGCGGCCAATGGCGCGCTGAATGCCTATGTCGTTACCACGCCGGACAAGGCGCGCGAGATGGCGAAGGCTTCCGATGCCCGTATCGCTGCCGGCAAGGCCGGCGCGCTCGAAGGCATTCCGCTTGGGATCAAGGACCTGTTCGGCACTGAAGGCATCCACACCCAGGCCTGCAGCCACATTCTCGACGGCTTCAAGCCGCGTTACGAATCGACCGTCACCCAGAACCTGTGGAACGACGGCGCCGTCATGCTCGGCAAGCTCAACATGGATGAGTTCGCCATGGGTTCGTCGAACGAAAGCTCTTATTATGGTCCGGTGAAAAACCCGTGGCGCGCCAATGGCTCCAACCTCGATCTGGTTCCGGGCGGCTCCTCCGGCGGTTCGGCTGCAGCCGTTGCCGCATTCCTGTGCGCCGGTGCCACCGCCACCGATACCGGTGGCTCGATCCGCCAGCCGGCCGCCTTTACCGGCACTGTCGGCATCAAGCCGACCTATGGCCGCTGCTCGCGCTGGGGCATCGTCGCTTTTGCCTCTTCGCTCGATCAGGCTGGTCCGATCGCCCGCGACGTGCGCGATGCGGCGATCCTGTTGAAGTCGATGGCATCGGTCGATGCCAAGGACACGACCTCGGTCGATCTGCCGGTGCCAAACTATGAGGCCTCGCTTGGCCAGTCGCTGAAGGGCATGAAGATCGGCATTCCGAAGGAGTACCGCGTCGACGGCATGCCGGAAGAAATCGAAACCCTGTGGCAACAGGGCATTGCCTGGCTGAAGGACGCCGGTGCCGAGATCGTCGATATCAGCCTGCCGCACACCAAATATGCGCTTCCGGCCTACTACATCGTGGCGCCCGCTGAAGCCTCGTCCAACCTTGCCCGCTATGACGGCGTTCGCTACGGCCTGCGTGTCGACGGCAAGGACATTGCCGACATGTACGAGAAGACCCGTGCGGCCGGCTTCGGCACCGAGGTCAAGCGCCGCATCATGATCGGCACCTATGTGCTGTCTGCCGGCTATTACGATGCCTATTACCTGCAGGCGCAGAAGGTCCGCACGCTGATCAAGCGCGACTTCGAACTGGCTTTCCACGCCGGTGTCGATGCGATCTTGACGCCTGCCACCCCATCCTCCGCCTTCGGCATTGCCGACGAGGACCTGGCATCGGATCCGGTCAAGATGTACCTTAACGACATCTTCACGGTGACGGTGAACATGGCTGGTCTTCCGGGCATTGCCGTTCCCGCCGGTCTCGATCACAAGGGCCTGCCGCTCGGCCTGCAGCTGATCGGCAAGCCGTTCGAGGAAGAGACGCTGTTCAAGACGGCGCATGTCATCGAGCAGGCCGCCGGAAAATTCCAGCCGGCGAAGTGGTGGTAGAAACGGGCTTCCGCCTTCGCAATATGACTGCCTCGGATGCCGGGGCAGTCGCGCTGATCGGCTTTGAGGCCTGGAAATCGAACCGCATTCACAGCAACTGGTTTGAACCAACCGTCGAAACGCGTGTCGAAAATGGTTTTCTGACATTTGCCAGCCGCCCGGATGCCGACGTCGTCGTCGCTGTTGCGGCTGGTGAAATTATCGGCTGGGGCGCCCGCGACAGCCGCGAGCATCCCGGCGACCGCTCGCGCGGCTGGGATTATATCTCGGATCTCTGGATTACCCCGCACTGGCAGGGCAAGGGCGTCGGCTCGGCGCTGATCGGCGAGCTTCTTGCCCGGATGCGCTTTGAAAATCTAGGCGTCGCCAGCATCGAAACCGATATCTCCAATCATCCGGCTCTGTCTCTCTACAGGAAGCTGGGTTTTACCGAGGTCTGGCAAGGCACCGAATTTTCTCCGTCGCTGGGACTGGATCAGGCCAAGTTGCGTCTGGAAAGATCGCTGCCGTGATGCTCTACTTGCCGCGGAAGGGAACCGCTGCATGATCATCGTCCGCGTTGCGCGCGAAAATGAAGTTCCAACCCTTGCGGCGATCGGGCTCGATGCCTGGGAAAAGGCCGTTTCCGGCGTTGCCGATGCCAGGGCCATGCGCCGGGTGGCCGAATTGTCGTTTCTGTCATTCCTGCGTTCGAACTGGTTTTCGGTCAGCGTCATCGAAATTAGCGGCGTTGTGGCCGGCTGGGCGGCGCGCGAGGATAAGGACGGCACGATCTCCGACCTCTGGATCGAACCATCGCTGCAGCGGAATGGCCTTGGCTCTTCGCTGCTTGCCCATCTGGAGCAGCGAATTTTGAGCGAGGGGTTCGAAGCTGCCGTGATCAAGACGCACGCGCAAAATGCGCAAGCGATCGGTTTCTTTCGCAAGCATGGATATACTGTCAACTCGCTATCGACGGCCTACGCGCCGAAGCTTGACCGGGATGTCGAATCGGTCGGCATGGCGAAAATGCTGGGCGAACCTGCTGTTCAACAGGATCAGCAGTGGTTTTAAATACAAGAAAACCGGCGAGACCGAATGAACAGTCTCGCCGGTTTCTCTTTAGCGGTTGTTCAACTGCGAGCGCACGAGAACGAGGCCGCGTTGGGTGATCCGGTATGGTTTGCCGCCCGATGAGGAAATCGCCTTCCTCCGCTTCAGCTTGCGAAACATATCAAGGCCGAAACCGGGATAGAGCCAGCCGTCGCGGGTGAAGCATCGGGCGTCCTCGATCGTCTTGGTGTCCGAGCGGATGATTTCGATGCGGCCGCCTTGGGCCATAAGATGCAGAATACGCTGTTCGTCGCGTGAAATGTCCATTGATGTTGAGATCCGAAAAGCGTTCGTTTGAACGCATGAAAACGGGTCTGCCGTTCAGTCGAACGTCAGGGCTTCGTTTTCTCGGCCCGTGCACGCAAAAAAATCTTGCGCGCAGGGGCCTTCAGACAATCTCAGATATAGAAAACATCAAAACTCCATAAGGACGGCCGCTTTTAAGCGAAGGACAGCGGTCCCGTCAAGAATGCGATGAAAACATCAGCGATTGATGCATGCCGAGACCGGCCATGACGCCATCAGCGGAAACCAGCGTGATATTGCCGAAGGCGCGGGCATTGTCGCCGGCCGCATAGACCCCGGCGACGCTGGTCGCCTTGACGGCATCTGTGGTGATGATCATGCCGGCGGGCGTCTCCGTCAGCGTGCAGCCGAGGCTTTCGGCGATCGTGCCGCGCCTGTGCAGATCGGCGGCAACGAACAGAGCCTTGACGTCGAAGGTCCGGCCGTTTTCCAGCCGCACCCGCAACCTGTCGCAGGTGCCGGCCTCGAGCACGCTGACCGCACCGGGCTGGAGGATCACCTTGCGCCTCTCGAGAAGGGCAAGCGTTGCCTCATCCGGCTCCGGCATCGCATTGGTGAACAGGGTGACATCGCCCCAGTCGGCAACCACGGCTGCCTGATGCGCCGACATCGGCAGTGTCGCCAGAACACCGATCGGGCCGCCGCCGATTTCATAGCCGTGGCAATAGGGGCAATGCAGCACCGTCTTGCCCCAGCGTTCGGCAAGGCCGGGGATATCGGGCAGGCGATCCTCGATGCCGCTGGCCAGAAGCAATCGCCGGGCAGCAATCGAGTTGTGCCCGATGATGCTGACATGGAAGTCGTCGATTATGCCTTCCGCAGCGTCAGCCTCGCCCTCGACGAAGGTCACCGTGGGGTAGGCGGCAAGCTGTGCGCGTGCATCGGTGAGGATCTCCAGCCCGGATTTGCCGTCGAGCGCCAGAACACCGTGGGAATGGGCGGCAAACCGGTTGCGCGGCGTGCCGCTGTCGATGATCGTCACATGCCGCCGGGCACGGGCAAGAATATAGGCGGCCGACAACCCGGCAAAGCCGCCGCCGATGATGACTGCATCCTGTTGCATGGTTTTTCCTTCCATAGCTCTGCCCTCCGGCAATTTCAGGAGAACCGGACTGGGGAGACATCAGTGTTGATAGGAATGTTAGCCGGGCTTGTTTCAGCCGGGCTGTTTCAGCGCGGCCCTGTGTTCGGCAAAGCGCCGTTTGAAATCGTCGGCAAGGGTGGCCAGCGTCACTTCGCCAAGACGCGCAATCAGCATGGCCTCGGCATCGCGAAAGGCATCGTCCAGCGCGTGGTTGACCGCCTGTTCGACCAGGCAGCCGGGGCTTTCGCTGACATTGCCCATCTGGAAGAGCATCGGTTCGCCCAGCGCCGTGTAGATGTCGCGCATGGTGACGTCCTCCAGCGGCCGTCCAAGCGTCCAGCCGCCGCCATGGCCGCGGCCGGAGGTGACGAGGCCTGCTTCGCGCAATCCGGCCATGGTGCGCCGGACGACCACAGGGTTCGTCTGCAGGCAGGCGGCCAGCTCATCCGACGTCATCGGCGCGTTACGTTCTGCCATGTGAAGCAGCGCATGCAGCACTGCGGAAAGTCGGCTGTTTCTTTTCATGTAATAATAATAGTTACGAGTCGTCGGATAAGTCAACACGTGGCGGCCGGTTCAGGGACGCGTCCGATGATGCTGTAGGTATCAGGAATGGAAAACGTAACCGGCGAGTACCCAAGGCAATGCCAGAAGTCCGACGGAGGCAACGGCGGCGTGCAGGATGAGGATCGCCGCCAGCCGGGTACGGAAGGGTTCCTTGCGGGTCTTGTGCCGCAACAGCCGCTGGGCAGCAAACGCGCCGAGGCTTCCACCGAAAAACGCCAAGCTCAAAAGCTTGCTCTCGGCGATGCGCCAACCGCCATTGCGCGCCGCCGCCTTGTCCCACCAGAAGACACAGAACGTCATGATGTTCAGGGCGGTAAATAGTACGATCAGCGAGAGGCAGATGGTCATGAGGATAGAGTGCCGCAAAAAATTGAACAGATCGCAAACGCCCGGAGATTGGGTATCAATACGCCATGCCGGATGCGACAAGCCTTGCACGCCATAGCCAATTGTTCTACCCAGAGACACACGAATTGAAGCTTACAGAAGAGCATTCCATGACCCTCGTCGACGTCCGCATCTCAGAACCGAAACGCTATATTCCGGGCGCCACTGGCGACTGGGAAGTCATTATTGGCCTGGAAGTCCATGCCCAGGTGACAAGCAATTCGAAGCTGTTTTCGGGTGCGTCCACGACATTCGGCAATGCGCCGAACTCCAACGTCTCGCTTGTCGACGCGGCCATGCCCGGCATGCTGCCCGTCATCAACGAGGAATGCGTCAAACAGGCGGTCCGTACCGGTCTTGGCCTCAAGGCACAGATCAACAAGCGCTCGATCTTCGACCGCAAGAACTATTTCTATCCGGACCTGCCGCAGGGCTACCAGATTTCCCAGTTCAAGGATCCGATCGTGGGCGAAGGCCAGATCGTCATTTCGGTCGGTCCGGATCGTCAGGGCCAGTTCGAGGATATTGAGATCGGCATCGAACGGCTGCATCTGGAACAGGATGCCGGCAAGTCGATGCACGACCAGAGCCCGACCATGTCCTATGTCGACTTGAACCGCTCGGGCGTGGCGCTGATGGAAATCGTCTCCAAGCCGGACATGCGCTCGTCCGACGAGGCCAAGGCCTATGTGACCAAGCTGCGGTCGATCGTGCGTTATCTCGGCACCTGTGACGGCAACATGGACGAAGGCTCGCTGCGCGCCGACGTCAACGTTTCCGTGCGCCGTCCCGGCGAGGGTTTCGGCACGCGTTGCGAGATCAAGAACGTCAACTCCATCCGCTTCATCGGCCAGGCGATCGAATACGAAGCCCGCCGCCAGATCGGCATTCTCGAAGATGGCGGCTCGATTGACCAGGAAACCCGCCTGTTCGACCCGAACAAGGGCGAGACCCGCTCGATGCGCTCCAAGGAAGACGCGCATGACTACCGCTATTTTCCGGATCCGGATCTGCTGCCGCTCGAATTCGACGATGCCTTCGTCGAGGCGCTGAAGGCCGATCTGCCGGAACTGCCCGACGACAAGAAGGAGCGTTTTGTTCGTGACCTCGGCCTGTCGATCTACGATGCGTCCGTGCTCGTCTCGGAAAAGGCGATTGCCGATTATTTCGAAGCCGTGGCCGCTGGCCGCGATGGCAAGATCGCTGCCAACTGGGTGATCAACGACCTGCTCGGTGCCTTGAACAAAGCCGGCAAAGGCATTGAAGAGACTCCGGTTTCGCCCGCCCAGCTCGGCGGCATTCTCGACCTCATCAAGTCGGAAGTCATTTCCGGCAAGATCGCCAAGGATCTGTTCGAGATCGTCTGGACCGAAGGTGGCGACCCGGCTGAACTGGTCGAGAGCCGCGGCATGAAGCAGGTTACCGATACCGGCGCCATCGAAAAGGCCGTGGACGAGATTATCGCCGCCAACCCGGATCAGGTTGCCAAGGTTCAGGCCAAGCCCTCACTTGCCGGCTGGTTCGTCGGCCAGGTGATCAAATCGACCGGCGGCAAGGCCAACCCGCAGGCAGTGCAGGTGCTGGTCAAGGCCAAGCTCGGCATCGAGGAATAAGCAATTCCAAGAAAAGTGTGAAA
>Ga0247813_10002309_pt1 | contig 13211 bp, 15 predicted proteins | sample UWRJL169409C1_FD_180719 | JGI IMG/M metagenome (GOLD analysis project Ga0247813, IMG submission 180719) | Plant litter microbial communities from Arlington Agricultural Research Station in Wisconsin, United States - UWRJ-L169-409C-1 | ecosystem: Environmental > Terrestrial > Plant litter >... | reverse complement strand
GTCAGCAAGAGCTATGGCGATCGCGTGCTGATCGAGAACCTCTCATTCGCCATGCCTAAAGGCGCCATTGTTGGCGTGATCGGCGGTAACGGTGCCGGTAAGTCGACCCTGTTCCGCATGCTGATGGGCAAAGAGCAACCGGACTCGGGCACCATCGAGATCGGCGAAACCGTGCAACTGGCCTGTGTTGACCAGAGCCGCGAGGACCTCGACGGCAGCAAGTCGGTATTCCAGCAGATTTCCGACGGCTCCGACCAGATCCGCATCGGCAACTATGAGATCCCGGCGCGTACCTATGTTGGCCGCTTCAACTTCAAGGGCGGGGATCAGCAGAAGTTCGTCAAGGACCTGTCCGGTGGTGAGCGTGGCCGTCTGCACCTGGCGCTGACCTTGAAAGAAGGCGGCAACGTCCTGCTGCTCGACGAACCGTCCAACGACCTCGACGTCGAAACCCTGCGTTCGCTGGAGGAAGCGCTGCTCGACTTCCCAGGCGCAGCCATTGTGATCTCTCACGATCGGTGGTTCCTGGACCGTGTCGCCACGCACATCCTCGCCTACGAAGACGACTCCAACGTGCTGTTCTTCGAAGGTAACTACACCGAGTACGAAGCTGATCGCAAGAAACGCCTCGGCGATGCAGCGGCCCAGCCGCACCGTGTTCGCCACAAGAAGCTGGCGCAGTAACAGCTTCATCCGCTGCACAAGATTGGGGCCCTGCGGGGCCCCTTTTTTGTGCCTGCTTAAGCTACGGTCAGGCTGCTTTCACAAGCATTCCGCGTGGTCCTTTGTATACACTTATATAAAACGCACCAATTTATTTCAAAAAAACGACATTTCGCCCTGTTGCAGTGCGAGCGGTTCTTGATAGAGTCGGGAAAAAATATAAGTCCAACCCTCTCTTGGTGAGATGTCTAGCATGATCGAATCCGTCGACGATTTCCTCGCGCGCCTGCAGCAGCGTGACCCTGGCCAACCCGAATTCCACCAGGCCGTGGAGGAGGTCCTGCGTACGCTTTGGCCCTTCCTCGAGGCCAACCCTCACTACCTGCAAGCCGGCATTCTCGAGCGTATCGTCGAGCCTGAGCGCGCGATTCTGTTCCGTGTCTCCTGGGTCGATGATCAGGGCAAGGTCCAGGTCAACCGCGGCTACCGCATCCAGATGAACAGCGCCATCGGCCCCTACAAAGGCGGCTTGCGCTTCCATCGCTCGGTCAACCTCAGCGTGCTCAAGTTCCTCGCCTTCGAGCAGACCTTCAAGAACTCGCTGACCTCGCTGCCCATGGGCGGCGGCAAGGGCGGCTCGGACTTCGATCCAAAGGGCAAGAGCGACGCTGAAGTGATGCGCTTCTGCCAGGCCTTCATGAGCGAGCTGTACCGCCACATTGGTGCTGATTGCGACGTGCCGGCCGGTGATATCGGCGTTGGTGCACGCGAGATCGGCTTCATGTTCGGCCAGTACAAGCGCCTGGCCAACCAGTTCACCTCGGTGCTGACCGGCAAAGGCATGACCTACGGCGGCAGCCTGATCCGCCCGGAAGCGACCGGCTACGGCTGCGTGTACTTCGCCGAAGAAATGCTCAAGCGTCAGGGCCTGCGTATCGACGGTCGCCGGGTGGCCATCTCCGGCTCCGGCAACGTGGCTCAGTATGCAGCGCGCAAGGTCATGGACCTGGGCGGCAAGGTCATCTCGCTGTCCGACTCGGAAGGCACGCTGTACTGCGAAGCCGGCCTGAACGATGCCCAGTGGGATGCATTGATGGAGCTGAAAAACGTCAAGCGTGGGCGTATCAGCGAGCTGGCCAGCCAGTTCGGCCTGGAGTTCCGCAAGGGGCAAACTCCATGGACCCTGGCCTGCGACATCGCCCTGCCATGTGCTACTCAGAATGAGCTGGGCGCCGAAGACGCGCAGACTCTGCTGCGCAACGGCTGTATCTGTGTGGCAGAAGGCGCCAACATGCCGACCACGCTCGAGGCTGTGGATATCTTCATCGACGCGGGCATTCTGTATGCCCCAGGTAAGGCTTCGAACGCCGGCGGCGTTGCCGTCAGCGGCCTGGAAATGTCGCAGAACGCCATGCGCCTGCTGTGGACCGCGGGTGAAGTGGACAGCAAGCTGCACAACATCATGCAGTCGATCCACCATGCTTGCGTGCATTACGGCGAAGAAGCCGACGGTAAGGTCAACTACGTCAAAGGCGCCAACATCGCCGGCTTCGTCAAAGTCGCTGACGCGATGCTGGCGCAAGGCGTGGTCTGACATACGCTTGTGTAGGAGCGGCCTTGCCGGTCCGGCGCCCCGGCAAGGCCGCTCCTACACAGCGTCCGGCGTTATGGCGGTAATAACGATCATCTGGTCCCCGGCCGGGCGCCGCCACAGGACTTCATCCCCCGGCGCCGCGCCTAGTAACGCGCGGCCCAGTGGCGAACCCCAGTTGATCAGGCCTTGCCTGGCGTCTGCTTGATCCTCGCCGACCAACTGCACGCTGTGTTGTTGCTCATCCTCATCGATAAACATCACGCAGCTGCCAATCTGCACTTTCTGCTCGGAGGTCGCCGGTGGCACCACCTGCGCTCTGCACGCGAGCGGCGAAGTAACGCAGTTCGCTTTCGGTGTTTGCCACCTGCTGCTTGTCGGCACGCTCACCCTCTGCCAGCAGTTGCTCTCGCTGGGCGTTCAGCGCGGCCACGCGCTGCTGCAGCAAGCGCAGGCCAGCAGCGGTGACGTAGTTGGGTTGCTCGCTGACCCGCCGCTGAACCGGCTGTTCGGCCTGGGCGGCGGCGTGGTCTTCGTTGACAAATGCTCGGCTCATGCTCGGCCCTCCTCAGGCATGAGACCTCTGCCACAGGCTGGTCGTTTCAGTGCAAGCCAGTTCGGGGCCTAGTTATGACGGTAGGCCCGCGCGGTGTCGCGATCCTTTTCATGCTGCCAGTCGCGGTCACGCTCGTTCCAGTAGTGTTCGCGGTAGTCACGCAAATCCTGATTGGCCTGCATGCTCTGGCACTGCCGAAAGCCATCGTCCCAGCCGGTTTCATACTGGCGCTCGGCGAGATAACGCGGCACGTTCTTGCGAAAGTCCCCGACCATCAAGCCCGCCGCCTGGCGGCCGCTGCTGCAGCCGTCGCCGTAACCATCGGCGTAGGCGGGCGGATAGCCGTGCTCGATCATCTGCTCGTGAGCTGACTGGCAGCCCGTGAGCAACAATGCTATTCCGATTCCAAGCCAGTACCGCGACATGTGCCAGACCTCCACGTAATAGAGAGAGTCTAGGCGCCGGATTGTCGCGCTGATGTCAAAACAGTGTTGGATTGCTGTACGGCCAAACCCGGCCTGAACGCAACCCTGTGCGCTCAGACCGGGGCCGGCTGCATCAGTAGTGGTACCACTTCAACTCGAGCATCACCTCGTTTTGCGCAGTGGCCAGGTGGCTGTATTCACGCTTGGCGCTCAGGCGCAGGCCCAGGTCCTGGCTGATTTCCCACTGCTGATTGAGGCTGAGGCTGCGGCGCACTTCGCCATTGGTGAAGTAATCGCCCTTCGCTTCGACGGTCATGTTGCCCAGCCCATTGCGCCAGAGCAGGCCACCATTGAAGCCTGCAGCCGGGCTGATGAACTCGGCAAAGTCGTTGTGGTGTTCGACCCTTACCGTGCCCAAGGCAAAGCCGAGCAAGCCGTCGGCCAACTGCCAGGTGCCGCCGGCGCCGCCGTTGACGTGGCTGACCAGCACTTCATCGTCATGCTTGCCCGGTACCCGCTCAAGGCCACCGGCAACCTGCCACGACAGCGGTTTGAGCAGCTCGTTGCGCGGCGTCAGGGAGCGGATGGTGGCGAGGTCGAGTTGCTGTACCTGCCAGTCGTTGCCTTCGTACTGGCGCAGCTTGAGTTGGAGAATCTCGATCTGCGCGCCGAGTGGGAAGCCGTAGGCGTTGTCGTTGAGGTCGTGGTAAGCCATGCGCAGGCCGTACTCGGCAAAGGCGCGGTCATCACGGGTGCCAACGCCAACCTGCCAGGTGCGCGACTGGTGGCCGTTTTCAGGCAGGCCCGGGCGTTCTACTTCGAGTGGCTCAGGTGGATTGCGGTTGATTGCCTGCAGCAGCTCGAAACTGCGCTTGGCCTGAGCCGGGTCGCGTTCCTGGCCGTTGGCGCGATAGCGCTCCAGGCGGTAGGCGGCGTCTTGCACCAGGGCCTGACGCGGCTTGGGCAGGGCGTTGAATTCGGCGCTCTGCAGCTGCGCAGTGTCGGCGCTGATGGCCAGCACTTGCTGTTTTTCCTGATGATCGAGCGAATCTGCGCGGGCCAGCAGTTCACGTTCACGCGAGGGCCGGTAGCGAACACTGGAAACCAGCCCGGATTGCTTGACTGCCTTGACCGTGTCGGTAGGGATCGCGGTCAGCGGGAACTGCGAGGTCAGGTCCAGCCCGGGGCGGGCGACCTGCAGCAGTTCGAGCAGGCGATACGAGCAGTTTTCGTCAAAGAAGAAATAGTCGAACTGGACCTGTTTGAGCTCCCACACGTGTTCGACCATGCGCCCGGTCTCGGTCGGCGTCAGGTCCAGCTGGTACTCCCACAGGTCGCGGTTTTCCAGGCTGCGATACTCGGACAACTTCTCCTGGTACGGCATCAGGGCGAATAACCCGGGGTAGCCACCTGCCAGGCCTTTCCAGGCATAGAGAATGCTGTTGTCGCTGCCTTCGATGTAGGCACCGAAGTTGATCGCGTAGCTGAGCAGGGTGGTGTCGTCGTCGCGGGTCTTGGCCTGGTCGATACGCAGCAGGGTATGGCCGAACATCGACGACGGGCTGTTCAGGTAAGCCGCGGGGAATATCAGTACTGCGCTGTGCGGGTCTACCGACTGATACCACTGGCGGAATTCGGCGCAGTCGGGCTGCGGCAGGTCTTGCAGATCGAGTTGCTCGCGCAGCCAGCGGGTGCGCGCGGGGTAGACGCATTGGGCGTGCTTGTCGCCGAGGCTGGCCGGGGCGTACAACGCTTGTACAGTGGCCGCCAGTTCGCGGTCGGGATGGTGCCCGCCGTCTTCGGCGAGGAAGAATTTGGCATCGTCGACATAACTGCGCCAACCGCCCAGTTTGCCGGTCTCGTAGTGGCCGAGGGCAATCCAGTAGGGCGTGGTCGCCAGCTGTTGCAGGCGCGCAGGGTCGACGTGGGGTGCAGCGTTGAGCTGGGCGCTGCCAAGCAGAGCCAGAAGGGCAAGGCGTTTGAGCATGTCGGGCAACTACTTCTTGAAGGATGCCGATGATGATGCCAGTCCCGCCCCGGTGAGGGGCGGGAAGGGCCGGACTCAAGCCTCGGTAGCGTACTTGGCCAGTTGCGGGTCGCTTTTGAGCACCGCGAGGGTGTTGTTGTGCACGGTTTCAGCAGTGGCGTCGGCGCTGTTGAAGATCTCGCCGAAGTGCTGGTGGGTAACCGCGGCGAAGTGCGCGCGATCTTCAGGTGCAACGCCGAGAATCACGGCGTAGGTGGTCAGAGCTTCGCCCTGGCCTTGCGCCATGTCTTCGGAAAGCTCGTTCATCATGCCGTTCATGGCGAACCAGGACTTGCCGCCGTAGGTCAGCGAAGCCTTGGTCGAGCAACCATTGGTGCCCGAGGTCATGCCGAAGGTGGCGTTGCCGGAAGTACCGTTGGTGGTGGAAGCCAGGAAGTGAGCAGGAGTCCCGCGCTGGCCTTCGAACAGCATGTTGCCCCAGCCGCAGTTCGGGCCACCAGGCGCTTCTGCCATGGCGTTGATCGAGATTGCGGTGAACAGAGTACCCAGAAGAATCCGTTTCATAGCTTCGTTCTCTTTCTTAGTAGACTTACCAATGGTCAGGGGTTCTGGCAATTCCTTGCCAGCTCGGAACAGCATAATGCTACCCCGCGCAATGTTGGAGTTTAGGCACGATCCAAAGGTTGCGTGGCTTATTACAAAAAATTGCATGAGTAATTGCCAGAGGTTGGCTGCGACATAAAGTCCCGGTGAGCCTTGCAACGTGCGGTCAGGCAGCGCCAGAATGCTTTCATCGCCCCGCCGAAGTAAGGAAACCCAATGCCCGATCCTGTCGCTGCGCGCCTGCGTCTTGCGCCTGAAGCCCTGACCCGGCGTTTTTCTCCCGAGCAGTTTGCTTTCACCAATACTGACGATCTGGAACCGTTTCGCGGCGTCCTGGGCCAGGAACGTGCTGTCGAGGCCCTGCAATTCGGTGTGGCCATGCCGCGCCCTGGTTACAACGTGTTTGTCATGGGCGAGCCGGGTACCGGTCGCTTCTCTTTCGTCAAACGCTACCTGCGCGCCGAGGGCAAGCGCCAGAAGACGCCGGCTGACTGGGTCTACGTCAACAACTTCGAGGACATGCGCGAGCCGCGTGCGCTGGAGCTGCCGTCGGGCACTGCCGGCGAGTTCATCAGTGACATGAACGGTTTGATCGACAACCTGCTGGCGACCTTCCCGGCAGTGTTCGAGCACCCGTCCTACCAGCAGAAAAAAAGCGCCATCGACCGCGCCTTCAACCAGCGCTACGACCGTGCCCTGGACGTTATCGAACGCGCCTCGCTGGAAAAGGACGTGGCCCTGTACCGCGACGCCAGCAACGTTGCCTTCACGCCGATGAGCGACGGCAAGGCGCTGGACGAAGCGGAGTTTGCCCAGTTGCCGGACGAAGTGCGCGAGCGCTTCCACGACGACATTTCGCAGCTTGAAGAGCGTCTCAACGAAGAGCTTGCCAGCCTGCCGCAATGGAAGCGTGAGTCGAACAACCAACTGCGCCAGCTCAACGAAGAAACCATCACCCTGGCACTGCAGCCGCTGTTGGCACCGCTGTCGGAAAAATACGCTGAAAACGCAGCAGTCTGCGCCTATCTGCAATCGGTGCAGTTGAACCTGCTGCGCACCGTGGTTGAAGAACTGGTCGATGACGCCAAGGCCGACCCGGTCGCGCGCAAGATGCTCGAGGAGTATTACGCGCCAAGCCTGATGGTCGGTCACCCCAACAGCGGTGGCGCGCCGGTAGTGTTCGAGCCGCACCCGACCTACGACAATCTGTTCGGTCGCATTGAATACAGCACCGACCAGGGCGCGCTGTACACCTCCTACCGCCAGTTGCGTCCAGGTGCCTTGCACCGGGCCAATGGCGGCTTCCTGATCCTTGAAGCAGAGAAGATGCTCGGCGAGCCGTACGTCTGGGACGGCCTCAAGCGTGCGTTGCAGTCGCGCAAGCTGAAGATGGAATCGCCGCTGGGTGAGCTGGGCCGCGTAGCCACGGTCAGCCTCGCGCCGCAGATGATCCCGCTCAACGTCAAGTTGGTGATCATTGGCTCGCGTCAGCTGTACTACGCGCTGCAAGACCATGATTCGGACTTCCAGGAGATGTTCCGGGTGCTGGTCGACTTCGACGAAGACATGCCCATGGTCGACGAGAACCTTGAGCAGTTCGCCCAGTTGCTGCGTACCCGCACCAACGAAGAGGGCATGGCGCCGTTGACCAGCGACGCGGTTGCGCGTCTGGCCACCTACAGCGCTCGCCTGGCAGAAAACCAGTCACGCCTCTCGGCGCGCATCGGCGACCTGTTCCAGTTGGTCAGTGAGGCGGACTTCATCCGCCAGTTGGCCAACGGCGAAATGACTGATGCCGGGCACATCGAACGGGCCCTGAAAGCCAAGGCTACTCGTACCGGGCGCGTCTCGCAGCGGGTGCTCGACGACATGCTGGCCGGGATCATCCTGATCGACACAGAAGGTGCGGCGATCGGCAAGTGCAACGGCCTGACCGTGCTCGAGGTGGGTGATTCGGCGTTCGGTATGCCGGCGCGGATCTCGGCCACGGTGTATCCGGGGGGGAGCGGTATCGTCGACATCGAGCGTGAGGTCAATCTGGGCCAGCCGATTCACTCCAAGGGGGTGATGATCCTAACCGGGTACCTGGGCAGCCGGTACGCCCAGGAATTCCCTCTGGCGATCTCGGCGAGCATCGCCCTTGAGCAGTCCTACGGCTATGTCGATGGCGACAGTGCGTCGCTGGGCGAGGCCTGTACGCTGATCTCGGCGCTGTCGCGCACGCCGCTCAAGCAGTGTTTCGCCATCACCGGCTCGATCAACCAGTTTGGCGAGGTGCAGGCGGTTGGCGGGGTCAACGAGAAGATCGAGGGCTTCTTCCGCCTGTGCGAAGCGCGCGGCCTGACCGGCGAGCAAGGGGTGATCATCCCGCGCGCCAACGTCGCCACGTTGATGCTCGATGAGCGTGTGTTGCAGGCAGTGGAGGCGGGTCAGTTCAACGTCTACGCGGTCAGCCAGGCGGACGAAGCGTTGAGCCTGCTGGTCGGCACCGATGCCGGTACGCCGGATGAGAACGGTGAATTCCCCGAGGGCAGTGTCAACGCCCGAGTGGTCGAGCGGCTCAGCGAGATTGCCGAAATGATCAGCGAGGAAGACATCAAGGACGCTGAGAAGGAGCGTATGGAGGAGATGATCGCTCAAGCTAAACCGGCGTAAGTCAAAAAAACGGCGCTGGAGGCAATGTGCTACCGTTCGGCGCCGGTTTTCCATCTTTTTCCGTTGATCTTCTATGCTGGAACTTAGGGAGAGCAACAGCGTTCAGGATGGAAACAGCCTGCAGTGATTGGCTGAAATGGTTACCTCGGAGGGGACGCCGCCATGCGCAACCTCAGCCTCACCCGCCAGTGCCTTGGCCTGGTGACTCGTATTGAATGCAGCATTCGTCCGCTGTCTGGCGACAACGGCATGTGGACGCTGCTGTTTGCGGCCGGCATGGCCGGTGAACAGCCCTCGGCGATCAAGGCCCAGGGGCCGTTTCATGGACCGCTGGTGGCCGAGTCGGTGCTCAACGCGATTGTCGACAGCCTGACCTTGCATGGTTATCACGTCGCTGAAGACCCGCAGATCTGGTGTGTGCACCTGCAAGGGCAACTGCGCAAGATCAACGGTGAACGCTGCCGCAATCTGGGCGACTATCAGTTTCATCCTGAAACCTGACCCGCCCGCTTGAGCGATTTCTACCCTGCGGCAACCGACCGCAGGCTTTTGCTGTAACAGGTGGGTGGCTATACTCGCGATCGCTTTCCGCTCACCTGACGAGTTTTATCCTCCATGGAACGTTTTCTCGAGAACGCGATGTACGCATCGCGTTGGTTGCTTGCCCCGATCTACTTCGGCCTGTCGCTTGGCCTGCTGGCGCTGGCGCTGAAGTTCTTCCAAGAAGTCCTGCATGTGCTGCCCAATGTGTTCGCTCTCAGCGAGGCCGACCTGATCCTGGTCATCCTGTCGCTGATCGACATGTCGCTGGTTGGCGGCCTGCTGGTGATGGTGATGATCTCTGGCTACGAGAACTTCGTCTCGCAGCTGGACATCGACGACAGCAAGGAAAAGCTCAGCTGGCTGGGCAAGATGGACTCGACCTCGCTGAAGATGAAAGTCGCCGCGTCGATCGTGGCAATTTCTTCGATTCATCTGCTGCGGGTGTTCATGGATGCGCAGAACATCTCCACCGACAAGCTGATGTGGTACGTGATCATCCACATGACCTTTGTCATTTCGGCATTTGTCATGGGTTATCTGGACAAGCTGACCAAGCACTAAGCATTGCTCTGCCGCATTGCCCATGCCGCCCGACCGTTGCCCAACGGCCGGGCGGTTGTGTATCTGCGGTGCGCAGTGGCCCGGTAGCTGATCTGCTGCGCTGCAGTGTGCTAGGCTGCTCGCCCTTTTGATCAAGGGCGCGGCTGCACTGCGCCCTGCTGCGGAGCAAGTCAATGTCCGAACTCATTCTGTCCACCGACGAAACCCGCGTCAGCTACGGCATTGGCCGTCAGCTCGGCGGTCAGCTGCGTGACAACCCGCCACCAGGCGTCAGCCTGGAAGCCATCGTCGCTGGCCTGACCGACGCCTTCAATGGCGTTGAAAGCCGCGTGAACGAGGCCGACCTGTCGGCTGCGTTCAAGACCATCCGCGACATCATGCAAGCCGAAGCCGCTGCCAAGGCTGAAGTCGCTGCTGCTGTGGGCGTCGAGTTCCTGGCTGAAAACGCCAAGCGCGAAGGCATCACCACCCTGGCTTCGGGCCTGCAGTTCGAAGTGCTGACCGCCGGTGTTGGCGCCAAGCCAAGCCGCGACGACACTGTACGCACCCACTACCACGGCACCCTGATCGACGGCACTGTATTCGACAGCTCCTACGATCGTGGTCAGCCTGCTGAATTCCCGGTTGGTGGCGTGATCGCCGGCTGGACCGAGGCCCTGCAGCTGATGAATGCCGGCAGCAAATGGCGCCTGTATGTGCCGAGCGAGCTGGCTTACGGCGCTCAAGGCGTTGGCAGCATCCCGCCGCACAGCGTTCTGGTGTTCGACGTCGAGCTGCTCGACGTTCTGTAAGACCGTCTGGGCCGCCTGGTGCGGCCCTTTCGCTTGACCTTCAGTTCCAGTCCGTCCCGCCAGGGCGCAATGCCCGTGCATAGCAGAACAGAAACAAATTGCGTACCAGCTCCTTGAGCACCACCGGCTCGCTTGAATTAAGCCCATGCAGGTCCAGGTCACCCTGGTCGCGTAGCTCGTTGAGGGCGTCCTGTTCAAGTACCGCGCACACTTCACCGGTCTCGCGGTGGAGGATTCTCAGGTAGGGATGGGGGCGGTCCAGCCAGGCGTCGATCAGATAAGTCATGGCTACTCTCCTTGGATAGCTGATTCCAATGAGAATAATTCTTATTATCAAAATAGCAAGTAACTATTGGTTTTTTTCGCCAATGGTCGGTCGATCCTGTTGCAGGATCTGTCGGGGCCACCGAGGGCAGCCCCAGACCAGAGCAAGTCAGACCTTGCGCACGAACTCGGACTTGAGCTTCATCGGGCCGATGCCGTCGATCTTGCAGTCGATGTCATGGTCGCCGTCGCACAGGCGGATGTTCTTGACCTTGGTGCCGACCTTGACCACCAGCGAGGTGCCCTTGACCTTGAGGTCCTTGATCACGGTGATGGTATCGCCGTCCTGCAGGACGTTACCGACCGAATCCTTCTTCACCACGTCATCGCTGGCTGCTTCGGCATCGCCGCTGGCCGACCACTCGTGGGCGCATTCAGGGCAGATCAGCTGGGTGCCGTCTTCGTAGGTATATTCGGAATTGCATTTGGGGCAGGCAGGCAGAGTGCTCACTACGGGTCCTTTGGCAGGGCTGGAAAAGCCTACATTGTATAAGGTTTTGCCGGTGAGCGGGGCGATGAGATTCGCTCTCATCACCCCCTGCTGGCGCGATCCGTGTTGGAGCGCCCGATTAGTGAGTACGGGCTACCGCAAACTCGCTGAGTTCGACCAGTGCATCGCGGTATTCGCTGGCTGGCAGTACTTCCAGGCAGGCGATGGCGCGGGCGACGTAGTCGCGGGCCATCTGCGCGGTGTAGGCGAGGGCGCCTGAGTCGTGCACGGCAGCGCGAATCTGCTCGAGATCTTCCAGGCCACCCTTCTGGATCGCCTTGCGCACCAGTGCGGCCTGCTCGGGCGAGCCTTCGCGCATGGTGTAGATCAGCGGCAGGGTCGGCTTGCCTTCGGCCAGATCGTCGCCGACGTTCTTGCCAAGTGTCTCCGAGTCGCCCTGATAGTCGAGCAGGTCGTCGACCAGCTGGAAGGCTACGCCAAGGTGATCACCAAAGGTGCGCAGCGCTTCACGTTGCTCGTCGCTGGCACCGGCCAGCGCAGCGGCGCTGTGGGTCGAGGCTTCGAAGAGCATCGCGGTCTTGCCGCGGATGACTTCCATGTACACCTCTTCGCTGGTGCTCGCATCACGCACCCGCGACAGCTGCAGCACTTCGCCTTCGGCGATCACGCGAGTGGCCTTGGCGAGGATCTGCATCACCGACATCGAACCCAGTTCGACCATCATTTCGAACGAGCGCGAATAAAGGAAGTCGCCCACCAGCACGCTCGGCGCGTTGCCCCACAGCGCGTTGGCGGTGGAGCGGCCACGGCGCATGCCGGACATGTCGACCACATCGTCGTGCAGCAGGGTGGCGGTGTGGAGGAACTCGATGGTCGCTGCCAGCAGGCGTAGGTCGTCGCTCTCGCGACCCAGCGCCTTGCCGCAGAGCAGTACCAGCAAGGGCCGCAGGCGTTTGCCGCCGGCCGACGTGATATAGTCGCCGATCTTCGATACCAGCGGCACGCGCGAGGTCAGCTGCTTCTTGATGATCTCGTCGACGGCGCTGAAATCATCAGCTACCGCGCGGTAGAAGGTTTGGGGTTGCATCGGCTGCTCCATTGGGGTTGCGCGGCATGCTAGGTCGAGGGTTGCGGTGTGTCAAGGCACGCTGCCTGCCGCGCCGGGGCGGGACTTGCAAGGCCATCCTGGGTTGCGTACAATCGCGCACCCTAACTTTCCTGGGCAGCACCTGCCTTACGCAATTGCGCCGGGCCGTTCCAGCCTTGTGCAGCCATGCCAGCCAATACTCAATATATAAAGAGCTGGGTGAGCAGGATTATCGGAGAAATACCATGTCTTACGCAGTAATTGTTACCGGCGGCAAGCAGTACAAAGTCGCTGAAGGTGAATACCTGAAGATCGAGAAACTGGAAATCGCCACTGGCGAATCCGTGACCTTCGATCGCGTCCTGCTGGTTGCCAATGGCGACGCAGTCACCATCGGTGCTCCAGTTGTTGCTGGCGCTACCGTGGTTGCCGAGGTCATCTCGCAAGGCCGTCACGACAAGGTTCGCATCATCAAGTTCCGTCGTCGTAAGCACCACATGAAGCGTATGGGCCACCGCCAGTGGTTCACCGAGATCAAAATCACCGGCATCCAGGCTTAATTTCCTAGATCCCCTGAATTTATTTGGAGAATTGAACCATGGCTCACAAGAAGGCTGGTGGTAGTACTCGTAACGGTCGCGACTCAGAATCGAAACGCCTTGGCGTGAAGATGTATGGCGGCCAGGTCATCAAGGCCGGCAACATCATCGTCCGTCAGCGTGGCACCCAGTTCCACGCCGGCTACGGCGTTGGCATGGGCAAGGATCACACCTTGTTCGCCAAGATCGAAGGCGTGATCAAGTTCGAGAAGAAAGGCGAATTCAACCGCCGTTACGTGAGCGTCGTCGCGGGCTAATCGCGCTGTCGCTGGAGAAGCCCCGTCACGCGACGGGGCTTTTTCGTTTGTGGTGAGCCTCTTGCAAAGCTGTTTGTCTGGGCTGCCGGCGTCGGTCTCTGCGTCTCGGGGTCGCCGC
>Ga0247813_10002302_pt1 | contig 13232 bp, 6 predicted proteins | sample UWRJL169409C1_FD_180719 | JGI IMG/M metagenome (GOLD analysis project Ga0247813, IMG submission 180719) | Plant litter microbial communities from Arlington Agricultural Research Station in Wisconsin, United States - UWRJ-L169-409C-1 | ecosystem: Environmental > Terrestrial > Plant litter >... | reverse complement strand
ATCTTCCTTCGAACATGAAATTTCAATTTAAGGGAGATGTACTCGGCTTTAAGTTTGAAGGGTACTATGTGAGCATTTTTAATAATTACAACATACATCCCAATTTTCCAAAGGGCTATTTTACGGCAGAAATCCTGAAAATAACCAAGGCCGTTAATAAAAAGGATTCGCTATACTGGATGAATAACAGACCCATTCCGCTAAGTGATGAAGAAAAACAAGATTATCGCAAAAAAGATAGCGTCGCCTTGCTTAAAACCAGTAAAAAATATCTCGACTCCTTAGAAAAAGTCAATAATAAGTTTGGCATCGGTAAATTTATCATGTCTGGACATAGCATTAATAATCGATATGAGCGAAGATATCTACATTTAGACGAGTTGGTAAGTTCTGTATTTTTTAATACTGTGGAAGGTGTTGGACTTAAATATGGCTTTACGTTCCGAAAGTCGCTCAGCGAAGAACGCACGTATAGCATCAGACCACAATTAAGGTATGGATTTTCGAATAAGATGCTAACTGGAAATATCTCTGGGTCTTACCTCTATGACCGCTCAAAAAGAGCAACCATCTCTGGCGCGTTTGGGTCTGACATCGCAGATCTCAATCCAATGGGAACCATGACCGCACGATCTAATGCAATTAACAGCTTAATTTTTGAAACCAACTTGGCTAAGTTTTACAAAAAGGAATTTGCTACGTTGAGTACGGCAAGGGAGCTGGCGGATGGTCTTCAAGCAGCTTTCACAGTGAATTATGCAAAAAACTACACGCTGGAGAACACCAGTTCCTTTAAAATCAGGGACGTAAAAGACAGAGAATATACCTCCAATAATCCTTTTACGCCTACTATCGAAACGCCACTATTTCCTACTTATAGCTCATTCAATATCAATGTTGGACTAGCCTATACGATTGGACAAAGATATACAACCACCCCCTATTCGAAAAGATACGAAGCATCTAAATACCCTCGCTTTAATCTAAATTACAGGAAAGGCTTCAAAGATGTATTGGGAAGCAATGTTGATTACGATTTTTTAAGTTTTGAGGTTTATCAGGAACGGATCAGGGCGGGCTTATTAGGCTACACTTCCTTTGTTTTAGGTGCGGGGAAATTTTTAAATAACGCTGCCGTATTCTACCCAGACATGAAACATTTTAGAGGAAATAGCTCCACCATTTTCCCGCCTAACTTAAGGAAATTCAGATACTTAGATTTTTATCAATACAGTACCGATCGCCATTACATGGAACTTCATTTCGAGCATAACTTTGGAGGCTTTTTAATTAACAAAATTCCGTTAGTTCGGCTTTTAAAAGTCGAAGAAATTGTGGGCATAAATTATTTAAACCAACCTGACAAACGAAATTATAAAGAGTTTTACTTTGGAGTAGAGCGATTTGGTTTTGGTCTAAGTTATGGATATGCTTATGATGGTAGTAAACGAGTAGATCAAGGATTTAGAATTGCATATAGTTTAGGGCTTTAAAGCCTTTTTTTCATATCTTTGCCTCATTAAACGCCGTTTGCAGCGGTATCAATGACTTATGATGTATACTACTTTACTTTATTATTGCTATTCTCCGATAGCTAACGCAGCGCAATTTGCCGAAGAACATTTAGCTTTTTGTAAATCATTAAATTTAGTTGGCCGAATTATCGTAGCCGAAGAAGGCTTAAATGGAACTGTTTCCGGAACCAAAGAAGCTTGCGAAGCTTATATGAGTGCCATTAAAGCCGATGAACGTTTCGCAAAAACAGATTTCAAAATTGATGAGGTTGCTGAACCCTCGTTTATTAAGATGCATTGCAGATATAAAGCTGAAATTGTACATTCAGGCTTACGCGATACCAGTATAATTAATCCTAACGAGAAGACTGGAAAATATTTGGAGCCAACAGAGTTTAGTGAGATGATCGATCGCGATGATGTCGTGATCTTAGATGTTCGCTCTAATTATGAACACAACTTAGGTAAGTTTAAAAACGCTGTTACTTTAGATATAGAAAACTTTAGAGATTTCCCAGATCAAATTGAAGCGTTAGCGAAATACAAGGATAAAAAAGTGATGACCTATTGCACAGGTGGCATTAAATGCGAAAAAGCAAGTGCCTTATTGTTGCATCATGGATTTAAAGATGTTTATCAATTGCATGGAGGCATTATCAAATACGGAAAAGAGGCTGGCGGAAAAGATTTTGAGGGGAAATGCTATGTGTTCGATAATCGCATTGCGGTAGACGTGAATTCAGTAAATCCAACTATTGTATCGGTATGCTTAAACTGTGGAAAAACAACTCCTAAAATGATTAATTGCGCTAACCCAGAGTGCAATGAGCATTTCACACAATGTGATGAGTGTGGCGAAGAATTGCAAGGCTGTTGCTCAGTAGAATGCACTACTCACCCACGTAAGCGTCCGTATGATGGAACTGGCTATTATGTGAAGGTACCGCAACAAGTGCTAAAGGGATAGCATTTTCTAATACTTTATTCGCACGAATTATTTACTTTGCATAGAATTGAGTATAGCTAACCAAAAATGACCTTTAATTTATTCAAATACTTTCTTTTATTTTTTGCTGTTTTATCCTTTTCCAAGGGAGTAATGGCTGATGATATTCAGAGTATCGGAGTACCCTACGTTCAGAATTATCCAAAATCATTGTATTTATCAGGCAACCAAAACTGGTCGATTGCCAAAGATAAAAATGGGATGATGTATTTTGGAAATGCAGAGGGTTTGCTCACTTTTGATGGAAAATATTGGCAACAATACAAAATGTCTAATCGACAAATTGTGAGGTCTGTTGCCACAGGCAATGATGGTTTGGTTTATACCGGAAGTTTTGGAGAGTTTGGTTATTGGTCATACCAAGAAAAAAAACTTCACTACACCTCACTGGTAAATCTTATCCCTAAGCCTCATCAAATAACCGACGAAATCTGGAAAATATATGTGATTGGAAAAAGAGTAATTTTTCAATCCTTTTCCACCATATATAGTTACGAAAATAAAAAAGTACAGGTTATCAAAGCTCCGAATGCTTTTTTATTTACACACCTAGTCAACAACAGGCTATTCGCCGAAGTGTTAGGTAAAGGACTTTTTGAGTTAAAAGGAAAAAATCTTTTGCCCTTGGTGGGAAGCGAAGTTCTTGGAAACACGGGCATTCTTTCGATTTTGCCCTACAAAGAAAATAGTTTCCTTATAGGCACCGGAAAAAACGGTCTGTTTGTATACGATGGGCAGACATTTAGTCCCTTAAATAGTCTAGCAAACTCCTTTTTAAAAACCTATCAACTCAATAACGGCGTCAAAATTTTAGGCAAATATTATGCCTACGGAACGATCCTAAATGGCCTGATCCTAATAGATGCGGATGGACGAATTATTCAACGAATTAATAAATCCAGTGGTCTCCAAAATAATACCGTTTTAAGTCTGTATGCAGATAACGAGCAAAATTTATGGGTCGGCTTAGATAATGGGATTGATAGAATTGAACTAAACTCACCACTTTATTTCTATTTTGATAAAGCGGGTCAGTTTGGGACAGTCTATTCTAGCCTAATTGTTAAGAACAAAATTTATCTCGGAACTAATCAGGGCTTGTTCGTCAGTCCATGGATTCCAGAAAATGGAAATTTATTTAATTCATTTAATTTTAAGCTCATACCCAATTCTCAAGGTCAAGTATGGGAATTGAGTGAAATCGATAATCAGCTGCTATGTGGCCACAACGATGGCACTTTTACCATCACCGATAGTCGAATGGAAAAGATATCGACAGTGAGTGGTGGATGGACAATAAAAAAACTAAATTCCAATCCCAACTACCTCATACAAGGTACATATACGGGATTGGTGATTTTTGCAAAAGATCCCAATGGAAAATGGAAGTTTAGCCACAAGATTGCAGGTTTTGGAGAACCTTCTCGATATGTAGAGCAAGATCACAAGGGGGACATCTGGATCAGTCACGCCTATAAAGGGTTATATAAGCTAACCCTTAGCCCAGATTTAAAGCGGGCCACCAACATTAAGTATTACAATGAAAAGAATGGCTTACCTAGTAGTTTTAATATCAACATCTTTAACTTAGAAAATAAAATCGTGTTCTCTTCTGAAGAAGGTTTTTTGCTTTATGATGAGATCTCGAATCGTTTCAGCCCCTACACGGTCTTGAACAAAAATTTGGGTAGTTTTTACACGGCAAATAAAATTATCAGCGCGGGCTTAAAAAAGTATTGGTTCATCAACCATGGAAAAATGGGCTTGGTCAATCTAACTGAACCTGGAAAAACGACAATCGACTCTAGCAGATTTAGTATTTTAGATGGCAGAATGGTTCAGTATTATGAAAACATCAGTCAGATTAGCGCTAAAATATATCTGATTAGCGTAGACGATGGCTTTGTAATTTACAATACGACTAACACCGAGATTACTCCTAAAAAACAGCTACTCCCAGCAGTACTCATCAGGAAAGTAGAAGATATTACCGATAAATATGTTGCCATTACAGAAAACGGCAGCAATGGAGAAAAAATCGAAATACCATTTAGCAGAAATAATATTCGCATATCGTTTGCATTACCTTATTATCGCCAATCAAAAATTAAATTCCAATACTTTTTAGAAGGGTACTCGAAGCAATGGTCTGACTGGAGTTCAGCTACGCAGAAAGATTTTACCAATTTAACTCGTGGAAGTTATGTCTTTAAAGTAAGAGCTAAAATTAATGAAGCTTCGACCAGCGAAATTACCACTTTCGAATTTAGGGTAGACCCACCCTGGTATGGAAGTAACTGGGCCATTTTATTTTATGCCATTTTGGGCATCATTGCTCTTTTAGCAGGTAAAAGAATTTATGAAGCTAAGTTAAATAAGGATCAAAAAATAATCTCCAATAAACTTCAACTTGAAAAAGAAGAATTTTTAAAGCGGGAAGCAGAAGCTACGGAGAAGCAAATTATTAAAATTCAAACCGAAAAACTGCATGCTGAACTGGCGAGCAAAAACAGGGAACTAGCCAACTCAGCCATGAGCTTAGTGTACAAGAACGAACTGCTACAAAAAATTAGCGAAGAGATGACTAAGCTAAAAGACGAGAATGGTAAACGACTTTCAGAAGATCAGCTTCGCAAAATCCAAAAAGTTATAGACGACGGGATGAATGATGAACGAGATTGGAATTTATTCGAAAGTAGTTTCAATGAAGCCCACGAAAGCTTCTTCAAAAAGCTAAAAGCTAACCATCCAGATTTAGTTCCGAACGACTTAAAGTTGTGCGCTTACTTACACATGAACATGAGTAGTAAAGAACTGGCGTCCCTTTTAAATATATCGCTCAGAGGCGTAGAAATACGCCGGTATCGTTTGCGTAAAAAACTCGAGGTTCCACACGACAAGAACCTAGTTGAATTTTTGATGGAGCTTTAGCACTACATCATTACCTCTCATCACTCCAATTTCAACACATCATCTTCAATCTCAAAAACCTTAGTTGTTGTAGTCGACTATTTGATCTTATACGCCAAAAAAAGCCATTTTTGAACTAAAAATCAATTTTATCTACGGGTATGAGATAGTACTCAATGTGGTGTTGATGTATTAATGTATAGGTAAATCTAGTTGCAGTTCCGAAATTAAAACCGAAGATTAGATTAATCATTTAAACAAATATGAACAACAGTATGAAAAAAATCTTTACAAAATTTTCTGTGCTAACTTTTTTTTGTTTACTTATATTAAACGTTGCCAGTGCCCAAAATGTTACAGTTACGGGTACGATAAAAGACGAGAGTAATGAACCTATCGCTTTTGCAACCGTTTCAATAAAAGGAACAAATCGTGCAGTGCAAACGGACGCAACCGGAAATTATTCCATCGCAGCTCCTGCTAATGGCACTCTAGTATTTTCTTATCTAGGCTATTTTCCGCAAGAAATTGCGTTAGCCGGCAAAACAAAACTTGACGTTTCCTTAAAACCTGACACCCAAAACTTAGAACAAGTAGTGGTGGTTGGCTATGGAACGCAAAAGAAAAAGGATTTAACAGGATCGATTACTAGTGTTAGCGGCGACGAAGTTGCACGGATGCCTGCAGTTAATCCTTTAGCATCCCTTCAGGGAAAAGTTGCGGGTTTAACCGTAGTGAACTCTGGAGGTGCAGGATCGCAACCGGTAATTCGTATTCGAGGTATCAGCAGTACAAATAGTGCAAGTCCGCTATATGTAGTTGATGGATTGTTGCAAGACAATATCGATTACTTAAATCCGGCAGATATCGAATCTATCGATTTATTACGTGATGCTTCTTCTTCGGCCATTTATGGTTTAAGAGGTGCAAATGGTGTAATTGCTATCACCACTAAGCGTGCAGCGAAAGGTCAAACGCGCATTAACTTTAATAGCAACGTGGGTATTCAAAAGGTGATTAATAGAATTGATGTCACAGATGCTGCTGGGTTTAAAAAATTGTACTCTACTCAATTGGCTAACATCAACGCTGCACCATTTGATTTCAGCAATTACAATGCAGACACGGATTGGCAAGATCAAATCTTTCAAACGGCTATTATCAATTCAAACAGTTTAAGTTTTTCAAATAGTGGAGAAAAAACCACTACACTCATCAATTTAGGCTATAATAACCAAGATGGAGTGTTGAAATATGATAACTATCAAAAATATGTGTTGAGATTGAGTGAAGAGATTAGAGTGAGTGATAAATTTAAAATTGGAGGTGATTTTACTGGGTTTCATTCGATGAACAATCCAACTTCCGCCAGTTTAAATGGCGCTATATGGTCTGCTCCAATCGTACCGATACAAACTGATGCCAATACCTATTATTCAATGCCAACATTTCAACGCGCGCAGGTTGGAAACGTGGTATCTGCTATAGAGAGAAATAACCGAACTTCGATTAACAAGAATTTTAGATTTAATGGAAGTATTTTCGGTGAGCTTAAAATATTGAAAGATTTTACGCTTCGTTCTACCTTATATGCTGATTACAATTTCAGCCACGGCCGTGGCTATTCTCGTCCTCCCTTTACCTTCATCAATGTAGGTGAAAATGGTGGGGCTACCACAACGGTTAAAGACACCCAATTCCGTTCAACGATCAGTCAAAGTCAATCCGAAAACCACCGTTACCAACAAGATCATACGTTAACCTACGACAAATCGTTCGAAGGTGGTCATAAAGTAACGGCAGTGGGTGGTTTTACTACCTTACGTTGGGCAGGGTCTAATGTAAGTGGCTCTCGTACAGATAGCACCTTAGTGATTCCAGCAGATCCAGACCTTTGGTATCTAGGGATTATCAATGCCAACAATATCATGAACAATGGCGGTGGCGGTTCTGAAGAAGCTACTGCTGGTGCATTTGGTAGAGTAAGCTACACATACAATGGAAAATATCTATTTAATGGAACTATTCGTAGAGACGGAAGCTCAAGATTTTCTCCAGCAAACAGATGGGGAACTTTCGGAAGTGTTGGTTTAGGATGGGTTGCTAGTGAAGAAAAATTCTTTAAAGATAATTTGAAAGGTATCGATTATTTAAAAATTCGTGCCTCGTGGGGAAGATTGGGTAACTCAAATGGTGTGCAACCAAATCTTTACCAACAGGGTTTATCTAATGGTTCTACGGCAGTATTCGGTGATAATATCTATACCGCCATTCAAAATGCCTACATACCAGACCCAAACCTTCGCTATGAAATTGTTCAGGGAACTGACGTAGGTTTTGATTTAAGAGCTATTGGTAACCGATTTAACGCAGAAGTTAACCTTTACGACAAAACTACGGATGGAATTTTAACAAGCTTTCCTTTACTTGCTGGCCAACTTCCTTTCTTCACGAACTTAGGTAAGATTAACAATAAAGGTATTGAGGTTAGCTTAGGCTGGAGTGATAAGATCGGTGCCGATTTTACGTATAACCTCTCTGGTAATTTCAGTTATAACAAAAACCGTGTTGCTTCTCTTGGAAACACTACCGAATTCCAAATTACGGGTAACAGCGGTGTAAATTTAACCAACTCGGGTTACTCTATTGGCTATTTTTATGGCTACAAACAAATCGGTATCTATCAGACCGCTAAAGACATGTTAACCATGCCTGCTTTCTCTAATTCTCAATTGGGAGATATTGCATATGCAGACTTAAACGGAGATGGCGTTATTTCACCACTAGATAGAACGTATTTAGGCACTCCTTTTCCTCCATACAGTTATGGACTTAGCCTTTCATTGGGTTATAAAGGTTTCGATGCTTTAGTTGAAGGACAAGGGGTTGCGGGGAATATGATTTACACCCAACGTCGCACGCAAAACTTTGCTACGTTAAACTATGAGGCTAATCGTTTAAACGCATGGACTGCGCCAGGAACAACTAACGTGGAGCCGATTTTAGATAACACCCGTGGAAATAATTTCTTGTTCAGCTCACACTATTTAGAGCCTGGAGATTATTTCAGAATTCGTACCCTGCAGTTGGGCTATACTTTTGGCAAGGCTTTAATGACCAAAGTAGGTGCACAAAAACTAAGAATTTTTGTAAGTGGACAAAACTTAAAAACTTGGACACAAGCAACGGGCTATACTCCTGAGGCACAAATTGGAAGTATATTAGGTGGTGGAGCTGACAATGGTGTTTATCCAGTACCCGCTATTTACTCGTTTGGTTTAAATGTTACTTTTTAATTGACATTAATTAATTTTAAGAAAATGAAAATATTTAATAAAAGAAATTTAAGTATCGCTGTAGTTGCAGTTGGGCTAATTTCAATCAATTCTGGTTGTAAGGATTTCTTAAATACACAAAGACAAGGTACTTATACAGCTGATGATTATCCTTATCCGCAAGGAGGAACACCTTACGATACATTCTTATTTTCTGCTTATGATGCATTAAGAGCATATAATTATGTTTCTGACGGTTTTATGGTGGTAACGAGTATCAGAAGTGATGATGCCGATAAAGGAAGTACGCCAACGGATGGTGGGGCAGATGTTATCGCTATGGATAATTTTCCTGCCTTAACGAATGGCAGGGTAAACAGCTTATGGACAGAGTATTTTACCATGATAAATCGTTGCAACACGATTATTGATCAAGTAAACAACAATGCCGAAATTATTGCTACTCCAGAGGCAAAACTTCAAGCAGAAGCCGAAGCTAGATTTTTACGTGCCTATTCTTATTTCGTATTAGTGAGAGCGTTTGGAAGGGTTCCGAAAATTGATAAAATCCAGCCCGTTACCTCAAATATTCCGCAAAGCTCACCGGCAGAGATTTATGCATTTATCGAAAGTGATTTGCAATATGCAGCTGCCAACCTTCCGATAAGTTGGGATAAAAAATTCATCGGCCGATCTACTAAAGGTACTGCAAATGGTATTTTAGCCAAAGTGTATCTCTATCAACAAAAATGGGCGATGGCGATGGCTACCGCTAACCTCGTAATGACTTCTGGTCAATACGACCTGTCTACTCCGTACAATACGATCTTTGGAGAAGCTGGAGAAAACAGTAAAGAATCGGTTTTCGAAATTCAAGGTACCGCTAGTGCTCAAGTGCAAACTGCAAATGGTATTCAATACGCTAGTATTCAAGGAACTAGAGGCAACAATGTGGAGTGGAATAGAGGCTGGGGATGGAATTCTCCAAGTGCCGTTCTTGAAGCCGCCTATGAGCCTGGTGATCCTCGTAAAGCTCGTACCATATTGTATAGCAGTATTGCTGGAACTACAAATTATACGGTTTATGGACAAGAAGCACCGCTTTACCCTACTATAGTTCCCAATTTAAAGTACAACCACAAAGTATTGGCCCACCCATCTTATATCGCCATGTACAATACACGTGGATCTTGGTGGATGAATGTAAGAATTTTAAGATATGCTGATGTGGTATTAATGTATGCGGAGGCTGCAAATGAATTAGGCGGTACGGCAAACATAGGTAATGCACTAACTGCATTGAATAGTGTACGTGCGCGGGCTAGAGGAGCGAATACAACCATCCTTCCAAACGTTACTACTACGGACCAAACTGCTTTAAGAAATGCTATTCGCCAAGAGAGAAGAGTCGAATTGGCAATGGAGCATGAGCGTTTCTTCGATATTGTACGTTGGGGTATCGACCAAGAGGCCATGGTTGTTGCAGGAAAAACGGGCTACAATCCAAACCGTGATCGCCTATTACCAATTCCACAACAACAAATCGATTTAAGTAAAGGGGTGTTAACTCAAAATCCCGGTTATTAACGTTATTAAAACTAAAAAAAATGAAATTTTCATTCGTATATAAAACAGCCTGTGTAGTAGCAATTATTGCAGCTACCACTGCGCTATCATCTTGTGAAAAAGATGGAAACCCAAACAATTTACCCGAAGTAAGCACAGAAGATTATGTAGGTACAATTGGTGGCTTTAGAACATCTGACGAAATCTTAAAAGATAAACTAGTAGCTTATTTTAGCTTTGATGACAATTACAGCGAGAAGATAAGTAACACGGCTCCAACTCAAACGGCAGGAAATTCGCTAGTAGATGGTTTTAAGGGCAAGGCACTCGACCTAAATAATGGCTTTTTATATTTCGCTACCCAAATTGCTGCCTTTAAGACGGATAACTTAAAAAGCTTCACGATAAGTTCTTGGATCAAGATCTCTAATAATGGATCTAAAAGAACAATGCTGATGCAATTGGCCAGACCAGGGCTTTTTGACGGTAGTTTAGATATTAGGCTAAATACCAATGGCTATCCTGCAACCAACATCGACGTATTGAAAGTTGGACCAAGATTTAGCACAGTAGGCGGTGGTTCTCAAGATAACTTAAATGCAACGCTGTCTCCTAAAATTGGACCAGCCAATTGGGTACATTTAGTACTGAGCTACAACGGCCAAACGGGTCGTTTCAATGTACTTACCAATGGTATCAATATTGGAAGCTATTCTGATAGAGGAGTTGGAAACAACCTTTTCAAAGCTTACGAACCTGGTGAATTTATTATCGGCGGAAACTACAATGTAATTCCTGGAAAGGCTGTAAATACAAGCACTGAATACGGTGCCATGACTGGTGTAATTGATGAGATTAAAGTCTACAACGCATTTATGCCAGATGCCGTTGTAAATGCGATGTACAAGCTTTACCTAGAAAAAAAATAACAGGATTTCAAGGCAACCACAACTCTTTATTTCAGGAGTTGTGGTTATACCTCGAAACCTCTACTTATTATGAACGTAGTTAAAATCATCCACAACGCTAAAGTTGTATTCATTCTTTTATGTCTAATTGCCTTAACTGCCTGCAAAAAGACAGGTTCTGAAGCTCCAGCGAATGTGGACACTTCCCTATCATTTACAGTTAATGGTCTGAATAACGGAACGTTAAAGTATAGTGGCCTCGACTTAAAACCTATCCTGAAATTTAGTTTTACCGAAGCCCTAAATCCATCTACCGTAAGCAATGGAGTTGCTTTAAAAGACGCCGCTGGAAATACCATCCCAACTTCTACTACACTAGCAGATGGCAATAAGACCTTAAACATCGTTCCTGTAAACGAACTAAAATCGTTTACCAGTTATACCCTTGCTGTCAACGACAATTTAAAATCCGCAAGCGGTGGTAAACTGATTAATCCAGTTGTAGTTAATTTAATTTCAGGTTTGGATACCAAAGACAAATTTCCACGGATTACGGATGAGGAGCTACTTGATTTGGTACAAAAGCAAACGTTAAAATACTTCTATGACTTTGGCCATCCGGTTAGTGGACTAGCAAGAGAGCGTAGCACATCTGGAGAAACCGTCACTACCGGTGGTTCTGGTTTTGGCATCATGGCTATGATATCGGGTGTACACCGAGGGTTTATTACTAGAACAGAGGGTTTAGAACGAATTCAAAAAATAGTGACCTTCTTGGCCACAAAAGCGGATCGATTCCATGGCGCCTTTCCACATTGGTTAAATGGAACTACCGGAAAAGTACAACCTTTTAGTGCAAACGATAATGGGGCAGATTTAGTAGAAACTTCATTTTTATTAGAGGGATTACTAACGGCCAGACAATATTTTAGTGGTGGCTCGTTGGCTGAAACTAATTTAAGAACAGATATCAATTCCATTTGGAATGGGGTAGAGTGGAATTGGTTCAGACAAGGCGGCCAAAATGCACTATATTGGCATTGGAGCCCAGATAAAGCATGGACTATCAACCTAAAAGTTGGTGGTTGGAATGAAGCACTAATGGTTTATGTTTTAGGTGCATCATCCACAACATCTACTATACCTAAAGCGGTTTATGACGCCGGTTGGGCATTGAATGGCAACATGAAAAATGGCAATAGCTATTACGGTTATACGTTGCCACTCGGACCTGCAAACGGAGGCCCGCTATTTTTCGAGCACTATTCTTTTATGGCTATTAACCCAATGGGATTAGCAGACGTTCATGCGAATTACGAAACACAAGCAAAAAATCATACCTTAATTAACCGAGCCTATTGCATCGCCAATCCGAAAGGGTTTCCGAACTATGGTGCCGATTGTTGGGGTTTAACCGCAAGCGATACCTACAATGGGTATACGGCTAGCTCTCCAAATAACGATGTAGGAACAATTGCGCCCACTGCAGCATTGGCCTCTATGCCTTACACGCCAACAGAATCTATGCAAGCTTTACGATTTTTTTATTATAAGCTCGGAGATAAAATATGGGGAGAATATGGTTTTAACGATGCTTTTAATTTAAGTCAAAATTGGTTTGATAATCAGACACTGGCTATCGATCAAGGCCCAATAATGGTAATGATCGAAAATCACCGTAGTAAGTTGCTATGGAATTTATTTATGAGCGCTCCAGAAGTAAAAACTGGGATGAAAAACTTAGGATTTACCAGTCCTAATCTATAAAGGAGAACACACCATGAAATTTATTTATATACTTAGTTTATTTTCAATCTTCAGTAGTTGTAGTACGCCGCAAAAAAAGACGCATTTAAGTGATAACGAACTGCTTACCTTGGTTCAAAAACAAACCTTTAATTATTTTTGGGACGGTGCAGAACCCGTCTCGGGCTTGGCAAGAGAACGTTTTCATAGTGACAACATTTACGAACAAAAAGATAAGGATGTCATCGCTACCGGTGCGGCAGGATTTGGCGTAATGTCTATTTTAGTTGCGATAGAAAGAAAGTTT
>Ga0247813_10002301_pt1 | contig 13232 bp, 11 predicted proteins | sample UWRJL169409C1_FD_180719 | JGI IMG/M metagenome (GOLD analysis project Ga0247813, IMG submission 180719) | Plant litter microbial communities from Arlington Agricultural Research Station in Wisconsin, United States - UWRJ-L169-409C-1 | ecosystem: Environmental > Terrestrial > Plant litter >... | reverse complement strand
GGCGCTGCAGTCGGCCCGCAAGCGGATCGAAGACGGGCTGATCGGCGACATCTACCAGATCGCGACGCGTCGCCAGGGCCCGTTCCCGGGCCGCATCGCCGACGTCGGGGTCATCAAGGACCTCGCCACTCACGACATCGACCTGACGGCCTGGGTCACCCAGCAGGAATACGTCTCGGTCAACGCCCGCACCGCTCATCGCAGCGGTCGCGAACACGAGGACATGGTGATCGCCGTCGGCACCCTCAGCAAGGGCACCATCGCCACGCACACGGTGAACTGGCTGACGCCCTTCAAGGAGCGCACCACGATCATCACCGGCGAGAAGGGCGCACTTGTCGTCGACACCCTCACCGCCGACCTCACGCACTTCCAGAACGGCGTCATCCAGAACACCTGGGATCGCGTCTCATCATTCCGGGGCGTATCGGAGGGTGACGTCACCCGATTCGCCCTCACCAAGAAGGAGCCGCTGCTCGCCGAGCACGAGGCCTTCAGGCACGCCGTCACCACGGGGGACACGAGCGGCATCGTGACTCTCGCCGAGGGAACCAATGTCGTGATGATCGCCGAGAAGATGGCGCTCGACGGGCAGACCTACAAACTGTCGTGAGCAGCTCAGGGCGTTGCGCCGGGTGGTCCCGATGATTTCTTCCATCGGGACCGATGCGCTTGTCGCGCTTGAGGACGAATCCCCTGACGTGCTGTTCGAGACCTTTCCGGGCACGGACATTCCGGTTTGGCCGATGCTTCGGTGGTCCCTCGCGCGCGCCACGGCCGAGATCGAATTGGGAACCCCTGACCTGACTCGCCCGGGCTCGCGGATGCAGCAGCTCCGCACCGTACTCGGGCGCGCCATCCCGAACGAGACGTCTTCCTCGAAGATCGGCCGGCCTGCTGAACACCTCTTCGTGGTGAGCGGCACCACGTACGCCCAGACGCCCACGGGGCGACGAAACTGGCTCGTGGGCGATCACGCAGAAGCCCTGGGCACACGAGCGCTGGTGCTGCAGAACGCAGCGATCCCCACGCGTTCGGGGTTGATGGACCGGCCGCAGTTCCCGTCGACATTTTCTTTCAGCGACGCCACGTTCCGCATCGACCTCGCCGCCCGACTGCGTCGCCCACGAAGGCGCGACGACGTTCTCCTCCGTCAAATCATCAATGAGACGGGCACACGGCTGGGATTCGACGTCGAGCCTCAGCGATTGCAAAGCATCCAGCAGCTCATGAGCTACCGCTGGAACCGGCAGGGGGCAACCCTTCGCGAGTTCGAACGTCTACTCGACCGGGTAGACCCGCGCGTCGTTTATCTGCAGACCGCTTCATACGGCGATCGGTCGGCGGTGATCAGGATGATGAAGGACCGCGGAATCGTCGTGGCCGAGCACCAGCACGGATGGATCGGGCCAGCTCACGCCGCCTACAATTTCGGCGCCGCGATGTTCACTCCCGAGCTGAGCAGGTCCTTGCCCGACGTTCTGCTCACATTCGGAGAATTCTGGTCCCAGTCCGTGCGCACTCCATCGAAACGAGTGGCAATCGGGAAGCCCCATCTCGAATCCATGAACAACACGACGGCGTCTCGCGCGGAACGCCCCCGGCAGGTGCTCGTAGTGTCGGGTGTTGCGGAACCGGAGGAGATGTCCCGATTCACCCTCACGGTGCGGGACGCTCTCCCGTCGGAATGGAAGGTTTTGTACCGCCCGCACCCCTCGGAGCGGGCGACGATGACCAGCCGGTACCCACTCCTCCACGGTGTGCCCGGAATAGAGTTCGACGTCATCCCGGACGTATACGAATCACTGGGGCGTTCGCGGGGAGTCTTCGGTACGGCCAGTACCGTGCTGTACGAGGCACTCGCCCTCGACTGTCTGGTATTCGTCAAGAATTCGCCCCTCGCGGAAATGTATGTGGCCGAGGACATCTTCGGCCCGAGGCTCACGGACGATGCGAGCATTAAGCGAGCGGTAGCGCGTATCGTCGCCGATGAGCCCACGACCGGTGAGGGCCTCTCGAACGAGCTTCGGGAAGCGGTCTGGAAACCCCACGCAACGAGTAATTTCATGGAGTGGGCGGAATCGTCTTCGTCGCCCACAGATCAGGAGTAGGTCATGGAGATCACGATCCGTCGCGCAACTGCTATGGACAGTTCCGACCTGCTCGCGTGGCGGAATGACCCGGAGACGATCGCTGCATCGATCTCCCCGCATGCGGTCGCACCGTCCGACCACGCCGCCTGGCTGACGCGCGCCCTCGAGGACGAGCTTCGCGCGCTCTACCTCGCGGTTTACACTCCCCCGGAGTCGGCGGCGCGGAATATCGGAATGGTACGCTTCGATCTCACCGAAGACGCCTCGGCCGCAGAGGTGAGCATCAACCTCGCTCCCGAGTCGAGAGGGCTCGGTTTGTCGGAGCCTGTCCTCCGTGCCGCGATCGAGACCTTCCGTACCGAATTCGGTCCCCTCGCCCTCACGGCGACCATCAGGCACGAGAACGGCGCGAGTCATCGGGTGTTCGCCGGTATTGGCTTCCAGATCACCGGGTCAGCAGACGGATTGGACCGCCTCGCGGCGAACCCCGAGTAGGCGCGCGGAAGAGCCGGGTGCGCGTGTCGGCCTCGAATGCGGACGCGACTAAGAGAACAGCTCCCACGCCACCGGCGTGCCGAGGGCGGCGTCCGCACCGAAGGTGCGCCCGAGGACCCGATCGAGGTCGACGGGCGGCAGACCGCCACCAGGCCGCACGGAGCGTACGTTCGCCGAGGTCGCCACATCCCCCGCCTTGACGTCCGCTGAGATGTAGAGGGACGGGCGCAGGCGAAGGGATTCCGATTCCGCCGCGGACGCCCACTCGCTGGCCGAGCCGAGCGCACGCGCGGCGGCGTCGCAGCCGTCCACCAGCTGCTTCAATTCCTCCGGTTCGAGGGAGAATGCGCTGTCGACGCCCCCGTCTGCGCGGCGCAGCGTCACATGCTTCTCGATCACGGTCGCGCCCAGTGCGGTGGCGGCGACCGAGACACCCGTGCCGAGCGTGTGGTCGGACAGTCCGACCTTGGTCCCGAACAGCTCCGCCATGACCGGGATGCGACGGAGGTTCGCGTCATCGGGCTGGGCCGGGTACGAGCTTGTGCACGCGAGGAGGGTGAGGTCGGTGCACCCGCCTGCCCGCGCAGCGTCGACCGCCGCGGCTACCTCCGCGATGGACGCTGTACCCACAGAGAGGATGACCGGCTTGCCCGTCTGGGCGACCTGCTTGATGAGTGGAAGGTCGACGATCTCGAGTGATGCGATCTTGTAGAGGGGTACGTCGAGAGTCTCAAGGAAATCGACTGCCGTTTCATCAAACGGGGTACTGAAGGCCAGCATGCCGAGCTCCCTGGCGAGCGCGAAGATGGGCGCATGCCACTCCCACGGCGTGTGCGCTTCTTCATACAGGTCGTGAAGCGTTCGAGAACCCCACAACTCGTGGCCTTCGCTCACCCGGAACGCGGGAGCGTCGACGTCGAGGGTGATCGTGTCGGCGGTGTAGGTCTGGATCTTGACAGCGTGAGCGCCCGCGGCGGCGACGGCGCGCACGATCTCGAGTGCGCGCTCGAGCGAACCATTGTGATTGCCCGAGATCTCCGCGATGATCAGCGGACCCTTGCGGTCGGTGGCTGTGGGTGTTGTGGTCACGGTATTACCTTCGTTCGTCTGCTGACGGGTGTTACGCGAGTGCCTGGCGCACCAGTTCGATGACCCGGTCCTGGTCGGACCCGGTCAGGCTCGCAAACATGGGTAGCGAGATCTCTTCGCTGTAGTACTGCTCGGCAACCGGGCACATGCCTCGCTGGTATCCGAGATCCTCAAAATAGGGGTGCCAGTAGACCGGAATGTAGTTGACCTGCACAAGCACGTCGTTGGCACGGAGGAAGTCGAAGACGCGCCTGCGCTGTCCGTCGTGGACGCGGATCGGGTACAGGTGCCACATGGGGTCGACGTAGTCGCGTTGTGTGGGCAGGGTGAGACCGTCGACGTCGGCGAGTCCCTCCCCGTAGCGGGCGAACACCTCCGCGCGACTCGCCTTGAACTGATCGACGCGCTTCAGCTGGCTGAGGCCGAGAGCGCTGAGCACGTCGGGAAGGCGGTAGTTCAGGCCGAGTTCGTGGACTTCCTGGTGCCAGGGCCCCTCATCGGGGTACCGCTGTGCGGCGGGGTCACGTACGAGCCCGTGACTGCGGAAACGGCGCGCACCCTCGAGGAGCCCGGTGTCGCGAGCCACCACTGCACCGCCCTCGGCAGTAGTCAGGTTCTTGGTCGGGAAGAAGGAGAAGGTCGTGAGGTCTGCAAGGCTTCCCACCGGTCGACCCCGGTAGGTGGAGGCGATGGAGTGGGCGGCGTCCTCGAGGAGGAATGCACTTGCACCCGCCGCAATCGCGCCGAGCTCGTCCATGTCTGCGGGATGACCCGCATAGTCGACGGCCGCGATTGCGGCAGTCGACGATCCGACCAGTGCTGAGACGGCTTCCGGGTCGATGTTCCCCGTGTCCGGCTGAATGTCCGCGAACCTGATGGTCGCGCCGTGCAGTACCGCGGTGGCCGCCGTCGCGACGAAAGTCAAGGGTGGCACGATCACCTCAGCGCCCGGCTTCAGGCGCATGGGGGCGTAAGCAGCGTGGAGAGCGGCGGTACCGGATGAGACGGCGACGGCGCCCGGTGTGCCAGCGAGCGCCGCAATGGCGGCCTCGAACTCGGCGACCGTCGGCCCCATTGTCAGCCACTCGCCTTTCAGCGCCGCTACTACAGCGTTGATGTCGCTGGCGTCAACAGACTGATGACCGTACGGGATAGCCACTAATCGAGGTCCTTGAGCACATTCCTGATGGCCTCGGCATCCAGCCACAGGTCATTGGTGTGCGACTGGTACGCAAATCCGTCCGGGAGAGGTTCTCCTTCGGGCGCGGTGAATCCCCAGTTGGCGATCGTCGGCAGAACCACGTACCTGTTGCCGATCCGCAACGTGCGGCGGCTGTCATCGAGCGAGATCATCTCCTCGTGCAGCTTCTCACCGGGACGGATTCCCATCTCATAGGTCTCCGAGCCGGGCGCCACCGCCTCGACGAGGTCCATGATCTTCATGCTCGGGATACGCGGCACATACAGCTCGCCACCCTGCATGAGGTCGAAGGAGTCGATGACGAACTGAACCGCCTCGGGCAGCGTGATCCAGAACCGGGTCATCCGAGAGTCGGTGATCGGAAGGGGCTTGCCTTCCGCCGCGAGCTTCTTGAAGAACGGGATGACGGATCCCCGGCTGCCCATGACATTGCCGTAGCGCACCACGCTGAACCGGGTCTCGTAGCCTGCAGCGTAGTGATTGGCTGACTGGAACAGCTTGTCGGCGGCGAGCTTGGTCGCGCCGTAAAGGTTGAGCGGGCTCGAAGCCTTGTCGGTCGAGAGCGCGACGATCTTCTTGACACCCGCGTCTATGGCCGCTTCGACCACGTTCTGCGAGCCGATGATGTTGGTCTGAACATACTCGAAAGGGTTGTACTCGGCGGTGTCCACCTGCTTGAGCGCCGCGGCGTGCACCACATAGTCGATGCCGTGCATGGCGCGCTTGAGGCGGTGCTGGTCGCGGATGTCGCCGATGAACCAGCGCAGGCGGGGGTCGTCGTTGAACTTCTGCCGCGCTTCATACTGCTTCAGTTCGTCGCGGGAGTAGACGACGATCTTCTTGGGGTTGAAGTTGGCAAGGGCGTATTCGATGAATGCCTTGCCAAACGAGCCTGTGCCGCCGGTGATTAGGATCGATGATCCCTCTAGGATTGTGATGTCAAGCCTCCGCTGATCAAGAGAATGGCACTCGTTGAGTGTGAGATCGCCATCGAGCACTACGATTCTGGCCCCGATGAGCCTAACAAAGAGAATACCGAGTCGTGAGGCGCCACCGCATCGTGCGGGCGGCCACCGACGCAACGACAGGACTGTGACCGGGTGAGAATCCTGCTTAGGGCCGATGCGAACGCCCTCCAGGGCACCGGCCACGTGATGAGATGCCTCACCCTCGGAGAGGCTCTTGCGCGGCGCGGCCACACGGTGGAGTTGATGACCCGGACGTCAGGAGTCGACTGGCTCGACACGGTCGTCGCTGACGCGGGACTGACGCTGCATGCCTGCGAGCCGGACGCGCTGGACGTGCAGCGCATTGCACCCGCGGGCTTCGACTGGGTCGTCGTCGACTCATACCGGATCGATCCGCTGGCGGTCTCCGTCCTGTCGCAGCGGGTGCCGACGCTGGCGGTGGTCGACGGGGACACCCGTGGAATCGAGGCGACGCTCTTCCTGGACCAGAACCTCGGCGCCGAGTCCCTCGACTGGCCGACCGCCGCGAAGGGCCGAGTCCTGGCGGGGAGCACCTTCGCGCTCGTGCGGTCGGCGGTTCTCGCCCATCGTCGCACCGACGCCTGGCGGATTCGAGGCGAGCTACCGCACGTCGTGGCGTTCATGGGCGGGAGCGATCCGCTGGCCATCACTCTGGGTGTCAGTCGGGTACTGGCTGGTCTCGGCGACCACCTGACGTTCACGGTGGTCGCTCCGACGGGGCTCGTGAGCGACGTGTCGGCCATCCTTCGTGACTCCCCTTTCGCTGTGGTCATGGGTCCGACCACCGACCTGCCTTCAGTTCTGGCTGCTGCGGATATCGTGGTCTCGGCCGCGGGCACCAGCGCCTGGGATGTCTGTTCCATGGGCATCCCCAGCGTGCTCGTTGGCGTGGTCGACAACCAGAAACGGTCCGTGGAACAGGCGGCGCTGCAGGGTGTGGCATGGACGCTGGACACGACTCCGGGTAGCGGGCGCACCCTCGACGACCTCGGACCTCTTGTCGCGGAGCTGCTCGTCAACGAGCCAGCGCGCAGGACGATCGCGGAGGCCTGCGCCGCCGCCTTCGACGGAGTCGGACCCGATCGTGTCGCGCAAGCAATGGAAGAGTGGAATATACGATGACGACCGATGTACTAGCAATCGTCCAGGCTCGAAGCAGTTCGTCCCGCCTGCCGGGCAAGGTGCTCGAGCCGGTTGAGGGTGAGGCGATGGTGCTTCGCCAGCTGGAGAGGATCGCGCGTGCAGCCACCATCGACACCCTCGTTGTTGCAACGTCCGTAGATGAATCGGACGACGTGCTCGCGGACCTTCTCGCCGCCAACGGCCTGCGGGTCAGGCGCGGACCACTCCACGACGTGTTCTCCCGTTTCTCTTCGGTCGTCGAGGAGTTCGAACCGTCCGTCATCGTGCGTCTCACCGCGGATTGTCCTCTGACGGACCCCGCGGTTATCGACGCAGTCGTCACGTCCCACCTCCGGTCCGGGGCGGACTACTCCTCCAACGTCCTGGAACGGACCTTCCCGCACGGACTGGACGTCGAGTGCGTGAGCGCACCCGCCTTCGCTGCGGCGTCCGCGATGAACCTGTCGGCACAGGACCGCGAACACGTCACGCTCGCGATCTACTCGCACCCGGAACTCTTCCGCCTGAACTCGGTGACGCAGTCGGTGGACCGGTCGGCACTGCGGTGGACAGTGGACTATCCCGAAGACCTGGCTTTCGTCCGCAGCGTCTACTCAGCGCTCTACGCAGGGAATCCCGCGTTCGATCAACAGGACATCGTGGACTACCTTCAGGCGCACCCTGCCCTCAACCGCACAGGCGAAACCCTCTAGGTGCGCTACTTGAGTGTGTAGAGCGTGCCCTTCTGGAACGTCTGCGAGCAACCACCATCGGCAAGCCCGCAGACCTGGGCGCCCGTGGGCCATCCCAGCGATCCCCGAACCCACCCGGCCTTGACATACTTCGTCGCGATGACGCCGGATACGGAGAAGGTGCCGAGCGACGTCGAGTAGATCATTCCGTTCTGGAAGCCTTGCGCGGTGCCGCCGATATTCTTCGCCACAGCGAGCACGGTGCTCGCAGTAGTGGGGTAGCCGAGGGCGCCTGCGGCGCCTCCCGCGGCCTGGTAGGCGGTCTGGATGGCGGGCACCGTCACCGCGAAGGCACTGCCCGTTGCGGGCGCATAGATCGTGCCCTTCTGGAAGGACTGACTGCAGCCACCGCCGGGGAGAGTGCAGGTCTTGTCGCCCGCCGGCCATCCGAGAGTCCCGCGAACCCAACCTGCTTTGACATAGGCGGCCTGCATGGCAGCGCTCACGGAGAAGGTCCCGGCCGCTGACTTGTAAATCATTCCCTTGGCGAAGCCCTGGCTGAATCCATTGCCGTTAGCGGGCACGGTGATCGCGGTCTTCGCGGTAGTGGGAAGTCCCAGCTCGCCGGTCACTCCGCCGAGCGACGAGTACTCTGCGGCAATGTCGGCGTCGGTGATGGCCTGGGCGGCACCGGTCTTCGGTGCGTAAATGGCACCGTGCTGGAAGTTCTGCACACACGCCCCGCCGGGAAGCGTGCAGGTGATATCGGACGACGGCCAGCCGAGGACTCCGCGCACCCATCCCGCTGCCGCGTACGAGGTCAGCATCGTGCCCGAGACCAGGTAAGTGCCCGAGGCACTCGAGTGAACAGTGCCGAGCTTGAAGCCCTGCGCGACCCCCGGCCCGTTGCTGGCGGTGGTTAGCGGATTCGCGTCGGTGAGCGGAATTCCGAGCGTAGCCGGCGTTGCGTACCGTGCTAGGAAGTAGTCGCCGATTGCACCGGAAACCGTCCAGGCTCCGCCGACCTTGGTCCAATAGATGAGCCCATGCTCGTACAGCTGCGTGCACGCTTTCGCGTTGTCCACGCACACGGCCTCGGTCCCCTTTGCGCCAAGCGCGCCGGTCGGACCACCGATTCCCTCATAGGCCGCCTGGATCGCGTAGGCGCCCGGCCCGGCGATCGGACTGCCAAACCATGAGCTGAAGTAGACCCAGAAGTTGCGGTTGCCGTATGACGAGCAGGCATCGCCGGTTCCGGTCAGGTTGTTGAGCGCCGCAGGATTGGGGGTATAGGGCGTGTAGTAGTAGAGCGCCGTCGTCGCCTTGTTCTTCACGCTGACGGACTTCGTGCCGCAGGTAGTTCCGGGCTTCAAGAGGATCGGATACGGAACACCGATCTGGTACTTGCTGCGGAAGCTGATGTTGTCACTGGTACGCAGGCCGTATCGCTTCAGCTGGCTGGCCGCGTAGTAGACCTGGTTGAAGAAGCCGTAGTACTTGGAGTCGCAGACACTCGTGTCCGGGCATCCCATTCCCATCGCCTTGCGCAGCTTGAGGGCCGTCGGGTTCTGCAGGTTGAGCAGGCCCTGCTCCTTCTGCAGGGTCACGAGGATGACTTTGGCGCTGATGCCGCAGGACTTCTGCACCTTGTAGATGATCTGGGCGAACGACTCGGTTGCGCCGGTGTATGCGCTCGGGCACATGTTGGTGGCGGCGCGGGTCGTCGAGGTCATCGACTTGTTGTCGATGCAGTTGTTGGTCGGACACTTCGCGTCGAGGAAGGCCTGGATCTGCGCGGTGCTCATGGCGTTGGTGCTGTAGAACATGTAGTCGCTGATGATGTACGCGGCGTTGAAGTCCTTGCCGGCGAGAGCCGTTACGGCGCTCGATGCCTCGGCGAACTGGGCGACCACGGGGGCGGTCTCAACCGGCGGGATGACCTCAGCGGCGCTGGCGGATGACACTCCGACGAGCCCGCTCGAGAGCAGTCCGACCAGCGCGAGGCCGGTGGCGAGGCGCGCGCCGAAACGGCGCATCCTCAATGAAAATCCGGCCATAATGTGCCCCCTGCATACTCGCGACTTTTTCCAGCCTAAGCGAAAATCGCCAGAATGCGAGGGTTGACGACCTCTTAGCGCTCGGTCTCGTCGCGTTCCGGCCGCTCGGCCTGCACGAGCGCGAGCTGCCTCGAGAGCTCGGTGACATCGTTTTCGAGGTGGCGGAAACGGCGGTAGGTGGTGGCGACGAAGCCGAGGAAGATCAACACAGTGAGGTAGAGCAGCAGGTCGGCTCCGCGCCCGATTCCGACGAGTTTCGCGACGGTCGTCCAGATCTGCGGGAAGAACACCGACGATGCCGCGGCGACGATGAACAGCAGCATGAGGATGCGGCGGATGGCCTGGTGGCGCGCGCCGCCGCCGCGGAGCATAAAGAACGCGGCGATCACAATGACGAGAACGGCAAGGATCTGGAACACGATCATCATGAGGTCACCTAAAGAGTAATTCGACGAGGATATTGACGGAGTTGAGCAGCGACTGCCCCTTCGACCGCGAGTAGTCGGTGTAGACGATGTGCGTCGGGTATTCGGACCACTTCGCCTTGAAGCCGCCGATCTGGTCGATCAGCTCGGAGGCGTGCGCCATACGGTTCTGCTTGATCTTGATCTTCTGCAGCAGACCCCGGTCGATGACCCGGAGTCCGTTGTGGGCATCGGTGAGGGCCATGCCGGTCGTGATCCGCGTGTAGAAGGCAGCGGTGCGCAGCACGATCTTCTTCATCGGCGCGAGCTGCGTGCGATCGTCGAGGAAGCGCGAACCCACGACCACGTCCAGCTGCTCGGCGTGCAGCTTCGCGACCATGCCGATCGCGTCCTCGACGAGGTGCTGTCCGTCGGCGTCGAAGGTGAGCACCTCGGTCATGGCCGGGTCGGAGAGCGCGTACTCGAAGCCGGTCTGCAGACTGGCACCCTGCCCCAGGTTGATCGGGTGCTGCACGACCACGGCGCCCGCGGCACGCGCGACGGCGACGGAATCGTCGGAGCTGCCGTCGTCGACACAGACGACGAAGGGGAAGGTGCGCCGCACCTCCTCGACAACGGGGCCGATAGCGGTCGCCTCGTTGAACATGGGGATAACTACCCAGGTGCGAGACATGACCCAAGTCTGGCACACGGCCGCGCTCCATCGGCCCGGACGACAAGCGCGGACATGCTAGGTTCGCTGGCGTGAAGACGCCCCCTCGCGCCACCCTCGCGTCACGCATCTACGAGCCGGAGAGCGGCGCAGCCGCCTACCGTTTGTCGGCACTCGTGCGTGCGCTGGACGACGACGGTTTCGCCACCACCGTTCTGACCACGCGGCCGGTCGAGCCGGTGCCGTCGACTCCGAGCGTTCGTCGTTGGCCGGTTATCCGAGACAGCGCCGGCGCTGTTCGCGGCTACGTGCAGTTCGCGAGCTTCGACATCCCGCTGTTCTTCAGACTCCTCTTCCTTGCGCGGCCCGACGTAGTCATCGCGGAGCCGCCACCGACCACCGGCGTCGTCTGCCGAGTGATCTGTGGGCTGCGCCGCATCCCGTACGTATATTTCGCAGCGGATGTCACGTCCCGCGCGGCAGCGGGGGCAGGAGTCAACCCGCTCATCGTCGCAGTGCTCCGTCGGGTAGAGGGTTGGGTACTGCGCGGAGCGGCCGCCGTGCTCGCGGTGAGCCCCGGTGTCCGCGACGAGGTACGGGAGTTCGGAGTCGATCCGGAACGCATCACCGTCGTCGGCACCGGCATCGACACGAGGGTCTTCACCTCTCAGGGTGAGGCGGCGGTCTCCGCGGATCCCTACCTGGTCTACGCAGGCACGATGTCGGAGGTGCACGGGGCCGCGGTCTTCATCGAGGCCTTCGCGCGGATCGCGAACGAGTTCCCGACCGCCCGGCTACGCATGTTCGGCGCCGGCGTCGAGGTGCCGATGCTCAGGGAGCTCGCGGCGACCCTGGGTGCCGACCGGGTGGAGTTCCCCGGCCTGGTCAGCGGCGAGGAGACGGCGCGCTGGATTCGCGGCGCACACGCCGGGCTCGCCTCGGTGCGTCCGGGACGCAACTACGACTTCGCCTTCGCGACCAAGGCGTTCGCCACGGTCGGCTGCGGGACACCCGTCATCTACGCGGGAGTCGGTCCCGCTCGCGAACTCGTCGCCGACAACGACCTCGGCTGGGCAGTGGACTGGGATGCGGAGGTCGTTGCCGAGGCCATGCGCGCCTCGCTGCGCACGGCGCCGACCACGGAGCGCCGACGTGCGCTCTCGGAATGGGTCGACGAACACCACTCCCTGCGCGGGGTCGGCGCACGCGCCGCCCAGGCCGTGCGAGGGGTCCTGCCCACCGCTGGCGTTTAGAATTACTGGGCACCGCGCCCTCCGGCCCGGGGAATGGAAGCAATGAAGGCAGTACTCGCCGCATACAACGAGGTGCTGACGACGGTTCTGCCGTCGAGCGCCCGTCGCTACCTCTCCTTCTACTCGATCTCACTCGGCCTGCTCGCGATACTGGATGCCGCGGCTCTCGGCCTGCTCGCCGCCGTCATCTCCCCGCTCGTCTCCGGGACGTCGCTCACCCTTCCCGTAATCGGGAAGATCGAGGGCACAACGCTGTTCCTGATGCTCGGGCTCGTCTGCCTGCTCATCATCCTGAAGGGAGTCTTCTCGCTCCTCCTCACCTGGTTCGCGTCACGGCGGTTCGCGAAGTACGAGCTCACGATCGGCAACCAGCTGCTCGACGCGTACCTCTCCTCGTCGTGGCTGGAGCGGCTCAAGCGCAATTCGTCGGACCTCATCCGCATTGCGGACAGCGGCATCGCGGGCACCAACATCGGTTTTATGCTCCCGATCGCGACTCTTCCAGGCGAAGCGCTCACCTTCCTCACGGTGGTGATCGTGCTCGCGATCGCGCAGCCCCTCATCGCTCTCATCTCCCTGGTCTACCTGGGACTGATCGGCCTCATCCTCTTCTTCTGGATCTCCCGCAGGGCGCGCGAGGCCGGCCGGGTCGTCCTCCGATCCTCGCTACGGGTATCGCGCCTCATCACGGAGATGGTCGCCGCCCTGAAGGAGATCACCCTGCGCAACAAGACCGAGGAGGTCGCGGAGGTCATCCGGTCCCAGCGCGTGCACACCGCGCGGGCCCGGGCCAACATCCAGTTCCTCGGCAACGTTCCGCGTTTCGTTCTCGATGCGGCCCTCGTCGGAGGCTTCGCGCTCGTGGGCACGGCAGGCTTCCTGATCGGCGGCGAGTCGGAGGCCGTGATCGCCATTTCGCTGTTCGCCCTCGCCGGCTTCCGCATGGCGCCTTCACTGCAGCGCTTCCAGGCGATCTCGACCCAGGTGCTCACCAACCTCCCCATCGCCCAAACGGTGATCAAGGACATCCGCGAATCACGATCCCTCGAGCGCGAGACCGAGCTGCGTGAGTCGAGCGACCTCGAAGAGCACCCCACCGCGCTGAGCTTCAACTCGGTGGCGTTCCGCTACTCGGCCGACGGCGAGCCGGCTGTGGAGGACGTG
>Ga0247813_10002299_pt1 | contig 13236 bp, 12 predicted proteins | sample UWRJL169409C1_FD_180719 | JGI IMG/M metagenome (GOLD analysis project Ga0247813, IMG submission 180719) | Plant litter microbial communities from Arlington Agricultural Research Station in Wisconsin, United States - UWRJ-L169-409C-1 | ecosystem: Environmental > Terrestrial > Plant litter >... | reverse complement strand
GCTGTTTTTATTTAATTAGGGGTAATGTAATTTCGAAGGTAGTTCCCTTATCTTTTTCGCTCTGCACTTTAATGGTACCGTTCATTTGTGCTACGATATCATGGACATAGTTTAAGCCTAAACCAAAGCCTTTAACGTCATGTAAATTGCCGGTTGGAACCCGGTAAAACTGATCAAAGATACGTTTTGTCTGATCTTTGGTCATTCCAATGCCCTGATCCCGGACATCAATAATTAACTTCTTACCTGTATTTCTTGTTTGAAGTGTTATCCTGGGCGCATCAATGCTGTATTTATTTGCGTTGTCAATCAAATTGTAAATTACATTGGAAAGGTGTAATTCATCTCCAAGCACCATCGACTGCGTTGCATCCAGAGACAAGACAATCTCTGCCTGCCTTTTTTGAAGCTGTAACTCCATACTATCAGCAACGGCAATAATCAGATCGTTTATGTCAACCTCATTTTGCTCCAGCTGCAATTCCTTTTTTTCTAAACGGGCAATACTCAACACCCGTTCTATGTGGTTACCCAAGCGTACATTTTCATCATAAATGATTCCCGCCAATCTGGTAATTCTAGCTTTATCCGCTGTTACTTCCGGATCTCTCAAGGCTTCACTGGCAATCATGATCGTAGACACCGGCGTTTTAAACTCGTGGGTCATGTTGTTGATGAAATCTGTCTTCATTTCAGAAATCTTCTTTTGTCTTAATATGGCATATAAAGTATAAGAAAAGATAAAGATTAAGACCAGCAACAGCCCTGCTGAAGAGGCCAGCGTCACACTCAGGTTATTAAAGATTGCTGCATTTTTTTCTGGAAAGCTGATGTAAAGAAGTCCTGGATCTCGGATAATGTCATTTCCAAAAAGCTTGGTACTATAGGTATTTGAAGGAAGAATTTTAGTAGACACATCAGAAACCTTTCTAAAAAGGACTGAATCTCTGTTGGCTAGTGTTACCCAAAAATCATAATTTAAGGTGATGTTTTTGCCTAGTAATTCTGCTCTGATCAGTGGATCAAGGCTCTTCTTGGAGACGCGTTGGATTAAAGGAATTTTTGCCTGGCGCATTTCCTTATAAGCTTCTTCAAAAACGTTTAAGTTTTTAACATTGAAACGACTTAAGGTATCGGATCTTAAATGCTTCAGATCCTGTTGGTATCTTCTGGCTGCAATTTCATCTTCACTTAAAAACTTCGCTTTAAGGCCTTCATCCACTGTTGCAACAGAAACTTTGTAAGGACGACCGTCTACCCGACTGTAAACAAGATACCTGATGCTGTCCGGCAACTTATCCGGATCCATGTTAAACGTCTTTAGTTTTGCAAGGCGAAAGGTCTTTCTAACATTTCCACCAACCATGTTTAATTCAGCATCGAAGCCGATATTGATGTCCACATTTAGTGGTGTGGTCGCTTGATCACTTAAAGCAATAAATTCATTTTCTGTTATAATGGTTGGACTCAGGAAATTCACCTTGATCACACTGTCCTGAAAATTCAGGTTATCAATGATCATCTTTTGCTGTAAAGACTTTCTTTTCTTTTCGTCTACGCGCCGTTTTTCTTTAAGATCAGTCAGTGATCGGTCCTGATCCCTGATTTCGTTCTGATGCTGTATAGTGAGCTCAAATTCCTTATTATTAATGTGTTCAACCGCATCTCTTCGCTGCACCTTATTGGCAACGGCGTTCAAAGCTTCGGTAACATTTTGAGAAAACAGTTGGGAATTCAGGCTGTAGGCTTCCCTGATGTAATACAATTGCATTACAACAACACCAAGCAACGCAATGGTCATAAGCGCCGTGATCAGCCAAAAGCTTCTTTTCTTCATTCTAGAATTTCAAAATTAATGAAGGAATGAGATATCGCTGGTAATTTAACAAAATTTAACAATACACGAATTGTCAGACCTTTGCAACAGCAGCATTCCTCCGTTAACTTATTTAAACATCTAGCTGGTTATTAAAAGCTTATAAAGTAGAAGAGCATATTTTAACCTGCTTCCGTTCTCATTGTTTTCAGAGCATTAGTCCAGCGGGATAGTTGTTCCAGTAAGGCATTTGCTGCTTTAACGTGATCCTCATTTGGAGTAAATTTATCATCAATGATCAAATTGTTAAACATTGGAAAATGAATCGCGCCAGCTAACGGCACGACGCTCAACGTGGCAAGATCTGCTTTTAAACTATTCGCTGCGCGAGAACCGCCAGAAATACCACCGTAGCTAACAATTCCGGCAGCTTTGTACGCCCATTCTTTAAATAGGTATTCTAACGCATTTCTAAGTGGTGCTGGGTAACCATAATTGTACTCTGCCGTTACAAAAACAAAAGCATCAGCCTCTGCTATTTTCTTACTCCAGTCTTTGGTATGCTGGTGTTCATATTTTTGCATGGCCGGATGATTGGCTTCATTCATTAACGGAAGATTTATTTCCGCAAGATCAAGTATTTCAACCTGTAAGTCAGGATTTTCCTTTGCAACTTCAGAAATCCATTGAGCAACGAGTGGTCCTTTCCTGCCGGGACGAATAGTAGAGGTAATAATTTTAAGGTTGTACATATTAATAGTTGTTTTGTAAGTAACAACACAACCCGCATCTTGTTTCCTTACTAAAACCAGCTTAAGATCCAGTCACCAAGTTGAAACAGCGCATAACCAAGCAATATCATGATGGCCACTAATATTACAAGCGCTAAAATTAGAGTTCCCTTACCGCTTCCCTGGTGTTTGCCTTCCAGATAGTGTTCTTTCATCAGTTTGATGTTGCGGGTATTTGCTTTAAAAACGAAATCGAAGATTTGTCCAATAATTGGAATTGCTCCGAAGACCGCATCCAGTAAAATATTGATGCACATTAATACAACCAACTTATTGCTCGCACCTTTTTTAGCCATAGAAAGTACAAGCACGGAGGAGATGAGAAAGCTACTCATATCTCCAACAATTGGAAATAAATTAATAATGGGGTCTATTCCAAATCTAAACTTGGTTCCTGGAATCGTGAATTGTTCATCCAGTAAGTAAGATACTTTTTTGATCCAGCCCATTCCGGAAGCTTGACCTGGTTCTTTTAGATAGGGATCTTGAGACATATCAGCTTAACGAATTCTGTTTATAAATTGTTTGAGGTTAAACTTAATTCTCAGAAATTATATCGGTTAAAGCTGCTTTAAGATTTGGAAGTTTCGAGCTAATAATATCCCACACAATGTCATAATCGATACCAAAATAATTGTGAATGAGGCGATTTCTGGTTGCTGCCATCTTTCGCCATTCCACGCCAGGATATAACATTTTGAAGTCAGGGTCAACCTTATTACTCGCTTCACCAATAATCTCAAGGCTTCTTACTATCGCCCTTGAAAGAATTGGATCGCTAATAACATTTTCTTTATTTTTGCCAATTGTAGCGCTTAATACGAAGGAAGTTTCTTCTAAAATATGTTTTAGCAATTCGATGTTAGAAGGAAACATTCTCAGCCTGCTTTAAGATCTGTGGCCCAATATATTTACTGAGCGATTGCGGAGTAATTATTTCGACTTTTCTGCCTAGCAAATCTTCAAGAAAGAACGATAAATCAATGAAATTATCATAGTTCTTTTGTAGGGGATCAAATTCCACTAGTAAATCAACATCGCTGTCTGCATGAAGCTTATTAGTAATGAAAGATCCAAATAAGCTTAAATTTACAACACCAAAGGATCTTAACTTCTGACCATTGGCTTGGAGCAGGGATACCAGTGAATGTTTATCTTTAACCGCCGTTTGCATAATCAAATATAACTAATTCTTAAACATTAATTTAAAATCGCTTCTATCTAGTTAGCACAACCCAAGATTTGTTCTATAAGTAAGTTTAATTATTTAAAAATTCCCAAAAAAAATGCCGGAAGGTATTTCCGGCATTTTCAGTAATCAATTTGTTTTCTTAAAAAAGATCTTTAGAAGGGAAGATCGTCGTCTTCACCTGGTGCGCTGTTTAAATCTACAGGCGGAGCGTATGCTGGTGTAGATGCTGCTCCTGCACTATTGGTAAGTGCATTGATACGCCATACTACTAAACTGTTAAAATAAGATACTTTTCCTGCTTTATCCGTCCATGGACGACCACGAAGATTGAAAGAAACTTCAACATCATCACCTACTTTATAACTGTCAAATAATGCTGTCTTGTCTTGTAAAGCCTCAAACCTGATGTATTCAGGATAAGTAGGGTTTTCAGCATATTCTATAATCAGATCGCGTTTTTTAAAAGTCTCACTCACTTGTTGTAATGCACCAATTTCGTGCACTTTTCCTTTTAATTCCATAACAAATACTCTTTATTGTACTATCAAGTTCAAATCTCTATATTTTTATTGATAACTTCGCACAATAATTATGCAAGTTTTCCACACAAAAAGTAAGGTTATTTTAACCTGCAACAAGAGGCTTTCACCTTACTTACAAGAGGAAGTTAAGGCCCTGGGTTATGAAATAGTCAGAGACTTCCCAACCGGAGTAGAGCTAAACATCACATTAACAGAATGTATCAAGTTAAATTTAAACTTAAGATGTGCCAGTCAGATCTTATATAGTTTAAAAAACTTTAAGGTGAACAACCCTGAAGAGCTATACAGGGAGTTGCTGGATATGCCATGGGAGGATCTTATTGATTTTTCAGGCTATTTTTCTGTTACTTCAAATGTGGATAACCCAACAATTACCACCCCTTTATTTACAAATCTTAAGGTTAAGGATGCAATTGTTGATCGCATAAAAGATAAAAAAGGGATTCGTCCGAACTCTGGTTCGGATGCCAACAAAACAGTTATCCACCTGTACTGGAAGGATGATGAAGCAGATATTTTTATAGACACTTCAGGCGAAACACTTGCAAAACATGGTTATCGTAAAATCCCTGGCAAAGCACCCATGCTGGAAGCTTTAGCAGCTGGCGCGATTTTCAGTACCCAATGGGACCAGAAGTCGCCTTTTGTAAACCCCATGTGTGGATCTGGAACGTTAGCCATTGAAGCGGCACTGCTGGCAACCAACCGCAGACCTGGATTATTTAGAATGAACTATGGCTTTATGCACATCATCGGTTACGATGAAGAAGTGTTTTTTGCAGAGCGAAGAATTCTGAAAGATCAGGTTATAAAAAATGTTGACCTTCAAATCATCGCAACAGATTTATCTGAAGATGCGGTAGAGGTTAGTCGGAGGAATGCGAAAACAGCCGGTGTTGATACCCTAATTACTTTTGAAGTGTGTGACTTTGCGGATACCCCTGTCCCGGAAGGTGCAAAAGGTGTTGTTGTATTTAATCCAGAGTATGGAGAACGTTTAGGGGTGCATTCCAAATTAGAACTGACCTATAAAAGGATTGGCGACTTCCTGAAACAAGACTGCAAAGGTTATACAGGTTATATTTTTACAGGGAACCCTGAACTTGCTAAAAAGATCGGTCTGAAAGCTGCCAGGAAGATAGAATTTTACAATGGTAAACTGGATTGCAGAATGCTGGAGTATGAATTGTATGACGGTAGCAGAAGACCTGAAGGGGAAAGACCAGTAAAAGACACAGAATAGTTGAATTTAACTTAGCCTCTTGTATAGCAACCTGGAGGTGGGTTAACAGACATAAACATAAAAAAACCGCGTTGGAAACCCTTGTCCAACGCGGTTTTTTATATAACAAGGTATCTGACCAGGTCTAAAAGAACCAAATAAAATGTGACGAAAGTGACTGTTTCCCTGTAATAAACTATATTGCAATTTTAACTTGATAAATTTGAACGATCGATGAAAATGTTTTTTACTCCTGTTATAATGGTGATATTGAGTCTTAGCACTTCCTTTGCTCAAACGACTCAAAACTTACAACAAACAAGTAACCCAGCATATTCTCAAAAGGCAACATTACCTGCAATTTTCCCTGCCCCCGTATCAATCTCGCTAAACAAAGGCTCCATTATATTAGGTGAATCTGTCGTTCTGATTGTCACCCCCGGTACTGATCCCGAGACTGCGGCACTTATCCGGAGCATCCTGTTGTCTGCTGGAGTAGAGAACATTACTACCGCTCGACAGCTACCTAAGGTACTTGATCTCCCCTACGTTATTGTTGGCATGGGAACGGATAAAATTGTCCGCTCATCGCTTATGCAAAGTGCTGCAACAATCGACAACCATACGGAAGGCTACACAATTGCCAGTTTACCAATCAATAAAGGCGCCTTAATTACACTTGCTGGTCACGATGCAGATGGCTTATTTCATGCTGTACAAACCTTTCGTCAACTGGTTCAGCGTTCGGTTATTCCAGCCCTTGTCATTAAAGACCATCCTGCCATGCCGATCAGAGGAACCATTGAGGGTTTCTATGGCAAACCATGGTCAATGGCAGATCGGACAAAGCACCTTAATTTCCTTGCCAGCGTAAAGGCAAATACGTATATCTACACCCCAAAGGATGATCCCTATGCCCGGGATCGCTGGCGCGAAGACTACCCTGTAGCAATTCTAAAAGAACTTGGAGTCCTGGTGTCAACAGCGCGTCGCAATCACGTCAATTTTGTTTATGCAATTTCTCCCGGGCCATCAATCTGTTTCTCTGAGCCGGGTGATCTTAAGGCATTGGAGCGGAAGTTTGATGCCCTTCGTAAAATTGGCGTACACAGTTTTTATGTTGCTCTGGATGATATTGAATATACCAAATGGAATTGCGAGCTGGATAAAAAGACTTTCGGAGCATCTGGTCCGGAGGCAGCAGGCATCGCGCAATCGAAATTATTAAACGCCTTACAGGCAAGCATCAAAGCAAATGATCCAACGGCACCACCGCTCATTATGGTTCCAACAGAATATTACGATGCGAAGGAAAGCCCTTATAAGGCAGCGCTGAGGAAACACCTTGCCCCCCAAATAGTGGTACAGTGGACCGGTACAGACGTTGTGCCTCCCTCTATTTCTATTGGAGATGCCCGTGCGGCAACAAAGGCATTCGGTCGCAAGACTTTATTGTGGGATAACTATCCTGTTAATGACTATGGGCAAACAACCGGCCGCTTATTGCTTGCACCCTATGCGCGGCGCGAAGCCGGATTATCGGCGGAACTTACCGGTGTCCTTTCTAATCCAATGAACCAGGAGGCTCCAAGCCGCGTAGCGGTAACCGGGGTGGCCGCCTTCGGTTGGAACGACAAAAATTACGATGCACAGCGAGTTTGGAATGCTGCAGCTCGGGCACTAGCCAATAACGACGAGCGGGCCACCGCAGCATTGCTGACATTTTTTGATACCCAGCATCTGGCACCAACTTTTGGTAGTCAGCCTTGGCAGGAGCAGGCACCCCGACTAAAGGCGGTGCTTGATGGAGTGCGTGAAGCAATAGCAGATGGCGACAATTCCCGCAGACAGCTTGCGATCACAGATCTCCTTAAGCATGCTGACGAGTTTGCCGGCGCTCCTGACATCATCCGTGCAGGGATTATAGATACTGCCTTTGCTCAAACTTCGCAACCCTGGCTTGATGCCATGCAGAAATGGGGCAGAGCGCTTCAGCTAACTGCAGCAGGCCTTGATGCAGCAAATAGGGGCAGCGGAGCAGCAAAGCACTATTTTGCGAATGCCAAGCGACTGGCAGCAGAAGCTGCTGCGATAGAGACCATCCCTGGTGCCACTCGTTTTGACGGACCAATTAAAATCGCTGACGGTGTACTTGACACCTTTGTTGCTGACGCACCGAAACTAATTACATTTTAAAACGACGGAATGATTCTTCCAAAATTAAGAGCTATCCTTTTTTGGACTTCATGGTCTTAACTTTTATTTAATCCGTTTTTGTATTATTTAGGTAAGCAGATAAATTCATTATTTTATCCGCAGCAATATTGATCTGTTTTTGAGCCTCTTCGTAATGTCCTTGTTCTATGGCTTCCCTAATTCCAGGTAATGTTTTTACACCGTAACCTGTATGCAGTCCAGGGGCGTAAATAGTATGGCGATACCAAGATCTTTGAGGTAAACCTTCGCTGTTTAAAAGCTGTTTTTCAGCCTGATACAACATTACGTTCAGTCGTTCATTATTTTTTCCATTAAGCAGCGCATTAGAACTTATCCGGTTTATACGATCTGCTGCGGTTTTTAATCCATTTAAGGCGATGGTTAACTGGCTAAAGTCAAATGAAGGAATCACTGGTTTTGGCTGAATAGGAAAGAATTTATCCTTTGGATTGGCGGCGGTTTTATAACTACCTAAGGAGATAAGTTCGTTTTCCATATCAGTTTCAGCTCTAAGCTGATCTGCCAGTTTAGAAACCTCACTGGCATAGTTCCGTATTGTTTTATGAAGACTATTAAAATCAAAAGGCAATATTTCGGCATCAGCAAGCCTCAATACTGCTCTACCTCCGGTTTTCGCTAATGCTACGCCGTATACAAAATCGTTATCTTTAAACCTGATGTAATTATCATATGAATCATAAATGGAATGGTACTCTCCACCGTCATCTTCCCCATCAAAGCCCAGGCTCAAAGAAGGAATACCAAGGTGTTGTAAAAAGGCGGAATAATCTGAACCCGTACCTAAAGCACCTAATTCAAGCGTATCTTTTTTAAGTAACGTCTTTTTCAAAGCAACAGACGAGGCATTAATCACTTTGTTGGATTTTTGACGCTCGTAAATACTGATCGGCTGAAGCGGATCTAAAATATCTTTGGCAATACCGTCAACCAATAACTCTAAAGCATGGGAACCACCCGCTTTTAAAAACCCTTTGCCATTTCCATCTGAATTAATATACGCCACTGCCTTTTTCTTAAGTTCTTCAGCATGGTCTTCTACCCACTCAGTCGATCCCAGTAACGATTGCTCTTCCCCATCCCATGCACAATAAACCAATGTTCGTTTAGGCTTGTATCCTGCTTTAACCAATGCTCCAATTGCTTTGGCTTCTTCCAGTTCTGCGGCCAATCCACTTACTGGATCTGCTGCACCGTTTACCCATGCATCATGGTGATTGCCACGAATAATCCATTGGTCAGGATAAGTGGAACCTTTAATCTTTGCGATTACATTGTAGGCAGGCACAATATCCCAATTGGATTCAACTTTCAAATGCACTTTGGCTTTACCTGCCCCAATACGATAGGTAATAGGAAGTGCCCCACGCCATCCTTCAGGAGCAGTTGGTCCGTCAAGAGCTGATAATAATGGAAGTGCATCATGATAACTGATCGGTAAAACCGGGATTTTCATAATGGTCGTTACCGAAGATCTTTCCAGCCGTGTTGCATTTTTGGTAGACGCTATATTTGGCGTAAGTGGATCTCCAGGATAAATAACCATATCCATCACCGAGCCACGTTGTACAGTATGTTCGTTCTTAAACGGTCCTTTTGGGTATGCATCTCCTTGAGCATAACCATCCTCTTTAGGATCAGAGTAAATGATACAGCCAATAGCGCCATGTTCATACGCTAATTTCGGCTTAACGCCTCTCCACGAATTGCCATATTTAGCAATTACAATTTTGCCTTTAACGTCGATTCCTAATTTTTCCAGTTGAGTATAGTCGTCTGGAAGACCAAAATTAACAAAAACGAGTTCGCCAGTTACATCGCCATCTGCTCCCCATGCGTTATAAGTGGGTAGTTGTCCCTCCTGTGCAGATGTTCCGTCTTCTGGAAAAGATGGTTCCTTTAACAGTGCTGTAAATTTGGTAGGAGAAGTTAGTTCAAGTAAACGTGTTTTTGGTGTTGGAAATAGTACATGGTAAGTTTCAATTTTTGCATCCCAGCCATAATCTTTGAATTTTTGCTGGATTGACTTTGCAACAATTTTTCCCTGTGCTGAACCTAAATGATGTGGTTTAGCAGCTAACTCTTTCATGTTGAGTCCAATGTTGGAATTGCTTAGTTGAGCGTCAAATTTCTTCTCTAATTCAAGCTGTGCTGGTACTTTATTAGCTGAAAATCCTTTAATGCCTGATTGTTGCGCAAATAATTGGGTAGTGCCAAGACCAAGTAATACAATTATCAAGATCGTTTTTCCAGACCTTAACTTTGGTAGATTTACATACATAGCGTAATTTTTAAATAGGAATTAAAACTTACTTATAATCTTAGATTGGAGAAAACCTAGCAGATCGCAGACTATTTCATCATTGCTGTTTAACTAGTTATAGTTCTCTATTTGAGATTAGGAATTAACACCTTTTACATCTGACTTATAGAGTTGCTAAGACGTTATAGGCCCTTTCCTTCAGTCTTTCTTTATAAGCATGATTTTTAAGAACGAGATGAGGCAAATATATAAAAAGACTATAATATCTATGGAAATAAGTTGTGCTTCCAGCGTTTCCAAAAAGATTGCCTCACTTCTTCAAATGATTAGACCCTATAAGCATCGACAATGCATTTTTAAGTAATTATAAAAAATATTCGATCTAAAAATCTGTGCTTGTTTTTTTCTCGTTTATAGAGATTGAAGGAATATTAATCTTTTAATTTATGGAAAATTTTTCAGAGCCTAAAACAAAGGCGGTCGCAGTAAACATTAGAAAAATCAGAGAATTCAGGAATTATACGCAAGATTATCTGGCGGCTAAACTTGGGATCTCTCAAAATGCCTATAGCAAAATAGAATTGGGATACAGTAAGTTAACACTTGATAGATTATTTAGAATTGCAGTTTTATTAGAAGTTGAGCCAACACACCTGATTACAAATGATCATATAGAAATGGTTAAACCCAACGCAGAAGTAAAAGAATACAAAAGCCTGTAAGGGTATTTAATTATCTTTGTTCCTTATGCAGGAATCAAAAGATATCATTGAACAAACGATAGATTTCGTTAAAGAAACGCTCAAAGACGCAGAAGCAGGTCACGACTGGTTTCACATTGAAAGGGTTTTTAAATCTGCTCTTAGGATTAACCAAACAGAGCAAGGCGATGGATTAGTTGTTTCTCTGGCAGCTTTGCTTCATGATATTGCGGACAGCAAATTCCACAACGGTGATGAAGAAATTGGACCTCAAACAGCGGGTAATTTTTTAACCGGACTAGAGGTTGATTCCAAAATCGTTGAGCATGTAAAAGACATCATCAGAAATCTGAGTTTCAAATCCAGTTTTCAACCCACATCATCTCATTCTAAGGAATTAGATATTGTTCAGGATGCTGATCGCCTTGATGCGATTGGAGCCATTGGAATTGCAAGGGCATTTACTTACGGGGGTTACAAAAACCGAACGATGTATGATCCTGCCATCAAACCTGCGCTCAATCAAAGTAAAGAGGAATACAAAAATACTCAAGCACCCACCCTCAATCATTTTTACGAAAAGTTGTTGCTTTTAAAAGATTTGATGAAAACTCCTTCCGGAAGATTGATGGCTCAGAAACGTCATGATTTCATGGTTACTTACCTGGACCAGTTTTATGGCGAATGGGAAGGCAACATCTAGAGCTTAAAAGAATACTTTTACCACTTTAATATTACTAATTAAATTAGTATAATAGCTATATTTACAGGATAATATAGCAAGTATGTCGGAACGAATCAGAGAAAAACTAAATATCTTGGCGGATGCCGCCAAATATGATGTTTCCTGCTCTTCTAGTGGTGGAACGAGAAAGAATGACAATAAAGGAGTCGGCAACAGTCACGCCTCTGGAATCTGTCATACCTATACGGAAGATGGCCGCTGCGTTTCTCTTCTAAAAATCTTATTAACTAATCACTGCATTTTTGACTGCGCATATTGTGTTTCCAGGAAAAGCAATGATATTGAAAGAGCTGCTTTTTCTGTGGATGAGGTGGTTTCATTAACAATGAATTTCTACAGACGGAATTATATTGAAGGTTTATTCCTGAGCTCAGGCATCTTTAAAAATGCAGATTTCACGATGGAACGTTTGCTGCGGGTGGTTAAAAAGCTTCGTCTTGAAGAACGATTCAATGGCTATATTCATTTAAAAACAATTCCTGGAGCAAGTGATGCATTAATTATGGAAGCAGGTTTATATGCTGATCGGATGAGTATAAATCTGGAAATGCCTACAGAGGTGGGCCTTAAACTACTTGCTCCTGAAAAAAGCCATGACGATGTGATTAAACCGCTGGGATTTGTACAGAAACAAATTGTTCAGTTTAAGGAAGAGAAAAAACTCATTAAAAGTGTTCCAAAATTTGTTCCGGCAGGCCAGAGTACGCAGATGGTTATTGGCGCCACGCCTGAAACAGATAAGGACATTATGCATACCGCCGCTGCATTTTACAAAAACTTTTCTTTGAAAAGAGTATACTATTCGGGTTATATCCCTATCAGCCATGATAATCGACTACCGATGATCGGTTCACAACCACCTTTGCTTAGAGAAAACAGACTTTATCAAACGGATTGGCTCATGCGATTCTACGGCTTCCATGTAAATGAGTTGTTAAATGATGCTAATCCACATTTAGAGGTTGATATTGATCCTAAATTGAGTTGGGCTTTAAGAAATCTTCAGCACTTCCCTGTTGATATCAATGTAGCGAATTACCAGATGATTCTTAGAATCCCGGGGATTGGTGTCAGCTCGGCTAAGAAAATTGTTCAGGCACGTAAATTTGGGAAACTAAGAATAGATCAACTTCAGAAAATTGGGGTTGCTTACAACAGGGCGAAGTATTTTATTAAATGTGCAGATTCACCTTATGATCTCAAAGATTACCAGGGCACACAGATAAAATCTTTCATTCTGGCTGAGAGTCAGAGTAAGTATATTAAAAATGATGTCAAGCAACTTATACTTTTTTAATGACAGTTTATGTGATTGATGGAAGTCTGGAAAGCGTGCTTTGCGCAGTGTACGAATGGTATGAGCGCAAACCTGGAAAGATTCTGCTGAAGACCATAAAGCACTTTCAGCCGGAAGCTTTTACACCTGAATTTCATGTTCATAATGATCAAAATAAAGCCGACCGGGTCTGGAAGGGGCTGCAAGCAAGATTAGATAAAGGATGGATGAGGCGATTTTATTGTACATTCTTATCGGAGTTACCTGAAGCATACACCAGTTTGTTTGAGTTCGCATGTTATATATTTTCTAATCCAAAAGGAGCAGAAAACAATTACGGGAACAATGATGTGCTAAACATTACAAAAACAGCAACCAAAGTAGAAAGGGAAAAGCACCGGATGGAAGCATTTATACGCTTTCAGCATACAGCTGACGGAATATTCTATTGTG
>Ga0247813_10002297_pt1 | contig 13252 bp, 9 predicted proteins | sample UWRJL169409C1_FD_180719 | JGI IMG/M metagenome (GOLD analysis project Ga0247813, IMG submission 180719) | Plant litter microbial communities from Arlington Agricultural Research Station in Wisconsin, United States - UWRJ-L169-409C-1 | ecosystem: Environmental > Terrestrial > Plant litter >... | reverse complement strand
GGTTTTTTTGTCCTGGGGGACGTTGAAATCGACGCGGATGAACACGCGTTTGCCGGCGAGGTCGAGGTCGCGGATGGTTTTGAATTTGGGCATTTCTGAAAGGAGCTAGGAGTTAGAAGTGAGGAGCTAGAATAATAAAAAAGGCGGAAGCAGGCTGCGTGTGCAGGAACTGCTTCCGCCTGGAGGGCAGAGTCTAGATTCTAGCTCCTAGCTTCTAGATTCTGCTCGGCGGAGCCGAGCTCAGAGCTGGGCGGCGATCTTCTTGGTGAGATCGACGACGCGGTTGGAATAGCCCCACTCGTTGTCGTACCAGGAGACGAGCTTGAAGAACTTCGAGTTCAGCTCGATCGAGGAGCCGGCGTCGTAGATCGAGGACTGCTTGTCGTGGATGAAGTCGGACGAGACGACTTCGTCGCTGGTGTAACCGAGAATACCCTTCAGGTAGGTCTCGGACGCGTTCTTGATCGCGGCGTTGATTTCCTTGAGGGAGGTTTCCTTGGTGGAACGGAAGGTGAGGTCGACGACCGAGACGGTCGGGGTCGGCACGCGGAAGGACATACCGGTCAGCTTACCCTTGGTCTCGGGGAGAACCAGCGCGGTGGCCTTGGCGGCGCCCGTGGCGGACGGGATGATGTTGATGGCGGCGGAACGGCCACCCTTCCAATCCTTCTTCGACGGGCCGTCCACGGTCTTCTGCGTGGCGGTGTAGGAGTGGATCGTGGTCATCAGACCTTCCTCGAGGCCGAAGCCTTCCTTGAGGAGCACGTGAACGAGCGGCGCGAGGCAGTTCGTGGTGCAGGAGGCGTTGGAGATGATGTTGTGCTTGGAGATGTCCAGCTTGTCGTCGTTGACGCCCATGACGACGGTGATGTCTTCGCCCTTCGCAGGAGCGGAGATGATGACCTTCTTGGCGCCGGCGGTGATGTGGCCCTGGGCCTTCTCAGCCTCGGTGAAGAGACCGGTGGACTCGATGACGAGATCGACGCCCAGCTTGGCCCAAGGGAGCTCGGCGGGGGTGCGGGCGGAGACCACGAGGATCTCGCGGCCGTTGATCACGAGGACGTCGTCCTCAGCCTTGTCGGGGGACGATTTCTTGGAGGAAACGGTGCCCTGGAACTTGCCCTGGGTGGAGTCGTATTTGACGAGATACGCGAGGTTGTCGGCCGGGACGATGTCACCGACAGCGACGACGTCGAGCGTGGTGCCGAGGAGGCCTTGTTCAACAAGGGCGCGGAACACGAGGCGACCGATACGACCAAAACCGTTGATTGCGACTTTTACTGCCATGGGAGGGATCCGTTTCTATGAGTTAGATTACTGAGTCAGGTTGATCGTGCCCTTGCGGACACGGAGATTGGATGGAAGGTGTCGCGAGGGAGCTTGGCAAGGGTTTTGGCGGTCCATTTATCCGCAAACCCCTCATCAGCCCCATCGCACGCCTGTCCGAACGGCGTTTTTATAGCCCACGAAGCCAGAGTCCGCAACCGAGCGCCGGCACAAAAACCTCGCGGTCAACCCGCTGAGCCAGCGTATCGCGCGACCCATCGCGGAAAAACCGCTCGTGATCAGCCAGTTGCATCCACTTCCCGGGGCCGGCCCCTTCGCCCAGCGCGATGACCACGTCGTTGGTCGTGTTGTTGATCGCAAAGAGCAACTGCGCCGGGCCTTGCGAATGGTCCGCGTTGTAGATCACGGCGGCAGCGGCGGTGTCGTTACCCCAATAAAACTGAAAAAACGTCTCACTGGCCCGAGTGAAGTGCCGGATCAGCCGCCCGGCTTCGGAGCGGCGAAACGCGATCCAGTCCGCAAAATAGGTGTGCGTGGAGGGAAACCGGTAGATGCGCCGGTAATCGAGGGCGTTCACCTCGCCCATCTGGTAGGTGTTATGGATGCCCTGCTTCGAGCGGATGAAGTCCTGCCCCGCCGACAGCATCGGGATACCCACCGACATGAACAACGTCGCTCCCATCAAATGCGTGCGCCGGCGGTCATTGGCCGTGGGTGCGTCGCCGTTGCCGTTCGAGTTTTCCGTGATGTTGTCGATCCAGGTCTTGTCGTCGTGCGACTCGCTGTAGTTCACCGTCTGCGCCGGCCACTTGGCGTAATACCACGGCGAGCCCTTCAGGTAATACTCAAAGCCCTCACGCGTGCCGCCGCCGCGCACGTAATCGCGCACGAAGTTGCGGTATCCATCATTCCACGATGCCCAGCCGGTATCGCGCAGTTCGCCCGCGATGTGTCCGCGGAAACTCCATGGCTCCGCGATCAGGATCACGTCGGGTTTCACGCGCTTGAGGGCGACTTCGACCTTCTTCAACACCGGCGCGCTCACCAGATCGGCGAGGTCGAAGCGGAATCCGTCCACGCCGTAGGTTTCGATGAGGTGCCGGCAACTATCAACAATGAGCCGCGTGGCCATCGCCGCCGAGGCGCGCAGGTCGTTCCCGCAACCGCTCCAGTTGGAAAGCTGCCCGCGACCGTCCTGCTCGAAGTAATAAAGCCGGTCCACAAACATCAGGTGCGCCGGCTCGCCGACGTGGTTGTAAACCACATCGAGGACGACCGCGATGCCGCGCCGGTGAAACGCCGCGACGAGTTCCTGCAGTTCCTTCACGCCGGAGGCCTTCGCCGGGTCGGACGAGTAGCCGCTGTCGGGCGCGAAGAAGTTGTTGGTCATGTAGCCCCAATGATATTCGTCGGCCGTCTTCGCGTCGTTCTCCTGCACGGGCTGGAGTTCCACGCAGTTCACGCCGAGGCGGTGCAGATAAAAATCCGGATGCTCGACCCACTTGCGCAGCCCGGAGAATCCGCGCCGCTCCTCGACACCGAGCGCGACGGGCGCTCGCGCCGCGAGGTCGCGCACATGCGCCTCGGCGATCACCAGATCCTGCCACGCGGGCGTCTTGAAACTGCGATCCGCCTGCCCCACCCAACCGGCGTCGAGCACGATGCCTGGCCCGACCTGCGTCACTGCGGCCAATGCATACGGATCAAGCACGCGATGCGAAGGATCGAACAACCCGAAGGCGTCGCGCGGACCGTCCACCTGATACCAGTAAAACCAACCGTGGAGATTCTGCGCGAGCACCACCTCCCACACGCCGGCGTCGGTGCCGCCGCGCACGCCCGCGCACGTCAGCGGGTAACGATGGGGCGCCTCCTGGTCCGCGAGATCGGCGCACACGCACAACTCCACCGATTTGGCGCGCGGGGCGAACAACCGGAAGACCGTTTCGCCGCCGTTCACGACCGCGCCCATCGGCAGGTCGCTTTCCATGTGGTAGAAAAAATCCCCCGGCATGAGCGGCACCGCCTGCTCCGCCTCGGCGCCCGCCCACGACACCGTCCATGAGCCCGACAAATCCAGCGGTTCCGCCAGATCGAACGTAAACAAATGCTGCCCCGTGCGCTCCGGATCGATCGAGTAGTTCAGGTTTCCCTGATCATCGCGCACCGCATTCGGAGCCGTCGCCTTCACCGGCAGCCAGCGCCCCGCCGTCGTTAAAAATTTATACCGCTGATGCGGATACGCCGTGAAGCGATCCGCGCTGCCCGACCACACCAGCGCCGGACTTCCGTCCATCGTGCCTTTGCGCAGGTGCCATTCGTCGCCGGACAAACCGTCATGCCAGCCGTTAAAATCGCCCGCAATCAAGACGGTCTCCCCGCTTGTTTCGAGTTCGGGATGTTCATCGAGCCGGATAAAAAACCAGATCACGCCCTTCCGGTTGACGAAGTAAGTGCTGTCGCAACCGAACGTATAATCCGGCACGCGATGCAACGCGGTGAACTCCACGCCTTCACTCAATTTCAACGGAGGCAGCGCGCGGGCGCGCCAGTCATGAGTGAGCTCGATCACGCCATGCGTGGGAGACTCCAACCAGGCGCGGGCGATTTTTTGTGCACGGGAAGTCATGGGCGTGGAGTGCGTATCATTCCCCATGCCAACCTTCGCACAAGGCCGAAACGTCCGCCCCCGCCTGATGCGAGCGGTTGACAAACCACCCCGCCCCGCCACGTCGTCTTGTTTCGTGTCCGCACCTTCCAGAACCCTCGTCGCCATGTCCGGCGGAGTTGATAGCTCCGTCGCCGCGCTCCTGCTCAAACAGCAGGGCCACGACCTCGTGGGCGCCTACATGAAAAACTGGATCAACGAGGACAACATCATCGGCCACTGCCCGTGGCAGCAGGACATCGAGGACGCCCGCGCCGTGTGCGACCGCCTCGGCATCGAGTTCCGCGTGGTCAACCTCATGCAGGACTACCGCGACCGCGTCGTCGCGTATTTGCTCGATGGTTACAAACGCGGACTCACGCCCAACCCCGACATCATGTGCAACCGCGAGATCAAGTTCGGGGTCTTCCGCCAGTGGGCGCGCGACCACGGCTTCGACTCCGTCGCCACCGGCCACTACGCGCGCCGCACCGCGCTCGACGACGGCAGCTTCGCACTCATCGAGGGCGCCGATAAAAACAAGGACCAGTCCTACTTCCTCGCGCTTCTCGCCCAGGACCAGCTCGCCGACGCCCGCTTTCCCATAGGCCACTTGCCGAAGCCCGAACTGCGCCGCCTCGCCGCCGAAGCCGGCCTGCCCAACGCCGCGAAAAAAGACAGCCAGGGCATCTGCTTCATCGGCGAAGTGAAGATGCAGGATTTCCTGCGTCAATACGTGCCCGACCAGCCCGGTCCCATCGTGCGCGCCACCGATGGCAAACACCTCGGCACCCATCCCGGTCTTCACTATTACACCCTCGGCCAGCGCAAAGGCATCGGTGTCCCGTCCAACACCGACAACCAAGCCTACGTCGTCACCGGCAAACGCTCCGCCGACAACGCCCTGCTCGTCGCCTTCGACGCGGCCGACGCCCCCGGTCTCTTTCAAACCGAGGCGCGCCTTCATTCCCTTCAGTGGAACGCTCCCGCCATCACCGCGCCGTGCCGGCTCGAGGGCCGCGTCCGTTACCGCGACCCGCGCACGCCGATGGAATTTATCCCCGGGCCGGACGGCACCGCGCTTGTGCGGTTCGACACGCCGCAACGCGGACTCGCCAGCGGACAAATCCTCGCGATCCACGACGGCGAACGCCTGCTGGGCGGCGGTGTCTACGCCTGAGGCCTTCTCCTTCGCGCCCGCCTGAATCGCCCCGCATGAGCACCGCCCCGCTTTCGACCCGCGCCGACGAATTGCTCCAGCAGGAGTCGCTCAACCCCGCGCTCACCCGCGCCCTCCGCGGCACAGTCGCATTCGTTCTTCCGCTCGTCGCGGTCCAGGTCTTCGACATTCCGGTTGAAGCGACCTTCATCGCAATGGGCGGTCAGGTCGTGGCGCTCACCGATGTGCGCGGCGCGTATCGGTTTCGTTTTATCATCCTGCTCTGCGTCACCGCCGCCATCACCGGAGCCGCATTGCTCGGCACGCTCGCCGCCGGCCACCTCGGTGTCGCGGTGCTGGCGATGGCCGCCCTGGCCTTGCTCGCCGGCGTGGCTCGCCACCTGAGCGGCGACTACGGCCCCGGACTCGGCATCGTCGCCGGCCTGTTGTTCGTCATGGCACTGGCGATTCCCTCCGCTTCGCAAGACTGGTGGCAGCACGGCGCCTACACCCTCATCGGCGGCTTGTGGGGCGTGACGTTGCAAGCCCTCCTCTGGCCGTTCCGCCCCCAACACGCCTTGCGGCAAGCCGTCGCCGAAACCTGGATGGCCGTCTCCGAGGTGTTCGCCGCGCTGCAAAAAAAGCCCGACGCCGGCACGCTCGACGCCGATGGCGCCAACCCCGTGGTGCAACGCGAACTCGAGTTGCGAGCCTCCATCGACCGCACGCAGGTCGTGCTCGCCAACGCGCGCACCCGCCGCATCTCGGTGCTCACCGATCACCTCGAAGACATGCGCATCGAGGCCGCCCGCCTTGGCAAACGCGCCGCCGGCCTCACCGCCGCGTTGGAGTTGCTCGCACCGCACCCGACCTTCGCCCGCATCGCCCCCGCCCTCGATTCGCTGCTGGTCACACTCACCAATCTCACACGCTCGGTCGCGCTTACGATCATCTCGCATCGTCCGGTCAATTTCACCGCCACCGAGGTGCGCATCCAGCGCGGCCTTCACCTGATTGAAACCCTGAGCGAACAGGTGCGCGAACTGCCGCCCGCCGACACCGGACTCCTCCTCGAAACCCTCGCGCAAACCCACGAGTTGCTCGCCAACTTAAAAATCCTGCTGCGCGACACCGTGGACCGCGGCGCCGCCCCCGACGGTTTTCCGCTGCGTCTGCCGGAACTGAGCACCCTCGCGCCCAGCTCGTTGCTCTCGTGGCTCACACCTCCGGCCAAACCCGATCCGCTCATCGTCCGCCACACGCTCCGCATGGCCGTGCTCACGATGGCGGCCATCGCATTGTATGAAGGGCTCGGAATTCCCCGCGGTTACTGGATCGTCTTCACGCTCATCGTGGTGCTCCAGCCCGACTATGGTTCGACGCGACAGAAAGCCGGCCAGCGCATCCTCGGCACGCTCGCGGGCAGCGCCCTCGCCAGTGCGTTCCTCTGGGTGCGCATGCCCCTGCCCGTGCTCGATGCGCTGATCGCCGTCACGGTCTTCGGCTTCGCTTACTACCAGAAGCAACGCTACGCGCTCGCGGTGTTTTTTATCACGCTGATGCTCGTGCTCCTCACGGAAACCGCCGGCACCGCGGTGCACCTCGACTTCACGGTCACCCGTCTGCTCTGCAACCTCGCCGGCGGAGTCCTCGCCCTCGGCGGCGCGCTGCTTTTCTGGCCGAGCTGGGAGCGCGAACGCTTCCCCGTCGCCATGGCCGGCGCCTTGCGCTCCGGCGAAACCTACCTCGCCGCCGCGATCACCGCCCACGTCAACGGCCGCCCCGTGGACGCCGATGCCACGCATGCCAAACGCCGCGCCGAGACGGCCAACAGCCTCGCCGCCGCCTCGCTGCAGCGCATGGCCGGCGAACCCGCGCGCCGCCGCGACCAGGCCCGCATCGACCGGGGCGCCTCCCTCCTGCACGGCAACACGCGCATCACCCGCGCCATCACCGCGCTCACGCTCCACACGCAAGCCGGCCAGCTCGTGGAATCCGCCGACCTGGAAAAACTCACCCACTTCGCCGGCGAACTTCGCGCCGTGCTCACGTCTCTGGCGCAGACCATCGAGGCCGACGGCTCCGTCCCCGCCGAGATCCCTCCGCGCCTCGCCGCACTCGATGCGCTGGCGCCGACCTGCGACGACGCCACCCGCCGCCTGGTGCACACGCAACTTGCCAAGATCGCGACGGAACTGCGCGCCATCACCCTCGCGATGAACGACGAAGCAACGGCCCACTCACGCGCTTAAAAATGGCGGTGCGCGCCCTGGCCTGCCGCCCACCAGCCCGGCTCTCGCCCCGCCCGGCGCCTTACAGCGCCAGCTCTTTAAACTTCTCCGTCTTGAAGGTGCTTTGGAGCCCCGTCGGAGCCGCCATGCGCTTCATGAGGTCGCTGTCGGGAAACTCCTTCAGTCCCTTCTCCATCAGTTTGGTCGCATCATCGACTTTGCCGAGGAGACCAAGGACGAACGCCTGCTGTCCGAGTTCCTCCGGACGCTTGGTTTCCTTGAAGCGGTCGGCGTGCAGTTCGAGCGCCTGTTTGTAGGCTTTGCGAGCCTCGTCATTCTTATCCTGCCTGCGCAGTGCCATGCCGAGCGACACCCAGTATTCCGGCATGTCTTCGTTGAGCTTGATCGAACGGCGGATCAACTCCTCGGCGCGGGAATACTCGCGCACCGACATCGCGAACTGCGCCTCGTTGATGAGCATCTTCGCCTCGCTCACTGCGGCGGGTGACACTTCCTTCGCTTTTTTCGAGCAAGCGGAGCCCGTCATCACAGTGGCGCAAAGCAGAACGATAAAGAGACGTTTCATAGGGTAAAAATCAGAGATCGGGCGGCACGTTGGCAATGGCTTCCTCGATGGTCGTGAGACCGTCCTTCACCTTGAGCAACGAATCCTGGTGGAGCGTTTTCATGCCGCCGCGCATGGCGATTTTCTTCAGCTCGGCGGTTTCCATTCCCTTGTTGATGCCTTCGATCAGCTCTTCGTTGGTGATCATGAGCTCGTGGATGCCCACGCGGCCCTTGTAGCCGGAGTTGCCGCATTTCGGACAACCCTTCGGCGCGGCTTTGAAGATCGGTCCGCTCCAGCCGAGCGCCTTTTCCAACAGCTCTTTTTCACGCGCCGTCGGCTCGACCTGAACTTTGCAGGTTTTGCACACGCGGCGCATGAGGCGCTGCGCGCACACGCACAGGATCGACGACGAAATCATGAACGGCTCGATGCCCATGTCGGTGAGACGGGCGATCGTGCTCGGCGCATCGTTCGTGTGCAGCGTCGAGATGAGCAAGTGACCCGTGAGCGCCGCTTCGACGGAGATGTTGGCCGTCTCCTTGTCTCGAATTTCGCCCACCAGAATGATGTCGGGGTCCTGACGCAGGAAGGCGCGCAGCGCGCTGGCGAACGTGAGGCCGATCTGCCGGTGCATCTGCATCTGGTTGATGCCGGCGAGCGTGTATTCGATCGGGTCCTCGGCCGTGCGGATAACCAACTCGGGGGAATTGATTTCGTTGAGCGCGGAATAAAGCGTCATCGACTTGCCCGAGCCGGTCGGGCCGCAGTGCAGGATCATGCCGTAAGGCTGGCGAATGACCTCGCGATACCGCTCCAGATTCTCCGGCGAGAAGCCGAGCGCGGTCATCGGCAGCGTGGACTTCTGCTTGTCGAGAATACGCATCACCACGCCTTCGCCGTGATTGAGCGGCGCGGTGGAGACACGAAGGTCGATATCGATGCCTTTTTTCGTGAACTGCTTGAAAACGATGCGGCCGTCCTGCGGCAACCGGCGTTCCGAAATGTCCAGGTTGCACATGATCTTGAGACGCGCGACAAGCGACGGGCCGACCTTGGCGGGGAGACGGAGTTTTTCCACGCACACACCGTCGATGCGGTAGCGCACGATGATTTCCTTTTCCCACGGCTCGATGTGAATGTCCGACGTGCCCGCGAAATACGCATCCTCGATGATGCGGTTCGAGAGCTGGATGATCGGACCGGAATCCTCGGTGACGTTCTCTTCCTCGATGACTTCGCCGGTGGGGCCGAACTCCATGCCGATCTGTTTGACGACATCCTCGAAACCCGTGACCGCCTCATTTTCCTTGGCGAACTTGTCTTTGATGTCCTTCTCACGGCCGAGCAATCGCACGACCCGCATGCCGGTCATCTCCTGAATCTTCGCCGGGATCGCCACCTCGAAGGGATTCGCAAAGGCGACCAGCAGCGTCTCACCCACCTGTCCCACCGGCAGCACCAGGTGCTCGTGGCAGAAATCCTGCGGGATGCGTTCGTAGGTCTGCGCGTTCACGCGCCAGCGGGCGACGTTGAACGGCGCCATCCCCACGGCGCGCGCGCGGGCCACGAAAATCTGGAACGGTGTGACGCGATAATCCTCGGCGAGCAGTTTATCGAGCGCGTCGCCGTTGAGGTCGGCCGGATGCGTGACGAGCGCTTCGCGTTGGGCGTCGCTCAGGCGGCCCATGTCCACGAGCTTGCCGACGATCTGGGTCTGGATTTTTCCGAGAGGCATGGCGGCTTAAGGGGTGGCGGGGGCCGGAGGCGTGCCGGCGCGGGCGGCTTCCTGTTTTTCAAAGTAATCGGCGAGCATTTCCAAGGTCGTGCCAAACCACACGACGGGGCCGCCGAGTTGTTTTTCCCAATACGTGCGCACCGCCGGGCTCATATAGTAAGCGGTCGCCACAAAATAGACGTCCTCCTCACGGTCGAAGGGCACCGACCAGGTCGCCCAGCACGCACCCAGATCGATCGTGGCGCGGAGATCCTCCGGCACGTCGTAGTGGCGCAGATCAACCAGCCCCACGCCGTGTTCATCCATCGCGTGCTGGAGCACATCGCCCTCGCGCACGACCTGGAGTTCGTAGGCGAGAATCGCGAGCACGGAGCCCTTCCGGTAATCGCCCGTCGAGATGAGCTCGAGCAGGCGTTCGTTGGCCGCCTCCAGATTGTCGATTTTAACCAGGTTGGCCTCGACGAGATTTGCGCCGAGCAAGCGGTTGGCGCGCATCAACAGGGAGCGATATTCGGGACTCAGGCTCATAAGTGCGTTCGTGCCGGCGGTCGTGAGGGGAGAAACGGCCTCAGACTGCGCCCGTTTTCTTGATCATGCGGGGCTTGCCGCCGTGTTTGATGACGCGTTTGCGCAGCGCCGTTTTGAGTTCTTCCAGACCTTCGCCGGTGAGGGCGGAGATCTCGATGATGTCCACTTTGTGGCGCGTCTTGAACTTTTTGAGATTCGCGGCGGCGGCGGCGACATCGATCTTGTTGGCCACGACGACGCGGGGCTTTTTAAGAAGGGACTTGTCGTAGATTTTGAGCTCTTCGACGAGCGTCTTGTAATCGTCGCGCGGGTCACGGTTATCCGTGCCGGCCATGTCGATGAGGAACATGAGCAGCGTGCAGCGCTCGATGTGGCGAAGGAACCGATGGCCGAGGCCGCGGTTCTCGCTGGCGCCTTCGATGAGGCCGGGGACGTCCGCGAGCAGGAGACGGTCAAAGGTCGTCGGGTATTCGATCACGCCGATCTGCGGGTGCAGCGTGGTGAACGGATACGCGGCTGTCTTCGGACGGGCCTTCGTGATGCGCGCCGTGAGCGAGGATTTGCCCGCATTGGGGAAACCCACGAGGCCGATGTCCGCGATGCTCTTGAGGACGAGGCGGAACTTGCCGATCTCGCCCGCCTGACCGGCGTTGGCGCGCTTCGGAGCACGGTTGGTCGCGGTTTTAAAGTGCGTGTTGCCCCAGCCACCGTTGCCGCCCTTGCAGAGAACGATCTGCTGGCCGTCCTCGATCAGTTCGGCGACCGCCTTGCCCGTCTCTTCGTCGATCACGACGGTGCCGAGCGGCAGACGTAAAATACAGTGCTCGCCTTCTTTGCCGAATTGATCGGAACCGCGGCCGGGCTCGCCGCCCTTGGCATTCCAGTGCGGCTTATATTTGTAGTCGATGAGGTTGTTGGTGTCGTCGTCACCCAGAAGGATGACATCGCCGCCGCGACCGCCGTCGCCGCCGTTGGGGCCGCCCCAAGGCTCATATTTTTCACGGCGGAAGCTCACGGCTCCGCGCCCACCATCACCGGCTTGAACTTTGATTACGCACTCATCGACGAACATAGGCCGCGATGCTGCACAAAGCCGCGCGCTTGCCAAGGGATGCGTTTACAAAGTCCCGTAAATCGAAAAACCAACCCGCGTCAGATGCGCTCCACCCGGCGAAACATCCACACGCCGAGACTGATAAACAGCACCGGCGGCAGCCACACCCACAGGTCCGGCCTCAGCGCCGGCGAACGGTCCAGCCAGCCCACCATAAACGTCATAAAATAATACCCCAGCGCCAGCAGCAGCGCGACGCCCAGATTGGCCAGCGTCTCTTTGCGCGAGACTTTGATGCCCAGCGGAATCGCCAGCAGCGTGAAGGCAAAAACCATCAGCGAGCCCGCCGCTTTTTCGTTCAACGCCACCGCTACTTTCATCTTCTCCGCCACCGTGGCTCCCGTCCGCTCCAATTCGCTCTTTCGCACCAGCAGTTCATCCAGCGTGAGCATACCCGGCTTGCGCACGATCACCCGCTGGCCAAACAGCTTGTCCATCGGAATATCCAGCGTCACCTCGCCCATCGGCGACTGCATGTCGGTATTGGTAAACACCTCGGGATGCTTCGGATCGCGGCGGTCCGAAAACGTATCCGACAACACCACTTTCATCACGTTGTCCTCTTCGTTGTAGGCGATGCGCCCCCGCTTCGCGCGCATGAACTCCGTCACTCGCTTCTCTTTATCCAGACGCCATAACCACACGTCCTTCATCTCGCCGCCTTCTTTACGGCCCACATAAAGCACCACCCCAGAGAAATCCCGGATAAACGTCTTCTCAACGATGATGCGCATCGGACTTTGCCTCACCGCCTCATTCACCGTGTTCCGGTAAAGCGTCCGCGCCTGCGGCATAAAATAATAGTTCATCCCCAACGACAGCGCCACGCCCGCCGTCGCGATCAGCAGAATCGGCCGCGCCGTGTAGCCCAGCCCGAGACCCGCCGCTCGCATCGCCGTAACCTCTTGTTGCGCCGACATCCGGCCGAGCACCAGCAACACCCCTGTCAGCATGCCGACCGGCAGCGCATGCACGCCCACATAGGGGATGAGCAGCACCGTGAGTTTCAAAAACGTCTCGATCGTCAACTGCCCCGCCAGCAGGTAACCGAGCAGATCTTTGAAGGCGTTGCCCACGATCAGCACCAACGCGAACACCCCCGCCGACACCCCGCAGGTGAAAAGCACGCTCTTAAAGATATGCCGCTGGAGTAGGTTCATTCCGGTTTGTGGTTTTCTTTGTGTCTCTTTGTGCCTCTTTGTGGCCATTCTAATCTTCGTTATGCGCTACACGCCCTCCAAGCCGCCGCTCACCGGCGAAACCCTCGACACCCTCACCGCGCGCCTGCGCGAAAAGGGCGAGCCCGCTTTCCGTGCGAAGCAAATCCTCGAATGGGTCTATAAAAAGCGCGCCCGCACTTGGGACGACATGACCAACCTCTCGAAGCCCCTGCGCACCTGGCTCGACGAGACGTTTGAACTCATGCCCGCGTCCCTCGTCATGGGGAAGCAGTCCACCGACGTCACCGACAAGCTCCTCCTCGAAATGGGCGACCGTTCGCTCATCGAAACCGTCATCATCCGCGTCCCGCAGGAGGGCGTCGGCCTCGACGAGTCGCGCAAGACCATCTGTATTTCCACCCAAGTCGGTTGCGCCATGGCCTGCGCCTTCTGCGCCTCCGGCCTCGCCGGACTCAAGCGCGACCTCAACGCCGGCGAGATTGTAGCGCAGCTCCTCCACGTGTGCTACCGCGAAGACGCCCGCACGCCCCGCGCGCGCATGGAGCTCGCCTCCTTCGACAACATCGTAGTCATGGGCATGGGCGAACCGCTCGCCAACTACGACGCCATCATCCGCGCCCTCACCATCGTGAACGCCGAGTGGGGCCTCGGTGTCGGCGCCCGCCGCATCACGCTCTCGACCAGCGGCCTCGTCCCCAAAATCCTCAAGCTCGCCGAAGAGCCCCTCGGCATCCGCCTCGCCATCTCGCTCCACGGCGCGACCAACGAGGTCCGCGACCAGATCATGCCCGTCAACAAGGCC
>Ga0247813_10002296_pt1 | contig 13261 bp, 12 predicted proteins | sample UWRJL169409C1_FD_180719 | JGI IMG/M metagenome (GOLD analysis project Ga0247813, IMG submission 180719) | Plant litter microbial communities from Arlington Agricultural Research Station in Wisconsin, United States - UWRJ-L169-409C-1 | ecosystem: Environmental > Terrestrial > Plant litter >... | reverse complement strand
TCACAAATAGTTGTTTTACTGTGAATAAGAAACCACTTTCGATGTGCAAAAGATGCTTTATTTCGTAAATTATATATGATGAGTCTATTCGCTTCGGCTTGCTGGTCTCCTCTAAAGTATCAACTTCTTTCATGTTAAACGTCAATCTGCATTTTGTCGGTTTATAATTTCTGATCCTCTTAAAGATACGCAGGCTGCGTCTTTTGGAGATTTATTTGCTCGTTTGTTAGGGTAAACATTGGCATTTTTATGCGATAACTTTTCGCATTCTTCATAATGCAATACATAACTAATCAAATTTCGGTAGAAATGGAAATTTATATACTGCCAGACTAATCTTAAAGTAACGCACTCACCAATATGATCTTGCAACGTACTTTAGAGATATCCTGATAAATGGCCGGTAATGAGATGAACTACCATTTGTACGAACGAAAATAGTTTCCTTACTTTAGCTAATAAATACCAAACTATCCGCAATTTAATAATGATAAATTTAAAGACTCAATTTGAAACAGTCAATGACTACTTCTCTCCAAAGATCATCAATGAAGTAAACGATCAATATATAAAAATAGCAAAGATCAAAGGAGATAAAGTTCCCTGGCACAATCATGAGAATGAAGATGAATTATTCTACATCGTAGAAGGCAATCTCGTGATGGAAATTGAACACGAGGAAAAAAGATACATGAAGACAGGGGATTTATATGTTGTAAAAAAGGGCGTGACACACCGCGTATCTGCTGAGGAGGAATGTTTAATAATGCTAATTGAAAGTAAAACAACCGAACATACTGGTAAGGTGAAATCTGAGATAACGAAATCTCTTGCAGAGCAAATGTAGATTGTTTTGTTGTGCAATCAACATCATTGTACCTTACTCAAAAGTTATCAAAAACTCGTCTCATTTTCTACCAACAAACGGTGGAATAATGAGACAGTGGATGACTCACCTATGCAGATTTTGATGTAAGCACTTAACAGAATGAAGCTCTGAATTCCAATGGAGAAAGATTGGTTTTGGATTTAAATAGCTTACTAAAAGACTGTGGATGCTCAAACCCGAGTTCATAGGCAATCTCACTTACGGTCAAATCAGTAATAGATAATCTTTCTTTTGCACGTTCAATCACTTTATTATGGATATGCTGCTGCGTACTCTGACCAGTTAACACCTTAAGTAATCCAGTCAAATAACTTGGAGACATATTTAACATGGTTGCAACGTATTGGACAGTTGGTAATCCATCGTTAATCGTCGTATCATTTTCATAATACCCAACAAGGATGTCTTCCAGCTTCTTAAGTACGGTATGGTCGGATATTTTTCTAGTTAAAAATTGTCGATTATAAAACCGGTTTGAATAGGTAAGTAATAACTCCAGCTGAACTAATATCACGTTTTGACTAAATCCATCAATATTTGAATGATATTCTTGTTGTATATTTTGCATGATGGCGGTGACTATATTTTCCTCCTTCTCTGAAAGAAAAAGTGCTTCATGTACAGCGTAATCAAAAAACTCGAATTTTTTAATAGCCTTAGACAGGCTTGTGTTCCATAAGAAATCAGGATGGATGAGCAGCATCCATCCTGAATGATTCAAAAGGGTATCTTTTTCTACTTCAATTCGAAAAATCTGGCCTGGAGACATAAAGAACATCACGCCTTCATCAAAATCATACTCTTGCTGCCCGTATTTTATTTTTGCATTAAAATTACGTTTCAAGGTAATTGCATAAAAATTAAGCAATATACTGTGTTCACCTTCGGACACATTTTTAACGTCCGCCAAATTAATGACGCTAATGAGAGGGTGTTCTGGGCTAGGTAATCCCCGGAACTTATGGTATTCGCTTACCGTTATAATATTATGGAATTGAAGGTTAGCCATTGTCCTATATAATTTTACTGATTGAAGGCGGTCGCAAAATCTTTAGCGAAATCTTTCATCTTTACTTTTCCCATCACTGCAGGCTTGTTTCTGTAATAGTCTTGGGCTAACAGGCCGCTATAAAGCGCACCATACATTTCTACCAAACCTGCGGCGATTTTTGGATTCATACCAAGTGCAACCAAGCTGTCCAAGATTTCCTTGTCAGAAACTACCACCCATTTCAGATCTGGTTTGCCGATCGCCGCTCCTAATATTTTCGCCGTTTCATTTCCTGTCAGGTCTTCGCTTGCAACTGATCGTGCTTTTCTTCCCTTAAAAGTCATCACTAATTCTTCCGCGATGGCCTCCGCAATATCAATTGGGGAAACCCAGGGGATGACATGATCTCCGCCATAATTGGCAAAAATCATTCCATGTAATTTAATCATCGCTATGTACCCGTGTAAATTGTAATAGAAAGAATTTGGGCGCATGTGTGTAATGGCTACATCTGCCGGAAGCTCGTTTAAGAGGAGTTCAACATGGTGCGCACCGGCTAAAATACCATTGCCTTCTTTTAGGTTACCCCCGATGGTACTTAAGTTGACAACTCGCTTCACACCCGAACTTCTAATAGCTTCGGCGTAATTTTTCCCTAAGCTGATGTAATAAGACAATAGGTCTAAATTCTGGTCAAAATAATTACCTGGAGGAACCATTGTATAGACTGAATCGGCTCCCTGGAAGGTTCTCGTCAAGAAAGCAATGTCTTCTAATGAGCCAATGGCTGCAGTGGCGCCTAATTTCTCGATTTCTTCCTGTTTTGATGGATTGCTGCTGATGACAGTAACATCATGCCCTTGTTGTACTAGTTCAGTTGTCAGCGGTTTACTGATGTTTCCTAATGATCCTGTTATTATAATTTTCATTTCCTGATGATTTAGATTCAAATGTCTGAAGAATCAAATCTACCGTTGAAGTGGAATCTACTTTTATTGTAGCCAAAACACAGAGGTAAGATTAATATAGGGGATGATAATCTCACACGGCTTGGCTCAACCTTACAATAATCCCTACCCTATTGGTCAGATTAATATTTTGGGAGTTCCTTCTGCGCGTTAATCTAAGCGGCATAATGGTTAATGGCGGTCGCATGATTGTAAAAGTTAATGATCTGGTTGGACCTCCTAAATTATTATCATCTACTCATTATCAACAATTGAAAAATCATTTTGATTAGTGGAATGGGTTTATTTGCTTTGGTTAAAGGCAGGTTGCTTTCTCGTAACCGGTTATTAGGAAACCAGGGAATAATGATAACTAGCTTATAAAAAGCAATGCCCCAAATATGGGGTCTAAATGGATTCAATTCTAAATGTAGTTGGCGCTATGCCAGTTTGTTTCTTGAAAAAGTTATTAAAATATGTTGGATACTCATAACCCAGGCTATGTGATATTTCAGAAATATTCCATGCTGTATGTGATAACAAGGCTTTTGCTTCTGCAACAATACGCTCATTTAAATGTACAGTTGTTGTTTTTCCTGTAACCTCTCTTACAGCACGGTTCAGGTGATTAACATGAACAGAAAGCAGTTCCGCGAATTGATTAGGAGTTTTAAGACTAAGTGGTCGTTGGAAATCCACCGGAAATTGCCGATCCAGCAACTCCAGAAATAATGAAGCGATTCTGGTCGATGCATTCTTATGCTCTACATAATTATTTAAAGGTTGTAATTTCAGTGCCTCATGCATCAAAACGTGTAAATGGTTGCGAAGAAGATCAAATTTGTAAATGTAATCTGAATGGAACTCCTTGTACATGTTTTGGAAGATTCCTAAAATATAGTCAACCTGGGCGGGTTCAACATAATATACAGGATCTGAACCAAGTTTAAACAAAGGTGAGTTCTCCAGGGCAAAATCCGAATTAGTGACTTTCAAAAATTCTTCCGTAAATAACACAAAATATCCCTTCTGTTCTTCAGATACAGGTTCCCATGAATAAGGAATTAAGGGATTCGTAAACAATAAGGCTGGTTTATCTATAAAAATACCTTTATCTGCATATTCTAACCTGCTTGTCCCGAATTGCAAAGTAATCTTATAGAAGTCCCGTCTATTATACGGTATAGGTTTAGCTCTAAAATCATCGCAATGATAGATGTTAAACTGACTACCAACATTTGGCAGCTTATTACCGAAGAATTCTTGTGTAGACTCTGGTTTTTTCATGGTAATGGTATTGATGTAAAACCTATATTCAAAATTACAACTAATTGCCGGGTTTAATTAAAGCACCTGCAATCAGAACTTACATATTAAGGTATGAGGATCATAAACTATCCTCATACCTAATAAACACTTTTTGCTTGTTACTCTTATAGCTGTTGAATCGTAGGGCGAACGATCATCTCATTTATTGCGACATCTGCTGGTTGTTCAATAGCAAAAGCTATCGCTCTTGCTATGCTTGCAGGGTCAATACCAATCTTAGAGACTTCAACAATAGAAGTTTTTAAATCTGGATCTGAGATGCTATCCAACAATTCCGTTGAAATTGTTCCCGGAGAAATGATCGTTGTTCTGATGTTATTCGCTGCTTCTTCCATTCGAAGCCCTTCGGTAATCGCCCGCACAGCGAACTTAGTTCCACTGTAAACTGCACTTGCTTCAAAAACAAGGTGCCCTGCAATAGAGGAAACGTTAATAATGTGTCCTGACTTTTTCGCTCTCATGTGTGGAAGGACTACTGCAATGCCATAAAGGACACCTTTAATATTGACATCAATCATTGAATTCCATTCTGATATCTTTGTCTGGTGAAGTGGAGACAATGGCATTATACCTGCATTATTCACAATAACATCTATCTTTCCGAACTCATTAAGGGTATAAGCTGCAAGTTCTTCCATCTGCTCAAATGAGGCTACATCAGTGACCTTGTATTTCACTTCATATCCTATACCTGAAAGCTCTGTTTGTAATTCTTTCAGGCGGTTTTCCCGTCTTGCAGCAAGTACCAGTTTTGCGCCTTTAGCAACAAGTTCTCTTGCAGTAGCAGCCCCTATTCCACTGGAGGCCCCTGTGATTATGATAACTTTACCTTGAATATCTGACATAAACTAATTCTCGTAAGAAAGGGAACCTGATAGACTCCGATAAGCTTCAGCTTGCTCTTGCAATGTAGTAGCCACTTGCTCCGCTGTTGCAACAGCATCAGCTCCAGCTAAAAATCGTAATGGCGGATTTTCACTGTTTAGAATGGTTACCAGGGCCTGGGCAAGTTTTGCAGGGTCACCTGGTTGTTGCCCATTTGCACCTTGCCAGAATTGCATGAGTTCTGTTCTACGCTGGTTGTAATCCTCGACAGGATTATTCGCATACTTAGTTGATTGCTCGGTTAACAGTTCCGTCCGGAAGAATCCCGGATTAACAATAGTGGTATTTATTCCAAATGGAGAAACTTCCATTTGAAGCGCCTGCATAAATCCTTCCAGACCAAATTTGGATGCAGAGTAAGCGCTGCAAAATTCTGAACTTGTAAGTCCTGCTGTGGAAGATATGGAAGTGATGTGTCCTGAACCTTGTTTGCGCATAACCGGAAGAACCGCACGGGTAACAATCATGGGCCCTATCAGACTCGTTTGCAGCTGCTGATCAATTTCTTGCTGGGTTAGCTCTTCAAAAAAACCTGCAATGAAATTAGCTGCATTGTTCACAAGGACATCTATACGGCCAAACTTATCAAGGGCTGCAGTTACAGCTGCCTGTGCATCAGTGGTACTGGTTACATCAAGTTTAACTATCAAGAGGTTATCTGATTTCCCAAGCGCCTGAGCAACGCTATCTGTGTTACGCCCGGTAGCGATCACTTTATGCCCTGCTACTAATGCAGCTTTAGTAATATCGGTGCCCATACCGCGACCTGCGCCGGTGATGAACCAAACTTTTTGTTCATTCATAATTTCTAATATTTAAGATTTTATAATTGATAAACTGTATTATTAGTACAGCTCATCATACCACATGGTTTAATTTTTATGACCTGACTATTTTTGTTTCAATACCTTATCCAGGTGTTCAGAATAGTTTTCCAGATCCTGTTTGATATGCTTATTATGAAAAACATCATAGCAGTAGTAACCCGGCAACACTTCAAAGCCTACAAAACGGTAATTAACTGACACACTAAACAATGCTTCATCTGCACTTCTTCCTTCCCATAGCTTTTGGGCCGAATCATTGAAACTTTCTTTAGGGGCATTCCAGGTGGCAGACAACATAAACTTCTTGCCCTGCATTTTTCCACCGGTACCATATTGCAACGAAGGATCTTTTTCGGACCTGCCGTCTCCGCTTAGGAACTTTTGACTGAACATTGCGCTGGTAAATACATCATCCACGTACTTTTTATAGATCCAGGGTGTGGATTCCCAGTTTACTGGTGTCTGAAGTATAATCACGTCCGCCTGCATATATTTTTCTACTTCTTCCTCGGTTTTGTATCCTTCAGCAATTTTGGTTTCTAATATCCTGTAAGATTTTGCGGTGAAATACTTTTTAGCCTCTTCATAAAATGCAGTATTTAGTTTGCCCTCTGAGAGACCTTTATAAGGTAAATGGGCGTTGAGGAGTAACACCGTTTTTCTTTTTGCCGGATCTTTTGAGGAAGAAGTTTGCGCCTGGGAGTTAAGCCCAGCCGTTAATACGGTCATTACCGCTATCAGGAAGATTTTCGCTTTCATTTTCTATGTCGTTTAATAAGTTTATATACGTTAGGCTGTTACCTTGAACCAGCCTTTTGCAGCATCAATAACTGTCCATAATTTCTCTGGAACTGCTAGTTCAGCGCGCTTGGAAATACTCAGGGCCTCTTCAATTGGTTCACCTTTAACTGCAAGCTCCATCCAGTTTGGATTAATGACAAGTGCCTGGCCTATTGCAACAATTGATAAGCCCATCTCAATCGCTTTTGATGCATCATCTGGAGTTTTTATGCTACCTGCTGCGATGACCGGAATACGACCATTTACCTGGTTTAATATCAGTTCAATGATTGTTTGCTCACCCGAATTATTAAGTGGTTTTGATTCCAGAACATTTACAAGTGATACATGCAGGTAATCAATATTCTCTTTTATTAATTCATCAACGAGTGGGTATACATCATTGATCTTATAACTTTCTGGTTGCGATTCCTCCGGAGATATGCGGTAACCTAAAAGAAAGGGTCTTTTTGCATACGTATTAATAACACGCTGGACTTCTTTAACAACTTCAACAGGAAATCTCATGCGATTAGGTGCAGAACCGCCCCACTCATCGGAACGTTGGTTATATAAAGGAGAGAAAAAATTCTGCAGCAGGAATCCATGAGCACCGTGTAATTCAACGCCATCAAAACCAGCCTCTATGGCTCTTCTGGTAGCCTGTCCAAAAGCTTCAATTATCCGTAAGATTTCATCGTTTGTTAAGGCTCTGGGAATAGTTTCCCCACTAACAAAAGGAAGAGGGCCAACCTCGATTGCGCTCGCACTAACCAGATCTCCGTCAGGAATCAGTTCAGGGATTGCTTTATTGCCGGCATGATAAATCTGGAGTATGGCCGGTGCCCCACCACTTTTCGCTGCATCGGCTAACTTCTTTAAACTGGGTAAAAAGGCATCATCGTAGGCTGCATATTCATGCGTAAATCCTATACCGCTTGGTGTTACCCTGGTGCACCCTGTAATTACAAGCCCAATATCCTGAACCCGTGCTTTGTAATGCTTTACTTCATCATCGGAGATGGTATAATCATCATTGCTGGCCCAGGTAGTCATTGGAGCCATTACAACCTTATTTTTGAGGGCTATACCCTTCTTGAATGTAAAATGCTGAAAAAGTTGATTTGTTTCAGTGCTCATATGTTCCATTGTATTCTAATTAAACTTCCTGTTACCAGGGCGATTATTTGATAATACAAAGTTACTTTGGGACGCTTGCTAATGGTTAAAGGTATTCAAACAGATGCTTAATACATTCAAACAATAAATCAAGTTAATAGCTTAAAACTCATCAATCAAATTAAATATTGAAACATCTGTGAGAATTAAAAGAGCTACGTCACATATTAAAACAGGGCATCTATAACATAAGCCAAGACAATATCTTTTGAAGAAGCGAGTTTACCAAAAAACGGTGGAATACAGAGACTGTTTATTGCTTGCTACCAAAAAACCAGTGTATTTAGATTTTATCAAGAAAAATAATAAGCCTTGTAAATTTCACTTTTGTCATATGACAAGTCGCGTAATTTATTTAAAGCACACCTTTGTGCTACAAATAAATTAAAATATGAAATCGATTATCATTACGGGCGCAAATAGTGGAATAGGCTATGAATGTGCAATGCAAATGGCTAAAATAGCTCCTAAAGAGTCCATCATAATAGCCTGTAGAAATATGACAGCTGGAAAGTTGGCTGCCGAAAAGATCAAAAAAGAAACAGGGCATCCAAATTTAGTGTGTATGGAACTTGACCTTGCCTCACTTCAGTCAATCAGAGCATTTGAAATAGCGTTTTCAAAAACTGACCACAAGGAGATATCCACTTTAATAAATAACGCTGGATTGCAAAATATTGGTGAGACGGCCTATACAAAGGACGGATTTGAAATTACTTTTGGAACAAACCATTTAGGTGGATTATACCTTACACAATTGCTTACGCCGTATATGACTAGTGGCGCGAGCGTTACTTTTACAGCGAGTGATACACATGACCCATTGACAAAGACCGGAATTGAACCGCCAGTTTACACCAGTGGCCGTGAGCTGGCTTTTCCAACCAAAACTACGGAGAAAGCAACCACTGTTGGTCAAAGGCGCTATTCAACTTCAAAGTTATGTAATGTAATGACTGCCTGCCTCTTTCATGAAAAATTAGCACCTCTTGGGATAAGGGTTAACGCATTTGATCCAGGTATGGTTCCAGGCACCGGACTAGCCAAGAATTATCCAGCAATATTAAGATTTGTATGGAATAACATCATGCCTGTTCTTACGTACTTCAAGAAAAATACCAACACAGCAGTATTATCTGGGAGCCGTCTAGCAAACCTTGCATACTCAAAAAAGTATGCTGACCTTAACGGAATATATTTTTCTGATGGAGAGGTTACTAAATCTTCAGTAGATTCTTATAATAAAAAGTTTCAGACTGAGCTATGGAACTCGAGTATTGAACTACTTCATGGTTAATTGTTATTATAAATTGCAGGTAATTGTCACCTCACTTTGATCACGCTCTGATTAACATCATATGGAAAAAATGATAAATTATTTATTACAGTTTGGCAGCCTCAATGATCATCAGGTCGCTTTGATCGGGAAGCATGCAACTGAATTATTATTGCATGAGGGCGATTACTTCTCAGAAGCAGGAAAGGTTGCCAATCGGGTTGGTTTCATTCTCGAAGGGGTAATTCGGGTAAGTTACTATAATAAAGATGGAGAGGATGTGACCCGCTATTTTATTGATGAGGACAATTTTGTAGTGGATCTCAACAGTTTTGATAATAGGATTCCATCATCAGAATATGTGCAGGCGGTTACCAAGTGCAAATTATTGGTCTTCTCTAAAAAGAGCTGGGAAGATCTTTCTCTTACCATTGTGGGGTGGGATGCGATCGTTGCTAAAATAACATCGAAAGGCTTGTTGCAAAAAATTGAGCGGATTAGTCCTTTAATTGCTGAAGACGCTGCGACCAGGTATCGGACCTTTTTGGAAAGATACCCTGGTATTGCTAACCGAGTCGCTTTGGCTTTTATAGCATCATATCTTGGTATTACACCTTCATCATTAAGTAGAATCAGAAGAAATATATGATGATCATCATTGTACTTAGTCTACTTGTCATAGGAACCTTCGCCTACGGAATATCACTTTCAGAAAAAGGATATACCGGCGCTGACAGTAGCCATTTCAAGGGCAAGAAATTATTTAATCCAAATGGAAGTAAAAGAAACGGTTTTTGAAATGTCTTTAAATGGATTCAACAAGAAAAAAGGGTGAATGGACAGCTGATAATCTATTTTTTGCAGATGATAGTGCCTACTAGAATTATATCTTGAAAATAAGACTACATTAAAGCAAATTATAAGATGAAAGAGGATATTATTAAACAAGAACGTGGCCTTATGATTTTTAAAAAGATATATAGCTACTATTTATTATATTGTTTTTTGTTAAGTGTTATAGGTTACTTGGCAGACTGTTTATTTGGTTTTAAATATGCTATTCAAAACCTAAATTATTTACCATGGTATTTTATTTCACATACTGTATTTCAAGTTTATGTTATTTTGCCAGCAATACTTGGTTACGTATTAATAGCTGAAAGCCGAGCTAACCATATGGTCATAAAATTACTATACCTATTAATAGTGTCGTTTTTTATTGCCTTATTTTTATATCCTGACGACTATAGTCTTTATATTGGGTCATTTAAGAAGATTAAGCAGGTTACCGTGTATATTCTTTCAGGTTTAGTTTTATTTTGGTGGGCAGAGCGGCGGGAGATACTTTACTTAAAACTATAACTCTCCCCCCTTACACCTTCCTGCGCTTCAAACTGTGATAATCGATAAAGTACAGGACCTTTACAGAAAGGCTGTTGTTGTGTTGGCCAGATAGGATGCCATTTAAGTTTTCCGTGTACTTTTTTGTGAAATAGTTCACATTGTTTTCTGCAGCGTCTTTATAGGTTACACTAATTTCACTCCCTGGCGCAAATTGCCAAGTATAAATGAGGTCTACATTAAACACATTATAATTCCGATCCAATCCTTTAAGCGCCTCCCCCTCATAGTCAACCAGGTTGCCATCGTTTTGCAGCGTGAAAAAAGCTTTATTCCGGCGGTCACTCCAGTAGTGCCGGATTCCAACGGTAAGACCCATTTTATTGGAAAAACTATATTTACCATTCAATGAATTTTCTACGGTGCGTCGGTCATACTTGGAGAAAATGGGCGTATTGTTTTGGTTAGCCACCCAATTCACATAGTTATAATTAGGATTGAAAAGAACATCCAGATTTAACCCCAATCTATTACTCAATCGTAGGTTCTGATAGAAGTAGAAATTATATTCCTTTCCGTTGAAGAGCTGTTGAGCCCTGTACCTGATGTTCCCACCAAAATGATAGGCTTTTGCTCGGTTTGGATTTACATACACAGCAATGCTGTAATTTTCTGGCGTTTTGTATACCTGGCCATTTCTAGACTCGTAAAAATCGTTGTTCCTTGCATTGTAATTAAGATTGGTCTCCACGGACCAGAAGCTTTTAAAGCGAACATAAGTACCCAACATCAAATTAAGACTTTGGTAATCTGCTGGTTCCACCCTTCTGGAATAGGTGGCGTTGAACCAATTCTGCCATTCATTGTACCACTTACCTGGTTTAAAAATATTGTAGGCGATGTTAGCGGTATGATTTTGAAAATTGTTGTTGGTGAAAAACCCCATATCTGATGGATCAAAAAGCTGATCCGCATATTGTAACATATAATGATACGTTAAATTACCACTTTGCTTCCCCGTTTTCAGCTCATAATTAAAGCCAGTACGCGCGGTAGCACTTTTTAGGTAACTCATCTTGGCACCGCCGTTAATAAAATACTCGTTTTTAGCATCATTAAGATTAAAAAGGAAGGCAGACACATTAGCATCATAGGCAGAACCCTGCCTTAATACATTGGTATTGATGAAGGTAACGGAGCTGTTATTTTTCAGGGATTGGTCGAAGACCAGGATGTTGTAGTTGGTCAATGGCTGGGTTTCCAGGTTCCTGGTGTTGCCCGTTGAATCCTGCACTTCAATTTCTACCTTTTTTGTGATGGCATTAAATATGCCGATCCCCAAACCTTTTGCGGTACGACCGGAGATTTTGGTTGCATTGAAAACCTTGGCTTCTGTTTGGCTTTTAATAATGTTTTCACCTTCCCTTAAATTTGAATAATCATTATAAGAAGGGATGGAACCAATCCGTTTGGAATAAAAGAGGTCGCCTTTATTGAATAGTTCTGTTCCTTCGGTAAAGAACTGGCGGTTCTCATTAAACTTTACTTCGAAAGGCGTGAGGTTAAGGATCCGGTTGTCTGATCTTACCTGACCGAAATCGGGCACGAGGGTCATATCTAAGGTAAAGCTGTTGTTAATGCCATACTTCACGTCCATGCCACCGGTAAAGGAGGTCCTTGTATTTTTTATTCCGGGTAGGTTGGCAGGAAAATGGTTTGCATAAGCGGCCAGGTATGGTGAAAATGAAAGTCTGAGTGGCGGCTTAATGTCTCTTAATCCTGTATACACACCTTCCTGGTTCATCAATCCGTTAACTTTCGGATCGACGAAGTTCCAGAAAGTCTGCACATTAGCCAATGCCCGCTTCCGCACCAGGTTAACGCCCCAATCCTGGGCCGGCTGGTCTGAAAAACGCAGTGCTGAATACGGAATTTTCATCTCACAGGCCCAACCGTTTTCATTATGTTTAACGGCACTTTCCCATACGGCATTCCAATTAGGGTCTTCACCTCCATCGGGCGAATATTTGGCGTCAAACTGAACCCCCGAGGCCGTCACAAAAAACCCATTCCCGTTTCGTTTGTCCAGAAAAGTATCAAATATTACCCCTATAAAATCCGCGGTACCAATGTTATCACGAGACATTAATTCGCGGGCAACACTGTCCGGGTCATCATAAAGCTGTGCCGACAAATAAATTGCCTCGTCATCATAAATGATCTTCACTTCTGTTCGCCGCTCCTGTTTCTCGATTCGGCCGGGGACTGGGTTCGACTCTACAAAATCTGTTGCTATGGGCACCCCTACCCAACATTGATCACCTAAAACACCATCTATCTTTGGCTGCTCCACCGTACGCGTGGAGCCCAATTGTTTGACTTTTACTGGATTTTGGGCAAAGGCGTAGCTAGTGCTAAGCAGTGTTAGCAATAAAACATAAAATTTCATGGGTTCGGTTAAAAGGATGGCACAGTGTTCCCCAGTACACCTTCTTTATTTGCTTTATTCAAATAAAGAAGGTGCATTAAGGATGCTGGTTCAGCAGGGTTGATTATTTATTGCCGGCGGTTGCCGTTTTAGTTTCTACGTACTTATCGACGTGACCGAAGTTGTATCCCTGTTTTTTCATCGAAGAGATGTAGGCAGGTGTTACCCCGGTTGCCTTTGCGGCGATCACATCATCAACGGTGATGTCTTTAAAACCGAGTGACTGGTAGGCTTTAATCTCCTCGGGGGTAAGACCGAGCGCCTTCATAGAGATCACTTCGTCCGAGGTAATCTTGGTAAAACCCGCTGCTTTAATGTTTTTTACAAAA
>Ga0247813_10002295_pt1 | contig 13264 bp, 15 predicted proteins | sample UWRJL169409C1_FD_180719 | JGI IMG/M metagenome (GOLD analysis project Ga0247813, IMG submission 180719) | Plant litter microbial communities from Arlington Agricultural Research Station in Wisconsin, United States - UWRJ-L169-409C-1 | ecosystem: Environmental > Terrestrial > Plant litter >... | reverse complement strand
CGCCAAACCCGTCCCGGCCCCTGCGCCCGAGCCGGTCGTCGAGGCCAGCGAGGCGTCCACGCCCCGTCCCGCCGCCGAACCGCACCTGCGTCAGGCAGACCGTCGTCCCGGCGGGCGTTCGGACCGTGACCTGCCGCCGGCGCGCGAAGGCTTGGGTTTTGGATCAGACATCCCGGCGTTTCTGAAACGCCCGGTGACAATCAAAGGTTGAGTCCTGATGCGCCGCTAATACTTTTGCGGCGCCGCTTAACCCGGCGTTACGGAACCGGCCCTACTGTCTTCCCACGGCGCAAGAAGCGCGCTCGCAGGGATAGAGAATGACGACCCAGGTCGAAACCGCGCTCCGTGGTCCAGAAGCCTTCAACCTCGCGCGCCAGGCTCTGGCCGAGATGGAGGCTGCGAGCATCTGGCCGACTCCGCTGAATTTCGAACTGTGGCTACACTATCTGGGTGATCCGGATAGTCCGCTGGGCCGGGAGATTTCCCGCCTGCTGCGCACGAAGGAAGCCTTCACCGAAGGCACTGCCGAGATGCTGGCCGCCGAATATCTGCCCCGCGGCCGCCTGTCCGAGGAAATCCGAGACGCCGGCGCCGTGCTGAACCGTGAATTGACCAGCGTGTCTGACGCTATCGCCACCGCCCGCAAGTCGCAGGCAGCTTATGGCGAGACCCTGGCCGACGCCTCCGCCCATATCGAAAAGGCGGCCGAGCCCGCCGACTTGCGCGATCTGGTGACTGGCCTGACCGCCGCCACCTCCAAGGTCCAGCGCGAGAACGCCACCCTGGAACAACGGCTTGAGACCTCCACCAAGGAAGTCGCCCGACTGCGGGAACACCTTGAACAGGTGCGTCGCGACGCCATGACCGACGCCCTGACTAATCTGGCCAACCGAAAGGCGTTCGACGAGGAACTGCTGCGGGCCTGCGAGGTCGCGACTACGGATAACTCCGTCGTGACCCTGGCGGTCATCGACATCGACCATTTCAAGAGCTTCAACGACACCTGGGGTCACCAGACCGGGGATCAGGTCCTGCGGTATGTCGCCAGCGTGATCGGCCGGATTTCCAAGGTGCCCCGCTTCGCCGCCCGTTACGGCGGCGAGGAGTTCGCGGTTATCTTCCCGGGCGAGAGCACCATCGTGGTCGAGGCCGCCCTGAACGCCATCCGTCAGGAAATCGGCTCGCGCGCACTGCGCCGCCGCTCGACGAACGACGAACTGGGCGCCGTGACCATCTCGGCTGGTCTGGCCCAGATGCGGCCGGGCGAGAGCGGATCATCCCTGCTCGATCGCGCTGACGAGGCCTTGTACGCCTCCAAGCGAGGCGGCCGGAACCGCGTCACCAACGGCGAGCGGCTGGACCACGCTGCCTGACCGGGCTGACGTCGTCGCGAACCATGTCATAGTCGCCCGATGCGCAGCTTCGCCTTCAACGTCGCCTACTGGATACTGTCGATCGGCTATGGCCTCAGCGCGGCCTTCGCGGCCTCGGCGCCCGGCCGGGACGCCACGGCCTGGATCATCCGCCGCTATGTGAAGCGCATGGTTCAAGCCATGCGGCTTCTGGCCGGGATCACGATTCAGGTCAGGGGTCGCGAACGCCTGCCGACCGGCGCCTTCATCATCGCCTCGAAACACCAAAGCTGGGGCGACGGCTTCGCCACCTATGACCAGTTCGACGACCTGGCCTTCGTCACCGGCGACCATCTCGAGAAGTTCCCGCTGCTGGGAACCGTGTTGACCAAGCTGGGCGCGATCGTCGTCAACAGCTGCGGCGGCCGCGAGGCCCGCGATGCCCTCAAGAATCGCGGCGCTGACGCCCACAGACAGGGCCGCAAGATTTTGATCTATCCCGAGGGTCATCTGGCGAAGACGGGTGAGAAGTTCCGCTACCGGTCGGGCGTCTGGCACATGTACCGCGACTTCGACATGCAGGTCGTGCCGTTGGCCTCCAATCTCGGTCTGTTCTGGCCCCAGGAAAAGTACGAGAAGCACCCGGGAACGGCGACCCTGGAGTTCCTCGATCCCATTCCGACTGGGCTGGGCAAGGAAGAGTTCCTGAATCGGCTGGAGGGCGTGGTCGAGGCCCGCACCGCCGAACTGATCGCCGAAGCGACGGGACGGCCGGTAACGCCTAATGTTCTCGTGCCCACGCCGAATGAAGTGGCGAAGGCGAAGAGTTCTGCGAGCTAAACGCCGTTCCTTCTCCCCTCGGGGGAGAAGGGTCAGCTTTTCTTCTTCGGCTTCTTCGCCGCCGCCTTCCTCAGGGCGACATCGATCGCGCCGCGGGCCCATTCGACGGCCTCGTCCGGATCGTCGGTGGCGCTGTCGGGCAGGCTCCAGTACCCGAGGGTCATCACCGCCTCGTCCTTGCCCGGATAGGTGAACTGGCGCGAGCCGGCGTCCTGCAGCGCAGGCACATTGCTCTCGTCGCCCTTCAGCCAGACCATGCCGTCATCCAGCAGGCCGAAGATCAGGCCGTGGGAATAGACCCCCGCCCCGCCGAACATCCGCTTGATCTCAAGCGGACCCAGGGCGGCGAAATGCTCGCGAACCCAGTCCTCGAAACTCGTGTCGCGCGCCATGATCCAGCGTCCGGGATCAGGCGTCGAGCGCGGCGGCCGGGATGATGGTGACGCTCTCGCCACAGCCGCAGGCGTCGGTCTGGTTCGGATTGCGGAAGACAAATTTAGAGGCCAGTTTCGTGGTCTCGTAGTCGATCTCGGACCCGATCAGGAACAGGATCGCCTTGGGGTCGATCAGGATGGTGACACCCTTGTCCTCGACCACCTCGTCCAGCGGGGCGATCTCCTCAGCATAGGCGAAGGTGTATTCCTGACCCGCGCAGCCACCGTTCTTCACTCCGACGCGCAGGGCGATATAAGGCCGGTCGGCGTTCTCCATGATCTCGCGCACGCGCTCGGCGGCGGCATCGGTCAGGGTCACGGCCTTAGGACGGGGCCGGCGCACTCGGGTTGTGGTCTGGAGGTCGGTCATGGCGTCTCTCAGAACATGTTCAGGGCCAGCTTGGCCTCGTCGCTCATCTTGGAGGAATCCCACGGCGGGTCGAATACGAGATTGGCCCGGGCCGATTTCACACCCTCGACCTTCTTGACCGCGTCCTCAACCCAGCCGGGCATCTCCCCGGCGACCGGACAGCCGGGAGCCGTCAGCGTCATTTCGACCACCACATCCCGGTCGTCGTTGACGTCGACCTTGTAGATCAGGCCCAGCTCATAGATGTCCACCGGGATTTCCGGGTCGAACACCGTCTTCAGCGCCTCGATCAAGTCGTCGGTCAGCTTATCCAGTTCGCCCTGCGACAGGGCGCTGGCCTTGGGTTCGTCCCAAGCGGCGGCGAAGGCGTTGCTCTCGCTGATCGGGGCGTCAGCCTGGGTCTGGATTGGGTTGGATTCTGGCATCACACAAAGAACTCGCGCGCCTTGATCAGCGCATCCACGAAGGCGTCCGTATCCTCCACGGTGTTATATAGGGCGAAGCTGGCGCGGGTGCTCGACGTCACACCCATTCTTTTCGCCAATGGCTCGGCGCAATGCATGCCGGCCCGCACGGCGACGCCGTACCGGTCCATGATCTGCGCGATGTCGTGGGCGTGAGCCTCGGCGACGGTGAAGCTGAGGATCGCCCCCTTCCCCTCCGCCTGACCGAGGATCCGCAGCCAGTTCAGCCCGTCCAGCCGCGCGACCGCGTGCTCGTACAGAGCGTGCTCATGCGCAGCGACGGCCGCACGGTCGAAGGTCGCCAGCCAGGTCAGGGCGGCGCCCAGACCAATGGCCTCGATGATCGGCGGTGTGCCCGCCTCGAACCGGTGCGGCGGTTTGGCGTAGGTGATCCGGTCCTGCTCGACCGTCTCGATCATCTCACCCCCGCCCTGATAAGGCGGCAGGCTCTCCAGAGCCTCGACCGTGCCGTACAGGGCGCCGATGCCGGTGGGGCCATACAGCTTGTGACCCGTGATGACGTAAAAGTCGCAGCCAATGGCCTGGACGTCCGGCGCGGCGTGCACTGCCCCCTGACAGCCGTCAACAAGCACCTGTGCGCCCGCCGCATGAGCCAGTCGGGTGATCTCGACGACCGGGTTGATGGTGCCCAGCACATTGGACATGTGGGTGACCGCGACCATCCGCGTCTTCGGCCCCAGCAAGTCGGCGTATGCGGCCATGTCCAGGCTGCCGTCGTCCAGCAGCGGGATCCACCTCAGTACCGCCCCGCGCCGCTCGCGCAGCAGGTGCCAGGGCACGATGTTGGAGTGGTGCTCCATCTCGGAGACAATGATCTCGTCGCCGGGCTGGATGGACAGGCCAAGGCCGTTGGCGACCAGATTGATCGCCTCGGTCCCGCCCTTGGTCCAGACGATGTTGTCCGTCGTCTCGGCGTTCAGAAAACGGGAAACGGTCTCGCGCGCGGCCTCGAAGGCATCGGTCGCCTCGTTCGACAGGGTGTGCAGACCGCGATGGACGTTGGCGTAGCTGCCCTCCATCTGGGCGACCAGATTGTCGATCACCGCGCGTGGCTTCTGGGCCGAAGCGGCGTTGTCCAGATAGACCAGCGGCTTGCCGTTCACCGTCCGCGACAGGATCGGGAACTGGGCGCGCGCGGCGTACGGGTCGAAGGCGGTCGTGATCAGAGCCTCGTTTCCTAGAGTTTGGCCGTCAGCCATGACCGGACCACCTCCCGCGCTTCGTCGTGTTCGATCCGGTCGACGACCTCGATCAGGAAGGCCTGCGTGAGCAGGGCCCGCGCCTCGTCGGCCGGAATGCCCCGCTGCTGCATGTAGAACAGGGCGCTTTCGTCCAGATTGCCCACCGTATTGCCATGGGCGCACTGGACGTCATCGGCGTAGATGATCAACTCGGGCTTGGCGTCGACCTCGGCCCTCTCGCCGAGGATCAGCGCATGGTGGCCCATCCGCGCATCGGTGCCGTCGGCCCCGCGCTCGACCACGATCTTGCCCTGGAACACGCCGCGAGCGGTATCGCGGACGACGCCCTTGGTCAGTTGCGAGGTCTGACCGTCGGCCGCCAGATGATCGACGACAGTGGTCATGTCGGTCTGGCGTGCGCCGGTCAGGGCATAGAGCCCGTCCAGGCGGACGTCGGCGCCCTGCCCGCCATGAGCGACCTGTGTCTCCAGACGCTGCAGCTTGCCGCCCGTGGCGACGATCGTCTGGCGATAGCGACCGCCAGGCGCGACCTTGACCTGGGCCTCGGTGACCGAGATGGCGTCCTCGGGCTCCTCTACCAGGACGATGCGGGTAACCTCGGCTCCCGCAGCGACGTCCAGCGTCAGCCGGTTGTGGGCGACATAGGTCGAGCCATGACCCTCGTGGCTTTCCAGCAGCAGCAGTTTCGCCCCCGCCCGGGCGGAGACGCGCACGCCGGTCGAATGGCCGGTCTCCACGGCGTCCGAGACAAAGCGCAGACGAAGGGTCTGTTCGCCCGAGGCGACGAAGGCGTCGACACCGACCGCCACCCCGTTGACGAAGACGATAGCCTCCCCGCCCAGATCGCAGAACGGTCCGGGCCCGGTCAGGGCGGCGCTGGCCGACGGCTGCGGCGCTTCTTTCAGAACACGGCGCAGATCACTGTATTTCCACGCCTCGACCCGCCGTGACGGGAAGGTAGCGACGTCGGTCAGGTCAAGCTGCGGCCAGGCGCTCATGCGGCCTGCGGCAGGTATTTGTCGTACCCTTCCGCCTCCAGCTGCAGGGCCAGTTCGGGACCGCCAGAGGCGACGATGCGGCCGGCGGCAAGCACATGGACCCTGTCGGGTTTGATGTAGTCGAGCAGCCGCTGATAGTGGGTGATGACCAGCATGGCGCGGTCGGGCGAACGCAGCGCATTCACCCCCTCCGACACGATCCGCAGGGCGTCGATGTCGAGGCCGGAATCGGTCTCGTCGAGGATCAGCAGCGACGGCTCCAGAAGGGCCATCTGCAGGATCTCCATCCGCTTCTTCTCGCCGCCCGAGAAGCCGACGTTGAGCGGCCGCTTCAGCATGTCGAAATCCATCTTCAGCGCCGCCGAAGCCGCCTTGACCAGCTTCAGAAAGGCCGGCGCCGTAACCTCGTCCTCGCCGCGCGCGCGGCGCTGGGCGTTCAGGGCGGTGCGCACGAAGGTCAGGGCCGGAACGCCGGGGATTTCGATCGGGTACTGGAAGGACAGGAAGACCCCCCCGGCGGCGCGCGCTGCGGGGTCCAGGTCGAGCAGACTCTCGCCGTTCCAGTCGACGGACCCCTCGGTCGCCTCATAGCCGGGACGGCCTGACAGGGCGTAGCCCAGCGTGGACTTGCCGGCTCCGTTCGGCCCCATGATGGCGTGGACCTCCCCCGCCGGAACGTCGAGCGTCAGGCCCCTGAGGATCGGCTTGTCGCCAACGGAGACGTGGAGGTTCTGGATCGAAAGCATGGCGGTCATTCTGTGTGTCGATAGGCGAGGACGCCGAACACGCCGAGACCGGCGGCGGCGACGATGAAGGCGACGATCAGCGGCCAGGGGGCCTGGGTCAGGGCGATCCCGATCATGGCCCCCAGGCCGCAGATCAGGACAAGAGCCAGGGCGGAGGCAATGGCGATCCAGCCTTGTGAAGTCACCGGCCGAATCGTGCCTTCAGATTGCGCCGGCCGGATGAACCAGACGACTCGACCCGTTTTGGTCAGGCGAGAAGCCGTCACCCCACGCTCCCTTCCAGCGAGATCGCCACCAGCTTCTGGGCCTCGACGGCGAACTCCATCGGCAGCTTCTGCATCACATCGCGGACGAAGCCGTTGACCAGGAGGGCCACGGCCTCCTCCTGCGACAAGCCGCGCTGCTGGGCGTAGAAGAGCTGGTCGTCGCTGAGGCGCGTCGTCGTCGCCTCGTGCTCCAGCTGGGCCGAGCCATTGCGGGCCTCGATATAAGGCACGGTGTGGGAGCCGCAGTCCTTGCCGATCAGCAGGCTGTCGCACTGGGTGAAGTTCCGCACCCCCGTCGCCTTCGGATGCACCGAGACCAGGCCGCGATAGGTCGAGTCCGACTTGCCGGCCGACACAGCCTTGGCGATGATCCGGCTCTTCGAGTTCTTACCCAAGTGGATCATCTTGGTGCCGGTGTCGGCCTGCTGATGTCCGTTGGTGATGGCGATGGAATAGAACTCGCCCGAGCTTTCCTCGCCCTTGAGGATGCAGGACGGGTATTTCCAGGTGACGGCCGAGCCGGTCTCGACCTGGGTCCAGCTGACCTTCGACCGGTCGCCCCGGCAATCGGCCCGCTTGGTAACGAAATTGTAGATGCCGCCCTTGCCGTTCGCGTCGCCCGGATACCAGTTCTGGACGGTGGAGTATTTCACCTCGGCGTCGTCCAGGGCGATGATCTCCACCACGGCGGCATGCAGCTGGTTCTCGTCGCGCATCGGGGCGGTGCAGCCCTCCAGATACGAGACGTAGCTGCCCTTGTCGGCGATGATCAGGGTGCGTTCGAACTGGCCGGTCTGGCTGGCATTGATGCGGAAATAGGTCGACAGCTCCATCGGGCACCGCACGCCCGGCGGGATGTAGACGAACGACCCGTCCGAGAAGACCGCGCTGTTCAGGGCCGCGAAATAGTTGTCCGAGACCGGCACCACCGAGCCCAGGTACTGCCGCACCAGATCAGGATATTCCCGCAAGGCCTCGGAAATCGGCATGAAAATGACGCCGACCTTGGCCAGCTCGGCCTTGAAGGTAGTGACCACGCTGACACTGTCGAACACCGCATCTACCGCATAGCGCGGCGCACCCTCGACGCCGGCCAGCACGGCCTGTTCACCGAGCGGGATGCCCAGCTTGGCGTAGATGGCCAGCAGTTCGGGATCGACCTCGTCCAGCGACTTCGGTCCGTCTTTCTTCTTCGGCGCCGCGTAGTAGAACAGAGACTGGTAATCGACGGGCTCGTACTTCACGGCAGCCCAGGTGGGTTCCTCCATGGCCTGCCAGCGCTCGAAGGCGGCCAGACGCCATTCAAGCATCCACTCAGGTTCGCCCTTCTTCTCGCTGATGAAGCGGACGATGTCGGCGTTCAGTCCGCGCGGGGCGAACTCGGTGTCGATATCGGAGGTGAAGCCGTGTTCGTACTTCTCCAGCGCGGCGACGGCGTCGATGGTTTCCTGAACGGCGGCCATTACGCGGCCCTCTCGAGTTTGCGGGCCTTGAAGGCCCGATAGCTGTTTACCCAGACCTCGGCGAACCGGGCCCAGTCGTCTTCGGTCGTCGCCCAGCCGCCAGAGGCGCGGATGGAGCCGGCGGCGAACCGCCCCTGCCCCATGGCGTCCAACACAGGACTGCGCGTCACCTTGCCGGACGAACAGGCCGATCCGGCCGAGACCATGATCCCGGCCAAATCCAGCGTCATCACCTGCGTCTGCGACGGCCAATCCTCGACCGCGGCGCACAAGGTATTTTGCAAAATATAGGCGCCGGGGCCCATGATTTCGGCGCCCTCGGCTTCCAGTCGCGCCGCAGCGGCGTCGCGCCAGGCTTCCTGCCGATGGATCAGGTCGCGTTCCGCGCGGGCGATCCGGGCGGCTTCGCCGAAGCCGACGACGCCGGCGACATTCTCGGTCCCGGCGCGCATCCCGCGCTCCTGACCGCCGCCGCGTACGTCGGGCGCCAGTGTCCGGCCCGAGGCGTTGACCAAGGCGCCGATGCCTTGCGGCCCCCCGATCTTGTGCGCCGACAGGGCCCAGGTGTCGCCATCGCGGCGACGGCCGTCCAACGGCAGCTTGCCCGCAGCCTGCACCATATCGATATGCATCCAGGCGCCGAAGCGTTTGCAGACGTCGGCGACCTCGGGGAAGGTCTGGACCACGCCTGTCTCGCTATTGGCCAGTTGCAGGACGACCAGGGCGGGCGGGCCGTTCTGCAGCCGTTCACCGATCTCATCTATAGCGACCAGACCGTCTTCCTCGACCTCAAGCCACTCGATCGGCAGCCCTGTCGCGCGGACGGTTTCCAGCACGCTGGCGTGTTCGGTCGGATTGACGATCAGCCGCTGATAACCCGCAGCGATCGCCGAATGGATGCCCAGCGCATTGGCTTCCGTGCCCGAGCCGGTGAAGGTGACGTCCTCGGTCGAGGCGCCGACAAGGGCGGCGACAAGGGCTCGCGCCGTCTCGACACGGGCCCGCGCCTTGCGGCCGGCGGCATGGATCGATGACGGATTGCCGACCTCGGCCATCACGGCCGTCATCGCCTCCAGAACCTCGGGCCGCATCGGCGCCGAGGCGTTGTAGTCCAGATAGACGGGGGTCATGCCGCCACGCTCACATCTGCATCGGGCGCCCGACGCCGCGCGCCGGTACGGTTCATGACCACGTCCTCCAAGGAGACGCCGGCCAGATAGGCGTGGATCTGGTCGCCGAGGTCTTCCCACAGATTGTGCGTGATGCAGCGTTCGCCAGCCATCATGCAGCCCTTGGGCGAAGAATGGCCCACGCAACGGGTCGCGCGGATGGGTTCGTCTACCGCCAGAACGATGTCGGCGACGACGGTTTCGTGCGCACCCTTGGCCAGACGGTAGCCGCCGCCGGGGCCGCGCACGCTCATGACCAGACCGCTCTTCCTCAACCGGGCGAAAAGCTGCTCCAGATAACTCAATGAAATCTCTTGGCGCGCGGCGATTTCTGCCAGCGAAACGGCCCGTGCCGCACCGTCCACGTCACGGCCGTTCTTGGCCAGATCGGCCATCGCCATCACGGCATATCGTCCCTTGGTCGACAGACGCATTGCGCACCTTCAAAAATCTCGCGCTTTTCAGGGTCCTTGTGCTAAGACCCGCGCCTTCTGAAAGGCGGCGTTGCGCCAGCGGGACTTAGAAAGTCCTACCGGAGCAGTCAAGTATTTCGCCGCTACAAACGACGTATGTGAACGGATTCCAGAGCCCTATGCCTGAAGTCATCCTGCCCGGCGCCTCCGGTCGTATCGAAGGCCGCTATTCCCCGGGCAAGCGCGCCAACGCTCCCATCGCCCTGATCCTGCACCCGCACCCCAAGGCTGGCGGGCACATGAACAACCCGGTCGCCGTGACCCTGTACCAGCTGTTCCAGAAGCGCGGCTTCGCGACTCTGCGCTACAACTCGCGCGGCGTGGGCAAGTCCCAGGGCGAGTTCGACTCAGGGATCGGCGAACTGGCCGACGCAGCCACGGCGCTGGACTGGCTGCAATCCAACAATCCGGCCGCGACCCAGACCTGGGTCGGCGGCTATCAGTTCGGCGCCTATATCGGCATGCAGCTGCTGATGCGGCGCCCCGAGACGGACGGCTTCATCTCGGTGTCGCCGCCCTCGAACATGTACGACTTCAGCTTCCTGGCGCCCTGCCCGGCCTCGGGCCTGTTCCTGCACGGCACGGCCGACACCATCGTGCCCCCGGTCGAGGTCGAGCGTGTGGTCAACAAGCTGCGCTCCCAGAAGGGCATCGTCATCGACTATGAGCTGGAGGATGGCGCCAGCCACTTCTGGCAGAACCACATCGACGCCGTCGATCGCCGCGTCGGCGCCTATCTGGACAAGCGTCTGGAAGCCGAACCGGCCTGAATTCAGGCCTGAATTGCGCCCCTAGACCGGTTCGGCGATCCGCCCGCCGGTCAGGGGGGCGGCGACGCCGGTCGTGCCCGGGAAGCTGATCGGCAGGCCCAGCTTCGTGCGGGCGGCGAGGTAGGCGAAGGCCTCGGCCTCGATCGAGTCGCCGCGCCAGCCTTCCTCCTCGGCGGTCGTCACCGGCACGCCGGAGAGATCGCGGATCGCGGCCAGCAACACCGGATTATGCCGCCCCCCGCCGCACGCCACGACCTTCGTCGGCGCCTCGCCGCAACGGGCGATGCCCAGCGCCACGGACTGGGCGGCGAAGGCCGTCAGGGTCGCCGCGGCGTCTTCCAGAGACAGGCCGGCCACCGGCTCCAGCGAGAAATCGAACCGGTCCAGTGACTTCGGCCCTGTCGCCGCGAAATAGGGATGAGCCAGATAGACCGCCAGCACTGCCTCATCGACCTTGCCGGCCTTGGCCAGAGCGCCATCCACGTCCAGCCGGGCCTTGGAGCGGGCCTGGACCAAAAGGTCGATCATCCCGTTGGCGGGGCCGGTATCGAAGGCCTCCAGTGCGCCATCCGAGCGGATCAGGGTGATGTTGCCGACGCCGCCGAGGTTCAACACCGCGACCGGCGCCTGCAGCTTGGACCAGCGTGCCAGGGCCGCATGATAGATCGGGGCCAGCGGCGCCCCCTGGCCGCCAGCCGCGACATCGTCGGTGCGGAAATCATAGGCGACCGGCAGGCCCAGCTCATCGGCCACGGCCTGGGCGTCGATCAGTTGCAGGGTCCGGCCGATGCGTTCGGCGTTGGGCGCCTCGTGCAGCACCGTCTGTCCATGGACCCCGACCAGATCCAGATCCCGCGCCTTGACCCCATTCACCGCCATGAAGCTGAGCGCCGCTGACAGGTGGGCGTCGGCCACGGCCTCGCGGGCGTCGTCGAAGCTTTCGGGCTCGTACTCGCCCCGCTCCCACTCCATGGCGTCCTCGATGGCGTCCTCGATCACCGCGCGGGTCTCGGGGTCCAGCTTCATCTCGCCTGCGGGGCCAAAGCCCAGGATGTCCTCGCCGTCGGTCTCGATCACCGCCATGTCGACGGCGTCGAGAGAGGTGCCGGTCATGAAGCCGAGGATGCGCAGTGCTTTGGTCATGGCCGCTTGACTGCCACGCGTCCCCCGCCGTAGCTAGACCCATGATCGCCTGCCGCGCCCTCTCCGGCCTGTATTATCGCTCGCTGAGCTAGCGAGCGGCCGCGATCACGCGCCGCCATCGCTGGCGGTGCGGCTTCCACGGAAGACGGCCGCCGGCATCCCTGTTACGGAGCCGACCATGACCGACCCAGCCTTCAAATCCGACTTCCTGAAGACGCTCCAGGCGCGCGGCTATATCCATCAGGTCACCCACCCGATCGAGCTGGACGAGGCGGCGGCGACCGGCATCGTCACCGGCTACATCGGCTTCGACGCCACGGCGCCCAGCCTGCATGTCGGCAGCCTGATCCAGATCATGATGCTGCGCCGCCTGCAGCAGGCCGGCGGGAAGCCCGTCGTCATCATGGGCGGCGGGACGACCAAGGTCGGCGATCCGACCGGCAAGGACGCGTCGCGCCCGCACCTCAGCGACGCAACCATCCAGTCCAACATCGCCTCGATTCGCACCGTGTTCGAGAAATTCCTGACCTTCGGCGACGGTCCGACGGACGCCGTCCTGATCGACAACGACGAATGGCTGTCGACATACGGCTACATCCAGTTTCTGCGGGATTTCGGAACCCATTTCACGGTCAACCGGATGCTGGCCTTCGACTCGGTGAAGCTGCGGCTGGAACGCGAACAGCCGATGACCTTCCTCGAGTTCAACTACATGCTGATGCAGTCGGTGGACTTCCTGGAGTTGAACCGCCGTCATGGGGTGACGCTGCAGATGGGCGGATCGGACCAGTGGGGCAATATCGTCTCGGGCGTAGATCTGGTGCGCCGTGTGGACCAGAAGGCAGCCTTCGGCCTGACCACCCCCCTGCTGACGACGGCCTCCGGCGGCAAGATGGGCAAGACGGCCCAAGGCGCCGTCTGGCTGAACGCCGAGCAGTTGAGCCCCTACGACTACTGGCAATTCTGGCGCAACGTCGACGACGCCGACGTCGGTCGCTTCATGCGCCTGTTCACCGACCTGCCGCTGGACGTGGTCGAGGACTGGGCGTCACGCGAAGGCGCCGGCATCAACGAGTCTAAGAAGGCGCTGGCCGACGCGGCGACGACGATGCTGCACGGAGCCGAAGAAACGGCCAAGGCGCGGGCCGCAGCCGAGGGCGCTTTTGAGAAGGGCACCCTGTCCGCCGACCTGCCGACCGTCGAACTGCCCGCCGACGATGTCATCGGCGCCATGGTCGCCGCCGTCGTGACCAAGGCGGGACTGACCACGTCCAACGGCGAGGCGCGGCGCCTTGCCCAGGGCGGCGGCCTGCGGCTGAACGACGAGTCCATCGCAGACGGCGCCCGCCTGATCGAGGCGTCGGACGTCAACGCCGATGGTGTCCTGAAGCTCGCCGCTGGCAAGAAGAAGATCGTTCTGGTGCGGCCGGTCTGATGGACGCGCCAGTTTCGCCGATCGAGGCCGGCTCGCCCACGCCCGACTTCGACATGCAGACCGATGGCGGCGGCCGCGTGTCGCTGGCCGGACTGAAGGGTCAGACCGTCGTCCTGTA
>Ga0247813_10002294_pt1 | contig 13265 bp, 15 predicted proteins | sample UWRJL169409C1_FD_180719 | JGI IMG/M metagenome (GOLD analysis project Ga0247813, IMG submission 180719) | Plant litter microbial communities from Arlington Agricultural Research Station in Wisconsin, United States - UWRJ-L169-409C-1 | ecosystem: Environmental > Terrestrial > Plant litter >... | reverse complement strand
TCGAGAAGGTCGCTGTGCGCGGGCGTCCGGGCGTCACCCGGTTGCCAACAGCAACAAGTGCGTTGGCGATAGGGCCGAGAAAGAGGCGGATGCCGCGCACGACCGGCGCCGTGAACGCGATGATCCCGCGGGAGTGCGCGCGTCCGACGCTGCGAGGGCTCGAGCCCACGAGAACGAAGGACGCAGCGGTCATGATGAGTGCTGAAAGCAGGAGAGCGATCCACCACTCCCCGATCGCGTAAGCGAAGCTCAACGACACGAGCACGGCCGCGGTCGTCTCTGAGACGACACGCATGAAGTTGATGGCGTTGAGGTGCGTGCTCACGTCATTCGAGATGGCGAGGAGGGACTTTCGCGCTCGACTCGTCGAAGCGATGTCGACGATGTCAGTGCGGCTGAGCACCGAGAGCGCTGCATCCGCCGCCGCGAGAAGACCGCCGAAAAGCACGAGCAGAACGGCGACGCTAACGAAGACGGCGATCATCATGGGCTAGCGCCTTCGTTCTTCGAGGGCGAAGCCGAGGAGGATGTCACGCTGGATGCCGAACATCTCCTTCTCATCGTCGGGCTCAGCGTGGTCGAAGCCGAGCAGGTGCAGGAGCCCGTGAGTCGTGAGCAGGAGCAACTCGTCGAGGGTCGAGTGACCCGCCGTCTCCGCCTGGGCGATGGCAACCTGAGGACACAGCACGATGTCACCGAGGATTCCGGCGGGCGTGATGGCGTCGTCGCTGCCCGGACGCAACTCGTCCATGGGAAAGCTCAGCACGTCGGTCGGGCCCGGCTCGTCCATCCACTGCACGTGAAGCTGCTCCATGGCTGCCTCGTCGACGAGCACGATGGCGAGCTCCGCGTCGCGGTGCACGTGCAGCTGGTCGAGGGCGAAGCTCACGAGGCGCAGGAGTGCGGGCTCGTCGACCGGGATCGTCGACTCGTTGTTGATTTCTATGGACATCAGCGCCTCCATCCGCGCGGCCGGTTGGGCCGCTCGGTGCGTTCGTAGTTCTGCGCCTGCTTCTCGGCGTCGTACTTGGTGTAGGCGTCGACGATCTGGCCGACGAGGGTGTGACGCACGACGTCGGCGCTCGTGAGGCGCGAGAAGTGGATGTCGTCGATGGTCGAGAGCACTCGCGTGACGAGCTGGAGGCCGGATGCTCCGGCCGGCAGGTCGACCTGGGTGATATCCCCCGTCACCACCATCTTCGAGCCGAAGCCGAGACGGGTGAGGAACATCTTCATCTGCTCCGGGCTGGTGTTCTGGGCCTCGTCGAGAATGATGAACGCGTTGTTGAGGGTTCGCCCTCTCATGTAGGCGAGTGGGGCGACCTCCACGGTTCCTGCGGCGAGGAGCTTGGGAACGAGCTCGGGATCCATCATCTCGTTGAGAGCGTCGTAGAGCGGGCGCAGGTAGGGATCGATCTTGTCGGTCAGCGAACCGGGGAGGAATCCGAGGCGTTCGCCGGCTTCGACGGCCGGACGCGTGAGGATGATGCGCTCGACCTCCTTGCGCTGCAGGGCCTGCACGGCCTTCGCCATCGCGAGGTAGGTCTTGCCGGTGCCGGCGGGGCCAATGCCGAACACGATCGTGTTCTCGTCGATCGCGTCGACGTATTCCTTCTGACCCAGCGTCTTCGGACGCACACTCTTGCCACGACTCGTGAGAATCGCCTGGCTCAGTAGCTCAGCGGGACTGCCCGCCTTGTCGTGCAGGATCTTCGCCGAGCGGGTCACTTCGACCGGCTCGAGGTCCTGGCCGTTTGCCACCATCTGGATGAGCTCCTTCACGAGTTCGTGCGCTGCGTGCAACTGGTCGCCGGCCTCAGCTATGTCCTGGGGCGCGGTCATCGTGATCTGGTTACCGCGAACGTGCACCGAGACGAGCGGAAACTGCTTCTCAACGGTCTGCAACAGGCGGTCCTGTGGGCCGAGCAGCCGCACCATGGCAACCCCGTCGACCTCGACATCGACCCGGTCGACGGCGGCCCGTTCTGACGCGGAACTGTGTGCGTTGCTGTTGTCGCTACTCGGCAAGGGTGCCTTCCTGCAGGGCGCCGCTGAGAACGTGCGCGTGAACATGGAATACGGTCTGGCCGGCGCCCGCCCCCGTATTGAAGACGAGGCGATAGTCGCCGTCGGAGTGCCTCGTGGCGAGTTCATTGGCCGTGGCCACGATCTCCGCGAGAAGTGCAGGGTCGCCAGCGGCGAGTTCGGCGACGTTCGCGTATGCCTCGGTTTTGGGAACGACGAGGAGGTGCACGGGAGCCTGCGGCGCGATGTCGCGGAACGCAATGATCGTGTCACTCTCGAACACGATGTCGGCCGGGATCTCGCGCGCGATGATCCTGCTGAAGATTGACATAACCAAAGCTTAAACGCTCAGCCTCACCAGCGGTTCAGTTTCGCGCTCAGCACAGCGATCGCCGCCGGCCCCGCCGTCGAGGTACGCAGCACGCCGTCTCCCAGACGCACGAGGGATGCACCGGCCGCAACGAGCGCATCGAGCTCGTGTGGCGCGATTCCACCCTCGGGTCCCACGACGATGACGACGTCTTCGTCGCCGGGTTGGAACGCCGTGAGCGCCTCCTCAGCGGTCGGCTCGAGAACGAGCATCCGTGTCGCCGATGCGAGCTTCGCGAGCTGGTTGGTCGTGACGAGGTCGAGCACGTCGGGAATCCACGGGCGAATCGACTGCTTGGTCGCCTCGCGGGCGATAGCAACCCAGCGGTCGTGGCCCTTGGCGATCTTCGAGCCCTCCCATCGGGAGATCGACCGCGATGCGGACCATGGGATGACAGCGTCTGCGCCGAGCTCGGTTGCAACCTGCACGGCCAGCTCGTCGCGGTCACCCTTGGCGAGCGCTTGCACGAGGATCACGGCCGGAGCCGAACGCTCCGTCTCACTCACGGTCTCAACCTCGATCGAGAGCTCGGTGTGCTCGGCCACGACGACGGGGCCGGTGACCACGAGCCCGCGACCGTTGCCGATCGAGATCGACTCGCCCACGCCGATGCGTGACACCGTGACGGCGTGCCGAGCCTCAGCGCCGTCGATCGCAACGCGGTCGCCGACCGCAGCCTGCTGCAGTGCCTCGGTGATGTAAAAGTGCGCCACGAGCCTAGACGTGCAGAAAGCGGTCACGGAGCTTGGCGAACAGCCCCTGCTGGAACTCGGCGAGCTGCGGCTTCTTCGGCTTGTAGACGTTGCCGAAGTTGGTGATGAGCTCCTTCTCGGCGCCCGTGAGCTTGGTCGGGGTGATGACCTGCACACCGATCTTGAGGTCGCCACGGCTCTTGCTTCCGAGCTTGGTGATGCCGCGACCGATGGCCGTGACCATCTCGGCGCTCTGCGTGCCCGGGCGGATCTCGAGTTCGATCTCGCCGTCGAGCGACGTGAACTTCGCCTTCGTACCGAGGATCGCGTCGACCATGCTGACCTCGAGGGTCGCGAGCAGGTCGTCACCGTTGCGGCTGAAGACGTCGTGGTGCTTGACCTTGATCTCGAGGTACAGGTCACCGTGCTCGCCGCCGGCCGGACCGATCTCACCCTGGCCGGGGAGCTGGAGACGCAGACCGGTGTCGACGCCCGCGGGGATGTCGACGCTCATCTTGCGCGTCGCACGTACGCGTCCCTGGCCCGCACAGGTCGGGCACGGGCTGGGGATGACGGTTCCAAAGCCGCGGCAGGTGCCGCACGGGCTCGAGGTCATGATGTTGCCGAGCAAGCTGCGCACGGCGCGCTGAATCTGGCCGGAGCCATGGCAGATGTCACACACGACGGGGCGGGTTCCAGGAGCGCAGCAGCTGCCCTCACACGTGTCGCACAGCACGGCAGTTGCGACCTCGAGGTCGCGCTTGGTGCCGAACACCACCTCGTCGAGGTCGATCTCGACGCGGAGGAGAGCGTCTGCTCCGCGCTCCTTGCGGGAACGCGGGGCTGCTCCGCTGCCTCCGCCGCCCGGGGCCGCAGCACCGAAGAAGGTCTCGAAGATGTCGCCGAAGCCACCGAAACCGCCACCCTGGAATCCCTGGTTGGGGTTGTCGTACTCCTGGCGCTGCTTCGGGTCGCTCAGCACGTCGTAGGCGTGGGTCACCGACTTGAAGCGGTCGGAGGCATCCTCGCTCGGGTTCACATCGGGGTGGAACTCGCGCGCCAGGCGTCGATACGCCTTTTTGATCTCCTCGGGTGTTGCCGAGCGATCTACGCCGAGTACCTCGTAGTGGTCTGCCACGTTATTCGTCTTTCCTTTGCCGCGACGGGGGTCGCGTAGTCAGTGGTGAAGCTCGGGTCTTAGTCGTCGCCGAGAAGTCGGGTGAGGTAGCGGGCGACTGCGCGCACCGCCGCCATGTTGTTCGAATAGTCCATGCGCATCGGGCCCAGCACGCCGAGGCGAGCGACTCCGCGACCGGTTGCACCGTAGCCGCTCGTGAGCACCGAGGTCTCCCCCAGGCCGAACTCGGCGTTCTCGCGTCCGATACTCACGGACACACCGTGCGTGTCCGTTTCGACCTCCCCGAACAGCCGCAGCAGTGTCACCTGCTCCTCGATCGCCTCGAGTACGGGGTAGATGCTGCCCGAGAAGTCCTCCTCGGTGCGCACGAGGTTCGCCGTGCCCGCCATCACGAGGCGGTCCTGCCTGTTCTCGGCCACCTGCTCGATGAGGCTGGATACAACGTGCGCCACGATCGGCCGTTGTGCGACCTCGAACTGGTCGGGCATCGACGCGAGGGTGTGTGCGGCGTCGGCCAGCCCGAGTCCGCCGAGGCTCGAGTTCAACCTCGTGCGCAACTGGCCGAGCAGTTCGTCGTCGAGGTCGGCCGGGATATCCACGAGCCGCTGTTCGACGCGGCCGGTGTCGGTGATGAGCACCGTCATTATGCGGCGCGGCGCGAGCGAGACGATCTCGATGTGTCGCACGCGCGAACGGGACAGCGACGGGTACTGCACGAGGGCGACCTGGTGCGTGAGCTGCGAGAGCAGGCGCACGGTGCGAGCGAGCACGTCGTCGAGGTCGACCGACTGCCCGAGGAAGGTCTCGATCGCCTGGCGCTGCGCCCCGCTGAGCGGTCGCAAATCGGCAAGCTGGTCGACGAAGACGCGATAACCCTTGTCGGTGGGGATGCGGCCGGACGACGTGTGGGGGGCCGCGATGAGCTCTTCTTCTTCGAGCAGGGCCATGTCATTGCGGATGGTCGCAGCCGACACCCCGAACGCGTGGCGTTCGACAATCGACTTCGATCCGACCGGCTCGCGGGAGGCAACGTAGTCCTGCACGATGACGCGAAGCACCTCGAGGCTGCGATCCGAGACCATGGTGCACCGCCTTTCGATCGTTAGCACTCCGTTTGCCTGACTGCCAATTGTATCGCGACACACCCCGTGACAGGCGTTGCACGCGGTGCAATCCACCCGCTAGCTTGTCTCTGTGCCTGCACGTGACTCCCATCCGGGGGTGATAAGCACGCGCAAGCCCCGTACTTGCACAACCCGGTAACCCCATCGTTCACCTGAAAGGCAAACGCAATGACTGACGCAACCCCTGCGGCACCCCTCACCACCGCTGAGGACAACCAGTGGGCATCCTTCGCCCACCTCGGCGGAATCCTCGGCTTCCTGCCGTCGCTCATCATCTGGCTCGTATTCAAGGACCGCGGCGCCTTCACCAACTCCGAGGCCAAGGAAGCCCTGAACTTCCAGATCACGCTCGCGATCGGATACGTCGCCGCGTTCATCCTCTCGTTCATCGTGATCGGCATCTTGCTCTACGTTGCGCTCCCGATCCTGTCGATCATCTTCTCGATCCTCGGCTTCATCAAGGCGAAGGACGGCATCGCGTACCGCTACCCGTTCGCGCTGCGCCTCATCAAGTAGTTTTCTCCGCAACGGCCGGGCGCGCATCGCGCACCCGGCCGTTTCGGCTTTAATGGCTGCATGACGATGCCTCCGCAGAACCCATATGCAGCCCCGCAGCCGATGAACCCGAGCGACGAGCGGATGTGGGCGACCCTCATCCACCTCGGCGGCATCCTTCTGGCCTTCATCGCGCCGCTCATCGGGCTGCTCGTTCTCGGCCCGCGTGGGCCGTTCGTTCGCGCACACTCCGTCGAGGCGCTCAACTTTCAGATCTCGATCCTGATCTACTACGTCGCACTCATCTTCGTGACGATCATCACGTTCGGCATCGGCGGGCTGCTCTACATTCCGCTCGGCATCCTCGCGCTCGTCTTCATGATCATGGCCGCGGTCGCCGCCAACAGGGGCGAGTACTACAAGTACCCGCTCACGATCACGTTCATCCGCTAGGGCCGCGGTTCAGGAGCTCGGCGCTAGTCCAGCAGCCTGCGCACCACCGCGTCGGCGAGAAGCCGGCCGCGCAGGGTGAGTTCGATGCGGCCATGGATGGCGCTGGCTGCATCCACGAGGCCGTCTGCAATGAGACCCGCAACCGCTGTTCGGCCGCTCGCGGGCAGTGTTTCTATCGCGAGCCCTTCGCGGATGCGGGTGGCCAGCAGCACGCGCTCGGTCGCGCGCGTGGCCGGGTCGAGGGTCTCCCGCCCGGCGGCCGGAGAGTGGCCAGCAGCAATACGGTCAGCGTACGCGGCGGGGTGCTTGACGTTCCACCAGCGAACTCCCCCGACGTGACTGTGCGCGCCGGGGCCAACGCCCCACCAGTCGTGCCCCTGCCAGTAGGCGAGGTTATGGCGCGACTCCTGGCTCTTGGTCTTTGCCCAGTTGGAGACCTCGTACCACTCGTAGCCCGCGCTCGAGAGCATCGCATCGGCGAGCTCGTACATGTCAGCCTGAAGGTCGTCGTCGGGCGTCGTCACCTCGCCCTTGCGAATCTGCCTGGCCAGCTTGGTGCCGTCCTCGACGATGAGCGCGTAGGCACTCACGTGGTCGGGATTCTGCGCGAGCACGTGTTCGAGTGAGGTGCGCCAGTCGTCAATGGTCTCCCCCGGTGTCCCGTAGATGAGGTCGAGGCTCACGGCGAGGCCGGCGTCGCGCGCCCACTGCACGACGAGCGGGATGCGGGCCGGATCGTGGGTGCGCTCAAGAGTGGCGAGCACGTGTGGCACCGCCGACTGCATTCCGAAACTGACGCGGGTGAACCCTGCGTCCTTGAGCGTCTGGAGGTAGGCGGCATCGACCGAATCGGGGTTGGCCTCCGTCGTGATCTCGGCGCCGTCGGCGAAGCCCCAGGTGTCGCGGACAGCAGCGAGCATGCTCGCGAGGTCGGTTGCGGGGAGCAGGGTGGGGGTGCCTCCGCCGAAGAACACCGTGGATGCAGGCCGCTCGGGAAGCCCCGCGAGAACGTGCCTGGCCTGGTGGATCTCCGCGATGGCCTGGCTCGCGTAGTCCGCGCGCTTCGCCCCGCGCAGTTCGTCGCTCGTGTACGTGTTGAAGTCGCAATAGCCGCAGCGCACCCGGCAGAACGGAACATGCAGGTAGACCCCGAAGTTGCGCGCTTCAGCCCCCTCGGCAACCGACGCCGGCAGGAGCCCGTCGAGCGGGGCAGGATCGGCAATGGGGAGGGCGGATGGCACGGTCTATTGTCCCCCACGGCTCGGGCCGCCGCTGCCTCTCGTGTGCGGTCCCCGCCAGTCAGCCCGTGGCACCGCCAGCCCCTTTCGGAAATTCAGGACTTCTGTCGCGGTCGCCACGTAATATCCCGCCAAACAAAGGCCAGCACCGCGGTCTCGTGTCGTATCTCCTGAATTCCCGTACAGTGCGGCTGAGAGAAGCGAGGCACCCCGGCACTTCTGCAGCGCGGCGCCGCAGGCAGCGCACCAGCGGCACCTGCGCTAGGCGCTCCGCTCCAGGCGGAAAACCCGGATCGCTCGGTGGGCGGTGAGCTCGTAGTCCCGGTAGCCCGGCCACTGGTCATCGAGGGTGGGCCAGATGGCTTCGGCCTCCGAGGGGGTGAGGAGCGTTGCATCCACTCGGATGAGCTCGTTGTGAAAGTGGATCTCGGCGGTCGGGTGAGCGAGGAGGTTGTAGGTCCAGGCCGGGTGGGTCTCGTAGCCGAAGTTGCTTCCCGCGACGATCCACGAGCCATCGGACTGCGGAAAGCACATGAGTGGCGTCTCTCGGCGAGCGCCCGATTTCGCACCGGTCGTGAACAGCATGAGCGACGGGATCATGGGTGCGCTCAGCTTGAGGCGTCCACCCGACAGACGGAAAAGCGCACGGTCGATCGGGGTGATGAGGGGTCCGACGACACGGCGCAGCGGAGAGCGCATGAACGCGGCGGTGGCCGCCCTGACGGCACGGTGCATCCTCGTACTCTGCCACGATGGGAGCGTGAACTACATTCTCTGGGACGTCGACGGAACCCTCGTGCGCAACGGCAAAGACGCGGGAAACCTCTACCACGATGCTGTAGAGCTGGCCGTGGGCCACGCGATCGACAATCGACTGCCCAACACGCACGGCAAGACCGACGGCCAGATCATCACCGAGACGCTCGCGGCACACGGGATGGATGCTGCGCTCCACTCGGCAGCCATCGACCACCTCGACGAGCTCTCGCGGCTCCGTCACGCGGCGGGCAACCACCGCGTCGCCTGCCCGGGAGCGCTCGAAGCCGTCGAGGCCGCCGCGGCCGCGGGGTTCACCAATGGGCTGCTCACCGGCAACTCCGCAGCGCGCGCCCGCTACAAGGTCACCGGTGCTGGATTCGACGCCGACCTCTTCGACTGGGAGCACTCCTACTTCGGCGAGCGCTCACCGCTCCGCTCCGAGCTCACCCTTCGGGCGAGGGCGGCGATGGGCGACGCTCGCGTCATCATCATCGGGGACACCCCCAACGATGACGTCGCAGCCCAGGCCGCCGGCATGGAGTTCATCGCCGTCGCCACCGGCGCGTTCACTGCAGACCAGTTGCGTGAGACCAATGCCGTCGTTGTCGTCGAAGACCTCGAGTCGGGCCTCAACGACGTTCTCGACGCTCTCAGCCGCTAATCGGTCCAGCGAGCGACCGCTCGTACCTGCGTGTGAAGAACTCCTGCGTGAGCCGCAGCACCGGGTAAACGACCCACCACAGCGCAGACGCGGGGCGGGAGAACGCCCGGATGCGCAGCCAGACCGATCCGTCGTCCTGCCGCTCGACGATGAACGCCTCTTCGCCGTTCTCCGGATGACCCGTCATCGTGCCGTACGCGAATCCTTTGCGATCCGGCTCATCGATGACGTACACAACGCGGGCGGGAGCCTTCACGCGCCACAGGAAGAACGGGATACCGAGCACTGCCGTGTCCCCGGCTTTGAGGTACGGGGTGCCGTCGGGAGTGAAGTGCGCCTCCTCCGGGGTTGTGGACGCCGGACGCACCGCCGCGCCCTCGGCATCGAACGCCACGGGAGCGTAGGTGTTCTCGGTGACCTCGGCGGGTGCATCCATTCGCCTGATCTCGAAACCGGAGATCGACTGGATGCCCCACGCCATTGTCGTCGCGCAGGCCCATTCGAACCGTGCCTCGCCGTGACCGATACGCACGCGACGCTCGAGCGGGCGATAGCCCACGGGCGGATGCGTGAGCAGGTCGGGAGCCTGGGTCGCCCCGACGGCGGCGTAGCTCACGGGCTGAGCCCACAGATCGGTCATACCTCAATGGTAGGTCGGTGCGAGACTGGTCGGATGACACCACAGACGATCGCCGTTACGGGCGGCAACGGCAAACTCGGCAAGGCGGTCGTCGCGGACCTGCGCGCGCACGGCAACACAGTCATCGTGCTCGATCAGAACGGCGCGAGGGAGGACGGCTTCGTGCGCGTCGACCTGAGCGACTACGGGCAGGTGATCGACGCGGTCTTCGGTGTCAACGACCAGCACTCGGGGCTCGATGCGATAGTGCACCTCGGGGCGGTGCCGGCGCCCGGACTCGTTCCGGATGCATCGGTCTTCCACAACAACATGACCTCGACCTTCAACGTGTTCCAGGCGGCGCGGCGCGCGGCGATAACCCGCATCGTCTACGCCTCGAGCGAGACAGTGCTGGGACTCCCGTTCGAGACTCCCCCGCCCTACATCCCCGTCGACGAGGAGTACGACACCCGACCCGAGTCGGTGTATTCACTCGTGAAGCACCTCGAGGAGGAGATGGCACGCAAGCTCGTGCGCTGGGACCCGACCCTCTCGATCACGGCCCTGCGGTTCTCGAACGTCATGGACCCGTCGGACTACGCAGCCTTCAGCGACTTCACTGCCGCATCGCGCCGCTGGAACCTCTGGGGCTACATCGACGCCCGGGATGGCGCGCAGGCCGTGCGTCGTGCGCTCGCTGCAGCGCAACCCGGTTTCGAGGCGTTCATCATCGCCGCTGCGGACACCGTGCTGTCTGAGCCGAACGCATCGCTCGTGGCCAGGGAGTTCCCGGCAGTGCCGTACACCCCCACCCAGGGTGAAAACGCCACCCTGCTCTCGATCGACAAAGCCCGGCGCGTGCTCGGTTTCGAGCCCGAGTACAGCTGGCGAGACTGACCGGGCGGGGCGCGGCGCTCCGAACAGTTCCCGTCTGCGTGGGCCCATTTCGAATATTCAGGACTTTCGTCGCGGGCAACCATCGGTGACCCTCAATGACCGGGGGCCAATTGTCGCCCCGTGACACAAGTCCTGAATTTCCAATCAGCCTTGGGACGCCCGCACGTGCATTTTCTCCCCCTGCGGGCCGAACAGGCTGAGGAACTCGACGGCGTTGGTATCGGCGCGCCCGAACCAGTGCGGAGTGCGGGTGTCGAACTCGGCCGCCTCACCCGCGGGGAGCACGAGGTCGTGGTTTGCGAGCACGAGCCTGAGGTTGCCGCGTAGCACGTACACCCACTCGTGACCCTCGTGGGTCTTGAGTGTGGGCTCGGTGTCCACCGGTCCCGCGTCGAACACATGCTTGAAGGCCTGCACTCCGGTCGCCCCTTTGCTCAGCGGCAGGATCGTCTGGCCATACCGGCGGATCGGGCGGATATGGATGCGCGGGTCCCCCGTCGCCGGTGCTCCGACGAGTGCGTCGAGCGGCACGGCGTACTCGCGCGCCAGCGGGAGCAGGAGCTCGAGGTTGGGCTTGCGCTGCCCGGACTCGAGTCGTGACAGTGTGCTCGCCGAGATCCCGGTCGCCGCGGCCACCTCCGCGAGGGTAGTGCCCCGCTGGGTGCGGATCGTCTTGAGTCGCGCGCCCACTGCCGCCAATACGTCGTCCATACCGACATCTTGCCATTCCGGCAACAACGTTTGCTGGTTCGTCGCTCACGCTGCACGCTCGATACATGGAAAACTTCGACGTCATCATCCTCGGCGGCGGCGCTGCCGGTCTCGCCGCAGCCACGGCTCTCGGGCGGTTCCGCCGTTCGGTCGCAGTCATCGACTCCGGCCAGACCCGAAACGCTCCGGCCGCAGGCGTGCACAACCTTCTCACCCGCGACGGCATCAACCCGCTCGAACTCCAGCGCCTCGGGCGCGCTGAGGCCGAGAGCTACGGTGTGCGGTTCTTCGACGAGGAGGCCACAGCGGTGCGTCCGGGCTTCACCGTTGTCGCAGCTGTCGAACGCACCGCACAGCGCCTGCTCCTCGCCACCGGCGTGACGGACGCCCTCCCCGACATCGAGGGCCTGCGCGAGCGCTGGGGCCGCGACGTCATCCACTGTCCCTACTGCCACGGGTGGGAGGTACGGGATCGCCGCATCGGAATCCTCGGCACGCATGCCATGGTCGCGCACCAGGCGCTCCTGTTCCGCGAGCTGACCGATAGTGTCACCGTCTACCTCGACCCTGACGCGGGCGTGCCCGAGAGTGATCTCGAGATGCTGGCGGCACGCGGCATCCAGCTCGTTCGTGGCACGGTCGTCTCAATGCACACGGTGGATGACGCGCTCGCCACCGTCACGCTCGCCGACGGCTCGACGCACGCCCTCGACGCCCTCGCGGTGGCGCCACGCGTCACGGCCCGCGCCTCGATGCTGGCCGGCGTGGGCGTCGCGACCGTCGAGCACCCGCGCGGCGTCGGCACCCACGTCCCCGTGGATGACAGCGGCCTCACGTCGGTCGCCGGAATCTGGGCCGCGGGCAACGTCGCCGACCCCATGGCGCAGGTCGTCACCTCGGCGGCGCAGGGACTCATGGCGGGCGCGGCGATCAACGGGGACCTCGTGATGGAGGACGCACGAGCAGCGTTTACGGCAGTCGCGTTATGACGTACTCCGCAGCGGTTACGGCAATCTCCCGAGCGTCCACAGCGTCGTCTGCCTGCTCGGCCGAAGAATAAACCGAGAGATAGCTGCCGCCGACCAGCGATGTGAGAGTGCACTCACTCTCACCATCGCACGCGATGTACGCATCGTCGGCTCCGTTGACCGACACGGGCCTGACCGGCATGTTTTCGCGAAACTCCTCGAAGAATGCAATGTCGTCAGCGCGGAGATCGAGGTATGCCCACCCACCGCCGGGGATCATCTCGACGGCTACCTGGCGCATCTGGCCCGCAGGCGTCTGCGTTTTGTGATACCAAACACACGAACTGTAGCCCGCACGCTCCTCAGCAACCGACCACAGGCTGCTATATTTCGGGCTGGATTGAGGTGCCATGAACGAAGGCGACGCTATCGCCGTCCGGAACTTCTTGGAGTTGTCGACGACCTTGCAGTTCTTCCAGACCTTTTGCGCTGACGCCGGAACAACAAAGGCAGGCGCAGGGGCACCGGCGTCCCTCAAGGCCGACTGGATGTGACGTCCCAGATCGAGAGCAATCTCGATGGCCGACGACTTCTTGGCCTTCGTGGCAGTGACTCCGCTGTAGCTGACGTCGACCCAATAGTCGTCGACGAGAAACTTCATCGTGCAGCTCTGCGTCTTCTCGAAGACGGAACAGTCGACGTCGGAGTCAACACCCAGAACATCCGCATATGTCGGCGGGCTCTCGTTGAGGGCGGAGTCAAAGTCGAACTCGTAAAAAGCGTCCGGGAGGATATCAACCGTGAGCAAACCGTACTTGTCGTCGACGTTCTCCGAGGCTTCCCACCTGCATCGCAGTTCTCCTGCCTGCGCGGCCATAATCGATACATTGGAGGCCTCGTAATCGAACGCCAGGATGTCGCTGGATTCCAGCCCGAGAGCGCGAGTTCGCAAACTCGAGGTGGAGATTTCGGAACACGGTGCCGCTACCCGCACTCCCGGGGCCGCCGGCAACATCGGGTTGGACCACTCGATCGCCTGAGCGTCCGACTCACTAGCAATCGGTGAACTCGTCGGCTGCGGCGCGGACGCCGACGCTTCAGGGGTCGAAGTCGGA
>Ga0247813_10002293_pt1 | contig 13268 bp, 9 predicted proteins | sample UWRJL169409C1_FD_180719 | JGI IMG/M metagenome (GOLD analysis project Ga0247813, IMG submission 180719) | Plant litter microbial communities from Arlington Agricultural Research Station in Wisconsin, United States - UWRJ-L169-409C-1 | ecosystem: Environmental > Terrestrial > Plant litter >... | reverse complement strand
CAGCCCATCAGCCGGGACAGCACCTCGACCGGCAGTCCGTCACGGTCAGAGACGGTGCGGCGGGCGGCCCAGGTGGGCCCGTCGAGCAGCACGGCCATCACCGGATGCTCCGATGCCCCGTCGGTGGCCACGCTGAGGTCCACCCGGAAGTCGGACAGGCCCACATCCGTCTGCACCGCGAAGCCCCGCTCGCGCAGGGCCTCCGCGACCTCTTCCCGGTGCCGATCGAGCGCACCGGACTGGCGCAGCGGACTGGCCAGCCCGTCCGACCCGGTCGCGGCCAGGTCGAGATAGGCGCGCAGGTCCTTCACCCCGACCGAGATGGTCTCCTCGGCGCGCAGGTCGGCGGGATCGAAGCTGCTGAACACGATCACCTGGCGCCGGGCCCGGGTGATCGCCACGTTCAGCCGGCGTTCCCCGCCCGGCAGGTTCAGCGGCCCGAAGTTGAGCGGCAGCCGGCCGGAGGCATCCGCGCTGAACGCGGTGGAGAACAGGATGGTGTCGCGCTCGTCACCCTGCACGTTCTCCAGGTTCTTGACGAACAGGCCGTCGGTGTCGCTGTCCAGGGCCTGCACGATGCGGTCGTCGCCGCTGTCGCGGAGGCTGCCCTCGATGAGCGCCCGCTGTTGCACGTTGAACGTGATCACGCCGATCGACGGGATGCCGTCGGGTTCGGCGTTGAAGCGGGCGACGATCTCGGCGACGATGGCTGCAGCCTCCACCGGGTTGGTGCGCAGGCTCTTGCCCTTTCCGCTGCGGAGGAACTCGCCGTTCACCCGGCGAAGGCTCACCCCGAAGCCGGCAGCACCGGCATCCGCTGTCGCCGGCGCGGTCGAGGCGCGCTGGGGCGCCGGGAACGAGGAGAGCCGGTCGCGGTAGTAGGCCCGGTTGCTGAAAGCGATCAGCGATTCGTCCTGGCTGCGGTAGTGCCACGACAGCCATTTGCTCGGCACCTGCGCCTGCACGCACTCGGAGAGAATCGACTCTTCGTCGCGCACGAATTCGACGGTCTCGCTCTCCTCGTCGCCGGCGCCGATGGCGGATTCGGCGAACGAGGTGGGCGGCATCTGCTTGCTGTCACCGACCACGACCACCGAGCGGGCCCGCCCCATCGCGCCGACGGCGTCGGAGACCCGCACCTGGGAGGCCTCGTCGAAGACCACGATGTCGAACAGGCCGGCCTGGGCCGGGAAGAACCGGGCCACGGACTCCGGGCTCATCAGCATGCACGGCATCAGGTCGGTAATCAGGTCGCCGAACTCATGCATCAGCTCCCGCACCCCCATGCCGCCGCGCTGCCGGTCGAGCTGGCGGCGCAGCAGCCCGAGCCGGGCCGAGGTCTCGACGGCGGTCGGGTCGGTCGTCTCGTTCGCCGGCTTGCCGAGGGTGCGCCGCTGCAACACCGTGAACGGGATGAAGGTGGGCAGGTGCCGGCGCACCGCACCCGACGACGTGGTGAACCGGGTCACGGAGCGGTTCTGGGCCACCGCGTCGAACTGGTCGAGCGCCGTGGCCTGGCTGCGTTCGGCGAGCGATACGACCGCCAACGCCTTCTCGAACGCCAGCCCGGCGTCGTCGGCGTCGACCTCGCCGCGCAACACTGCGGTGTGCGCGGCGTCGAGTCCGAGCCGGCGGAGCGGCACCAGGTGCTCGAGCAGCGCGACCCAGCGGGTGAGGGTGGGGATCCCCGGCGCCTGGGCGGCGCGTTCCTCGGTACCGCGGGTCCACACCGCCAGCAGGCCGCCGTCGGACGCCCAGGCGGCGATCGCGGCCGGCCCGGTTTCGGTGGCGGTCATCACGCCCTGCAGCGCCAGCATCGCGCGGTTGAGGGCTGCGGCCAGCACCGCATCCGGTTCGGTCGTGGCGGCCAGGTAGCCCCGCAGGGTGGCCACGAACTCGTCGCTGAGTTCGCGATGGCCCGAACCGACCACACCACCGGCCCAGCGCAGCCAGGCCAGCCGGGCCGCGAGCTCGTCGCGGCCGGTCTGGCCATTCTGGGCGGCGCCGGTCGTCAGCGGATTCCAGTCCTCGGCGAGGTCGACGCCGGCCACGGCGCGCACCGCGAGGCGCACGGCGTCCAGCCGGGTGCGGCTGTCGGCCAACTGTCCGGTCAGCGTGGACACCGTGGCAACGGGCACCTTCGCGCCGGGCTTGAGGTCGGCGGCGAGCCGGGCGAGGATCGCCTGCCGGCGGCCGCGGCGGCCGAAGAAGCCGGAGGCATCCGCCGCCTGGGCGTCGCGGTGCAGGGCGGCAGCGTCCAGGCGCAGCGCCGTGGGTTCCAGCACGGCCAGGGCGGGGTGGTCGCCCTGGGCGAAGGCCGTGGTGGCCTGCTCGGCGGCGTCGGCGGCCGCGATCCAGGCGGTGCCACGGGTGGCGTCGAGCATGGCCAGGTCCACCCGGTCGGCGCCGGCGAGGCCGCTGAGGGTGACGAACTCGGTGGGGCTGGCCGCCGCGGCCACCACGAGCGCGGCGGGGTCGAGCGCCGTGGCGCTGCCGCCGGACGACGGGAGCGCCGCCAGCGCCTCGTCGAACTCCAGCGCGGCCCGGCTCACCGTGGCCAGGTCGAGCGGGGCGGTCGGGCCGTCGGTGATGAACGCCCACGGATGCTGCGGGCGCGGCCGCACCGGATCGGTCAGGTCGGGCAGGTTCCGCAGCGTCTGGCGCAGTTCGTCGAGCTCGGCGGCCGTGATGCGCGCGGGCAGGTCGGTGGGCAGCGGCAGCGCGCGCACATCGGCATCCGCGGCCAGTTCGGCGGTGCGCGCGGAGTAGAACGACAGGCCGGCACCGTTCTGCTCGTGCAACCGGCCGGTGTACCGGGCCAAGCCGCGCCGGGCGGTGCCGAGCACGTCGAGGTCGTTCTTCAGGCCCTGACCGTCCACGCTCACCTGGTGTTCGAGGGCCAGCCGGATCTGCGCGCGCACGGCGGCCGGTTTGCTGGCCTTGTCGTGCAGGTCGAGCGCGAACGGTGCCATGCCCACCTCGCCCAGCCGGGCCTGCACCACCTGCAGTGCCGCGCGCTTCTCGGCCACGAACAGCACCTTCTTGCCCTCGGCGACGGCCCGGGTGAGCAGGTTCGTGATCGTCTGTGACTTGCCGGTGCCCGGTGGGCCTTCGAGCACGAAGGTGCGCGCGGCGAGGGCCTCGGCCACAGCGGCGAGCTGGGAGGAGTCGCCGGGCACCGGGCATTCGGCGCCGAGCACGTCGAGGTCGGCCGGTTCGGGCAGGGCAACCGGGTCGACGAAGGGCTGCGTCGGGGTGTGCACGAGGTGATCGACCAGCGAGTTGCCGGCCAGGGTCTGCCAGTTCTCGTCGAGGTCTTTCCAGAGCCGGAACTTGGCGAACTGCAGGATCGACAGGTCGAGGGTCTCCTCCACCCGGTAGGGCAGCCCGGCTCCGAGCAGCGCCTCGCGGGTGGCGCGGAACGCCCCGGCCAGGTCGATGCCGGCGGTGTCGTCGACCGGGTTGGCGAGCCCGGGGATGCTGAGGCCGTGCTGTTGGCGCAGCTTCTCCAGCAGGCAGTAGTTGGGGGTGGACTGGCCGGATTCGTCCAGTCGCACCCGGTAGTCGCCGCCGCGGCCGGCCGGTTCGAGCACCACGGGCACGAGCACCAGCGGGCTGCGCAGTTCCCGGTCGTTCACGGTCCAGACCAACGACCCGAACGCCAGGTAGAGGTTGTTGGCCCCGGTCTCCTGCACCACGGTGCGGGCCTTGTAGGCCAGCGCGCGCAGCTTGGTGGCATACGCCGCATCCGTGACGTCGGCGTAGACCGCCTTCTTGTCGGCGAGCAGCGCACCCAGCTGGTCGGGCGAAAGGTCACGGCCGAACCGGATGCCGCGCTCATGCTGGGTGCTCGACATGCGGTCGGCGGGCAGCAGGGTGAGCCCGCTGCCCCCGTTCACCAGGTCTTCGACCGCGCCCAGCTGTTGGTCGGGCACGGTGAGGGCGAGGGCGCCGCGCTCGGTGAAGTTGATCAGCCGGTTGCGCAGGCTGAGGTCGAGCAGGGCGTTCTTCCACTGTTCCACCCGCGGCGGGATGACCCGGGCCGGGCGAGACTCGTCGGCCGCGGCGTCCGCAGAGCCGGTTGCCGGCGCATCCGTGGCCCGCGGCGTCGGCACGGACGGGCCCGCCGCGTGGTATTCGGTCACGACCACGGTGCCGTCGTCGGAGACGGTGCGGGCGGGTAGCGGCAGGATGTTCGTGCGCCGGGCCTGCACGACGTCGACGACGCCGATCACCTGGTCGAGGTCGCCCAGCCAGTCCAGGTAGGGCGAGCGCTGCGCCTGCGCGAAGGTGACCGGGGTGCCGGCCTGGTGGTCGGTGACCTGGGTGGTCTCGACCAGCCGGATCAGGTCGAGGTCGATGAGGTTGATCACCTCGGCCACATCGGTGAGCGCGGGCGCGCCGAGGGTCTCCTCCTCGCGCCAGTAGCCGAGGAACGCGTGCCCGGTGACGACCCAGAGCAGCGGATGCAGCCCGGCCTGTTCCAGCGCCGCGGCCATCACGACGACCGTGTCCAGGCAGGTGCCAACGGCGGAGCCCGGCGTCCCCGTCGTGCCGAGCACTTCGCCCGGGGTGCGCACTTTCTGGCCGTCGTCGGCCCAGCTGGCCGGGGGAGTGGCGTAGCGGATGTCGCGGGCACGCATGGCCACGAAGACGGCCTCGACCACCTGGTCGACCCGCTCCGGGCCGGCCTGGTAGCCGGGCATCGCGGCCGAGCCGGTGCGGGCCTCGAGCAGCGCCGCCGCCTCGTCGAGCAACCGCTGCACCTCGGGGTCGTTGGGGAGCACGTGCGCCGAGAGCATTTCCAGGGCCAGGTCCACCGGCTGGGCGATCCACTGGTGCGCGGCGAGGAGCTGGATCGGTTCGTCGGCCGAGGCCACGGTGCGGCCGTCCACGAGCAGGCTGGCGCGGATCGTGGCCGGGCGCTGCTCCTCGACCAGGAGCATGGCGGCGGGATCGACGGTGAGCGAGACATCCGTGAAGGTGGCGGCGCGATCGGCGGCAAGGTCCACGACCAGGTCGCGGACGCTGCCGAGCGCGTCGCCGGCGCTGAGCACCTCGAGCCGGAGCACCGCCGCGCGCAGCATCGGCCCGCGGTTGTCGACACCGACCCGGCCCACCACGTTGATGCGGTTGTGCGCCAGCGCATAGCTGAGCACGGGCGTCGCGATGATGGAGAGGGTGAGCGGACCGACAGGGGTGCCAGCCGACTCGGCACTGTTCGGCGCGGCCGAGTCCGGGGTGATCGATTCCATCGGTGCTCCTTGTGTTGCCGGTCGGTGCTGGTGCTGCGTGCCCCCGCACGCGGGGGACCATTCAATCATCGGCGAGTGTGGGCCGGCCGGACGCATCCGGGCCACGGCGCGGAGGGCGTGTCTCTCCTGGAGTCGTACCGGACACCGGGGGAGGACCCCTGGTCGGGCGGGTGGGGCTCAACTCTGCTAGGATCTTGAGGTTGCCGTTCAACGGCCGCGGACAAAGAGAGCTCAGGCATTCGGCCCCGAGCACCGCGCAGTGAGAGAAAGGGGATCCCATCTATGGCACTCGAAGCTAATGCTAAGAAGGCGATCATCGAAGCGTACGCAACCCACCCAGGCGACACCGGGTCCCCCGAAGTCCAGATTGCAATGCTCACGCAGCGCATTCTCGACCTCACGGAGCACCTCAAGGAGCACAAGCACGACCACCACTCGCGTCGTGGCCTGCTCCTGCTGGTTGGTCAGCGTCGCCGTCTGCTCGGCTACCTGTCCGACGTAGACATCAACCGTTACCGTACGCTCATCGAGCGTCTCGGCCTGCGTCGCTAAGGCTTACAGCCTCTAGCTACACAGTTCTCGGCTTCACAGCCGGAACGGTTCGCTGATAACGCGATCTTCTTCGAAACGGGCCGTCACCTTCCAGGTGGCGGCCCGTTTTGTGTGCCCGGATGCCGGTCCGCGCGAATGCCGGAACCGGTCGCGGCTAGTTCCGGTCAGTGGGCAGGTCGAGCGCCCTGGTGTAGTAGCCCCAGGGGAATGTGGTCTCGCGCACCAACTGCCAGCCCTCGGCCTCGAGTCGCCGACGCGCACTGCTGCCCGGCGTCCAGGGCATCCGACGGCACTCCCACTGCTGCTCGGACTCCTCCAGAACGTGGAACAGCGTGCCGAAGTCCACGAGGTGCCACCCCCGGCGGCCCTCGCTGGCCAGGACCGCCATCTCGTCGAACGCGGTGACCGGGCTGATCACCTTGCGGTGCGGATGCTCGGCGTCCCCGGGCCGCACCGACGCGGGCTGACCCGGAGCGGAGAACCGCTGCTGGGCGGCCTGCCGGCTCACCCCGAGCAGCCGGCCGAGGGTGTCCCAGCTGTGGCCGGCAGCGCGAGCGCCGTTGATCGACTCGCGCAGCAGGCGGCTGGTCTCTTCCGCTGCGGTGCGGCTGGCGCCGACGAGGCGGAGGTACGCATCCGGCTCGGATTCGAGGGCGGCCCGCAGCCCGGCCGGAGTGCCGAGCACGGCTTCAGCCACGGCATCACGCACGGCCGCGGCCTCGTCGGCCGTCAGGGATGACGGCCCCTGATCGGGAGTCGACGTGGTCATCGATCGGTCGGCGTGTCGGCCGTGCGCTCGGCGGACTGGGCCGTGGCGGCGCCGGTCGCGGCCCGGTCGGAGCCGGTCGCGGCGCCGAGGGGTTCGAGGTCGTCGAGCGCGGCGGCATCGCGCCGCCGGGCCAGCCAGGTGCGCACGATCTCGGTCCAGAGCACGAGTGCCAGCATAAGCGCCGCGATCATTCCGGCGAAGAATCCCAGCACGGTGTCCGCGGCATCGTCTGCGATGAATGCGGAGGTGAGGGTGAGCGCGGCGATCAGGAGGATCGCGACGACGATGGCGGCCGCATACCAGCGGGGCCGGCGGGGAATGGTGCTATCGGAGGAGGTCATGGTGTCAATGATTCCTTGACATCGCCGTCGTGTCAAGACTTTCTTGACACCGGTGCGCAATGCGGGCATTCGGTTCTCATGGTTCACAGCGAACACCACCGGGTAGCTCACAGAGCGCTCATAGCAAGCGCATAGCGCAGGCCCGCAGTCTGGATTCATCGAGAAGGGTCCGGCATACCGGACGTCACTCACCCGACCAGGAAGGCGGCATGGCATGAACCTGCACGAGCGAGGCAAGAGACTGAGCACCATCATCACCGGCACGATCGGCCTGGCCGCCGTGATCGCCGCGTCGGCACTCGGCCTGCACGAGTGGGCAGACACCCAGACCACCGATCTGTCGGGCTCCGACTCGTCGACGAGCACCACGACCACCGACAGCACCGACGATTCCGAGAGCACCGGCGAGACCGGCACGTCCACGGATGCCGACACCGACTCGACCAGCACGGACGCGACCGACACGGACTCGACCGGCACGGAGTCGACCACCGACTCCAGCAGCGCCGAGTCGACCGAGACCGACACCACGACCGACTCTGGCACCTCCAGCTCGGCGGTCAGCCCGGCCACCGGCAGCACCTCCGACGCGACCTCGAGCGGATCCTGACATGACGACCACCCTGAACCCGTCCAGCGCTCCCGCCCGGCCGGCCACCGCCTTCCGGGACTGGACGCTGTGGAGCACCTCCGCCCGCCTGGTCGTGACCGACCCGACCCAGATCGGCCTGGCCGGCACGCTCGCCGACGCCCTCCTGGCCGACGTCGACCGGGCCGCCAGCCGGTTCCGCGCCGACTCCGAGCTCCAGCTCGTCGCCGGCCTGCTGCACCAGGGCGTGGAGGTGAGCAACACCCTCGCCGACCTCGTGCGCCAGGCTCTCGCCTCCGCTGCCCTCACCGACGGCGACGTCGACCCCACCCTCGGCTACGCGCTGGACGCTGTGGGCTACGACCGCGACATCCGCCTGATCGAAGACCGCGGGGTGCCGGTGCGCGCCATCGTGTCCCGCCGCCCGGGCTGGAAGAGCGTGTCATTGGTGGGTAACCGGCTCCGGGTGCCCGCGCACCTCGCGCTCGACCTGGGCGCGACCGCCAAGGCCATCGCCGCAGACTGGACCGCGACGGTGATCAGCGCCGCTCTCGGCTGCGGCGTGCTGCTCAGCCTCGGCGGGGACATCGCCACCGCGGGCACCGCCCCGGCCGGCGGCTGGCAGGTGCGGGTTCAGGATGCGCCGGCCGACCCGGCCGCCACCATCACCTTGGCCGGAGGCTCGGCCCTGGCCACCTCGAGCACCCAACACCGGCGCTGGACGATGGCCGGCATGGTGCAGCACCACATCCTCGACCCGCGCACGGGCCGCCCCGTCGAGCCCTCCTGGCGGAGCGCCACCGTGGCCGCGACCAGCTGCCACCGGGCCAACACCCTGAGCACCGCGGCGATCGTGCGGGGAGAAGCCGCACTGCCCTGGCTGCGCGGGCTGGGCGTTGCCGCCCGGCTCGTGGATGCCACCGGCCGCGTGACCCTGCTCGGCGGGTGGCCGCCCGAGCCCGCGGCGCAGGCAGCGCCGCAGGGCGGGCCACAACCCGCGGCCGCAGACACCCTTGTGATCCGCCGCGCCACCGACGCGCCCTCGCCCTACCTCGACGGTGACCCGGTACGGCGCGGCCACAACCGAACCGTGGCCTGATGGACGAGGCATTCTGGGCCCTGGGCCGCGCCACCGGCGTTGTTGCCCTCGTGCTCTTCACCGTGTCAGTCCTGCTGGGAGTCCTCACCCGGTCGGGCCGGCCGCTGTTCACGGTGCCGCGGTTCTCGATCACGCTCATCCACCGCAACGTGTCGGTGCTGGCCACGGTCTTCATCGGCATCCACCTGGTCTCGCTGCTGGCCGACTCCTACGCCCAGCTCACGGTCGTCGATTTGGTCTTCCCGTTCCTCGGTGCCTACCGGCCGTTCTGGCTGGGCCTGGGCACGGTGGCGGTCGACCTGCTTATCGCGGTGGTGGTCACGAGCCTGCTGCGCCGGTTCATCGGCCGGCGGGTGTTCCGGGCGGTGCACTGGTCGACCTACCTGATGTGGCCGATCGCGCTGGCACACTCGCTCGGCACCGGCACGGATGCCGCCGAACCCTGGTTCCTCGGCCTGGCCGCGGTCTGCACCGTCGCCGTGCTCGCCGCCGTGGTCTGGCGGGTGACCGCCGGCTTCGTCGAGTTCCGCTCGGTGCGCCGGGCCCAGCGATTCCTCGGTGAGCTACCCGACCTCACCGCCCGCAGCGGCCAGTCCGACCATGCACTGCACCGGATGCCCGCGGCACCGCACAACGCCGGCCCACGCACCACTGACCCGAACCGGCCCGACCCACACCGTTCGCCGCACCACCTCAGCACCCCGGCAGGGAGAAGACCATGACACTCGTTCGCGACACCGCATCCGCCCCGACCGAGGCGCGTATCCCGGCCCCGGTCGGCACCTCCCGCCTCACCCGGTCGCCCACCCCCGACGTCAGCCGGCATCTCGCGGCGTTCGGCGCACTGCCCGCCGCGCCCGACGCCGCGGCCCTGCTCGAGATCCTCCACTCTGCCGGGCTCGAGGGCCGCGGCGGCGCCGGCTTCCCGGCTTGGCGCAAGCTCGCCGCGCTGCCCGCCGTCAGGTCGACCGCCCGGGGCACCGGCCGGCGTCCGGTCGTGATCGGCAACGCCGCAGAAGGCGAACCGCTCAGCATCAAGGACGCCACGCTGCTCCGCACCGCCCCGCACCTGGTGATCGACGGCCTGCTCACCGTGGCCGCCGCCGTCAGCGCCACCGAGGTCTACCTCTATGCGCCGGCCGCGCTGGTGCCGCATGTGGGCCGGGCGCTGACCGAACGATCGGATGCCGCCGCCGTCACCCTGCAGGCAGCGGCCGAGAGCTTTCTCTCCGGCGAGGCCTCGGCGGTGGTCAACGCCCTGGCGGGCCGGCCGGCGCTGCCGACGGACCGGTCGGTGCGGCTCACCAGCACGGGCCTGGGCAAACGGCCCACCCTGCTGCACAACATCGAGACCCTGGCGCAGATCGCCCTGATCGTGCGGTTCGGCGCCGACTGGTTTCGCAGCCTGGGCACGGTCGAGAGCCCCGGCACCCGCCTCGTCACCGTGAGCCACGGGCTGCCCGCTGCCGGCGTAGCCGCCGGCGTCAGCGGGGCCAGCGGGGCACGCGCCGGGTCTTCCGCCGACCCAACTGTTCCCGGTACGGACAACTGCGTCCCGCGCACCGGGCGCAGAAGTCCGCTTCGGCAACAGTGGGGCACCGTGGCCGAGGCTCCTGGGCACGCATCCGGCACGGTGCTCGAGGTCGTGGGCGGCAGTCGCATCGACGACATCCTCCGCTTCGCCGGTATCGACTCCGGCAGCGTCGCGGCCGTGCTGGTGGGCGGCTATCACGGCGCCTGGGTGCCGGCCACCGCGCTGCACACGGGGCTGGATGCGCCGAGCCTGGCTCCCTTCGGCGCCAGTCCGGGCGCCGGCATCCTGCTCGCCCTCGAAACCGGGCGCTGCCCGCTCACCCTGGCGGCCTCGATCACCGACTACCTCACCGGCGAGAGCGCCCGCCAGTGCGGCCCGTGCCTGAACGGCCTGCCGGCCATGGCCGCGGTGTTGCGCCGCCTCGCAACGGGGGAGCGCGATGCGGGCATGCCCGCCGAGGTCGCCCGCCTGGCCGCGCTGGTCGCCGGCCGCGGCTCCTGCCACCACCCCGACGGTACCGCCCGGTTCGTGCTGAGCACGCTCACGGTGTTCGAGGCCGACGTTGCCGCCCACCTCGACGGCAGCTGCGAGAAGGTGCACGCATGAGCGCCCGAATGCTTGGGCCCACCGGCCGCGCCGCGATCGCGCAGCCCGCGCCCGTGGATCGACGCAGAGCCGAATCACCCGTCGGCACCACGCTGCACATCGATTGGACGGCCTGCGATGGCCGCGGGCTCTGCACCGAGCTGCTGCCCGAGCTGCTCCGCCGCGACGAGTGGGGTTACCCGATCGCGCTCGGCTATGGCTCCGACGTGCCGGTACCCCGTGCCTTGCACGCTGCGGCATCCGACGCGGTCGCGCTCTGCCCCCGCCTGGCGCTCACCCTCCGCCGCCCCGCCTGACTGCTCGACGTCGGATCGCCCCGCCGGGCGGCTGGGTCCGGTCGCTGCACCTCGTGTGGCGGGCGGCGCCTGCTGGAGCGGGCGCCGGGCCGTAGGGGTGCGGTGCCGGTGCGGCGGCCGGCGTGAGCGAGCCGATGCCCTGCGCGAGCGCAGCTCCGCACCCGGCGTGGCCCGTAGCGGCGGACCGCGCAAGCGGCAAGAGTGGAGGGATGAACGACTTCGTCAACTCGTCCGGCGACCCCCGGGGCTTCGACAAGAAGCGCCACGGTGCGCCATCCGGTTTCTTCGAGGCCGAAGCCGCGGGGCTGGTCTGGCTGTCGGTACCCGGGGGAGTGCGCACTGCCCAGGTGATCGACCTAGAACCCGGGCACATCGTGCTCGAGACCATCGACGAGGTGCCGCCGACGGCCGCCGCTGCTCGGGCGTTCGGAGCGCAGCTCTCGGTCACCCACTCCGCGGGTGCCGAGGCCTTCGGTGCCCCACCCGACAACTGGAGTGGTCCGCTGTTCATCGGCAATCGCAGCCTGCCGACCGCCTCGGAACCGACCTGGGGCGTCTTCTATGCCCGCTACCGGGTGCTGCCCTATCTCGACATCGCTCTCGACGTGGGCGGACTCACTCCGCGGCAGGCCGAGGTCGTGCACGCGGCCTGCGCGCGCATCGAGGCCGGCCACTTCGATGACGGCGCCCCGCCATCCCGGGTGCACGGCGACCTGTGGACGGGCAATGTGCTCTGGTCGGCCGACGGCGTCGTGCTGATCGACCCGGCGGCGCACGGCGGCCACCGGGAGACCGACCTGGCGATGTTGGCGCTGTTCGGGTGCCCGTTCCTGGAGGAGATCACCGCCGGGTACGAGACCGCCAGTCCGCTCCGGCCCGGCTGGCGGGCGCGCACCCCGCTGCACCAGCTGCATCCGCTGGCCGTGCACGCCGCCGGCCACGGCGCCGCCTACGGGCGGGCGCTCGAGCAGGCCGCCGAAGCGGTGCTCGAACTGCCCGCAACCGGGTAGGCCGACAGGCGCCGAATCGCTAGAGCGTCTGCCCGGCGTGCGCGCCCTCGTGCACCTCTTCGATCACCTTGGCGTTGAACGCCGGCAGGTCATCGGGCGTGCGGCTGGAGACGAGTCCCTGGTCCACCACGACCTCCTCGTCGACCCAGGTCGCGCCGGCGTTGATGAGGTCGGTCTTCAGGCTCGGGTACGAGGTGAGCGTGCGGCCCTCGACGACGCCGGCCTCGATCAGGATCCAGGCGGCATGGCAGATCGCCGAGACCGGCTTGTGGGCGGCGAAGAAGTCGCGCGTGAACGAAACCGCCTGCTCGTCCAGGCGCAGGTGGTCGGCGTTCACCACGCCGCCGGGCAGCACGAGCGAGTCGAAATCATCGGCCTTCGCGTCGGCCACGGCCAGGTCCACATACTGCGAGTGACCCTGCTTGCCCGTGACGCTGCCGGATGCGGGGGAGACCAGCACGGCGGTGGCGCCGGCCTCGGTCACGGCCTGCCACGGGCTGCTCAGCTCGCTGTCCTCGTAGCCGTCGGTGAGCAGGAAGGCGATGCGCTTGCCGGACAGTTCGGTGGTTGTCATGGTTCTCTCCTTGTCATCGTGTGTCAGAGATAGCGTGGCCAGCCGGACGAACCGGATGGCTCTTCCACGGTAACCACGGTTCGCCGAACGAGTCGAGATACTCACGAAACGCTGAGGTTGCACTCAGAGCGCCCGGACCAACGGCACCGTCAGTCGCACCTGCCAGCCGTCCGCTGCGGGTCCGCCGGTGGCGCGTCCGCCCAGCTCCTCCGCCCGGTCGGCCATCGAGCGCATGCCGACGCCGGCATGCCCCGCTGTGCCCGATGAACCGTTGTCGGTCACCGTGAGGTCGAGGGTGTCACCGGATGCGTCGATGTCGATCACACACCGGGTCGCATCCGAGTGCCGCAGAACGTTCGACACCGCCTCCATCGCGATCCGGAAGGCGGCCAGTTCGACGGCCGGGCTGAGCGGGGGCAGTGACGCCGCGACAACGGCGAATCCGACGGTCCGCTCGCCGATGCGCACGGGTTCCCGGGTGCGTTGCCGCAGCGAATCCACCAGGCCGAGTTCGTCGAGTTCGATGGGACGCAACCCGTAGACCACCCGGCGCACATCGTCGAGCGCTTCCCGCACGGTGTCGCGCACGGTGCGCAACAGCTTTTCTGCGCCATCCGGGTCGCTGTGCAGGATATTGGAGCGT
>Ga0247813_10002292_pt1 | contig 13274 bp, 14 predicted proteins | sample UWRJL169409C1_FD_180719 | JGI IMG/M metagenome (GOLD analysis project Ga0247813, IMG submission 180719) | Plant litter microbial communities from Arlington Agricultural Research Station in Wisconsin, United States - UWRJ-L169-409C-1 | ecosystem: Environmental > Terrestrial > Plant litter >... | reverse complement strand
CGTACCCGTTATTTTCGATCAGAAAGATGACTGGTAAATTCCAAACTGCGGCTACATTTACCGCCTCGTGGAAATCCCCTTCACTGGTGGCCCCTTCACCTGTAAAAACAAGTGTTGCCTGTTGTTTTTTACCGATCAGGTCGGCCAAAGCTATACCATCTGCCAACGCTAACTGTGGCCCCAGGTGGGAGATCATCCCGATAATTTTGTGTTCCTGTGTGCCAAAATGGAAAGACCTGTCCCGCCCTTTAGTAAAACCTGTAGCCTTACCTTGCCATTGCGCCATTAACTTTCGTAACGGAATATTCCTGGAAGTGAACACACCGAGGTTCCTGTGCATGGGCAGGATATATTCGCTGGCTTTCATCGACAGCGTAGCACCAACCGCAATGGCTTCTTGTCCGATGCCTGAAAACCATTTACCAATCCGGCCCTGTCTCAGCAGGATCAGCATTTTTTCTTCGACCATCCTCGGATACAGCAATTGCTTGTATAATGATAACAAGGTTTCATCACTTTTATCTTTCCGGTCGAAATGCATATCAAATTTAGCTTTGTGTTTTATTTTTGCTTTTCTCCTGCCATTGTTTTGCAAAAGACTTTGGTGCCACTTCTGGCATCGCACGGTATTTGCCCCACATTTTTTTGAAGAAAAACTTAAGGAAAAAGTTTTTAAGCTTACCGCCAAACAGGTCCATCCGGGATCTTTTCGCCATTCCCGTATTCCAAACTTTCCAGCCTATTTCTTCTGATTTTGTGTTTTCATGCTGATCTACGGCATCCCTTCGATTCAGCAGCAACATTTTGTGAATGTCAATTTTTACCGGACAGACCTCAGAGCATTTACCGCAGAGACTGGATGCATAGCTCAGGTGTTTAAAATCTTTCATTCCCTGCAAGTGAGGGGTAATGATCGAACCAATCGGTCCGCTATAGGTAGTATTATAGGTATGTCCGCCAATATTTTTATAAACGGGGCATGCGTTTAAACATGCTCCGCAACGGATACAGTATAACCCTTGCCGCTGATCTTTCTGCGCAAGCAGGTTTGTACGTCCGTTATCCAGCAGGATTACATACATCTCTTCTGGCCCATCCGTCTCATGTGGCTGTCTGGGACCGCTAAGAATCGTATTATATACTGTTAAGTTCTGCCCGGTACCATGACTCGCCAATAGCGGCCAGAACAGGTCCAGATCGCTCATAGAAGGGATCACCTTTTCAATACCTACTATTGCAATATGTATTTTGGGAAATGTTGTGCTTAACCTTGCATTACCCTCATTTTCTGTTAGTGCTATACTACCAGTATCCGCAATCAGGAAATTACCACCTGTAATGCCAATATCCGCGGTAAGGTATTTTTCCCTAAGCAATTCCCTGGCTTTCTGTGTAAGCTGCTGCGGCGTATAATCAAGCGGTGTGCCGAATTTTTCGTGGAAAAGCTTTGCAATATCCTCTTTTGTGAGGTGCATTGCCGGTGTAACGATGTGATAGGGTGCCTGGCCAAGCAGCTGTACAATAAATTCACCAAGGTCACTTTCGAGTGAAGTGATTTCGTTCTTCTCCAGGAAATCGTTTAAGTGGATCTCCTCGGTGGTCATCGATTTAGATTTAATGACCGTTTTTCCGCCGCTCTTGTTGATGATATTCAGAATTTCTTTTTGCGCTTCTTCAGTATCGTTCGCCCAGATTACCTTACCGCCCCGACGCTGGAAATTAGCCTCAAATTCAGGTAAAAACTTATCCAGGTTCTCCATCACCCGCCATTTGATCACATGTGCTTTCTTTTTGGAATTCTCTAAATTCTCAAATTTTCCTAAACCCCTTGTAACCGCGTCATTGTATTTTCCAATATTATGGTTGATCGTGTTTCGGTGATCCAGATCAAATGCCTTCTCATCCGCCTTTACCAAAAACTCCTCAGCAATCTTCGTCATGTTCAAATATATATAAATACGTTTACAGGTAAACAAAAAAACCTGCCGGTTGGGGCAGGTTTTTTTATTTATTGATAAAGTTATTTGATAGGTTTACCTTCAGCATCTTTGTCTACTGCCGGACGTTTAGCACCATTAGCTAATTCCCATGCAGTATAATATACCAATTGTGCACGTTTAGCCAGCATATCAAAGTTAATTTTGCTCACTTCATCTCCTGGCTGGTGGTAATCAGCATGTACACCATTAAAATAGAAAATTACAGGGATGTTATGTTTAGCAAAGTTATAGTGGTCTGAACGGTAGTAGAACTGGTTTGGATCAGTTCTGTTATTGTACCTCATATCCAAGTTCATCTTTACATAATCAGTATTGGCTTTGATACCGGTTGCATTCAGCTCACTGCTCAGCATGTCAGAACCGATGATATAAATATAATTTGGATCGCTGGCGTGATCATCATCCACACGGCCAATCATATCGATATTCAAGTTGGTGATAGTTTTTTCCAAAGGAAATACCGGGTGTTCTGAATACCATTCTGAACCTAACAATCCTTTTTCTTCTCCAACAACAGTCATGAACAGGATACTTCTTTTTGGTCCTTTACCTGCTTTTTTTGCTTTTGCAAAAGCATCAGCCAATAAAAGAACACCTGTTGTACCAGAACCATCATCATCAGCACCATTGTTCACTTTGTCAGTACCTGAAGTAGTTAAACCAATGTGGTCATAGTGACCGGTAACCACAAGAATTTCGTCTTTTAATATTTTATCAGAACCTTCCATGAAACCCAGTACATTTTCTGCCCTTACTTTTACCTCATCTTTTTTCGCACTGCCAGCGACAGCAACTTTGATCAGTTGAGAAGCCGGTTTAACTGAAGAGTTGATCTTTTGCTGTAAGTCTGAAACCGTTGTCCCTGCAGCTTTGAAAATCTCATTTGCCATAGCAGTTGTAATCCTGATAGAAGGTAAAGCAGCCCGTCTGTTCATTTTTGCAACACCATCCGGGGTGTTTAAAGAAGGCTGACCAGCACCACCGTAATTGGCTTTTAATTCTTCTGTGATATTATCCAGCATTGGGTCGATCTGAATTACAGCAAGCGCTTTATGATCTGCCATATATTGGATTTTAGCCTGTTGGGCTACCATCATTTTCATTCTTGTGGCACGGTCCTGTTTAACTTCAGCACCTTTTTCTGCAGTGGGATCGCCAGCAGCGAAAATTAAAACTACTTTTCCGGCAACATCAATACCCGCATAATCGTTATAGCTATCTTTGCTAATGCCGTATCCGGCAAATACGATATCAGACTCAGCAAATTTAAAACCCCCCAGTTTGATCGTTGAAGAAGACATTACATAATCTTTTCCGTATTCCTTAACCTGTCCATTAACAGCAAATGCCATCTGGCTCATATTATACGTCACCATGTCAATTGGCTGGAAGTAATCACCATTTACAGGTCCTTTCAAATCCAGGCTTTTAAAATAGTTTTTAATGTAATCAGCAGCCATCCATGCTCCTTTTTTACCCGTTTCCCGGCCTTCGTATTCATCAGATGCTAACACAGACAAATGTTTGTAGGCATTGTCTTTATTGATTGAAGCACTGTATTTAATTGCCGTTTTATTTTGGGCGGCAGCGCTAAGGCACAGCAAGAGTGCCAGGCCAGATGTTAAAAATTGTTTCTTCATTATTTAGTTTAGGTTTAACAGGATATTTTTTCTATTCTTTTTTCGTGCCTTCCGCCTTCAAATGCGGTATTCAGAAATATCATCACCATTTCTTCAGCTGATGCTTCCGTAACAAACCGTGCAGGTATACAGATTATGTTTGCGTTATTATGTTTTCTCGATAAGCTCGCCAGTTCATTTTCCCAGCAGATTGCCGCCCTGATGCCCTGATGTTTGTTAGCTGCGATCGCTATTCCATTGCCACTCCCGCATACCAGAACACCAAAATCACATCTCCCGTTTTCTATCGCTTCGGCAACTGGATGTGCGAAATCAGGATAGTCTACAGATGCTGCGGAATAAGTACCGAAATCAATAATCTCAAAATCTGTAAGAACAGATTTGATCAATTCCTTACAATCAAACCCGGCGTGGTCTGCGCCCATTGCTATTTTAACAGGAGTGGATGACATTTTTATTTTGGTGCTTTAGTGGAACCGTATAATGCTTTATTTTTCTTTTTTTCAATATTTGCTGAAATATAAATACTCATTTCATATAACATAAATAAGGGAACAGCCACGATCAGCATGGTGTAGGGATCTGCTGTTGGAGTAACAACAGCAGCAACAATCAAAATAATAACTGTCGAATATCTTCGGCTGGCCCGCATAAATGCAGGGGTCATAATACCCATTTTTGACAGGATGAAGATAATAACCGGCAATTGGAAGATTACTCCTGATCCTAAGGTCAAAGTCATTACCGAAGACAGGTACGAGTCTATTGTAAACGTGTTCTGAATATCCGGACTTACCGTAAAGTTTGTCAGGAAATTGATGGATAGCGGACAAATGATAAAATAGCCGAACAGGATACCCGTGAAAAACAGGAATGAAGCAAAGGCTACAAAACCGCTGGCAGACCTTCTTTCCTCTTCATGAAGCGCTGGTTTAATAAAAAGCCAAAGTTCAAATAGCAAGTAGGGGATACCTAATATTACCCCAACCATTACACACGAGTTCAGCTGTAATGTAAATTGACCCGCCATTTCCGTATTGATAATCTTGGCGTCAATTTTCGTAATACAAAATTCAGATCCTATGGAAGGATATTTTTCATACAGCTTGCACATCATCCGGTAAGTCCAGAAGGTTGGGGTTTTAGGCCCCATAATGATGGTATTGAAAATATAATCTGTAAAATAAAAGGCACCGATCGTAAAAACTACAATGACACCCACGGCCCGCATTAAATGTTTTCTTAGTACGTCAATATGGTCAAAGAAAGACATCTCAGATTCCAGACTCTTTCCTTTATTCTTAATAGCACCAATTAGGTCCTGCGCTTTATTATCACTCATGCATCTGATTTGTAAACAAAAATACCATTCTATTTTATTAGAATGGCATTTACGTTTTAAATATAAGAATTAGATTTTTCTATTCAGAAAAAACAAAAGTTTCCATGAATTTAGTTGTGAAATTTCCTGCTCTGAAGTTTGGATCTTTCATTAATTTCAAGTGGAAAGGAATAGTTGTTTTGATACCTTCAATCACGAATTCGCTTAAAGCACGCTCCATTGTACTGATCGCTTCTTCACGTGTTTGTGCAACACAGATCAGTTTAGCGATCATCGAATCGTAGTTGGAAGGGATTTGGTAGCCTGCATAGACATGCGTATCAACCCTTACACCATGTCCGCCCGGAGAGTGGAAATTAGTGATTTTTCCAGGACAAGGCCTGAAGTTATTGAAGGGGTCTTCTGCGTTGATCCTGCATTCAATAGCATGCATATCAGGAAGGTAGTTCTTACCTGAAATCGGAACACCGGAGGCTACTTTAATCTGTTCTTTGATCAGGTCGTAGTTAATTACCTCTTCAGTTACCGGATGTTCTACCTGGATACGGGTATTCATTTCCATGAAATAGAAATTACGGTGTTTATCTACCAGGAATTCAATTGTTCCTGCACCTTCATATTGAACAGCTGTGGCACCTTTGATAGCCGCCTCACCCATACGCTCCCTTAATTCAGGAGTCATAAATGGAGATGGCGCTTCTTCTACCAGTTTCTGGTGACGCCGCTGGATTGAACAGTCACGTTCAGATAAGTGACAAGCTTTGCCATATTGATCCCCTATAATCTGGATTTCAATGTGACGCGGGTCTTCAATATATTTTTCAAGGTAAAGACCGTCATTTCCAAAGGCCGCACCAGACTCTTGTCGTGCGCTGTCCCATGCATTTTCAAAATCTTCGTCTTTCCATACCACACGCATACCGCGGCCACCGCCACCGGCAGTTGCTTTCAGGATTACCGGGTAGCCAATTTCGTTTGCTAATACGATACCTTGTTTTACACTGTCTAATAGTCCTTCAGAACCCGGAATAGTTGGAACGCCGGCTTTCTTCATCGTTTCTTTGGCCGATGCTTTATCGCCCATTGAATTGATTTGTTCTGGCGTTGCCCCGATAAATTTGATCCCGTAGTCTCTGCAAACAGAAGAAAATTTTGCATTCTCAGACAAAAAGCCGTAGCCAGGATGGATTGCATCTGCATTGGTCAGTTCCGCAGCAGATATAATATTAGGGATACTTAAATAGGAATCTTTACTTGGTGGAGGCCCGATACAAACAGCTTCATCTGCAAAACGTACATGTAAACTTTCCCGGTCTGCGGTAGAGTAAACAGCAACAGTTTTAATGCCCATTTCTTTACAGGTACGAATAATACGCAAGGCAATTTCGCCCCTGTTGGCAATTAATATTTTCTTAAACATATAATTGATAAGATGATAATTTGCACGAAGCAAATATTACATAGGTTCTACTAAAAATAACGGTTGGTCATATTCTACCGGAGAAGCATTTTCAACCAGTACTTTAACGATTCTTCCGGAAACTTCACTTTCAATTTCGTTGAATAATTTCATTGCCTCGATGATACAGATAACTTTACCTGTACTGATTTCATCACCTACGTTTGCAAATGATGGTTTCTCAGGACTTGCTGAACGGTAGAAAGTTCCGATCATCGGAGATTTTATAGTAATATACTTAGAACTATCATCTGCTTCTGCTGCAGGCGTTGCTACAGCAGCTGGCTGAGCGGCAATCGCAGCAGGTAACACTTGAGGGGCAACTGCCTGCGCAGGTACTGTAGTGTTGATAACCGTTGGGGCCTGATTGGTTTTAATAGTAATTTTGAAGTCCTTTTGTTCAATCGCAACTTCATTGACACCCGAACGAGAAACAAATTTAATGAGTTCCTGAATCTGTTTAATATCCATTTTTTGGTATTTTGTTAAAAAGATAAATCTGTCTTTAAAAGACTCTAAGTTAATATTTTTTATTGTATAAAATTAGTACGCCCATTTTATGTATACAGAACCCCAGGTAAAACCACCTCCAAAAGCAGCAAGAATAATATTGTCTCCTTTTTTTAACTGGCTTTCCCACTCCCATAAACACAATGGTATCGTACCATTTGTAGTATTACCGTAACGTTCAATATTGATCATCACCTTTTCTGCACCAACACCCATTCTGGCTGCTGTGGCATCAATAATCCTTTTATTCGCCTGGTGAGGCACCAGCCATTTTACATCATCCGAATTAAGATCATTTCTTTCCATGATTTCTGCAGCTACATCAGCCATGTTGGTCACGGCGAATTTGAATACAGACTTGCCTTCCTGGTAAACAAAATGTTCTTTGTTATCTACCGTTTCATGAGATGCCGGTCTGATAGATCCGCCAGCCTTCTGGTGCAGGAATTGCCTTCCTGACCCATCTGATTTTAGTATGGAATCGATGATCCCATTTCCTTCATCATTTGGTTCCAGTAATACTGCACCACATCCGTCACCAAAAATGATACAGGTAGTACGGTCTGTGTAATCAATAATAGAAGACATTTTATCGCCACCAACTACTAGTACCTTTTTGTGCTTTCCTGATTCAATGAATTGTGAAGCAGTGGACAGACCGTAGATAAATCCTGAGCAAGCTGCCTGCAGATCAAATCCCCATGCGTTTTTTGCACCGATTTTGTCTGCCAGGATATTTGCTGTAGCAGGGAAAGGCATATCCGGAGTAGTAGTACAGAAAATGATCAGGTCAATTTCCTCTGCAGTGATGCCGCGCTTTTTAAGCAGGCCATTTACTGCATGGACCGCCATATCCGACGTTCCCAGGCCTTCACCTTTTAATATTCTTCGCTCTTTAATACCCGTTCGAGAGATTATCCATTCATCCGTTGTGTCTACAATTGCTTCTAAATCTTTGTTAGAAAGAATATCATCGGGAACGTAACCTTGAACTGCGGTAATAGCAGCGTGAATTTTATTCATTTTTATAAGTTTATTTGAACGCAGCCTGTATTTTTTCTACCAGGCCTGTAGTTATCATATCTCTTGCCTGCATAACCATATTCATCACCGCTTTAGGAGTGGAGATTCCATGACCAATAATTACAGGGGCGTTTACACCAAGAACCGGACTGCCACCATAGTTTTCGTAGTTGAACCTGTCAAAGAATTCATCTTTCAAACCCTTTTTTATCGTCATGATATAAAAGGATTCAGCAAGTTTAAGCATGATATTGCCAGTGAAACCGTCACATACGATCACATCAGCTTTCTCATTAAAAAGATCACGGCCTTCAATATTTCCAATAAAATTAAACAGGTTGCATTCTTTCATCAATGGAAAAGTAGCCAGACTTAGCATATTTCCTTTCTCATCCTCTTCACCTATATTGATCAGTCCTACTTTAGGGTTATTGATCTGCATTACGTTTTCTGCGTATAAGCTACCGACAATACCAAATTGCAGAAGGACGTCCGGCTTACAGTCGGCATTAGCGCCGACATCAAGCATTAAACCTCTTCCGCCATCCAGTTTAGGAACAATCGTACAAAGGCATGGTCTGATAATTCCCGGAACAGTTTTTACACTGAACACAGCACCAACCATCATTGCGCCAGAGTTACCGGCACCGATAAAAGCGTCTATTTCTCCTTTTTTTAACATGGAGAAACCTACGGAAATACTTGAATTAGGTTTTTGAGCAATTGCTCTTGTAGGATGTTCGCCCATACCAATTACTTCTTCGGTATGAACATATTCAAAGTGATCGGGATTAAACCCGTTTTCAGCAAGCAAAGGTTTTATCTGCTGAGTATCGCCGATAAGTACCAAATGCTCATTTGGCGATAGTAATTTATGGGCAGCTATTGCTCCCAAAACATTTGCTTTGGGAGCATAGTCTCCGCCCATTATATCGAGACCTATTTTCATAGTAAAAAATCAGTTTGTGAGTAAAGCATTATTGCCTTTTTTTCCAAGCGCCTAAGTTAACCTTAAACAGGATGAAAACACAAACAATTTCTCAGGAAAATTACCCTATAGAGGTGTTTTCAATAACTAGTTTACCGTTGTAGTATAAATTACCGTCAACGTTGTATGCATGGTGAGGAACGTGTATCGCACCAGTAGTTTGACAAGTAGCTAAAGAAGGAGCTACCGCTTTATAGTGTGTTCTTCTTTTATCTCTTCTACTTTTAGAGATTTTGCGTTTAGGATGTGCCATTGCTGATTTATTTAATTATTTTATTTTAATTTTTTTAGCGCTTCCCAGCGTGGGTCGTCACTTATTGTTTCTTCTTCTTCCTGTAAAGCCGGATTAGCTAATTTTTCCAGTCTTGCGATCATTTCCTGATCACACTGGGTTCCGTCACCGTCCTGCTCACAAATCTTTATATAGGGTACTGATACAGTTATAAATTCATAAAGAATTTCAGCAATATCAATACTACTTTCTTTTTTACTTAACATGATGATCTCCAGATCATCGCTTTCCAGTTCGTCTTCAGCAAATTTCACAATCTGCCTTTCCTGGATGTTTATCGGTGAATTAAATTCTGATAAACATTTATCACAGTCGAGTTTTATCGTTCCTGCTACATGAATGTGCAAGATCAGCATTGTCTCCTGTTTGTCCAGTTCTACATTTACTTTAAGGTCTCCCTTTTTTACAAGAGAGTACTCAAATGCATCAAAAAAGCTGTTATCAATCTCAAAATCAAATTGATGCTTGCCAATTTTTAAGCCTGTAAACGGGATTGAAAATTGTTTTAAAGGTTTCAATTGTAACAAAATTTTAGCCCGCAAATGTATGAATTAATTTGGTATTTCTAAAATGTTTTGGAAATATTATTATTGTTAATTTGCATCATCCTTTACATCTGACGCAGTTTCGATAATCTTTCCGCCGCTTCTTAACTGATTGCTTAACAGTGATTCTTGCTCACGCCTGTTTTTTACAATGTGCGTAGCGGCAAAAAGTGCCTGCATAAATGAAGCCGGATCTGCCAGATTTTTACCTGCGATATCATAACCCGTACCGTGGTCAGGTGATGTACGTACGTACTTCATTCCTGCGGTATAGTTTACACCGTTCCCAAATGCGATGGTCTTGAAAGGGATTAAACCCTGATCGTGGTACATCGCAAGTACCGCATCAAATTGTTTATAGCTGCCTTTACCAAAAAATCCGTCTGCAGGATAAGGCCCGAAGCAGATCACACCGTTGTCGAACGCCGCCTGTATGGCTGGCACAATAATATCCTGTTCTTCAGAACCAAGCAAACCGTTATCACCTGCATGCGGGTTTAAACCCAATACAGCTATTTTCGGTTTTTCGATCCAGAAGTCTTTTTTAAGGCTGTTATTGATCATCATCAGTTTTTTGACAATCTTTTCTTTAGTGATGTTTTTAGAAACTTCAGCCAAGGGAATATGGCCGGTTACCACACCCACACGGATGTCTTCACTCACCATAAACATTAAAACGTCCGAACTGCCGCTGCGTTCCTGCAGATATTCGGTATGTCCCGGAAATTTAAAAGTATCTGATTGTATATTGTGCTTGTTGATCGGTGCGGTAACTAAAGCATCGATATTTCCTTTTACAAGGTCCTCTGTTGCTTTTTCTAAAGACAAGAGGGCGTATTTACCACCAATTTCATTGGATACACCCAATTCGATTTTCACATCTTCTTCCCAGCAGTTGATCATATTGGCTTTTTTTGGATTGGCATCCGCAGCGTCACTGATGACATTGAAACTGAAATCCCCTAAACCAATCGCTTTCCTGTGGTAAGACGCAACTTTAGTATGTCCATAAACGATAGGCGTACAATAGTCAAGGATGCTGTTCTCGGCCAAGGTTTTCAGAATTACTTCTAAACCAATGCCGTTTACATCCCCTATGCTGATACCTATTTTAATTTTACTGCTCATAGCTCTAATGAAAATTTTGCGCAAAATACAGAAATTTCATTAGTGTTTATTGTTTTTTAAAGGTTATGAAGCTCTTTGTATTTTTGTTTGTGATCTGTCTAGGCACCGCGCATAGAATTAAGCTGAACATATTCGGGGATAAGATACCTACGATAGATGATATAATAACGGAAGAATTTGCCATCTTTTTGTTATCCTTTCTATTCTTATTCGGCATTCCTTGTTAAACTTAACCTGTTACTCGTAAAACTTTAGTTATTTTGCACCTTTTAGTGGTAGCACTGCTAAAGCTTAGTAAAATATAAAGGAGAAGAGCATATGAGTTTGGTAAGGGCGAAAAAACATTTAGGACAGCATTTTTTGACCGATAAAAAAATAGCGGCAAAAATTGTGGATGGTCTAGTGCATACCGACCAATACACACAGGTACTTGAAGTGGGACCGGGGATGGGTATTCTTTCGGATATCTTGCTGGAAAGGGAAAACCTTGAAACCTTTATGATTGATATTGACGTGGAATCATATCACTTCTTAAAAGATAAATACCCGCAGATGGGGAGCAGGTTGATCAATGGCGACTTTCTAAAGATGGACCTGAAGGCTGTTTTTCCGGGTAAATTTGCTATCATCGGGAATTTCCCTTATAATATATCTTCGCAGATCCTTTTCAAAGTACTGGAACACCGGGAAAATGTAGTAGAAATGGTAGGTATGTTCCAGAAAGAGGTTGCTGAGAGGTGTGCTTCAGGATCGGGAACTAAAGATTATGGTATTTTAAGTGTACTGATACAAGCTTATTACAATATTGATTATTTGTTCACTGTAAAGCCAGGAACGTTTAATCCGCCTCCAAAGGTAAACTCGGGTGTGATCCGGTTAAGCAGGAATGACAGGGAGAGCTTACCATGTGATGAGAAATTATTCTGGACTGTAGTAAAAGCCGGATTTAACCAGCGCCGAAAAACTTTGCGCAACGCATTATCTGGAGTCCTGCCAAAAGCAAAAATGGACGAGCATATATTTTTTGAAAAACGTGCGGAACAGCTAACTGTTGAAGATTTTATCGCGCTTACATTACACGTTGCTGAACTTGCAAAATTAGAAGTACAATGAGTAAAATATTAATTGTTGACGATTTGCACCCTGTATTTAAAAACAGGGCCGAACAATTAGGTTATGAAGTAGATGACCTGCCAAAGATTACGAGGGCAGAAACACTGGAAGTTATTTCCGGATATAATGGTATCGCAGTGCGGACTAAATTTAGAATTGATAAGGAACTGATGGATGCAGCACCCGGGTTAAAATTTGTAGCCAGGGCAGGGGCAGGACTGGATAATATTGATGAGGATTATGCTAAGGAACGCGGAATACTGCTGATCAATGCACCGGAAGGTAACAGGGATGCGCTTGGCGAACATGCTGTAGCTATGTTGCTGGGCGTAATCAACAACCTTCGTCAGTCCGACATAGAAATCAGAAACGGAATCTGGAACCGTGAAGGTAACCGGGGATGGGAGCTGAAAGGTAAAACTGTTGGTATTATCGGGTATGGATTTATGGGTAGCAGTTTTGCAAAAAAACTGTCAGGTTTTGATGTGAAAGTAATTGCCTACGATAAATATAAAACAGGGTTTTCTGACGCCTACGCACAGGAATGCAGTATGGAAGAGATTGTTAAACATAGTGATGTGCTCAGTCTTCATATTCCTTTGACTTCAGAAACCAGGCAGATGGTTAATGAAGAATATCTGTACCATTTTAAAAAGAATATCTTCTTTATCAATACCGCCAGAGGAGAGATCGTCAGCACCCAGGCGGTGTTGGACGCACTGAAGTCGGGCAGGATTATGGGCGCTGGATTAGATGTACTGGAAGCAGAAAAGTTTCCCAATCTGGCACAGCAGCCCTGGTACGAGGAACTGAAAGCTTCACCAAAAGTATTGCTCTCTCCGCATATTGGCGGATGGACAGTTGATTCTTACCGTAAAATATCGGAAGTACTGGCAGATAAGCTGGAAAATTTATAGAGATAAAAAAAGCGCTGATCTGATCAGCGCTTTTTTTATCTCTATAAATTACAAATTATTTTTTCCAGTTGTTATCAGCCGGGGTAGCATCCATAAATATACCGCCATCAATCACAATTGAAGCCACAGCCTTTTTCGCATTGAAAGCAATGCTGGCAGCTTTCTGGTTTGCTTTCCATACCATAGGTGTCTGGTGAAATACCTGTGTACTTCCATCCGCATAAGTTACGTTCACATCAAATGGAACAGCGAAGCCACCCACATTTTTTAATGCTAAAGTATAATTTAAACCTTTGATTGCTACTTTGCTAACTGCA
>Ga0247813_10002291_pt1 | contig 13277 bp, 9 predicted proteins | sample UWRJL169409C1_FD_180719 | JGI IMG/M metagenome (GOLD analysis project Ga0247813, IMG submission 180719) | Plant litter microbial communities from Arlington Agricultural Research Station in Wisconsin, United States - UWRJ-L169-409C-1 | ecosystem: Environmental > Terrestrial > Plant litter >... | reverse complement strand
AAGGACAAGACGTTCACCTATGGCGAGACCGGTCCGGTCGGCCTTGCCGCGGGCAAGCGCGTGATCATCGCGCTCGCGCGCGGCAATTTTTACGGCGAGGGTTCACCCTATGCGGCGTACGAACATGCCGAAACGCTGCTGCGCTCGATCTTCGGCTTCGTCGGGGCGGACGTCGAAGTCATTATCGCCGAAGGGCTCGGGCGCGGGGACGACGCGCGTCGTACGGCGATCGACGGGGCACTCGTACAAGCCCGCCGGATGTCGCAATCCTTCGCTGCCGCGGCTACTCAATACTCGACGTAGTAATCCTTCACGAACGGCGCGCCCGCAAAGGCGCGCTTGCTCGTCCAGGGCTCGGCAGCCGAGGTCCAGTAGCTGTCGGCGGCAGGGAGTCCCAACGCGATCAGGCTGAGCGACGCGAGATACATGCTTCCCGCGTTGGAATACCAATCGGCCAGCGCCGGCTGATGACCCGCGAACCCGATCGTCAGATAGCCCTTGTCGTCGAAGTTCGTGGGATTGGAAAAGATGGCGCGCTGCGCGGCGAGCGTTGCGGCGCGCACCTGTCCCTCGGGCAGCGACTTCGGCAGAAGTTTCCGCCATGCGAGCAGCCCGAGCGGCTGGAATACGGCGGTGCGATAGGTAAGGGACCGCCCGATCGGCGGGAAACTGCCTTCAGGACCGATCATGCGTTCCAGCGATTCACCGTAACGCTGCATGCGCTTTGTCGCCTGCTCCAGCAGCTCGCGGGTCTTCAGACTGTTGAACTTGGCGTTCGTTCTCACGAGCACTTCAAGGATTTCGACCATCATCGGATGGATCACGTACGAGCCGTAATAATCGAAGTGGAAGTGCGGCCCATCGGCGTACCAGCCGTCGCCGACATACCATTCCAGCATCTTGCGGATGGCGAGGTCTATCCGAACGGGATCCCATTGCTCGCCGATCGACAGCAGGAACGCCTCGTTCATCGCCGCGAAGAGGAGCCAGTTGGTGTAGGGGGGCGACACCGATCGCAGCGCCTTGATCTCCTTGACGATCCGCGCCTTCGTCCTGGTGTCGAGCGGTTCCCACAGCTGTTTGGGTGCGCGGATCAGCGCGTTCGTGAAATACGAGGAGTCGACGAGCGCCTGCGCGGCGTCCGTGCCGAACAGATAGTCGCTGCTGGCGGGATCGACCGAATGGACATAGCTCGCAACAGCCTGGCCGCGCAGGGTGGCGCGCAGGCGGCCCTCGGCGTCGTCGGTGTCGGGCAGCGCGAGCCAGGGCGCGATGCCCGCGATCAGGCGGCCGAAGCATTCGAGATAGGCGACCTTGGGCGGTCGACCGTCCCAGGTCGGGCTCAATTCCGGCTTGAAGCGCGCCTGAAGCTGACCCTTGGCCATCGGTCCGAGCACCGGCCCGGCCATGCGTTGCAGCAGATCGACCATATAGGTGCGATCGGCTTGTCCGGTCCCACCATCCGCAGGCGCGGCGCCGGTTTGGGCGATGGCGTCCGTATCCAGGGTGGTCGAAAGCGCCCCGGCACCCATAGCGGCGGCGATGAATTGGCGTCGTTCCATGATGATCGTCCCGATGAGCGTTGAGAGGTCAGCCGCGCGGCGGCGGCGCGAAATCGACGGCTGCGTCTGCGACGTACCGGTCCCAGGCGGCGCGGGTACGGATTCCGGCGATACCCTTGTCCCACACCGATCCCGAATAATAGACGAAGGGCTTGCCCGGCTGGACGCGGAGCAGGATCAGATGGTTGTCGGCATCGCTCTTCACATCGACGATCATCCTCGGGTCGACCTTGATCGCGATCCCCATCCGGCCGTGATCCCCGGTTTCGGGGCCCCACCAGCTGATGAAGCCGCGGGCCTTGTCGACGGTCAGCTCGCCATCCTTGTCGGCGATGGTGGTGCGCTTGCCGATGCCGATAGCGACCGTCAGCGCGCCCGGCTTGTCCGAGGAGAGCGTCGAGACCAGCCGGGTGAACTGCGTGCCGAGCGGGAGCGTGAAGCGACGCGTCTCCCAGACCTTGCGATCGACGTCGACCGGCCACGGCGCATAGGTGACCTCGAAATCGGCAACGTCGGGGCCGTTCTTCAGGATGCGGTAGGTGCGATAATTGCGCGATGCCCACAGCTTGTTGTCGAACCAGATCGCGAGGCCGCCAGCGCCGCGCGCCGCGCCGACATTGTAGAAATCCAGGCCTTCGCCGTGATAGCCGTGCTGATCGCCGGTGCGCAGCTGGCGATCGGCGAACGCCCAGGGCACATTCTTGCCCCAGCTGTCGATACCGGATCCCGACGGCGGCTCGGCCGCTTCGAGCGCGGCACCGTAGATGCGATGCGCCGTGCGATCATTCTCCCAGAGCAGATCATCGTAGCGATAGTGCGCCAGCTCCACGGCCGCACGAGGGCGCTTGTCGGCGGGCGGCGGCAGCGGCTTGGTGATCGCGGGCATGACCGGCCTGTCGGTGTCCTGTGCCCCTGCCGCGCCGGCGACCAGCAGCAGCGCGATCGCGCCGAGCGGACCGTGTATCACTGAACGATCTCCGGGCTGGACGTGGCGCTAGCCGGGCGGGCGGCCTGCGGCGTGGTGCCGGGTCCGTCGAACGGCCTGAGCGTGAAGGCATACCGCACGGGGCCCGGCGCGATACGGTAGCGGGGCAGGGCACGGCCGCCGCGAGTCCATTGATCGTCCCCGCCGACACCGACCTGCGCAGCGTCGATCAGCAACGATACATCGCCATGCGGCACGATATCGGCGCTTCGACGCGTCCCTGGCGGTCGACGGGACAGGTCCTCGTAAGGGAAGGCGAGCACGTTCATCGACAGCGCGGCCGCGCCATCGACGCGCAGCCCCGGTGCGCTTGGCCGCGACACTTCCATCCAGCGGACGTCGACCTTGTTGCCCGTTTCTTGTGGCCGCATGTAATCATGGTTCTGGTCGGCGATGCGGCCGCGCCAGAGCGCGATCGGTGCGCCCGTCTTGCGGTCGGCATAGCTTTCGTGCGGCCCCCGGCCATACCATTCGAGCGTGTCGAACGTCGACGGCATCCGGTAGGCAAGGCCGACGCGAAGCGGATCGGGCAAATCGGCCTTGATCGGGGTCATGTCGCCATCGACCGCGAGCGAGCCGTCACCGTTCATCGTGTAGCGCGTGACGAACCGGGCAACGCCGTCGCCGACCGAATAGTGCACCGTCGCCTCGGCGCGCCCGTCCTGCAGCTTGCGCGACTGTATCGTCTCGACCGTTCGCACCTGCGACGCCTGCTGCCACACCGCGTGACTTTTCGTCACGCCGGTACCGATGTCGTTATCGGTCATGGCGCGCGTGAAGTTGGGCGCTCCGCCGCTCAGCAGAACCTTGCCCCCGGCCGCGTAGCGATCGACGAGACCCGATCTGCGATCGATCACGAGCTCCGCGCCGGCTGCGGCGAGCCTGACCTGACCCTTGGTATCGGTGATCGTCACCGCACCCGCGAACGCCGCGGGCGGCACGGGTCGAACCGGGCCGAACGCGAACTGCTCCCATCCGATCACCTGGCCGGCGGCTACCGCAGCGGTCGCGTCCAACGCCTTGGCGGTCACCGTCAGCAGATATTCCGCGCCTGGCTTTCGCTGAAGCGGGGGCAGCGCGAGGGCGATGTCTGCGTGCCTGCGCGGCGGTGTCGCAAGTCCCGGCAGGTCGCCGCGCGAGACGATGACGCCGTCCTCGGCGATCTGCCAGGCGAAGGCGTAGCGCGAGAGATCGATGAAATCATTGTGGTTCGCGACCGTCAGTTTGCCGGTCGCCGCATCGAAGCCGGAAAACTGCACCGGCGCATAGACCTTGCGCAGTTCGAACAGCTGCGGATTTGGGGTCCGGTCGGATTGCAGAAGTCCGTCGCCGAATTCGAGTTCGCCGCCGGGGTTGGGCCCGTATTCGCCGCCCATGCCCCAATAGGGCCGGCCGTCGGCGGTCTTGCGGTACATCGACTGATCGACCCAATCCCAGATGAAGCCGCCCTGAAGCTTGTCGGGATGCGCGTAGATGACATCCCAATAGTCTTTCAGGTCGCCACCCGAGTTACCCATCATGTGCGCATATTCGCATTGGATCAGCGGCTGCCGATACGCCCAGTTGGTCGCATAGTCGGCCATCTTCGCGGCACTGTCGTACATCGGGGCATAGATGTCGGCGAAATCATTGGGCCGATGTTCGTGTACGCCGTCCCACGTGCCCCATCCGAGATAGGAGATGAGCCGTCCGGGATCGCGTGCTTTCGCAGCGGCAGCGGCCTTGACGAAATTGGGACCGATCCCGGCTTCGTTGCCGAGCGACCAGAAGATCACCGAGGGGTGATTCTTGTCGCGCTCGACCATGTTCATCACGCGCGAGACGTGCGCACCCTCCCATGCCGGATCGAAGCCGATCTGATATTGGCCGCGAACGTCGGGATGCTTGTTCGCCCAGTCCATATACTGGTGGCTCTCGATATTCGCTTCGTCCATCACGTAAAGGCCGTAGCGGTCGGCGAGTTCGTACAGCCGCGGATCGTTCGGATAGTGCGACGTCCGCAACGCGTTGATGTTGTTCTGCTTCATGAGCCGGATATCGCGTTCCATCGACTCCAGCGAGATGACGTGGAACGTCTCGGGATCATGTTCGTGACGGTTGACGCCGCGGATCGTGATCGGCTTGCCGTTGACGGTGACGAGCCCGTCCTTGATCGCCACCGATCGGAAGCCGATCCGGCTCCATGTCGACTGCAGGATGTTGCCCTTCGCGTCGTACAATTCGACGAGCAGCATATAGAGGTCCGGGGTTTCGGCCGACCAGGGACGCACATTGGGCAGGGTGGCGGTGAGCTTGACCTGCCGCTCGCCCGCCCCCGCTGTCACCGGTGCCGTGGTCGTGAGCAGCTGCGTCCTGTCGTCGCGATCGAGCAGGACGATACGCGCCGTCGTTGCGGTGGACGACGGCGTGACCGCCATGTCGACGGCAAGCTTGCCGTCCCGGTAGCGCTCGTCCAGCCCGGCATGGACGAAGAAGTCGCGGATGCGCGTCTTTGGCGCCGCCATCAGGAACACTTCGCGCTCGATCCCCGATACGCGCCAGAAATCCTGATCCTCGAGATACGAGCCGTCGGACCACCGATAGACCTGGATCGCGATCACGTTCTTGCCTGGGCGGACATGGCGGGTGACGTCGAATTCGGACGGCAGCTTGCTGTCCTCCGAATAGCCGACGCGTACGCCGTTGACCCAGACCGCATACGCGGAGCCGGCGGCGCCGATATGCAGGATCACATCCTGCTTTGCCCATCCGGCCGGCACATCGACGTCGCGACGATAGGAGCCGACCGGATTGGTCGCGTGAGGGATCAGCGGACGGTTGGCGGGGAAGGGATAGGTGATGTTGTTGTAGCGCGCCTGGTCATAGCCCTCGGTCTGCCAATCGGCGGGAACCTTGATCTCCTTCCATCCGGACACATCGTAGCCCGGCTTTTCGAACCCTTCCGGCAACGCATCGGCACTGGGTGAGAACGAGAAATGCCACGGTCCGCTCAGCAGGAGAAACCTATCGGACTTGGTGCGGTGCCCGGCGATCGCCTTGTCGCGGGATTCGAACGGGAACCCGGTCGCCCGGGCGGGTTCCTTGCCGATCGCGAACACGGCGGGGTTCTCCCAATCGGGACGGTCGGCGGAGACCTGCGGCTGGATCGGCAGCACCGGAGGGGCAGTCTGCGCCGCGCCGGGCACGGCATAGAGGCAGGCCAAACAGGCCAGCCACGAATGAGGCAGCGAACCGGGACGCAAACGGGACGGAATGTGCACGGCTCGGCCTCTCGCTGTCGAGAACGTTGTCCGCCCGGTCGACCGGTGGCCGTTCTACTGGTAGTTTGCCTACATCGATCAAATGTGTATGACAAGTCGATCGATCGCTTGGCGGTAATCGGATCAGGAGACGATCGTGGCGGGAAATGCAGGCTCACTGACGGACGGCCTGTTCCGGAAACTCGAAGGTCGCATCGCCTCGGGCGAGATGGCCCCGGGATCGCGGTTCCCGACGCAGATGGAGATTTGCGCCGCCGAAAAGGTCAGCCGCACCGTCGTGCGTGAAGCCGTTGCGCGACTGTCCGCACAAGGCCTGACGACGTCGCGGCAGGGGTCCGGGGTCTTCGTCGCCGAGACCGCGTCCTATCGCGCGTTCCAGGTTACGCGTGATGAATTGTCTGAACTCGCCGACGTCATCAGGCTGCTGGAAATGCGCCTCGCGATCGAAACGGAAATGGCGGCGCTTGCGGCCGCGCGTCGGACGACGGCCGACATCGGCGAGATGCGCGACGCGCTGCAAAGGATGGACGACGCACGCGACGACGCCGAGGCGGCGGCGCGTGCCGATGGCGACTTCCACCTCGCGATCGCGCGCTCGACGCAGAACGATTATTTCGTCCGGCTCATCGATTTCCTCGGCGTCCGGCTCGTTCCGCCGCGCAGCCTCTATCTGCGCGGCGGATCGAAGGAGGCGCACGCCCTCTATACCGCCAAGGTTCGCATCGAGCACGACGCCTTGCTCGATGCGATCGTCCGGATGGATTCCGCCAAGGCGCGGGAAGCCGCACGCCACCACATGCAGGAGAGCCTGAGCCGGCACAGCCATCTGAGCGAGACGGCACAGATGCGCGGCAGGTAGCGACATTGCGCCGATTGACCCGCCGCGGATATGTACTACAACATTCCCGGACTTCTCTTTGCGATCGCCGGCGGCGCCTATTTCCTCGCGATCATCGCGCTTCACCTGTTGAGCCCGCGGCTCGGCAAAGGTTTCTTCGATACCGAACGTTAGGACCGACGATGTTGACACGCACCCTGGGCCTGATCCTGGCCGCAGCCACGCCGATCGCCGCAACTGCACAGCAACCCGTGCGCGCTTCGAACGCCCAGTCGACACCGCTCGCGCTCGCGGGAAAACTCGCGACCTGGCAACTCGCGCGGTTGACCGATTCCGGCCACGTGTCGCGCGTGACCACCGAGACGCGCAACCCGCGTGCCTGGGAACAGGCCGTGTTCTGGGTCGGCATGACCGCGCTCGCCGATGCGGGCGGTTCCCCGCAGATCGCGCAGGCCGTCCAGGCGATGGGCAAGGCCAACCAGTGGCTCCCTGCGCGCCGCCCGTATCATGCCGACGACCTGGTCATCACCCAGTCCTATCTATGGGCGGCGAAGCATGGCGCGGGGCCGGAGGCGATCGGGCCGACGCGCAAGGCGTTCGATTTCATCCTAGCCAATCCCGCACGTGTGACGCTGGCCTTTTATCAGCCGCCCGAAGGCTATGATGCTACCGAGTGCCTGAAACGCTGGTGCTGGTGCGATGCGCTGTTCATGGGGCCGCCCGCGATGCTGGAGCTGTCGCGTCAGACGGGCGATCAACGCTATGCAAAGTTCGCGCTCGAAGAATTCTGGGCGTCGACCGATTTCCTCTATGATCCTGCCGAGCACCTCTATTACCGCGACAGCCGTTTCTTCGAGAAGCGCGACGACCAGAAGAACAAGCTGTTCTGGAGCCGAGGCAATGGCTGGGTGTTTGCGGGGCTGGCGAGGATGATCCCGCTGCTGCCCGCCGGCAGCCCCGACCGCATCCGGATGGAGGCGCTGTTCGTCGAGATGGCAGGCAAGCTCAGGACGTTGCAGAAGCCGGACGGCTATTGGGCGCCCTCGCTGCTCGCGCCGGCGGACTCGCCGCCGGAGTCGAGCGGAACGGGCTTCTATACCTATGGCATCGCGTGGGGTGTTCGCGCAGGCCTGCTCGACAAAGCCACGTACGAGCCGGTCGCGCGGCGCGGTTGGGCGGCACTCGTCAAAAGCATCCAGCCCGACGGTCGTCTCGGCTGGGTCCAGCAGGTCAGCGACAAGCCGGAGAAGGTCGAGGCGAGCGATACGCAATATTACGGGGTGGGGGCGTTCCTTCTGGCCGCCACGGCGATCGATGCGCTCGACCGCGCACCCCGCGCCGCCCGCTGATTCCTGGAGCCTGTTCCGTGTTCGCCAAGACTTATTATGCGACCCATCCCGACATGATGGCCGGGGCCTCGAACGAAGATCTGCGCGATCGCTATCTGGTCGGCGATCTCTTTCGTAAAGGCGAGGTCGTGCTGACTTATTCGCACGGCGAGCGCTTCATCATCGGCGGCGCGGTGCCGGGCGCGACGCCGCTACCGCTGCCGCGCCAGACCGAGCCCGCCAGTGCAGCAGGCCATCCGCTGCTCGAGCGCCGCGAACTCGGCATCGTCAATATCGGTGGGCCGGGGACGGTGACCCTCGATGGGGAGACGATCGCGCTCGCGAAGTACGAAACGCTGTACGTGCCGATGGGTATTGTCGACGTGGTGTTCGGCGGGGCGGGCGCGCGCTTCTATCTGTTGAGCGTACCCGCGCATCGTGCGTTCCCGGTGCGCAAGATGACCTTGGCCGATGCCGCGACGATGCAGCGTGGCAGCCTCGAAACCTCGAACGAGCGCGACATCTATCAGCTCGTCCTGCCGCATACCTGCTCCAGCGCATCGCTGTGCATGGGCATGACGGTGCTGAAGCCGGGCAGCGTCTGGAACACGATGCCGCCGCACGTCCACGAGCGTCGCAGTGAGATCTATCTCTATTTCGATCTCGGGGAGGAGCGGGTCTTCCATTATATGGGGCAGCCCGATCAGTTGCGTCATATCGTGGTGCAGAACGAGGAAGCGGTGATCTCGCCGCCCTGGTCGGTCCATATGGGATCAGGCACGCGCGCCTACGCCTTCATCTGGGCGATGGCCGGAGAGAATCTCGATTACGAGGACATGGATGTGCAGGATATCTGCCAGCTTCGGTGACGCCTTGTGGCGTGCTGCCAAGGCGGGCGGTCTGCCATGTTCGCCACCGACGGTGTCCATTACCAAAGCGCGAAGCCGAGCGCATTGCTGCGCCCGGCCGGTCTGAACGATAGGGGCGGCCCGACCGTCGCGCCTTAGAAATTGACGCTCCCGCGCAAGCCCGCGAAGCGGTTGAAGTCGCGTGCGAGGTAGCCGAGCGTCGCCAGTTGGTTTGCGTGGTTGCCGGTATCGTTGTTCATGTTCGAAAAATACTGCTTGTCGAAGACGTTGTTCACGAACGCGACGATTTCCCATTTCTTGTCCGGTGCGCGGATACCGAGCGAGACGTTGGCGATGCCATATCCCGGCTGGAAGGTCTGCGGATCCTGGTTGATCGAGAAGTTGATCGCGCTCTGGTAGCTATAGGACAGCTGCGCCACGCCATCGAAGCTTTGCGTCAGGCTCGGCGTGTATTCGCCGTTTGCCGCTAGCTTCCAGCGAGGCGCCTGCGGTGGGCGGAAGCCCGCGAGGTTCTGTCGTGCGGGCGCCCCGACGCAACCCTGTGCCGCGGTCTGGTTCGGATAGCATTGGGCCCCGGTGAACTGCGTAATTTCGGCATCGTTGTAGGTGACGCCGCCGGAGAAATTGACGTCGGTGGCGGCGCGGAAACTGCCTTCCACCTCGACGCCCTTGGTCCGCAATCGGCCGACATTGGCCAGGCGGAAGTTGGTCGTCCCGTCCGACAGGACCTCGATGCCCTGCGCCTGGAAGTTCCTGAACCTCGTATCGAAGAGCGTGACGTTCAACGTGGCGCGACGATCGAGGAACTGCGTCTTCACGCCGATCTGCCAATCCTTCGAACGCTCGGGCTGAACCGGACCGGAGTTCTGGCGGACCAGGTTGAAGCCGGTGCCGATATCATAAGCCTGCCCCTTGTAACCGGTGGCATAGGTGACGAAGCCCATGACGTCCGGTGTGATCTTCTGCTGGAGACCGGCCTTGTACGTCTCGTAGTTCGCACTGTCGTCCCCGGCGAAGAACACATTGTTGTTCGCCTTGTCCAGGAAGGTGTAGTCGATCTTGTTCTTGCCCGCACGCGCGCCGCCGATGAGCGTCGTGTTGGTGAACAGATCATATTCAAGCTGGCCGAACGCGGCATATTGCTTGGTGCCGTTGGTCGCATACCAGTTGGCGACCGAATAGAATGGTCCGCGTTGGAAGACTCGACTTAAGCTCAGATCGGAATAATATAGGCCGAGCGTATAGCGGAAGCGGTCCTTGCCCGGTGCGACTAGGCGGAATTCCTGGCTCCAGCTGTGCGTCCGGAAGGTGCCGAACTGGCGATTGTCCAGCGTAGGAACCGCGGACTCGTCCTGATCCAGGATGTCGAACTGGCGAAACTTGTCGTAGCCGGTGATCGACATCAGACTGGCGAAACCGAGGTCGAGCGATGCGCGTAGCGACGCGGAATAATCGTTATAGTCGGTGCCAGAGTTCACGTTGTTCACGACGTCGGTGTTGTCCTCGCTGAACGTCACGCCGGGCGCGAACACCGCCGGCGTGTTTGCGGCGACGCCGCGCAAACGGCCATTCGGCGAGACCCGGATAAAGGGTCTGCCGATGGTCGTCGTGCCGTCGATATAGCCGCCCGACAGCGTCAGGTTCAGCGTCGAGGTCGGATCCCAGACCAGCTTGCCCTTGATGGACAGTGTGCGGAAGCCGTTGACGCGGTCGCCGGTGGCAAGGTTGTGCACGTTGCCCTGGAACTTGTCGTAGTTCGCGTTCAGCCGGAACCCCAGGTTCTCGCCGAGCGGCCCGGAGATCGCGCCGTTCAGGGCAAATTCGCGATCGGTGGTGACGAGGCCGCCGATACGACCGGTCAGTCTCGACGTCGGCCCCTGTGTCACGATATTGATCAGGCCGGCCGACGCGGCGCGACCGTACAAGGTGCTTTGCGGCCCACGCAGAACTTCGATCCGCTCGATGTCGCTCAAGTCGGCAAAGGCGCGCGCGAGGAACTGGACCGGCACGTCATCGATCTGCACGGCAACCGACGGTTCCACCGACGGCGAAAAGGCGAACGTGCCGATACCCCGGATCGATAGCGAATTGTTGACCGGTTGCTCCGACGGGCGGATCAACAATGACGGCGTCGCCCGGGTGAGGTCGGTGAACTGGCGGACGCCTTGTGCCGTAAGAGCTTCGCCCGTCACGACCTGAACGGCGATAGGAACGTCCTGAACACGCTGCTCGCGCTTTTGCGCCGTAACAACGATATCGGCGCCTGCAGTATCCGAAGCATTGCCTTGCTCGGCGGATTGCGAAGCGATCGGTTGAGTGGTGCCCGGCTGCGTGGGCGTGACTTGCGCCAGTGCGTCAGTACCCCATGTGACCATGCCCAAGACAAGCGCACACCGAACTATCGCGGTCGTATTCGAAAGGATCATCGCCTTCCTCCCCAATGAATGCCGATTCTCGCTCGGCTTGCTTCGGTGGTATCGCCGATCGAGCGGACGAGCAAGGGTTGTATGATAAGTTATTGTCTGGACACCGACGACCCTACGGTTTTTCGGGCGTTTATGGCGATTTGGCGGTCAACTTGGCGCGTGGATATCCTACAACGCGCTTTGGTCATGCGACCCGTGCCGGTGCGTGGACCTCGGGCACTCATCCTCGATGATTGTCTGGGCGGCGTGGCAAATCCTGGACCTGCTGCCGATCGAGTCGTCGATGCGCGGTGGCGGACGGAGTCCGAGCCGGATATCGGCAGTTTGCCTCTGCTTGGAACCCGAACGCGTCGCCACATGGGACAGGCCGCCTCCAGGCGTGGGAACGGGTGTTCGTTCGGGCATTTGTCGCGCAAGCGACGATTAAGCGTGCGACGTAACCCGCCTCACGCTCGTGCAGCACGCCAATGAACTGATCCTCGGTAAATCGGCACCGCCCCATCACGCGGTTCAATCTGACGAGCTAACGTACCGAGGGCATGATTTCCGAGGAGCAGGTCAGCCCCCCATTTACCGTTTATGGCTTCGTGCCGCTCATCGTGGCATGATGCATGCCGGCCATCCCAAGGCCGCCTCCAAAAGCCTTCAGGTCGGGAACGACCTGGATATTAAGCATCATCCCTGCGTCCTCATGATCGAGGATGTGGCAGTGCAGAACAAATTCACCGATATAGCGGTCGTATCGCGTGCGGATGTGAACCTGATAGCCGTTTTCGACCACGACCGTGTCCTTGAACACGTGACGCATCCCACAATATTGCGTCGCCAACTTGTTCTTATCTGCGCCGACCAACGCGATCTTGCAGGTGCCGTCGGTATTGTAGATCGAAACCTGGTTGCCGTGGCCGTCGTCGGTCGTCACGTCGATGATCTCGAATGGATTGACGTGAATGTGGAAGATGTGCGGCTCGCCTTGCGCGGTCAGGATCCAGTCGTCGGAGGTGTTCACCTGTCGCGTGATGTTCACGACATCGGGATCGTAGGACTTTCCGTTTACCGTAAAGGCGGGGAAGTTGATCGCGAAGTCGGCATGCTGGATCTCGCCGCTCGTCGCGGGCGGCATGTCGCGATACGGCGCCCAGGCGGCGAGATCGCCGGTGCGCAGACCGGTACGCACCGGTTCGGGCAATTGCGGGTTCGCGTCGTATAACGTCTTTTGAACATAAGTTTCCAGATCGCCCTGCACGACCGTGCCGCCACGGACATGGACGTAGGCGAGCAGCTGCGGGGTCGAGGGGCCCTGCCCACCGCCGCCGCCGTTGCTGACCCGCTCTGGCGCGGGCGCGGCCTGGTCGAGCAGGCAGTAATCCCCGTCCGACGGAAACGCGACCAGGATGTCGCTGCGATAGCCCGGCTGCAGGAAGTTCGACGGGAGCGCTCCGGCGATCGGCGCGCTGCCGATCTTGCGGATCCCGGCGCGGGTCAGGCCGTCGGTTGCGATCTCGAACTGCGGGACGATCGTCGCCGCGTTCGCGACGCAGGCGCTAGCGAGTGCCTTGCGTTGCTGCAGGCGGTTGCCGACGAGCGCGGAAGACGCAATGAGGTTGCTGCTTCTGCCCCCCCTCGCGCGCACGATCTGAAGGTTCACCGTATCGTGGATCCCTGCATGGACGAAGCGCCAGCGCTGGATCTGCCCGGCGGCCACCGTGATCGTCGGCTGAACGATTCCGTTGACGCTGGTGAAGCGGCCGTTCGTATCCCAGATCGTGGCGGAATCGAGCTGCAGCGCGAAATTCTCGACGACCCCGGGCGAGACGGGATGGCCTGGCGTCGGAAGCGGGCAGATCCAGGGCGAGTTGCCGTTCTTGTTGGTGGCGCTGGCATCGTACAGGCCGGTCGTCGTGTAGATCTGCTGCCATGGGCCGCCGCTCTGACCCGGCTGGTTGGCGAAGCAGGCATAGGCAATCTGTTGGAGCAGAAAGACCTGATCGGGCATCGCCGTGCCCGTG
>Ga0247813_10002289_pt1 | contig 13292 bp, 12 predicted proteins | sample UWRJL169409C1_FD_180719 | JGI IMG/M metagenome (GOLD analysis project Ga0247813, IMG submission 180719) | Plant litter microbial communities from Arlington Agricultural Research Station in Wisconsin, United States - UWRJ-L169-409C-1 | ecosystem: Environmental > Terrestrial > Plant litter >... | reverse complement strand
GGCGACATCAAGGTCGCGGTCAACCTCGCGGCAGGGCAGTTCGCCAACGACGCCACCGTGCCGTACGTGGAGAGCACGCTGCGCAAGTTCGGCGTGCCGGCCGGGTTCCTCGGGCTGGAGATCACCGAAGGCACGGTGATGGGCGATCCGAACAAGGCGGTGGCGTCGCTGCGGCGGCTGAAGGACATCGGCGTCAGCATCTCGCTCGACGACTTCGGCACCGGCTATTCAAGCCTGAGCTATCTGAAGCGTTTCCCGATCGACGTGCTGAAGATCGACAAATCCTTCGTCGACGACGTCACCACCAACAGCGCCGACGCCGCGATCGCGCTGTCGGTGATCTCGCTGGCGCACAACCTGAACATGCGCGTCATCGCGGAAGGCGTCGAAACGCGCGAGCAGGTGCAGTTCCTGAAAGAGCGCGGATGCGACGAAATGCAGGGCTATTTCTTCAGCCGCCCGGTCGACGCCGAGGCCTTCACCGCGCTGTTGCGCGAACGCCGTAATTTGTTGGACATGTGATCAACCCTATCCCCTGGAGCACCATGGAAAAGAAGTTCAACGCCGCCATCGCCGGCGCATGCATGCTGTTATGTCTCAACGCCGCTGCGGCCACGCCGGCCGCCAAGGCCGGCCCGGCCGACGCGCAGTTCAAGGCCCTCTACACCCAGGAATGGAAATGGCGCATCAGCCAGAAGCAGGAAGAAGACGAGGATGACGACAACGGCGTCTCCGCCTCGCTACCGCGCATCGACGTCGCCACGCAGAACCAACGGCTGGCCTATTGGCAGGGCGTAATGAAGAAATTGGACGGCATCTCGCAGGACAAGCTGTCGGCGCCTGAGCGCATCAACTATCAAGTGTACAAGGCGCAGATCGCCGCGCTGATCGCCAACCAGCAGTTCCGCGAATACGAAAAGCCGCTCAACGCCGATACCGCTTTCTGGTCCAACATGACCTCCGACGCGCGCCGGCCGATGACCAGCGAGAAGCAGTACCAGGACTACCTCAAGCAGCTGGCCGACGTGCCGCGCTACTTCAACGAGGAGATGGTCAACATGCGCGCCGGCCTGGCGCGCGGCTTCACGCCGCCGAAGGTGACGCTGGTGGGCCGCGATTCGTCGATCACCTCCGTGACCGATGCGAAGACGCCGCAGGATACCGTGTTCTACACGCCGTTCAAGAAGATGCCGGCGACGATGCCGGCGGCGCAGCAGGAAGAACTGCGTGCGCAGGCGGTCAAGGTGATCCAGGCCAGTGTGCTGCCGTCGTATCGGTCGCTGTTGAAGTTCATGCGCGAGGAGTATGTGCCGAAGGCGCGCGAGGATCTGGCGGCCGAGAGCCTGCCGGATGGTAAAGCGTACTATCAATCGAAGATCGTCGAATTCACCACGACATCGATGAGCGCGGACCAGATCCACCAGATCGGCGTGGCGGAGATGGCCAAGATCCGCGCCGAGATGCTGGACGTGATCAAGCAGACCGGCTTTGAAGGCGACCTGCCGGCATTCCTGCAGTTCCTGCGCACCGACTCGCGCTTCTACGCCAAGACGCCGGAAGAGCTGCTGATGCGCTCCGCGTGGGTGGCCAAGAAGTTCGACGGCAAAGTGGCGCAGTACTTCGGCTACCTGCCGCGCCGCCGCTTCGCGGTGATCCCGGTGCCGGACGACCAGGCGCCGTTCTACACCTCGGGCCGTGGCGGTCCTGGCGTTTACCTGGTCAACACCTACAACCTGCCGTCGCGCGCGCTGTACAGCATGCCGGCGCTGACCTTGCACGAATCGGCGCCGGGCCATGCCTTCCAGATGCCGGTCGCGATGGAGCAGAAGGGCCGTCCGCCGTTCCGCAACGCCTACATCTCGGCGTATGGCGAGGGCTGGGCGCTGTACACGGAGCGCCTGGGCGTGGAGATGGGGATGTACGAAACGCCGTACGAGGTGTTCGGCATGTTGAGCTATCAGGCATGGCGCGCGTCGCGGCTGGTGGTCGACACCGGCGTGCATAGCAAAGGCTGGACGCGCAAACAGGCGCAGGACTACCTGCACGCCAACACCGCGCTGTCCGAGCACGAGATCGAGACGGAAGTGGACCGCTACATATCGTGGCCGGGGCAGGCGCTGTCCTACTACCTGGGCGAGATGAGCATCATCAACGCGCGCCACAAGGCGGAGAAAGCGCTGGGCGCCAAGTTCGACATCCGCGCCTTCCACGACACCGTGCTGCAACTGGGCTCGGTCCCGCTGCCGGTACTGGAAGCGCGCATTGACCTGTTCATCGCCGAAGGCGGCAAGAGCCCGTATCCGAATCTGGATTAAGCATCACGGAGAAAACCATGCGGAAAATCGTCTCGTTCGTCCATGTGTCGCTGGATGGCTTTGTGGCCTCGACCAAGGAAGGAGAACATAGCCTCGGCTGGATCAGCATCAGCGAGGATTTGTTCCGCCACGTGGAGCAGCGCATCCAACAGACCGACACCGCCTTATACGGCCGCGTCACCTACGAGATGATGGAATCGTACTGGCCGACCGCCGCCGAGCAACCCGACGCCAGCGATCATGATCGCACCCATTCGCGCTGGTACAAATCCGCGCGCAAAGTTGTGTTGTCGAAGACGCTGTCACAAGACAGCCATCCCGACATCGGCATCATCAGCGGCAATTTAAGCGAGCAAATCGGCACCCTTAAAAAAGGTGAGGGCAGCGAGATCCTAGTCTTCGGCAGCCCCTCCGCCACTCACGCGCTGATGGCGGAGGATCTCATCGACGAGTACTGGCTATTTGTCAATCCGATCCTGCTGGGGCAGGGAATTCCCTTATTCCAAAACATTCAGGATAGAACCGCGCTCAAGCTAGTGGACAGCAAAATCTTCCCCACGGGCGTGGTTGGCCTGCAGTACGAGGTAAAACGAAACCACTGATCCATTGTTTTCTACCACAGAAAATTTTGATACCTAAATGCTATTAAGTTAGGTACTTCCGCAACCGGCCACTAGCCGACATTGCATTTTTAAGACACGGAGGCATGAATAAACCTCTGGCTCCAGTTGATTTTTGTAAAACCCAAGCACCGATGAACAATTTCTCGATTCCTGATGACTTTCCTCTAGATGTGTTGATAAATCAAGAGTTAACCCAAATTTGCATTGGCTCAAATGACATCGGCTTGAGGTTCTATCAAACCGATGGAGACGCACATAAGTGGAAACCTGGTGCGTCTATCGATATAGAAGCCGGGTTTGAACTATTCAAGGATGGTGTGGTACTTTGCTCGTCGTTAAACGACCGACTTGGATTGAATGGCGGTGGACTAACTGTGCTCCTGCGGCAATCTGTTGTCGCACTTAAGCGTTTGCCGAAAAACGAACTTTCCCTGTCTTTTTCTGGTGGCTTTTCTCTTAACCTCGTTACTGATGCCAGTGGTTTTGAGTCATACCACTTGCAATGCAATGGAGAGGTTGTTGATGTAGCATTCCACTCACCAAATTAACTGACGACGGCTCTAACCGGCCAAAAACAGCTCACCGGAAATAACAATTTATATTCGAACAGGCGTTAGGGGGTGACTCATATGGGATAGATCCCTCGCATTAAGGCAGCGTGAAAGAAGGTGGTCCGTTCGGAGATATGGAAAATAGGCTGTCTCCTGTTCCGTTTGCTGATTAGCTAATTACCCAAGTTGAAGGAAATTTTTTGCCGATGTCGTTTAACATTAGGATCGCTATTCTAGGCGACGATACGCTGATTCAAGTCGAATCTGGATCATCACTCATTTTTGTCGGTGCCAATGGTGGGGGAAAGACCAGACTGGCGGTTAAACTGGAAGAGACTGTTGGTTCTGCAGCGCATCGGATATCAGCACATCGCTCATTAGAGCTGAATCCCAGTGTGGATAAAATCAGCGAAGAAAGGTCGCTTACGGGCCTTCGCAATGGTCACGCTAGTGTGAACTTCGGTGAACGATACAACCAGCGCTGGGGGCGCAACGCTGCGGTTAAACTTCTCAGCGATTTTGATTTTGTGCTGCAGGCTTTATTTGCGGAACAGGGCAATGTTACGAAGGCGGTCTATGACAAAATACTGGCAGGCGAAAGTGGCCCAGTAACCTTGACTAAGATGGCTCGATTGCAGGATATCTGGAGCGCGCTGATGCCGCACCGTACGCTGCATATCACCGCAGACGATATCCAAGTTTCAGTAGGCGATGCACAGAAATACAGCGCATCGCAGATGAGTGATGGTGAGCGTGCAGTTTTTTATGTGATTGGACAGGCTCTCTTGGCAGCGCCAGACTCAATGCTAATCCTGGATGAGCCGGAACTTCACGTACATCGTTCAATTATGTCCAAGTTATGGGATGTACTCGAAGCCGCACGTCCAGACTGTTCATTCGTGTATATCACGCACGACCTCGAGTTCGCAGCAGCACGCACGGCTCAAAAGTATGTGGTCCATCACTATGTCCACCCCGATCGGTGGGATATCGAAGCTGTACCCGAAGAAACCGGCTTCGATGAAGCGCTTGCTACGTTGATCCTGGGCAGCCGGCGCCCAATTCTGTTCGTAGAGAGTACCGCATCGGGGTTGGATGTGGCACTCTACCGTAGCTGCTACCCAGGTCACACGGTCATTCCGCGCGGCTCATGCGAAGAAGTGAAGTATTCGGTGGTATCCCTGAGACGCAACGCCTCGTTCACGCGCATAACGTGCAGCGGCGTCGTTGATGCGGACGGACTTCACCAGGATGAGATAGTAGCGCTGTCGGCCTTGGGCATTGCGGTGCTGCCGGTATCCGAAATTGAAAATCTGTTTCTCCTGCCTTCCGTGAGCAGGGCCATTGCACGGAGTGAGGGGTTTAGCGGCGCCGAACTTGATGCCCGGTTGGCTGAACTTGAAGACAGGATTTTCCAGTCGTTGGCGAATCCCGCTGCGATCGAGGCGGTAGTGCTGCGATACTGCCGTCGTCGTATCGACAGGCTTCTAAAGAAGATCGATCTCGGCGAGGCCGATTCAGTGTCTGCGCTTGGCGCGGCATATACTCAAATGACATCGGATCTAAATATTGAATCTATAGCTCAGACCATGCGATCGTCTATTACCGCAGCCATCGAGACGCGAAACCTACCAGCCTTGCTGGCAGTGTATGACAACAAGGGATTATTGAATCACGCAGCAGGCAAGCTTAAAAACCAGAAACTCAATGACTTTAAGAATTGGCTGACGCGAGTTTTGCGTTCTGATACCCAGCCTGAACTCCGCGCGACGCTCGAAGCAGTATTGCCGGAAATTGTCACGTTCACGGATGCTACTGCAATTGCGACTCATCAGGCCTGAGTCGAACAAAGAGCTCTAAAATAAACATTCGCAATGGAGTGACTTCTGCTCGGACGTGATGGATCGTGATTTGCACGCAAGCAAAATGCTATCCTGTCCGTAGTAGGCCGAGATCGGCCAAAACCGGACCGATAGAAAGAGGTTGAAAAAGTGAAAAAATCTAGCAAGCCAATTTTTTGGACCCCTATTACCACCACGATTGAACATGTCGAAGTCAAAGGCGAGTACTCGTTGGACAGTGATGACTTCATGACAGTTCGCTTGAAAGGTGGAGGTTCCAAATCCGCAAGAGGCGGGCCTGCCGCAGAAAGTGTCGCTAGGATTATTCTTGGCGAACTTTTGAAGGAATCAGGACGAATGTAATTTCACGCTTCTAACGGCCAGAAACAGACGTACACGCAACGAGAACGGGAGCCTTTTAGATTCCATATTTAGGTTGCAACGAACTTAGTGTTCGCTATCGTTTCAGCCCCATGCGAGCTTAGCAAAGCAATAAAAATAGTTTTTCGGAACGTTCAGGACGAGCGGAAAGACGCTCGTCCTTCTTAAATGCGTTTAAGGGGCAATATATTGAATCAAAACATCGCTAATCGCATCGATCATTTTTTCGCCGACCGCACCGTGCAGCGCTTCATTGATTTAGCGCGCAAAACCCGTCCACTTCAGATTTGCTTTCCCCGAGAAGTACCTATTTCTAGATTCTTGGCTTGGATTTTCGATCCGTCCGAGGGGCATGGGCTGCATGATGGCGCGATCCGCAGCATGCTGACCGCAGCGTGGAACGTACGGGAAGAAGCTGACTTGGATCTTGCGACACAGCGCCTTCTCTCGCCAGCACAGCTTTCCACGCGCTCGTTCATCGGAAGCATGATTCAAAAGGAGGCGCGGATCATCGACGGTGCCGGCCAGTTAGATGTCTTAATCCTCCATCCACAAAGCAAACTACTAATCGCGATCGAGAACAAGTTCGGAGCTGGGCAAGGCGACGATCAGCTGCAAAAGTACTCTAAAGCATTGGCCAAGCGTTTCAAGGATTGGGATCGCATTCACATCTTTCTGGACCTTTATGGACAGTCGCCCAACGATTCTTCTTGGATCGGGCTCGACTTTGATTGGTTGGTTGACGAGCTGCGCGTTGCGGAGAAGTCGCCTTGGCTCGGCGATGAACCACGGCGTGTCATTCGTGAATTTCGCTCGTCAATTGAAATCGACAGCGACACTTACGATCACCTTCCGCTAAGCGACGCCGAACTACTGGAGATCGTCCAGCAGCACAAGTCGGTGCTACAGGTAATGGAAAATTGGCAGCGCGGTGGCCTCAAGCTGCCAGAACTAGTGGAGGAAGTATTTTCGAAGGGTTCAACCTTTGACCAACGCGCACTACAAAAGCTACTCCCAATATATTGGACGCGTGCCGACCTGTGGCGCACTTGCATTGGTATGTTGTCCTACGCCCAGTTTTATGCGGCTGCTCGCGAAAAATTTCCTGACGTACTACCAGACCCTCATCGCAAGGCTTTTTATTTTGCCTTACCGATGTGGATGGGGGTTGCCAAACAAAACAACGACTATTGGCCACTCCATGTGATGGTACGCGTGCTGCCTCCGTGTACCGGGTCAGACCAAGAGAGTTTCGTCGTCGTCGCGAAATTGTCGATAGACGAGGTAGCCCCAGAGTGGGAAACCAAGATCAGAGAGCTAGCTGCGAATTTGCGAGTAAAATTTCTGAAGAAAAATCGCAAACTTGGCGATGAGCAGAGTCGTATCAGCCTGTGCGTCGATACTGCTAAAACCGAAGCGGAGGCAATTAAAGCGTTGGTGAAGCAGATTCGCCATATCGATACGGAAATGGTGCAGTTGATGTCGAGCATCTGATGTTTAGCTGTACTTTAAACGGCTGCGATTCCCGCTCGACCACCTTCTATGCAGCATCGAACGGCCGAATCCGCAGCCATCTACGGCTGCTGCGGAGCGGCTTCATCCTGAAGTAAGAATTTGTGAGCTTTGCAGATAAGCAAGCTGTTATCCTGAACGCTGTCGGTTGAGTTCGGCCAGAAGTAGCCGGTCATTATGCGTCCTTAAGGTAGGTGGAATTTTGAGGTATAAAATTGGGGAATGCGCATGAGGCTAATCGAAGTCATAAATTAACTGAGCGTATTACCAAGCGAAACGTATATTTGTGTGCGCAGACCTTGGAATCACGATAGCGAAGCTGTTCTTGTGCCATTTCCCCCAGACCTTCGGATTCCCACCGAAGTGCAGAAGAGCGGTTTTGAATATTTTTTGGAAGTATCGACTGCCAACGAAATTTTGGAGCCGTTCCTTGTGGCCAACCCTACGCCATTACAGATTTTCGATTTTGTTCTGTACTATGCAGAGAACGACGCGTTTCCTGATTGGGCCAACGAACTATGCAGTCATTGATAACGTTCCGTAAACGGCCAGAACCGGACCGTGAAAAAAACGATGCAAAAAACTAGCTTGCTCATTCTACTGCTGTTGACGCAGCTTGCTGGCTGCTGGCAAACCGTCGTATTTGATGAAAAAATCACTGGCCCTTATCGCTTGTCGGCCATCGACATCACAGAGGAAATGAGTGTTTGTTATGAGCTGAAAGAAGAAGGCACTTGTATCGGACGCATCCCGGAGATGGTGTTTTCGGTTGGCTGGAATGAAAACTTCATCGTAGCTAAGCAACATCCATCGGGGAACAAAGCCGTCACTAATTATTTCATCTTGGACCGCAAAAAAGATGCGAAGTATGTGGACCCAAGTGTTACTGTTACAGGTCCGCTGTCAGAGCTGGAATACAAGGAAAAATCCAACCTTATGTCTTTGCCCGAGTTTACTCGGACTTTTGACGATTTACGATAGCTTTCAGCTGTCGGCCAGAAGCCGCCGCTCAAAAAACGAGTCCTGAGTGAAGTCAAATAAAGAAATGAATTCAAAGAACCATCTTCCCAATACGGTAACGGTCACCCCAGGTGGCGATGAACTTGGTTCGTCCGAAGTAGTGGGCGGCAAACATCATTTCCTCTCTGCTTCCGTAGATGTGGGCAACAAGGATGTATGCTTAAATTTTTCCACGCGACGAGCCATGTACGATTTTGCTAGATCTCTGCTGCATGAAGCTGTGTATGGAAATGGAGGGATGGTTGACGGCAAGGGCGGCCTCAAGGAATTTCTCCCGTCGAATGAAGAGCGTGTTGTGGACGGTGTGCGAGTGAAAGAAGGCAGTTCTCGCGTCTTCATTTTTTATAATGAAGGATAGAGCGTAAGACGGCAGTGTCTGCCGCCATCGGCCAAAAGCGGACCACAGCTTTCATCATATGAACCTATCAAAACCAATTCCGTTGCAATTTTCGCCGAGCAATTTCTTACTGTTGCTTCAGCATGGAGCCAACCCGAGTGTTTCTCCCTACAGCCACAAAAAAATTGCAGAATGGTGCGACCGGTTTTGGTGTCAATACCTCGATGTAGACGCACCTGCGGAGATTGAGGTAATACTGCCGCTTTTAACAGATGTGGAAACGCAGTGGGACCTGTATTTGGCCAACACCTTTACAATGGAGCAGCTACAGTCCAACGACTTTGAGAACGAGAGCATGCCGGTTGAGTGGTTTAAAGACTGGCTTGATGCAGTTGGCAAGCTCGAAGTGTGAACGGCTGACCTGAATGCGTGGCTGGGTTCGGCCAAAAGCAGACTAACCTTTAGCTTTGAATTATGGATATATCCGATCCTCATGTTGAGCATCGCAAACGCCTCAGAAAAATTCAAGCTGATGCGCTGGCGGCAGTTGTTGGGATATGTACAAGCTTACTAAGTATTTATTGGACATTGACTCATGGTTTGCCCTTTAAGACTCACTTTCTTGAAGGCACCACGCGGGCGATCGTGGTAGTCACAGCATTAATTTATATTTTTGCACAGTGTCTAGCCCTGTCTACTTGTTTATTGCGTTGGAAAATCAGTGGCCGAACATTAAGGCTGGACCTAGAGCGACGCCGTTTGTTGATGCAAGATGAGAAATCTCCGCCAGAATGAGGAGCAATCGGCCGGGAGCAGACCTTCAGAGAGCTGCGACTGGCAAGCCTAGCTATGTTGCCGAGTCTTAATTAAATGGAAATGGATTGCTCAATGATCAGTAAAGACTGGGATCAAAAATCCTTGCAATATTTGAAAATGGGATTTTCCGTAAATGATGCAGGGCCGCTTTATTCTCCGATTGAAAATTTTGAATTTTGCAGAATGGATGACTTGTCCCTAGAGCTCACCACGACATCACACTTGTCGTCATCCCGTGATATGGTGCGATTTCCGGAGCCGAAGGCGGGCTCTGTCACTACTCTCGATACTCAAATAAATTTTAGATCCAGTTTTTCGCAGAGTCCTGCAATTGCTCATGGTGTTCATACATTAAGTATTCACGAACACGCTGATACACCTACACGCAATCGAATTAGGGAAGAGCGTTGTTCGGTTCAAAAAATAGAGTGTTTGCCTATCTCCGTCGATAAGATTGTTAAGGTTGCCGAATGGATCGATAACTTCGACCTTTCCTATTTTCACTGGCCGGACAGGGTTGAGGTGGATTATTCGCAGAAAACCAAATTTTATGGGAATAACAAAAAACCACTTTTTGATGCATTAGAAGGCAGTAATGCATTTCGGAGTGGGTTGGAACTGAAGGTAGGCGGGAGAGAACTCTATATCGTTCCGGGAACCGAGAAGAGTTTTGGAGGACCTAACGGCCAAGCTATCATATTGTATGAAGGATATCCTGATTCCGATTTTCGTGACAAAGTCCGGAATTGTATTTCGCTAGCTATCGGCGTTCCGATTGTTAGCTTAGGCTGCGTCCTGTTAGGTGAAGAGTCTGAGCATTTAGGATTTCAGCTTTTTTCGCCATATACAATTGACCAAGCTATTTACAAAATTTATGCGCTTCCACCCGCTCCAATAGCTAGTGGTAATTCGAAGATGGTTAAAAATGAAATTATTTCTCGGATTGTCAATTCATATTTTGATAACTATGAAAAATTCAACCTTCGACACGTTTGCTGGCTGTACTGGCATGCAGCGTGTTCCGCATCGCATGCTAAAGCAGTTCAGTTAGGCGCAGCAATTGAGTCGTTAATAACTACTTACCGAAGCGCAAACCCCATGGCCTACTCAACAGGCATTGTTGAAAAACCATTAGCTAAAAAAATATTTAAGGTTCTAAGAGATTCACTAGATAAAATTGAGATGAATGCGGAGCAAAAAGCTCAAATGGAAAAAAAGATCTCAAACATTAATCAAGCGTCGTTGAGAGTTATAAATGAACGATTTTTTGAGCACCTGGGGTTGGCTTTGGGCGATAAGGAAACAGCAGCTTGGCAGCGCCGCAATGATTCAGCTCACGGGAATGCGTCTGAAGAGGGCGATACAGTGAACTTGATTAGAGATATTAGCCTGTTGGAGAACTTGTTTCATCGAGTTCTTCTCAAAGTTACGAATGCCAGTTCCGTCTATATCGACCGCTATACTGAGGAGCATCCTATACGGATTTTGACAGAGTCTGTAGACGCCAGTATTAGGCAGAAATTTTGAAGCCGGAGTGGAATAAGCGGCCAGTTGTGCCGCAGGCGCTGGCAGGCAGAGAGTTAAGCGGCACACCGCCGCGCACGCCCACTTAAGCACCGCCAGAACGCCGCTCACCTCGTGGATCTCAGGGGGAAGACTGGCGAGATTTTTGTAGATTCTTTCTTCAACCAATACAGATGCCTGACTGCCGCTATCTCATACTTATGCAATGGCATTGCTGAGTATAAAAAAAACAGAGAGTTTAGCAGGAGTTGCCCCCTGCCGGCCAAGTCCGATCCTTCGTGATTCTATCGGATTACAAAACAACGACTAACTTTGAAACGGTATGATCAATCTGAAAGCGACACTTGTTCTGGCATTCGGCGCTGCACTTGCTGGAAACGCAGAGAGCGCAAGTTCCGACCAGCCGCATGTGTGGCAGGTGCTCGGAACCGGGCAACTCCACTGCGGAAAATGGACTATCGCACGCGAAAACAAGGATGAAGTGCAGGTCGAGTTATTCAAGCAGTGGCTGGTCGGCTGGATCGCTTCTTACAACTACTACGAGGGGGAGAGGGGTAGCAAGCGTTTCGTCAGTCAACCTGACTTCGACACATCTACTGCGTACTTGGACAAGTTCTGCGCCGATAAGCCGCTTACTATCGTCGCGCTGGGAGCCGCGCAACTGATCGAAGACCTCGGCGGCGCCAAGGCACTTCACAACCGCAAACGTTCTAAGTGAACTTAAGTTAGACGGTGCTGCCAGGTGGAATCAAGTCCGGCAGTTTTGAGACAGAGCTATTGAGCAGTGCCCTAGCTCGAAAGTCCGCTTTGGGGCGTAAGCAGACTTAGCGATGACGTGGAATTCCACAACTCAAGCCTCGGTTTGAGAGGCGCGAGTTGGGTGGGGCCACGCGCGGTCGCAATTAATCGCGCAGCATGTCCTTTGCGATCCACTCCAGCACGGGCGCGCGGTGTGGCTGCCAGCCCAGTTGTGTGCGGGCGCGCTGGCCGCGCACGCGGCTGTTGGAGCCCAGGCCGTATGAGGCCATCTCGTAACCCCATTCCTCTTTCGCTTCATCCAGCGGCCAGTCCTGCGGCTCGCCCAGGTTGAGCGCGCGGGCGATGGCGGTGCTCATGTCGCGGAACGAGGCTTCGCCGCTTTCGACGAAGTAGAACGCGCCTGCTTCGGTCTTCTCCAACGCCCGCAGATACAGGTCGACCACGTCGTCGATATGCACGTTGGACCAGATGTTCAAACCGCGCCCGACGTGGCGCACGATGCCGCTCTTGCGCGCCTGCTTCAGCAAGCGCGGCAGCTGCACGCTGTCGCGCGGTAGCGCGCCGTGGCCGTAGATCAGCGTATTGCACAGCACGGCCGAGCGCACGCCCTTATCCGCAGCGGCCAGCACCAGATTATCGATGGCGACGCGCGCGGCTTTGTCGGCGGTCGGTTCCGGCAGCTGGTCTTCGAGGTAGATGCGGTCGGTGCCTTCGCCGCCGGAGGCGTCGCCGACGATGCTGGAGCCGCTGGTATGCAGGAACACCTTGCCCGAGCCGGACAGGGCGTCGATGAAGGCTTCCACCGCCGCGCGGTTGTCGCTGCTGGCGGCGTTGATGACGGCGTCGGACGCCTGCGCCTGGGCGATCAACAGATCGCGGTCGTTGAGGGTGCCGACGATGCCGGTCACGCCGATTTTGGCCAGTTCATCGAGCTGCTCGGGCTTGCGCACCAGGCCCACCACTTCATGCCCGGCCTTGACCAGCCCCGCTGCGATCGAACCGCCGATAAAACCTGCCGCGCCTGTGACGAATACTTTCATGCCATGCTCCCGGATTCAATTCAAGAAGCTGACAGTATGGGGATGCCGCCGCCGCGCACAAAGACCGCAGCGCGCAAAGTTCCCTTGAGGCTGAAGCAAGAATCAGAAATACACGGTCGCGGTGATGGTCGATTTGTAGGTGTCCGGCTGCGGCGTCGCCTGTGCCGGGACCGTGCCGTAGACGGTGAGGTTTTGCTGCACGCCGGTGCCGGTGCCCGACAGCGTGTCGGTGCCCTGGGTGTTGCCCCAGTTGCCGCCGCCGGCGGTCATGTTCAGGTTGAAAGCCACGGTGCTGGTGTTGCCGCCGGTGCCGCTCATCAGCCGCGCCGAGGTGGTCGAGCCGGTGCCGTTGCCCGCGCTCAGGCCGACGTTGTACGGCGTGGTGTTGGTGCAGGTGACGTTGAGCGTTGTGTTGGCGGTGACGTTGGCGTTCAGCACGCCCTGCGATTGGCCGAAGTCCAGCGGGTTGGCGGCGATGGTGCAGTCGGCGATGATCTTCATCGTGACGTCGAAAGTGTTGGTCTTGCTGCCGGTGGTGTACACGGCGGCGCCGCCGATGACGGGGGCAGCATG
>Ga0247813_10002288_pt1 | contig 13292 bp, 9 predicted proteins | sample UWRJL169409C1_FD_180719 | JGI IMG/M metagenome (GOLD analysis project Ga0247813, IMG submission 180719) | Plant litter microbial communities from Arlington Agricultural Research Station in Wisconsin, United States - UWRJ-L169-409C-1 | ecosystem: Environmental > Terrestrial > Plant litter >... | reverse complement strand
CGCCGGCGGACTCTTTGGCCCGCCCGACCTCGGCGCGATCGGCGGACTCATCGCCTTCTTCATGCTTACCTGGCCATTCATCGTCTGGGCCGGCATCATGCTCAACTGGCGCGGACGGGTGCAGCGGTTTGAGAGCATTCGCGCGCGGGCTGTCGCGGCCAGGGCGACGGGCTTCGCGGTTCCGCCCGAGATCGCGGTCTTCGTCGGGCCACGGTTCGCGGATGTCGCCTACCTCAACCAGTTGCTGTGGTTTCTCATCGTGCAGTCGCTCCTGCTGCTCGCGGGCGGACTCACGATGTTCGCGGCATCCATGGGCCAGGTCGAGAACTGGGGGCCGAGTGCCTTCGCGGCGATCGTCGCGGTGGTCATGGCTGTGGCATCCATTCCGGTCTTCGGTGCGGCGGTGCAGATCATCGCGCGGTTTGGCACGCGAACGCTGCGTGCCGTCGCCTACTGGCGGGCTGTCGCATCTCCGGTCGCCTGACTAGGGTTCGAGTTCGCTCATTCGCTGAGATGTCCGGTGCACGAAATCCGCGACCTGTTCGTTGGTGAGCTCCGACCCCTCATAGCGCTCGACAATGATGCGGGAGACGAGGTTGCGTTCCTGCACGAAGGCGACGGTCGCGGTGTATCCGTCTACCTCCTCGATCCAGGAGACGGAATCCGCGGATGCCACGACCGCGAGCTCGCTTCTCGCCATCGTGGGCGCGTAGACGTCGGTCACCGACGTCTTGAGGGAGTAGGCGGTGCATCCGTCGATCGCGTCGTCGAGTGAGGCGAGTAGTGCCGCTGCCTCTATCTCGCTGTCGAGAACTCGCACGCCTTGACTCAACTCGTCGTAGTCGTTGTACCACCCACCGAAGTCGAAGACCGGGTCGTCTTCTTCGGTGTCGCTGAGTGCGGTTGCCCCTAGAACCCCCGCTTGCGCCGCGAACTCGCAGGATGCCGGCTCGCCGTCGTCGCGTTGCCATGCGGTGCCGGATCGAACTGCGTACGCGTTGGCGTCCCACTCCGGGGTGCCCTCGTACCCGACCGTTGTGAGCATCCCGATCGTGCGCAGGTCAGCCTTCGACGGAAACAAGCTCTCGGCGTCCTCAGAGTCGAGGCAGCCCTCGGCGCAGGCCGCGTCGGTGGAGGAGTCCGTTGACCCGAGAAGATAGAGCCCGAAGACGACGGCAGCGATCGCCACGATGACGGCAGTCACGCCCAGCCCGATCCACACCGCGCGATCGGTGACGGAGGGTTGCTCAAAACTCATGGGGACAGGCTAACGCCAATGGGGGAATAGATTTGGCGAGCGATTGTTGGATACGATATCCATGCAAACGCATTGAACAAAGAAGGACATCATGCAGTTCGGAATCTTCACCGTCGGGGACGTAACAACGGACCCGACCAACGGCTCCACTCCGACCGAGTACGAGCGCATCAAGAACATTCTCACCATCGCTCTCAAGGCTGAAGAGGTCGGTCTCGACGTCTTCGCGCTCGGTGAGCACCACAACCCGCCGTTCGTGCCCTCGAGCCCAACGACGATGCTCGGCTACATCGCCGCGAAGACCACGACGCTGCAGCTCTCCACCTCGACGACCCTCATCACCACCAACGACCCCGTGAAGATCGCGGAAGACTACGCGATGCTCCAGCACGTCGCCGATGGCCGCGTCGACCTCATGATGGGCCGCGGCAACACCGGCCCGGTGTACCCGTGGTTCGGTAAGGACATCCGCGAGGGCATCCCGCTCGCGATCGAGAACTACGCACTCCTGCACCGCCTGTGGACAGAGGACTTCGTCGACTGGCAGGGCCAGTTCCGCACGCCTCTCCAGGGCTTCCAGTCGACCCCGCGCCCGCTCGACGGTGTCGCACCATTCGTCTGGCACGGCTCGATCCGCAGCCCCGAGATCGCCGAGCAGGCCGCGTACTACGGCGACGGTTTCTTCGCGAATAACATCTTCTGGCCGAAGGAGCACTACATGCGCCTCATCGGCTACTACCGCCAGCGCTTCGAGCACTACGGTCACGGAACCGCCGACCAGGCGATTGTCGGGCTCGGCGGCCAGGCTTTCATGGCGAAGAACTCGCAGGACGCTGTCAAGCAGTTCCGCCCGTACTTCGACAACGCTCCCGTCTACGGCCACGGCCCGACGATGGAGGACTTCACCGAGCAGACGCCCCTCACGGTCGGTAGCCCGCAAGAGGTCATCGACCGCTACGCGGCCATGCGCGACCACTACGGCGACTACCAGCGCCAGCTGTTCCTCATGGATCACGCCGGACTCCCGCTCAAGACCGTGCTCGAGCAGCTCGACATCCTCGGCGAGGAGGTCGTTCCGGTGCTCCGCAAGGAGATGGCGATCAACCGCCCCGTGCACGTGCCTGATGCTCCGACACACGAGTCGCTCGTTGCGGCACGGGACGCAGCTGCGCTCGTCCAGGCGGCTGACGACAAGGCTGCCGCGGCGGTGAAGTCATGACCGCGCGCCGCATAGCCGTGGTGTCGGCAGGGCTCAGCCAGCCGTCATCCACTCGCCTTCTTGCAGACCGACTCGCGGATGCCACGAGCCGCCGCCTGCAGGGACTCGGCATCGAGGCAGCCGTTGATGTCATCGAGCTGCGGGACATCGCCCAGGACGTCACCAACAACCTGGTCACGGGGTTCCCGAGCGCGAAGCTCGAGGCAGCGATCGAGAAGGTCACGACCGCGGATGGCGTGATCGCTGTCACCCCGATCTTCACGACGAGCTACAGCGGACTGTTCAAGTCGTTTATCGACGTGCTCGACCCGCAGTCGATAACCGGGATGCCCGTGCTCATCGGCGCGACCGGGGGAACCGAGCGGCACTCACTCGCCCTCGACTACGCCATGCGCCCGCTCTTCACCTACCTGCACGCCGTGGTCACGCCGACCGCCGTGTATGCAGCGTCGTCAGACTGGGGGAGCGCGGAGGGCGGTCTCGCAGACCGCATTGATCGCGCGGCAGCGGAACTCGCAGCGCTCGTGGTGGACAGCGACCGTTCGAGCATCGTGCGCGACCCCTTCGAGCTGCCGGCCGGATTCAGCCCGGTCGGTGGCTACGGGGCGCAGTAACCTTCCCGCTGATGGAGTAGGCGCGCCAGCGCCGTATCGAAATCATGGTTTCGATACGCGCGGGCGGCCTACTCAACCAGCTCGTTGGGTGTGCGAGGCTGGATGGATGTCCCGCCGCATCCTCGCCATGGTTCTCGCGGTGTACCTGGCCTTTGTCGGATTCGTCACCCTCGACCCGAGCCCGCCCGACCCGGCGGGCAACCCGCTTCTTATCGCATTGCTCAGAGTGCTTCCCATCAGTTATGACGCCCTCGAGTTCACGGCGAACATCGGAATGTTCATACCGATCGGCGCGCTTGTCGCTGTGCTGAGCCGTCACTGGTGGCTCGCCGTGGTCGTCGGCATCGCGCTCACTTGCGGTATCGAGTTCATGCAGCAACTCCTGCCCGCACGGTACCCGGAGGTGCGCGACATCCTCTCCAACACGCTGGGGGCGACGATCGGCGCGAGTGTTGTTGCCTTGGTCGCTTGGGCGAAGAGGTCTCGGCCTCTCTCGAACTGATCTCGGTAGGCTCGCTCACCGCACGAGGCCCCGCCGGAAAAATCCGGCGGGGCCTCGTCACATTTTTAGCGTTTAGGCGTCGCGCACCTGTACGTCGATGCTGTACTTGAGGCCGTCGACGGCAGTGATCGTGATCGTCGCGATGCCGGCGGCGCCGCTCTTGGACTCGAGCAGGTCGCAGTCGATCGCCGTGCCGACCTCAAGCGCTACAGGCGTGGTGTCGATGCACGTGATGGTCGGGCGTGCCCCGTACTGCTCTTCGAGCGCTCCCTCGGCGACCTCGGCGAGGTCGAAGGGTGTCACTGTCGCGGCTCCTTCGGTCGGCTCATCGGTCGGAGCCGCATTGTTCGCAGTCTCGGAGACCTGCACCTCGACGTGGTACTTGAGTCCGTCCACCTCGGAGATCGTGACGGTCGTGTCGTACTCACTTCCCGAGGCGGGATCGGTGAGGAGGCAGTCGACGGTAGTTCCGTTCACGAGCTTGACCTGCTCGTCACCGCAATCGACCTCCGGCAGGCTGCCGACCTGCTCTTCGAGCGCCTTCGCGGCTTCGTCGGCGACCGACGACGCCGGCACGGTGAGATTGGCGCTCGCGGTGCAGCCGGCCAGGAGGGCGACGGCGGCGAGGGCGATCGCGGGGGTGAGAAGTCGAGTGCGCATGATGTCCTTCGTTACGTATGAGTAGTCGGTGATATCCACTGTATCCATGCAGACGAATACTCAGAATGGGCAGCAGTACCCATCAGGCATTCAGGCAGGAGGGATGCTGCGCCCGCGCGCCCGGCGTCGCATCACGGCATCCAGCAGCAGCCCGAGGCAGAGGGCCACGACAATCGAGCACACCGCAGCGAGGAGCGGTGAGCCCGGCATGACCGTTCCGAACACGGCCCCGAGGGCGACGTTGTAGCAGGCCCAGGTCGACCCGGCGAGGGCGGAGAGCGGGAGAAAGCGCCGGTAGGTGACTCCCGCAGCACCCGCGGTGAGGTTGACGGCGATGCGGGCGAACGGGATGTACCTCGCCGTGAAGATGAGCACCGCCGTTCGGGACAGGATCGTCGACCGCACGCGGGCGATCGCCGCCCCGACTCGACCGTGTCGCTGCCAACCCCAGCGTTCGAGTCCGACGGCCCGGCCGAGCGTGAAGCACGCGAGATCGCCGACCATGGCGCCGAGGGCCGCGACGGGGATCACCGCGAGAAGGGACGGGCTGCCGGTTGCGGCGGAGAGCGCTCCGAGAGCCGCCACGACCGTTTCGCTCGGCAGCACCACGAGAAACGCGTCGCCCACCACCAACAGGAACAGGGCGGGCAGGAGCCAGGGCGAGTGCACGAGGGCGAGCAGCCAGGCGACATCCATGACCCCTGTTCTATAACCGCAGGATGAACTGCGTGCGACAACCGCGCGCCGGGGGAGACGTGCAGGCAAACAGTTGCTGTACAGCGGGTGATTGGCGCCGCCACGACCCCTAAAAGTCACCTTGCGCGGCGACACTCATGGCGTGAGAGTCGCACTTGTCGCAGAGTCATTCCTTCCCCACATGAACGGCGTCACCCACTCGCTGCTCCAGATGCTCCGGCACCTCGAGTCGCGTGGGCACGAGACGCTTGTCATCGGACCGCGCGTCGGCCCGATCGACCAGACGCACGCCCGACTGCACGGAGCATCGCTCTCGATGCTGCGCTCGGTGCCGCTGCCCTCCTACCCCGAGGTGCGCCTCACATTCGCGAGTGCTCGGCGTCTCGCGCACATCATGGGCGACTTCCAGCCCGATGTCGTGCACGTTGCCTCGCCCTTCGTTCTCGGCTGGCAGGGCATCAGGGCCGCAGACATGATCGGCGTGCCCAGCGTCGCGATCTACCAGACGGATATCGCGGGCTACGCCGAGCGCTACGGCATCCGTGCCGCGGGGCCCGCGCTTGCCCAGCACGTTGCGCGCATCCACAACCGCGCAACGCTGACCCTTGCGCCCTCGAGTGCATCGATCGCTGAACTTCAGGGGCTCGGCGTCGACCGCCTCGAGCTGTGGGCGCGTGGCGTGGATGCGCAACGCTTCGACCCCGCGCACCGCTCGCAGGCCTGGCGCGACGCGGTTGCTCCAAACGGCGAGGTCATCATCGGATACGTCGGGCGACTCGCTCCCGAGAAGCAGGTCGAAGACCTGCGCGCCCTCTCGAAAATCCCCAACTCGAAGCTCGTGATCGTCGGCGACGGCCCAGCGCGCGCGCACCTCGAAGCCCTGTTGCCGGATGCCGCGTTCCTCGGCTTTCTCGGCGGCGACGAGCTCGGCACAGCGCTCGCGAGTTTTGACCTGTTCGTGCACCCCGGGGAGAACGAGACCTTCTGCCAGACGGTGCAGGAGGCGCTCGCGAGCGGCGTTCCGGTGATCGCTACCGGTCGCGGCGGCCCGCTCGATCTCGTGGCCAACAGTCGTACGGGATGGCTGTACCGTCCGGGCGACCTCGCCGACCTGCGCGCTCGCGTGCTCGACCTCGTCGGTGACGAGGCGAAGCGAGCCGCCTTTGCGAGTGCTGCGCGCGCATCCGTCGCTCACCGCACCTGGGCGAGCCTCGGTGACGAGCTCATCACCCACTACGAGGCAGCCATGGTCACCCAGCGCCGTGGGGTGCTTCGCGCCGCGCGCACGGCTGCCGCACGACACTGAAGCGCCAAAGTCGAGCAGAACTTGGCGGTGAACTGGGTTTCCGCTTATCGTGAGGCTCATGGGGGAGCGCGAAGGCGAACAGTTGTTCCAGGTGAACCTGCGCGGCGTCATCGGACTGCTCAGCAAGCACATCTACTCGAGCCCGCGGGTGTACCTGCGCGAGCTCCTGCAGAACGGCAGCGATGCGATTGAGGCACGCCGGCTCGCAGAGGGCAGAGAGACAGCAGACCCCAACTGGAGTATCAGGATCATCCCGAGCGCGGGCCCGCGTAAGCCGATGCGCGTGATCGACACGGGTGTCGGGCTCAGCGCCGATGACGTGCAGAAGTTTCTCGCGACGGTCGGGTCGAGCTCGAAGCGCGACGAGCTCGACCTGCGCAGGGACGGCTACCTCGGCCAGTTCGGCATCGGGCTGCTCAGCTGCTTCATGATCTCCGACACCATCACCGTGCGCTCCCGCTCGGCTCTCGGCACCGAGGCCGTCGAGTGGGTCGGCCAGTCGGACGGCACCTTCACGATCCGCGTGCTCGCCGGACGCGAGGCGGCAAGAGTCGAGATCGGCACCGAGATCAGCCTCCAACCCCGACCGGATGACGCGGACTACGCCTCGCAGCGTGCCGTGGTCGAGAGCGCTCGCGAGTACGGCGAGTTCCTCGACGTGCCGGTGCGCGTGGATGTCGGGCGCTCGACCGAATCGATCAACCGCCGCGCCCACTTCGCCGAACTGTTCACTGAGCCGAGCGAGGAACTCCTCGACTACGGAGCTGAGCTGTTGGGCGTGCGCCCCCTCGACGCCATCGACCTCTCCGTTCTCGGCACCTCCACGATCGGCACGGCCTTCGTGCTGCCGCGAACCCCGGCACCCGGCGCACGCAGCTCCGACCGCGTGTACCTCGGCGGAATCCTCGTGAGCGACAACTCGCGGCAGCTCGTGCCGGACTGGGCGTTCTTCGTGCGCTGCGTGATCCGCACCGATGGACTGAGCCCGACGGCCTCCCGCGAGCAGTTCGTCGAGGACGACGCTCTCGCCGAGACCCGCAACGGCATCGGGCTCGCGATTCGTCGCTGGATCGCCGAGACCGCGGCCAACGACCCGCTACGCCTCTCCGATTTCATCGGCATCCACGAGGCGGCGCTCAAGGCTCTTGTGCTGCACGATCGCGACCTCGCCCGAACCGTCATGCCCTGGCTCACGCTCGAAACGAGTGCGGGGCGTATGACCATCAACGACCTCCTCGAGTCGAAGGCGGCAATTCGATTCACCGAGAGTGTCGACGAGTTCCGTCAGGTCGTCGGCATCATCGGAAGTGACAAGCTCACCGTCAACGCGGGCTACGTCAACGATGCCGAGCTCGTGAGGGCGCTGCCCCGAGTCTTCGACGGAACAGTCGTCGAGCACGTGCGCGCGAGCGACGAGCTCGACGTTCTCGACCTGCCGCCCGAAGACGACACGGCCGCAGCCAACGCCCTCGAGGACCGCGCGACTGCTGCACTCGAGAGTGTCGGCATCGACGTGCTCGTGCGCTCCTTCTCGCCCGACGACCTCCCTGCCCTCTACATCGCTGACACCGAACTCCTGCGTTCGCTTCAGCGCGGTTCGGCGAGGGATGTCGCAACCGGCCTCTGGGGTGCGGTAATCGGTCGCATCGACGAGCATGTGTCTGATCGCAGGGCAGCCTCGGGTGCCGGATCCCTCGCGCGCCTCGCACTCAATTGGCGCGCGCCGCTCGTTCGAACTCTCGAGGCACTCGACGACACGATCGTGTTCGACAGGTCTGTGCGCCTCATCTACGTGCAGGCGCTCGTCGCAGGCCAGCGTGTGCTGACCGCGGCGGACCGCTCCCTGCTCAGCCAGTCACTCGAAGACCTCATCCACTTGAGCGTCTCGCAGCCGCTCGATCCCTCGGAGGCATAGGAATGTCGCGACTGACCCGCAACCTCGACCGCATGCTCACGCGCATCGACGGGATGTCGTATGGACCCGAGGAGCGCGCGCTCATCGACGAAGTGATCGCCCTCACTGACGAGTCCGGAGACACGGTGCGGGGCTTCAGCGCGCGCATCAAGCTCATCAGCTCCGCGAATCACCTCGGTGACACCGAGTCGATGCTCACGGCATTCGCGTGGTGCCTGGGCATGCACGACCGCAATCCGAAGGCATTTCCCCTCGTGGGAGGCCCGGGCAACGGCAACCTGCTCTGGCTCTACAAGTGGATGATCCCGCGCCTCGCGAGCTCGCCGATCTTCCCCCGCTCCCAGGTCGAGGGTGCGATCGACGACATGCAGTCCCGGTACGACGCGGCGAAAGCCGGACGCAGCGGAGTGCTCACCGCGTCGTTCGTCGCCTCCTGGTCGCTCGGTGACTCGAAGAAGGCCGACCGGCTGCACACCGAGCTCATGAAGACGCCGCGCGACGAGTACAGCGACTGCGCTGCCTGCGTCGCAGCCCAGCACGTGTCGCACCTCATCGCGCAGGGGAGTGACGCTGAGGCTGCAGCTGCCGTCGACGAGATGCTCGACGAACACCTTCAGTGCAACGAGCAACCCGAGAACGCTGTATCCACGTCGCTCGTGTCGTTTCTGACCTCGGGACAAGCTGATCGCGCTCTCGCCCTGCACTTTCCCTCGTACCGGGCAGTGCGCGACAACCCTGACAACCTGAGCGTCATCGGCTCACACGTGCTGTTTCTCGCACTCAGCGGAAACCTGCAGCGTGGACTCGAGCTCGTCGAGCGCCACTTGTCGTGGCTTACCTGGGACCCGCTGTTCGCAAAGGGACAGTTCGACACACTGCTCGCGTTCGCGGTGCTGCTGGAAGACCTCACGCGCGCGGGCGGCGGCGAGGGACGCGTGCGCGCTGCGAGCTCCGTTGAGCTCACCGAACTGCTCGGCACTCCCGTCGAGGAGCTCACCGTCGAGGGCCTCGCGCTCGCGTGCTGGCGTACCGCGGAGCGCATTGGCCTCCGATTCGACCAGCGCAACGGCACCGATGCCTTCGCTCGCGAGGTCGCGCGTCACCGTGCACTCGTCGGCGTGCGCCACGAGGCGCTTCTCGCTCCCGACACACCTGTGCTGCCGGATCCCGCCCCACCGCTCGACGAACCGACGACCGCAGCGGAGTGGTTCTTCTTCGGGCGAGAGAAGTGGGTGCGCGACGACAACCTGGGAGCACGCGAAGCCGTCGACGCCGGGCTCGCGGTTGCGACCGAGCTCATGCGCGCGCGATTGCTCCTCATGAGCGCGCGACTGTACTATGCCGACGGCCGGGTGGATGACGCACTCTCTGCCCTCGCCGAACGGCACACGATCTACGAAACCCACGGCCGTGGTGCCATCGCTCAGATCGAGAAGGACAACGCCGAGAGCTGGCTCTCGATCACCTCGCTCGATGATCTCGCGCCCTTCGTCACCCTGCACGAATCCGGCACCGTGACCGACCCGCTTGCCCGCGGGGTGCTCGCGAGTATCGTGTCGGTGCACTACCGCGCCAACGGCCAACTCGATACCGCCCTGGCTCTTGCACGCGAGGGGTACGAGAACCACCTCGCCCTGCGCGAGGAACACTCTGCAGCGCGTGATCTCATCGTGCTCGCACAGGCCTACACGATGCAGGAGAACGGTGCTGACGCTCTCGCGGCCGTCGCCCTGATCGACGGGCTCCAGACCGACCGGCTCGTGCGCGCCGAAGCGCTCATCGTGCGCGCCCGCGTCGCTCTCACCCAGCACGACAGCGCGGGAGGACTCGAGTACGCGAATGCCGCGCTCGCCACGTTCCTCTCCGCGGGCGTCCGCTCCAACATCGCCGAGGCAGCGATGCTCAGCGCCGACGCGCTCGGCGAGCTCGGCCGCTTTGGCGAGGCCGTTGCCCGCACCCAGCTTGCGCTCCGCCAGGCCGAACTCGGTGAGCTCGACGAACGCCCGATGATCCGCCAGATGCTCGCCATGCGCTTCAACCAGGCCGGTCGTCCTGACGAGGCACTCGAACTCCTCGTCGAGCAGTACAACCGTCGCGACGAGCTCGGCCTCACCCCACCCCACCTCGGCGAGATCCTGTATTTCACCGGCCAGTCCCTCTCCATGATCGGAAACGTGGATGCAGCGGTCGGCGCCTGGGCCGACGCAGCCGCGAGCTTCGTGGCCGCTGGCGAACCTGAGCGCGCAGCCGGTTGCGAGTTCGAGGCGGCGCAGGCCCAGCTGGACGCCGAGAATCCCGTCGAAGCCATCGCACTTCTCACTTCGGCGGCCGCTCACCTCCGCTCCATCCCCGAACCGAACGTGCAACTCACCGCCGACGTCTCGCTGTCACTCGGGGTCGCGCGAGCCCGCACCGGTGACCGCGGCGGGCTGACTGACATCGCAACCGGAATCGACGCCATGCGCGCGACCGAGGAACCCTGGCTCATCGGACGCGCGCTCCGTGCCTCCTCGCTCGCGCACTTCGCCCTCGGCGACCACAGCGAGGCACTGGCCGACAGCCTGCGCGCGGCGGATTCCTACGAGGAGTCCGGTGACGTGCACAGCGCCGCGGGCGCGGAGCGCAGTGCGGCGCACATCCTCTCCACCGAGTTGCGGTTCGGTGAGGCCGAGCCGATTCTCCGCGCAGCACTCGAGCGTGTAGCGCCGGGAGATCACCTGCACGCGTCACTCACCTTCGAGCTCGCCGACGTTCTCGAGAAGCTGGATCGGGCGAGCGAGGCATCCGATCTGAGAAAGACGCTCGGATACGAGTAAGCGCGCCGTTCTAGGGCCAGAACACCCCGTACTGGTAGTCTGGGAGCCGTAACAACGGAGCAGGCTGGCAAGAAGCTGGTCACCGGTGGTGAATTACTCAGTGGCTGAGTGCTTTTCTACTGTTGATCAGACGCGCCGAAGCCCTCATTGGACCACGCGCGTACGCACGCGTCTCGATGCCTTCTCCTGCTCTTTGAGCGTCGCTGCCACACGGGTAGCGACCATAAACAAAGAGGAGAAACCCCCACTATGGAGGGTCCAGAAATCAAATTCGCCGAAGCCGTTATCGACAACGGCAAGTTCGGCACGCGCACCGTGCGCTTCGAAACCGGTCGTCTTGCTCAGCAGGCCCAGGGCGCAGTCGCGGCCTACCTCGACGAAGACACCATGATCCTCAGCGCGACCAGCGCTGGAAAGCACCCCCGCGAGGGCTTCGACTTCTTCCCCCTCACGGTGGACGTTGAAGAGCGCTCGTATGCAGCCGGCAAGATCCCCGGCTCGTTCTTCCGTCGTGAAGGCCGCCCCTCGACCGAGGCCATCCTCGTCTGCCGCCTCATCGACCGCCCCCTGCGCCCGACCTTCGTCGAGGGTCTGCGCAATGAGGTTCAGATCGTCATCACGGTTCTGAGCATCGCACCCGACGAGTTCTACGACGCCCTCGCGATCAACGCGGCTTCGGCTTCGACCCAGATCTCGGGCCTTCCGTTCTACGGACCGGTAGCCGGCATCCGCCTCGCCCTCATCGGCGACCAGTGGGTTGCCTTCCCCAAGTTCAGCCAGCTCGAAGAGGCCGTGTTCGACCTCACCGTCGCGGGCCGTCTCGTCACGGATGACAACGGCGTTGAAGACGTCGCCATCATGATGGTCGAAGCTGAAGCAACCGAGAACAGCTGGGAGCTCATCAAGGGCGGCGCCACCAAGCCCGACGAGGCAATCGTCGCGCAGGGCCTCGAGGCGGCCAAGCCGTTCCTCAAGCAGCTCATCAAGGCACAGCAGTCGATCGCCGACCAGGCCGCAAAGCCGATCGCCGACTACCAGCTGTTCCCGCCCTACGAGCAGGCCACCTACGACGCAGTTGCAGGCTTCGCCTATGACGAGCTCAAGGGTGTCTACCAGATCGCTGACAAGCAGGAGCGCCAGGCAGCTGACGACCTCCTCAAGGACCGCGTCAAGGTCGACATCGCCGCCAAGGTTGAGGCCAACGAGCTCCCGGGCTCCGCGCTCGGCGAGATCTCGGCAGCGTACAAGTCGGTGTCCAAGAAGGTCATGCGCACGCGCGTGCTCACCGAGGGCATCCGCATCGACGGCCGCGGACTGAGCGACATCCGTGCACTGGATGCCGAAGTTCAGGTCATCCCGCGCGTGCACGGCTCGGCGATCTTCCAGCGCGGTGAGACCCAGATCCTGGGCGTCACGACGTTGAACATGCTCAAGATGGAGCAGCAGATCGACTCCCTCGCGCCGGTCACCAAGAAGCGCTACATGCACCACTACAACTTCCCGCCCTACTCGACCGGTGAGACCGGCCGCGTGGGTAGCCCGAAGCGTCGCGAGATCGGGCACGGCTTCCTGGCCGAGCGCGCCATCGCACCCGTGCTTCCTCCCCGCGAGGAGTTCCCCTACGCGATCCGCCAGGTGTCCGAGGCTCTCGGCTCCAACGGTTCGACGTCGATGGGTTCCGTCTGCGCCTCGACCCTGTCGCTGCTCAACGCTGGTGTGCCGCTGCGCGCACCCGTTGCGGGTATCGCCATGGGCCTCATCTCCGATGTCGTCGATGGCGAGACGCGCTACGCGGCTCTCACCGACATCCTCGGTGCTGAAGACGCTCTCGGCGACATGGACTTCAAGGTCGCCGGCACGTCGGAGTTCGTCACCGCTATTCAGCTCGACACCAAGCTCGCAGGGCTTCCGTCCTCCGTGCTCGATGGCGCGCTCAAGCAGGCGAAGGAGGCTCGCACCGCGATCCTCGCCGTCATCAACGCTGCGATCGACGCTCCCGATGAGATGGCCCCGACCGCGCCTCGCGTGATCTCGGTGCAGATCCCGATCGACAAGATCGGTGAGCTCATCGGCCCGAAGGGCAAGACGATCAACCAGATCCAGGATGACACCGGAGCTGACATCTCGATCGAGGACGACGGAACCGTGTACATCGGTGCCGTTGATGGTCCTTCGGCCGAGGCTGCTCGCGCTGCCGTCAACGCGATCGCCAACCCGCTCAACCCCGAGGTCGGGGAGCGCTTCCTGGGTACGGTCGTCAAGATCGCCACCTTCGGTGCGTTCGTCTCGCTCACCCCGGGCAAGGA
>Ga0247813_10002287_pt1 | contig 13303 bp, 12 predicted proteins | sample UWRJL169409C1_FD_180719 | JGI IMG/M metagenome (GOLD analysis project Ga0247813, IMG submission 180719) | Plant litter microbial communities from Arlington Agricultural Research Station in Wisconsin, United States - UWRJ-L169-409C-1 | ecosystem: Environmental > Terrestrial > Plant litter >... | reverse complement strand
CCTTTATGCCCGTTCCGGCCGGGTCCGTTCATGGCTCTTTCCGGTGGACGGTGGGCCGGAGGCTGAAATCCTGCCGCCCTCACGCATGCGCTTTGACGATCTGGAGATGATCGCCGATGCCGGGGTTGCGGGGCTTGGACTTATCTGGCTGCCCTGCTGGCTTGTCCAAGAGCGGCTGCGTGACGGCCGCCTTGTCCGGCTGTTTACCAATGAGCGCCGCCTGTCTTTCGATTGCCACGCGGTCTGGCCGCAGACCCCGCATCTGCCGTTGCGCGTCAGGCTTGCGATCGATGCCTTGGCTGCTGATCTCCCGGCCGCAACAGGTCTTTGAGGCCGGTATTTCAGGCCTGGCTTGATGTTTGGGCAACACCGTGGTCATAAATGCAACTCTTGCGCCCAAGGCCATTGGCTTTTCAGCCGCATTTACCTATAGGTTCGCCAAAACATGTATTCTAAAGAGGTATGCGCGTGACAGCTACATTCGACAAGGTTGCCGACATCATTGCGGAAACGAGCGAAATCGACCGCGAGACGATTACGCCGGAAAGCCACACTATCGACGATCTCGGCATCGACAGCCTGGACTTCCTCGACATCGTCTTTGCGATCGACAAGGAATTCGGCATCAAGATCCCGCTTGAGCAGTGGACGCAGGAAGTCAACGAAGGCAAGGTTTCGACGGAAGAATATTTCGTCCTGAAAAATCTCTGCGCCAAGATCGATGAACTGAAGGCCGCCAAGGGCTGATGACGGTATCGCGTGTTTGACGCGCGGGAATACGTGCATGAATGACATCAATGCCGCCTGTCGCGTCGACCGCGCTTGACAGGCGGCATTTGCGTTTTTACTTGACGGTCGCATGATCGCGACACCGGACCTGTTTCGGACGGGGTCATGCGCGGATTTGAAATCCGGAGTGTTCAGGCGCTATTTCCCAAGCGCCGCGCTCTGGGCCAAGCTGGATTTGCTCCTGATGCTCCTTGAATATTTTCAGATGATCGATCGGGTCGAAGCGGTCGATCTCAACGCCAAGACGCTGACAGCGCGCTCTGTGGTTCCGGCCAAAAGCCCTGTCTTCGAAGGACATTTTCCCGGCTATCCGCTGGTTCCGGGTGTCCTCTTGATCGAGACGATGGCGCAGGCCTGCGGTTTTCTGGTGCTGGCTGCCACGGATTTCGCCGCCATGCCGTTCCTGATGTCGGTCGATAGCGCCAAGATGCGCACCTTCGTCGAGCCGGAGGCCGTCCTCGACATTGAGGCATTTCTTGAACATGACGGTTCCGGCTTTGCCGTCGTCAAGGCAAAGATCACCTCGCAGGGCAAGAAGGTCTGCGATGCACAGCTGAAACTGCGCACCATGCCGTTCGATCAGCTGCCGCTCGGCCCGATCGTCAAGAAGCGTGCCGAAGAAGTGGGGCTGATGGCTGCAATCGCCGCCTCGGCCGCGACGGGGGAATGACGATGAGAAAATCCGCCAATGATGTTGTAATCACCGGTGTCGGCATCGTCACCAGCCAGGGCGTCGGCACCGAGGTGCACACAACACTTCTGACGGCCGGAGAGCCGCCTGTCGTGCGCGTCGAGACCGAGCGTTTCGCGCCCTATCCGGTCCATCCGCTGCCGGAGATCGACTGGTCGCAGCAGATCCCCAAGCGTGGCGACCAGCGGCAGATGGAAAATTGGCAGCGCCTCGGCGTCTTTAGTGCCGGCCTGGCGCTTGATGACGCCGGTTTCAAGGACGATCTGGACGCCTGCGGCAGCATGGACATGATCGTGGCGGCCGGTGGCGGCGAGCGCGATATCAATGTCGATTCGCTGATTGTCGATGAAGCGCTGAAGCGCAACGACCGCGAACAGCTGCTCAACGAAAAGCTGACGACTGAATTGCGCCCGACCCTGTTCCTGGCCCAGCTTTCAAACCTGATGGCCGGCAACATTTCCATCGTCCACAAGATCACCGGCTCGTCGCGCACCTTCATGGGCGAAGAGGGCGCCGGTATTTCTGCGATCGAAACCGCCTTTGCCCGGATCAAGGCCGGACAATCGACCCATACGCTGGTCGGCGGCGCATTTTCGGCCGAGCGGCAGGACATGATTCTGCTGATCGAGGCTGTTCAGGGCCATGCGCTCGGTGATCACCACCCGATCTGGTCGCGCAAGCCGGAAAATGGCGGCGGCATGATCACCGGCTCAGTCGGTGCGTTCCTGATGCTCGAATCGCGTGAACACGCTGAGGCGCGCGGCGCCCGGATCTATGCAACGATCGATGCCGTCGGCGGAGATCGAGGCAGCCGCGAGGGGGATCGTTTCGAGCAGCGTCTGCAATATCTCTCTCAGCCTGCCGCCGATGCTGATCCGTCCACGACGGTCGTTTTCTCCGGCACCACGGGGTTCCCGGACCTTGCCGCACGCGAAAAGGCGTTTCTCGACGCACAGTTCCCGAAGGCTGCCGTGCGTGCCTATGGCGGTCTTGTCGGTCACACGCTGGAGGCCCAGTTTCCACTGGGATTGGCCTTTGCGGCTCTGTCGCTTGGCGCAGGCGCCAAGGTACCGCCATTCGATCCGGCGGGTGAGGCACCCATGCAAAAGCCTGCAAAGACGGCCATCGTCACGACGATCGGTCATGCACGCGGCGAAGGCATTGCCGTGCTTTCGGCAGAAGAATAAGGAGCGGCAGATATGACCAGCGCTTACAAGGATCATCTCGGCCGCCCGCTGATCGCCGTCACCGGCATGGGCGTCATTACCTCGCTCGGCCAGGGCGTCGAGGACAACTGGAAGGCGCTGACCTCGGGTGTCTCCGGTATCCACAAGATTACCCGGTTCCCGACCGATGGCCTCTCGACCCGAATCAGCGGAACCGTCGATTTCATTGATATTCCAGCCGAAAACTCCGTCGAGCGTTCTTACGCCTTTGCCCGTGAAACGACGGCGGAAGCGCTTGCGCAGGCCGGCCTGTCCGGCGATTTCAACGGCCCGCTGTTTCTTGCCGCACCGCCGATCGAGCCGGAATGGAGCGCCCGTTTCGAGCTTGCCGACCGTTCGCCGCCATCGCAGAAGCCGGGCGACGCCTATGACCGCTTTCTCGCCGCCATGCGCGATCGTGCCGATCCCGTTTTCCATGAGGCGGCGTTGTTCGGGGCTATTTCCGAGCGCTTGTCCGACCGGTTCGGGACGCGCGGGCTGCCCGTGACGCTGTCGACGGCCTGCGCTTCGGGCGCAACGGCCATCCAGCTCGGTGTTGAAGCGATCCGCCAGGGCCGCACCGACCGGGCGCTGACCGTTGCCACCGATGGTTCGGTCAGTGCCGAAGCGCTGATCCGGTTCGCACTTCTGTCGGCTTTGTCGACCCAAAACGATCCGGCGGAGCGGGCCTCAAAACCCTTTTCCAAGGATCGTGACGGCTTCGTTATTGCCGAAGGGGCGGCAACTCTGGTGCTGGAATCACTGGAAGCAGCGGTCGCGCGCGGCGCAAAAATCTACGGCATCCTGAAAGGCTGTGGCGAAAAGGCCGATTCGTTCCATCGCACGCGCTCTTCTCCAGATGGCGGCCCGGCGATTGCGACGATCCGCGCAGCGCTTGCCGATGCTGGTCTGAGCGAAGGCGATATCGGCTATATCAACGCCCATGGCACATCGACGCCTGAAAATGACAAGATGGAATATGGCGCGATGCTGTCGGTGTTCGGCGAAGCGCTGCCGTCCATTCCGGTGTCGTCGAACAAGTCGATGATCGGTCACACATTGACCGCTGCCGGTGCGGTCGAGGCGGTATTCTCGCTGCAGACGATCCTGACCGGCACCGTGCCGCCGACGATCAACTATCAGAACCCCGATCCGTCTATCGTTCTCGATGTCGTACCGAATGTGAAGCGGGATGCGCAGGTTAATGCCGTCCTGTCGAACTCTTTCGGCTTCGGTGGCCAGAACGCCAGCCTTGTCATGGCCGCCGAACCGGCCTAATCGGACATCATATTTTTTCGAGGCAATACGCCTCGGGCTCAAGGACTTATATCATGCGCGCTCTGCAACTGGTCGATGACCGCAAGCTGGAAATCACCGACCTTCCGGAGCCGGAAGCACCCGGTCCCGGTGAAGTCACCCTTCGCGTCAAGGCCGTTGCGCTCAATCATATCGACGTCTGGGGCTGGCGCGGCATGGCCTTTGCCAAGCGCAAGATGCCGCTGGTGATCGGTGCTGAAGCATCCGGCGTAGTCGATCAGATCGGCCCGGGTGTGTCCAACGTCCTGCCGGGGCAGCTTGTCTCGATTTACGGTGCGCGCACCTGCGGCCTCTGCCGTGCGTGCCGCGAAGGCCGTGACAATCTGTGCGAACATGTCGGTGGCGTGCATGGCTTCCATCTCGATGGCTTTGCCCAGGAGAAGGTCAATCTTCCGGCGCGCCTGCTGGTACCAGCACCTCCCGGTGTCGATGCGGTGGCTGCAGCCGTGGCGCCTGTGACCTTCGGCACCGTCGAGCATATGCTGTTCGACAACGCCAAGCTTGAGCCCGGCGAAACGATCCTGATCCATGCCGGCGGTTCCGGTATCGGCTCGGCGGCGATCCAGCTTGCCAAGAAGATCGGTTGCACGGTCATCACCACCGTTGGCTCCGACGACAAGATCGAGAAGGCCAAGGCGCTCGGCGCCGATCACGTCATCAACTACCGCAAGGACCGTTTTGAAGGCGTGACGCGCAAGCTGACCAAGAAGAAGGGCGTCGATGTCGTCTTCGAACATGTCGGCAAGGATACCTTTGCAGCCTCGATGTTCGTTCTGAAGCGCGGCGGCCGTCTGGTCACCTGCGGCTCGACCTCCGGCGTTTCGACGGAAATGAACCTGATGATGCTGTTCCAGCAGCAGTTGAAACTGTTCGGCTCTTTCGGTTGCCGGATGGAGAACATGGCCAACGCCATGCAGAAGATGGCGCGCGGGCTCGTTCACCCGGTGATCGACACCGAAGTTGGTTTCTCCGAGATCGACAAGGCGCTGGAGCGCATGGAAACACGCCAGGTCTTCGGCAAAATCATTCTGCGGATGGACTGAACACCGTGCGCATGCTGATTACACGGTTGGTTCTGTCGGCGGAGCGTTTTCGCCAGTGGTCGATTGCCCAGTTCGTCTTTCTGTTGCTGGGCACGCTCAAGCTGTTTCCAGCCAGAGGTGCGATCGAGTTTTCGGCGCGCTTCACGCGCTGGCTCGGGCCGAAGCTGAAGCATCGTCACACGCTGACGATGACCAATCTTCGCAACGCTTTTCCGGAGAAGAGCGAGGCGGAGATCGAGGTGATCGCGCTGGAAAGCTGGAGCAGCATTGGCCGGCTCGCCGCCGAATATGTGTTCCTGGACGAGCTTTTTGATTTCGATCCGGAAAACCCGAAACCCGGCCGTGTCGAGGTTTCCGGTGTCCCGCTGTTCCTGGAACTGCGCGACAATCCGCGTCCGTTTATCGTCTTTACTGCCCATACCGGCAATTTCGAGCTGCTTCCGGTTGCAAGTGCCGCGTTCGGGCTGGATGTGACGGTGCTGTTCCGGCCGCCGAACAATCCCTATGTCGCCGACAAAGTGTTTGAATTCCGCAAGCAGCGCATGGGCAATCTGGTTCCCTCGCATGCCGGCTCGTCGTTCACGCTGGCGCGCAAGCTGGAGGCCGGAGGTGCGGTCGGCGTTCTGGTTGACCAGAAATTCCGCAAAGGGCTTACGACGACGTTTTTCGGCCGCGATGTGAAGACCAATCCGCTGTTGGCCAAGCTGGTGCGGCAATTCAATTGTGAAGTCTATCCGGCCCGCTCGATACGCCTGCCGGATGGGCGCTTCCGCCTTGAGCTGGAGCCGGCGATCGAAATCCCGCGCAAGGCCGACGGTGGTGTCGATGTCAATGCGACGGCGCAGTTGCTGAACGACAAGGTCGAAAGCTGGGTGCGCGAATATCCGGGGCAGTGGCTCTGGTATCACGACCGGTGGCACATCAAAAAACATTTGAAAGACTGAGCATATTCTTCACCTTCGGGAGGTCTCGGCAGGCGATCAACCGATCTTCATGACGGGCAGAGATGGATGAGTGAGTCATCACTTTTTTGCGCATGCGACTGTTGATTTTTCCGCGTTACGGGTGCCCGCGTGCCGTAAATGCCGCTGAGATTGCAGAAGGCAGCGCGGCATTACGGTGCATTCCATATTGAATGCCTAAAATAAGTTCACCGGAAACGTTTCAGGTGATTTTTCAGGTGTTGAACACTACCTTTTTGGGTGTAAACTTCCGTTATTACTATTAGGCGATTGCAAGCGTTACGGGTCTTTTGAATGGCGCTTTTCAATCGATTTGATTTTTGATTACGTTCAATTTTCCTGTGCTTTTCAGGCTCTGTCGGAAAATTGGGGAGTGGGGTGGAAATTGAAGGCACTGATCGAGCTCTTCTGGTTCAAATATTCTCAGCTGCAATATGCGGTCAAATCCGGTGATGATCTGCTGATCAGCATTCTCGATCGCGAGATCGATCCGGTTCTAACCGCGATCTATGAGGAGAAGGCCGAGACCGTCATCGACGCTCGCCTGCAGTTTCAGTTCGTCCTTGATCTGCTGCGCAAGGAAGCCGACGACGTTTCCAGCGTGCTGCGCCAGCGAGATGTCTTGCAGACGCTGGCCGACCGTTATTTTTCCGCCGGTAGCAACGAGATCGCCGAAAAACCGTGGATGTCGCCGCCGCCCTCGGTCGCGGCGCTCAGGGGCAGGGCCGACGAGGGGTTTCTTAATGAAGCGATCCTCGACTGCTTGCCGGACCGCGTTGCGGTCATCACGCCGGATTACCGTTATCTCTATACAAACCCCGTCAACGCGGCCCGGTTGGAAGAGCGTCCAATGGATCTCGTCGGCCGCCATATTGTCGAGTTTGTCGGCATCCAGCGATTCGAGAGGCGGGTCAAGCCCAATCTCGATAAGTGTTTTTCCGGTGAATTGGTCGATTATACCTTCGCCAAGGATGTCGGAAACCGCACAGTCGTGGTCCGCTGCCGGATGACGCCGTGCATGTCGGGCACGGGCAAGGTGATCGGCGCCATTCTGGTGCTGCAGGAAATTGCCGACCGCCGCCGCTCGATCGCGGCCTGAGTGTGAAAGGCGAGGGATGTTGCCCTCGCGCTCTGCCCGTTGACTGTTATTTGTCTGACCAAACAGCCAGTTCGTAACCATCCGGATCGTGGAAGTGGAAACGTCTTCCGCCTGGGAAGGAAAAGGTTTCGACGACGATGCGGGCGCCTTGCGCTTCCAGCCGCGCCTGTGTTTCTGCAAGATCGTCGGCATAGAGGATGATCAGCGGGCCACCGGGTTTTGGTGTTCCTGCGGTCAAGCCGCCGGTCAGCCGGCCGTCGGTGAATTCGCAATATTGCGGGCCGTAATCCGTGAACGTCCAGCCGAATGCGGTGCCGTAAAAGACCTTTGAGCGCGCAATGTCGGTCACGGCGAACTCGATATTGTCGATCTGGCGGTCGGTGCCTTTCTGTCCCATGGGGTGCTCCTTTATGCTTCCAGCAATTTTTTCAATGCGTTGAGGTCCTTCTGAACCCAATCGGCATCGCTGTCGAATTGTTCGCTACTCATGCTGGGCTGCCTGAGCAGCGTGAACATCACTTCGGCTGCGCTGCCGTTCGGCACGACACGTAGCGCGTTGTGGACCTGAAGTCCCGTTTCCAGTGTGACGAGGTGGTCGACCACGCCAAAATCGTTGAGAGGGGTGAAGCGGATGCGGGCATTGCCGAGCGCGCCGTGTGCCACCCAATCTTCGCCGTCCGGCTCCAGCCCGGCGGCAAGGCCGGATGCCCAGAGCGGCATGTTTTCCGGCCTGGCTGCGAACGCGTAGACGTCGCCCCAATTCCTTTCAATCGTAATGTGGATGATTTTTGCTTCCATCGCAGCCACGCTGTTTCCTCCGTTTAAACCAGTGCCGAATATGCCGCCGTCATGGAGCGGAAGATTGAACAAAGCGGACAATCCCACCGTGGCCTGCTGCCTAATCTTCAAGGGAGGCAATCCGTGATTCTACCGTTATCCGCCTGGTTTTCCCACTGCGGCACTCAAGGCTTCAAAGCCTACCCTGCCGCTCCGGAAAAGTATCACTTTTGACAACAATCACTTGTCGTTAATCGATTTGAATGCCAAAACTCCCTCAGCATCCGCAGGGCGTGTTCAGGCATTCGCAGCCGAACAAAATAGCTCTGCAAGTTCAATCTGGTGGAGTCGTGCGCACGCCCAGCCGGGCATTGGCACCTTCACTGTCCAACGGAGGCACATACGTGGCACAGGCAGAAATCGGCCTTATCGGTCTTGGCGTTATGGGATCGAATCTGGCGCTCAACATTGCCGAGAAAGGCAACACGATCGCCGTCTTCAACCGCACCGTCGAGGCGACGCGGAAGTTTTATGCGGAAGCCGGCGCATTGCAGAGCCAGATCGTGCCGTGCGAGACAATCGAGGAGTTTGTCGCGGCGATCCGCCCGCCACGGCCGATCATCATCATGATCAAGGCCGGCGAACCGGTCGATCAGCAGATGGAGCTGCTCAAGCCTTATCTTGAGAACAATGACATCATGATCGACGCCGGCAACGCCAATTTCCGCGATACGATGCGCCGCTTCGACAATCTCAAGGACAGCGGCCTGACCTTCATCGGCATGGGTGTCTCGGGTGGCGAGGAGGGCGCGCGTCACGGCCCGTCGATCATGGTCGGCGGCAAGGAAGAGTCCTGGAAGCGCGTTGAAAAGGTGCTGACCTCGATTGCTGCGAAATACAATGACGATCCTTGCGTTGCCTGGCTTGGCGAGAACGGTGCCGGTCATTTCGTCAAGACGATCCATAATGGCATCGAATATGCCGACATGCAGATGATCGCCGAAATCTACGGCATCCTGCGCGACGGCCTGAAGATGAGCGCCACCGAAATCGGCGAGGTTTTTGGCGAATGGAACAGGGGCCGCCTGAATTCCTACCTGATCGAAATCACCGAGACGGTGCTGAAAGCTGCCGACCCGATCACCGGCAAGCCGATCGTCGATCTCATCCTCGACAAGGCTGGCCAGAAGGGCACTGGCAAATGGTCGGTGATCGAGGCGCAGAACATGGGCATCCCGGCAACCGCGATCGAAGCGGCTGTTGCTGCCCGCAGCATCTCGTCGGTCAAGGGGGAGCGTGAGGCGGCTGAAAAGGTGCTTGGCCTGCCGAATGTTGGCGAGTTCAAGATTGCCGATAAGGCCGCGTTCCTCAAGGATCTGGAAAGCGCGCTTCTGGCCGCAAAGATCGGTGCCTATGCGCAAGGCTTTGCGGTGATGGCGGAGGCCTCGCGTGAGTTCAACTGGAACCTGCCGATGCCGACGATTGCAAAGATCTGGCGTGCCGGCTGCATCATCCGCTCGGCCTTCCTTGACGAAATCACCACGGCCTTTACCAAGGATCCGAAGGTCGCCAATCTGATTGTCACTCCGGCCTTCTCCGGCATGGTCAAGGAGACTGATGGCGCGCTTCGCCGGGTTGTTTCCGCAGCCGTTCTCGGCGGCCTGCCGGTTCCAGCCCTTGCCTCGGCGCTCGGTTATTTCGACAGCTATCGCCGCGGCCGCGGCACGGCAAATGTCATCCAGGCGCAGCGCGACTTCTTCGGCGCACACGGCTTTGACCGCATCGATGGTGCCGATTCGCATCACGGTCCGTGGGGCAGTGGTCTGAACGCCTGATCGCGTTCCAACCGTCCTGAACAACAAAACCCGCGCGGAGCGATCCGCGCGGGTTCTTCAATTCTGCCTCCGTCCGTCAGACTGCTTTGCTGAGGCTTTGCAATTCTTCCGCAGGCGTGCCGGCAATGCGGGCGATGACGGCCTTGGCGAGTTCCCGCCCGGCATGCCGGATGTCCTCGTTCATGGTGATGACTTCCGGCCGCAGCCAGCTCAGGAAGTCGCTCGGAACCTTCGAGACCATGTCGACATCGTGCTTCAGCCGCTTTCCAACCGCCTCAAGGCCGGCGATGACGGCGATCGACCCTGCGCCGGAGCCAGAGACGATACCATCCGGCGCATCGGGGGCACTCATCAACGTCTCGAATGCGGCCCGGATTTCCACCAGGCTATTGTCTATATCGACGGAGTTGAACGGCACGGCCTCGATGCCGAAATCGCGAACGGCCCGGTCAAAACCCTTTCGCATATGCCGGTGGAAGGTCAGATGCTGCGGTGGCTGCAGGAGCACGATGCGCCTGCGCCCAAGTTCGGCCAAGCGCCGGACGGCTTCGTAGGCAAAGCCTTCATTGTCGAAGTCGTGATAAGGATGGGCGAGGCCCATCTCGGTGCGGCCATGGGTGGCAAATGGAAAGTTCCGCTCCATCATCAGGGCAACCCGGGGATCGTTCGGTTCCGTGCGTGAGATGATCACGCCATCGGCCGCACCCGTGTCCAGCACGTAGCGGACGGGCGCGAGCGCATCCTTGGAAAAGCGATAGGGCGTAATGACGAGGTGATACCCCGTCGAGGCCAGTATCTCGGAGATGCCGACGACGATCGGGCTGGTCAGGCCCATCACTTCTTCCTCAAGCGACAGAACCAGGCTGATGACATTGGTCTTGCCGGTGCGTAGCCTGACGCCGGCGCGGTTCGGCTGGTAACCGACCTGCTTGGCGACGAGCCGCACGCGCTCCTTGGTCTCGGCGCCGATGTCCGAGGCATCCTTCAGGGCGCGCGATACCGTTGTGATGCCGAGACCAGTCATGAAGGCAATCGTCTTCAGGGTCGGGCGCTCGTTCATTGAGGGCGGTAGCGTTGCCTGCCGGCTCTTATTTTTCTCGTCCATTCCCGCCCATCGCCTTCCCGTATTCAGACTGTTCCGTCGCAAGGACGGCGTTTGCCTGCAGCAGACCCAAGGGTCTTGTCTGCCTTATATCCGATTCATGACAGAGAGGCACCCACGGCTTATTCTCTTCCAACCCTGCAAAATCTGTAACGATACAGTAGCCTTGTCGAGTTGTTTTTTCGCCTTGATGACAGCTGCTCTCGGTAGGGTTGAATAATGCGTCGCACCAATTGATTGTTGCTCCCGCGAAGGGCACATCAAGTGGAAAATCGCTCATTCTCCAGTTTAACGCCTAAAATTGTGCATTTTTAGCGTTTTTTTATCGAATTTGCGCTGCAACAAGCCTCGGTGTCCAGCCTGTCGCTGTGTCGATGTTCGATGCTTTAGGTTGTAGAGAGATTTTTATCAGGAATTGTCCATTCTTGTGGTTGCGTCTCCAAAACGATTGAACTAAGTTTTTACGGTAACGTTACAGTGAGGGAGGAAAACTCATGAAACTGCGTTTGTTAGCTGCTGCATTGGCGGCGACTGTAGTGCTTCCATTGGGCATCGCTAACGCTGCCGATCTGGAAGTGACGCATTGGTGGACGTCCGGTGGCGAAGCCGCCGCCGTTGCGGAACTGGCCAAGGCATTCGATGCCACTGGCAACAAGTGGGTCGATGGTGCGATCGCCGGTTCCGGCGGCACGGCGCGGCCGATCATGGTCAGCCGCATCACCGGCGGTGACCCGATGGGCGCCACCCAGTTCAATCATGGCCGCCAGGCCGAAGAGTTGGTGCAGGCCGGCCTGATGCGCGATCTGACCGATGTCGCGACAAAGGAACACTGGAAGGACACCATCAAGCCCGCCAGCCTGCTTGACAGCTGCACGATCGACGGCAAGATTTATTGTGCCCCGGTCAATATCCATTCCTGGCAGTGGCTGTGGCTTTCGAATGCCGCCTTCAAGACGGCCGGCGTCGAAGTGCCGAAGAACTGGGATGAATTCGTTGCCGCCGCTCCGGCGCTGGAAAAAGCCGGCATCGTTCCGCTCGCCATCGGTGGCCAGCCCTGGCAGTCGGCCGGTGCATTCGACGTTCTCATTCTGGCGTTGTCCGGCAAGGACACGTTCCTCAAGGTGTTCGGCGATAAGGATGCCGAGGTTGCCGCAGGCCCGGAAATAGCCAAGGTTTTCAAGGCTGCCGATGATGCGCGCCGCATGTCGAAGGGCACCAACGTCCAGGATTGGAACCAGGCGACCAACATGGTCATCACCGGCAAGGCCGGCGGCCAGATCATGGGCGACTGGGCGCAGGGCGAATTCCAGCTTGCCGGTCAAAAGGCCGGAGTCGATTACACCTGCCTGCCAGGGCTCGGTGTCAATCCGGTCATCGCCACCGGTGGCGATGCCTTCTATTTCCCGTTGCTGAAGGATGCGGAAAAATCCAAGGCCCAGGAAGTGCTGGCTTCGACATTGCTCGATCCGAAGACACAGGTGGCATTCAACTTGAAGAAGGGGTCGCTTCCCGTTCGCGGTGACGTCGATCTGGGTGCTGCCAACGACTGCATGAAGAAAGGTCTCGAGATCCTGGCCAAGGGTGACGTGATCCAATGGACCGACCAGCTGCTTTCGGCCGATAGCCAGAAGCAGAAGGAGGATCTCTTCTCCGAGTTCTTCGCCTCTTCGATGACCTCGGAAGACGCACAGAAGCGTTTTGCCGAAATCATCGCTTCGGCCGACTGATAACCTGTCTGAACGGATGACCGGTTCTGCGCTCGCGGAACCGGTCTGAAGTCCCACTCGGTCTGACGCCGGGGCTTCAGCCATGTCCTGACAAGAAATACGCGATCCAGGGGAGGGTTGACTATGACAGGCCAAGCGAACGCCGGCCGGCCAAACCAGTTGCTGCGCAATCTGCAGTCGAAGATTGCCTCAATTCCGATGATACTTACCGCCGTCGTCATCTTTCTCGGCGGAACACTCTGGACGGTGTTTTATTCCTTCACCAATTCCAAGCTCCTGCCACGCCTTTCCTTCGTCGGGCTTGATCAGTACGAGCGTCTGTGGGCCGCCCCCCGCTGGCTGGTCTCGATCCAGAACCTTGCCATTTACGGCGTGTTTTCGCTGATTTTCAGCCTGGTCATCGGCTTTCTGCTGGCGGCGCTGATGGATCAGAAAATCCGCTTTGAAAATACCTTTCGCACGATCTTTCTCTATCCGTTCGCGCTGTCCTTCATCGTCACCGGCCTTGTCTGGCAGTGGATACTCAATCCGGAATTCGGCATCCAGTCCGTTATGCGCTCGCTCGGCTGGTCGACATTCAGCTTTGATCCCCTTTATACGCCCAGCATCGTCATCTACGGCATCCTGATCGCGGCACTCTGGCAGGGCACCGGGCTGGTCATGTGCCTGATGCTGGCCGGTCTGCGCGGTATCGACGAGGATATCTGGAAGGCCTCGCGTGTCGATGGCATCCCGATGTGGAAGACCTATGTTTTC
>Ga0247813_10002286_pt1 | contig 13305 bp, 13 predicted proteins | sample UWRJL169409C1_FD_180719 | JGI IMG/M metagenome (GOLD analysis project Ga0247813, IMG submission 180719) | Plant litter microbial communities from Arlington Agricultural Research Station in Wisconsin, United States - UWRJ-L169-409C-1 | ecosystem: Environmental > Terrestrial > Plant litter >... | reverse complement strand
GTAGCAGCGTTGGGCGAGCAAGCAATCTCTTACCGATGGGAAAAGTCCAGATGATCGCTTATCCAGTCGCCAGCAGACGGAAACCGGTTCGATGAAGACACAACGCGCCAATACGTCCGAGTTTAAGCTGCTGGCTACACCGTTGGTGTTGTTTCTGCTGCTATTCCTTGGCTTTCCGGCGATCGTCAACCTGATCTATTCGATCTCCGACGTGTCCTTCGAGACGCTGCGTCAACCTCAGATCACTGGCCTGTCCAATTTCGTCGCCGTCTGGAACGACAATGCTTTCTGGCAGGCGAGCTGGTTTTCGCTGCGTTTCGGTGCGATCACAGCGCTGCTTGAATGTGCACTTGGCCTGTTCCTCGCCATCTTCCTCTCACCATTAATCGAAAAACGCAGTTGGCTGATGGCGATCCTGATGCTGCCGCTCATGGTTGCGCCGGCCCTTGTCGGCCTGATGTATCGTCTCGTCCTGCATGAATTCGCCGGCCCGGTACCCTATTATCTGTGGGCCTGGTTCGGCGCGAGCCTTTCGTTCCTTGGCCCGACATCTGCATTCTGGACGCTGATCGTCGTGGAAACCTTGCAGTGGACGCCGTTTGCCCTGCTGCTTTTTTACATGGCCTACCGGGCTATCCCAACCGAGGTCGTCGAGGCATCCGCCATGGACGGGGCCAGGCGCTGGAACTTGCTATGGTATATCGAATTGCCATTGATGGCGCCGACCATCATCGTTGCCCTGCTCATCCGCTTCATCGATGGTTTCCGTGTTTTCGATAATGTCTATGTTCTGACCGGTAGCGGTCCGGGCGGTTCCACGGCCTCGCTGTCGATCTACATCTACGAGGCTTTCTTCAAACAAGGGGCGATCGGTAAGGCGGTCGCGGCCTCGGTGATCCTGTTCGCGGTGTCCTTCGCCGTCCTTTATGGTCTCAATCTCTTTGCCGGCCGCCGCAAAGGAGCACTGACATGATCAATGTTCTTCGCTGGCTCGTCTTCGCCATTGCCGCCTTTGCAATGAATTTCCCGATCCTGGTGACGCTCGTGACCTCCTTCAAAAGCACGCGCGAACTCTCGACCAATCCTGGACTTTGGGTGCAGGCTCCGACACTCGACAACTATCTCGCCGTGTTCCAGGTATCCGACAGGCTGAACATCTTCCTTTACCTGTTCAACAGCATCACGGTTGCCTTCATCGGCACGACACTTGCCGTCATGCTGGCGTTCCCGGCAGCCTATGCGATTGCCCGCGGCAAGCTCGGCGAACGCACGCTTTTGCCTTTCATCGTCAATCTGCGCGCCGTGCCCCTGATCATCTTTGCCATTCCGCTTTACATGATGTTCCAGTGGCTGGCACTGTTGGACACCCGCCTTGGCCTCGGCCTGATTTTGTCGATCGTCAACCTGCCACTGGCCCTGGTCATTCTGGTCAATGCCATCCGCGACCTGCCGGGTGAACTCGACGAGGCGGCGCTGATGGACGGTGCCAGTCGTCTTCAGATCCTTCTGCGCGTGATTGCGCCTGTGTGCCGCCCTGCCATCGTGACCAGCTTGATCTTCGGTTTCATCACCTCATGGAACGAATTCCTGTTCGGCCTGATGTTGACCACCTCGAAGGCCGTGCCGATCACCGTTGGCGCCTCATTCTTTTTTGCGGCCAGTGGCGGCGGCGTGCAATGGGGGGTGGCGTCTGCCGTGATGGTCGTCGGCGCACTGCCGCCCGTCCTTTTGGGTCTCATCATGTATCGCCAGATCAGCGGGTCGATGACGGCCGGCGCAGTCAAGGGCTGACTTCTTTCCAGGAGAAAATTATGGGTACGATCTCACTGCGCAAGGCAGGCAAACAATATGGTGTCATCGACATCATCAAGGATCTCGACTTGGAGATCGCCGACGGCGAATTTGTTGTGATTGTCGGTCCTTCCGGCTGCGGCAAGTCAACGCTGCTGCGGATGATTGCGGGGTTGGAGCAGACGACCTACGGGCAGATTCTCATCGACGGGCAAGATGTCACAGCCGCCGCGCCGGTCGAGCGCAAGCTTGCCATGGTGTTCCAATCCTATGCGCTCTACCCGCATATGACTGTTCGCCAGAACATGGGCTTCGGTCTTAAACTGGCCAAGCTTTCCGCCGGCACGATCAAGGCCAAAGTCGATGCGGCGGCCGATGCGCTGAAATTGACCCCACTGCTCAACCGCTATCCGAAGGAACTGTCCGGCGGCCAACGCCAGCGCGTCGCCATCGGCCGCGCGATCGTGCGCGAACCGGTCGGCTTTTTGTTCGATGAGCCATTGTCCAATCTCGATGCAGCCCTGCGCGTCGATATGCGGCTTGAGATTGCCAAACTTCACCGTACGCTCGGCGCCACCATGATCTATGTCACCCACGACCAGGTTGAGGCGATGACCTTGGCCGACCGTATTGTCGTACTGAAAGACGGCCGCGTCATGCAGCACGGCACCCCGCACGACCTCTATGAGAAACCCGCCAACCTGTTCGTCGCCCAATTTATCGGGAGCCCCAAGATGAACGTCCTGCCCTGCAGAAGGAGCGGCGACAGCCGGCTTGACCTTTCGGGTGAAGGGATCATGGAGCTACCGCTCACCGGCGATGCCGCCCCGCTGCAAATCGGTGCACGTCCCGAACATTTGTCACTGGTGGCCCCGGAGAGCGGCCACTGCCGTGGCACGGTCGAGGCGAGCGAATATCTTGGCGGCAGCATCTCGGTGTTCGTCCGCAATCCCACGCTTGGACTTATCAATGTCAGCGCGCCTGCCGATAGCGCGTTCGGCATCGGCGAAACAGTTGGCATCCGCATCGACAGCACCCGTTCGTCGCTGTTCGATGGGAAGGGCCTTGCGATCGGCACCGCACCGCTCACGCTGTAAAATCAAGTTGTTGGATTTCCGCGTCATTGATGCGGCGCGAAGGCGTGCGATCTTGCGCCAGGCATATTCACGGATGGGACTGGCGCCGGGGTATCCACGTCCGGCTTCCAGCTTCGGTTTAAAATTGCGGTAGGTCCGAGATTTGAAAATTCTGACTTCAACTCTGGCAAGCGCCGCGGCCGGCGTATATACTCGTCCGGACACGCAAACCTGAGTGGAAACCATGCATAGCTTTGCAGTCACGACTACGCAAATGATTGAAGCAGATTCTGCCGAAGAGGCTGCCTTGCTTGTTTATCAGGCGCTCACCAAGGGTCCGCCCCCTCTCCTCTATTCGGTAACCGAGGGGAACAATGCGATCACCAAAATCGAATTGGATCGAGACACGGCAATGGAGTTCGCCGGACTAGATCATACCGCAGATCCAGGCAATTGGTGAGAACCCAGGGTCCAGACGCATCGCGCGCAATTGTGGACACGTGATCCAACGATGTCATGCAGCTATTGGTTTGTGACCAAGGCTTTGCAGTCCAACTGCGGACGGTGCCAGATCAGTGAGCCCGTTTTTTCTCAGAAGGACCCAACTCGGGCGCCGGCATGAATTGGAATCCATTTCCATCGAAAATGCGCAAGCCTTGACGTGATCCGACTATCCAATACGCGGTAGACACCGCACGCGCGGCACGTCTGGCATTGCCGCGTTACCAGGCTCACCGGTCAACGCGTCGGGCTTCAAGGTCCAGCGCGGGTGCCGCGCCAACCAGGCCCGGACCTTGGGCTGTTTGTGTGTGGCGTAGTTGTCCAGGATGACGTGAACCGCCTTTATCCTTCGGCAACTGGGCCTCATTGTTGAGGAAGCGGATGAACTCCTGATGTCGGTGGCGCTGCATGTTGCGGCCGATGACGGAGCCGTCGAGAACATTCAGGGCAGCGAAAAGTGTGGTGGTGCCGTGGCGCTTGTAATCATGGGTCATCGTGCCGGCACGCCCCTTCTTCATCGGAAGACCCGGCTGCGTCCGGTCGAGTGCCTGGATCTGGCTCTTTTCATCGACGGACAGGACGATGGCATGGGCCGGCGGGGACACGTACAGCCCGACAACGTCGTGAAGTTTCTCAGCGAAAGCTTTGTCGTTCGATAGCTTGAAGCTGCGCCACCGATGGGGTGCGAGGCCATGCTCATGCCAGATCTTGACGACTGAGGATGCCGCAATCCCCACAGCCTTTGCCATCGCACGAACCGCCCAGTGTGTGGCTTCCTGCGTGGGCGGTTCCTGCGTCAGAGCAACAACCCGGTCGACAAGGTCACCTCAAGCGGCGCAGTGCCGGGCGGCCGGCTCTTGTCGCGCAACAGGCGGCGGCGTTCGATCCCGCCCTCACGGACACATCGGCAAAGTTTTCCGCGATCCGGAGAATTGAGCGATCGGTTGGCCCCAGAGGCTGTGTCGGCAGTTGCCTGATCTATCGCAGTGGTGCGATATCGGCCCGTTGCACGGCTCGGGAACCTAGCTATGAAATTGACACGTCTTGCGCTTATGGTCTGAAAAAGGCAACCTGCCGTCAGCATACACTGCGGGAGGCTTAGGCCTGGTAATCGCTTGAGAAGCAGGTCGTTAGTTGGATTAAGACGAGCTTGAGCCAGAAAATCATCGGTTGAGATGGTCACGCTTACCTCCTCCAGAAATCGGAGATCATAAGCGATTCCCTTCGACTGCCAATGACCGGTGTTGGTGCATTCCGGTCAAGCCGTCGGTGTCCCAACTGAACTTTTGTCTGTTTTGGACAGCGATTAGCCCATAGCAATAACGACTTCCCGAGCCTAAAATTCACGATGGTTCAATTGGGACAGCAGCCTCTTGCGCTTAGAGTGTCATTCCGCCCCCAGCCGGAACCGACCCCTGGAGGGCCCTCCCCTCCCCTGTCGTCAAGCAGGCATGCGCAACGACTGCAGACCGGCCGCTTTCCGCAGTCGCGAACGCGAAATGTGCCACCTCGCCTGGTACTCCGCTCCGAAGGATTACCGTCCGTCAAATTTACCTTGTAATTACGGAATTACACTCCATAAATGCAAGGATGATTGATCGCCGAATATCTGCTGAACTGGATGCCTTAATCGACAGCAACCCTGCTGTTGCGCTTATTGGACCGCGCCAAGTTGGCAAGACGACGCTCGCTCTCGCCGTAGGCGAACGCCGCCCGTCTATCTATCTGGACCTGGAATCCGACACCGACCGGACCAAGCTCACGGAACCGGAACTCTATCTGGCCCAGCATAGCGACAAGCTGGTGATCCTCGACGAGGTCCACCGACTTCCAAATCTATTTCAGAACTTGCGTGGTTTAATCGATCGCGGTCGGCGCACTGGAAAGAAGACAGGACGCTTCCTGCTACTCGGCTCAGCCTCATTGGACCTTTTGAAGCAATCCGGGGAAACGCTCGCCGGACGCATCGCCTATCTCGAAATGCACCCAATAGACGGTACGGAGGTAACTGCGGACGATATGAATACGCTTTGGGTCCGAGGCGGCTTCCCCGACAGCTTTCTCGCGTCAAGCGATCGTGTCAGCCAGAGATGGCGCCAGGATTTTATTCGGACATACCTGGAGCGAGACATCCCACTGCTAGGGCCACGCATCCCTGCCGAGACGCTAAGGCGTTTCTGGACGATGCTTGCCCATCATCAGTCTGGGCTTCTCAACGCTGCTGACTTTGCACGAGCACTTGGCGTGGACGGCAAGACAGTGGCGTCCTATCTCGACCTGCTGGTGGATCTTTTGTTGGTACGAAGATTAGAGCCTTGGGATTCGAATATAGGCAAGCGTCTCGTTAAATCGCCACGTATCTATGTTCGCGACAGTGGTATAACTCATACCCTGCTGGGCCTGTCGACGCAGGAAGAGCTGCTCGGCCACCCGGTAGCAGGTGCAAGTTGGGAAAGCTTTGTCATTGAAACTCTTATCGCCGCCGCCCCCGTTGGAACTCTAAACAATTTCTATCGGACGGCCGCAGGTGCCGAAATCGACCTGCTTCTAACCCCGCCCGGCGATCGACCCTGGGCTATCGAGATCAAACGGAGCATGACCCCGAAAGTTGAAAAGGGCTTTTACCTAGCGTGCGAAGATATTGAGCCGGCAAGACGCATTGTCGTCTATCCAGGAACAGAAAACATCCCCCTTAAAGAAAATGTTTCCGCGATGGCCCTGAAGAGTGCGTCTCAAGCGCTCCTCGATCTGAGCTAAGTGAGAAACCTCAAGAATTGCTGCTGCGCCTATCGTCACCGAACGCTGTGACGGGCGAGGTCGCCTCGGCATTCAAAGGATAACTTCCCTTCTTCCCGGCAGCACCCCGCCATTGGCTCAAACCAGAGCCATCAGCATCGGCCCAAGAGAAAACTCTCCCTTCCCGGCTCGCCTCGTCAGTTCCCGCAAGTACCCTCCCGCCGAATTGATGTGCCCTCCCCGCTCCAGAATGCACGCCATCGCCGCGGCCGCCATTTCAGGCCCCATTGCGTCGCAGGCGTCCTGATAAGCCGACGGGCTGACACCTAACATTGATCGAACCGTAATCGCCGCCGACATCAGTTCGCGCCAACTGCCGATGGTTCCGTTAGGTCCATACATCGCCACCTCCGGGCAGGCCCTCAGTACCAGACCAAGTGGGAATGCCTTGATCGGCTCACTCGACTGCCTGACGGCTTGGCTCGATTTCTCGCCCTGCTCTTTTTTCGAGCGAGGTCCAGATTCATTGATGGATTCGGTATTTGAATTCTGTATGTGCTGACGGTCTGCGTTATCATTGGTGTCGGTATTATCTGAATTTAACTGATTTTCCAGCGCGTTGAGGATCTCCTCGAGCAACAATGATAGTTCATCGAGAATGCCGCTAAGAATTTCGGCTGTACGCGCCCTCGTGATCTGAGACACAACTCCAACATAATGGGTTTCAATCCTCCCCCAGTCGCCTGATGCGCCCTCTTCCATGGCAGCGGTGAGTATCTTGCGGATATCGCGGCGGCGCAGCGAGATCTTCTAGCGGACCGTCGCACGTTTTTGAGCTTTCAATTCTCGCCTCAAATGGCGAACCTTCAGCTCCACCGAGCGCAGGCCAATGATGATCCCGTGTTCGGCCGCAAGCTCCTGGCGGATCACATCTGCATTGCCATCGTGCCGGAATAAACGCTCGTGCAGCCAATCGTCAAGGCCGTCGAAAGCGGTCCGGCGAACCGGCTTCTTGAAAGGCGCTGCGCCGCCCTCCCGTAGATATCGCCGAACTGTGTTACGTGCGCAGCCGAATTCCTTCGATAAACGCTTGGCGCCCCAACCAAGCTTATGCAGCCGCAACATTGCCACCACCTCATCAGCTTGAAGCATATCTCCGTCCTGCATCGTTCGCGACAATGCAGAATGCACCAAAATCTTGGATGTCATCTATCTCTCCTCGTTTCGACACGAGGGGTCAGTTCTTCATTTCGTTAGGGGGTCAGTCATTTCGCCCGACAGACCGCACTGACTAACCCGCCGGCCGGCGCTGTCTTGGCGCAATGGTGAGCACCTGTTCGGTGATGTTGGACAGATTGCAGCTCTTCGGGACGATGGCCGTGCCATGTGATGGGCGCGATCAATCCGGCGGTTGGACGCAAGGCCTCGTATGCCGATTGCATTATCGCATGTTGTCGTCACAATAGATGGCATGACGCAAATCACCGATGAAAACCGTGGAAATCATCTGCAGGAACCGACGGCGCCGCTAGAGCGCAGGACGGGATCGGATGTGGCGTCCGCGACATCGCCATTGGCCAAACCTGGAGAACCGCCCTCCCGTCCTCGAGAAACGAATGTCAGGTCTTCGGGGGACCTTGAGCACCTGACAGGCCGGACGCGCGGCGACCTCCTGTCTGCGGGTTCTGCCAACACCCGCAAGGCCTATGCATCCGACTGGGCGCATTTCTCCACTTGGTGCCGCCGCACAAAGCTTTCGCCCCTTCCGCCTGATCCGCAGACCATCGGGCTCTACGTTACGGCCTGTGCGTCCGGCACAGTCGAGCGAGGAACAAAGGCAAATTCTATATCGACGATTGAGCGCCGGCTGTCATCGCTCTCCTGGAGCTATGCCCAGCGCGGCATGCCATTGGACCGCAAGTCTCCCCATATCTTGACCGCCATGGCCGGCATCCGTAATTCCGATGCCCGTCCAGCAGTGCGCAAGGAACCCATACTGGCCGCCGACTTCATGGCTATGTTGGAAACCCTGGATCGTGGCAGCCTGCGTGGCATGCGTGACCGCGCCATGCTGATGATCGGCTATGCGGGCGGACTCCGCCGCTCCGAAATTGTTGGTCTTGACCTGGCGCCCGATCAGACAGAGGACGGGCTTGGCTGGATCGAATTTCTTGGCAAGGGCATTCTGGTGACCGTGCGCGGTAAGACGGGATGGCGCCAGGTCGAAGTCGGGCGTGGCTCCTCGGATGCCACATGCCCGATCGTTGCCATTGAAACTTGGGTCAGGTTCGCCAAAATTTCCCACGGCCCTCTCTTCCGACGCGTCATCGGCCAGGGAAAGGCCGTCGGGGGGGACCGGTTGAACGACAAGGAAGTGGCGCGCCTTGTTAAGCGTACCGTTATGGCCGCCGGGATTCGCGGCGAGTTGAACGAAGTTGATCGTGCCTTGAGATTCTCCGGGCATTCACTGCGTGCCGGCCTGGCTTCCGCTGTAGACGTGGATGAACAATACAGCTCGCCCGTGCGCCCGCCGAAATGAGCCGGCGCCATCCGCCCCGCCCCCCCCTTCCATGTCAATCTGTTCGAAGCAATTGGTCTCAAAGACCGTCCCCGCCGCCGCATCAGTCTGCAAGCTTGTGTCGGCGAGCGGGTGCGGCGGCATGAATTTGCAGTCACAGCCGGCGAGACTATTGTTTCCATCCGGGTCTGAGCGATGAGCGTGCGGCTCGCAACCGTTTGACCGCCGGCAGAGCCTGATCATGGCGATAGCCTTGCGACGACTGCAAGTGCGGGACGCCTCAATAGCACCGCTGGTTCATCGTCATGGCAGCCGGTCGCCTTGAGTTGTACATGTACAACTTGCCTTGAACGTAACCAGGGTCGTCACTATCCCGCACTGCCAAGCCGTCTGATCCCGCATTACCGTCCCCCTCAACTATCTTTGCGCAGCAAACACCCTCTCGAAAAGGTCTGACTGGGAAAGGGGACTTTCTGCGTCATAACCTGCTGCAACACTGGCTTGGCATCCGTGTCAACGATATGTCCCGGCGCCTTTGCGGCGTGTTGGCCAATTGTCCCGATGCGCCGGCGTGGCGTCGGGTGCACAACCTTTTGCGTTAGGCACGGCGTCTACCAGCTGCATAAGCGCGATCGGCTCCAGCGACACTAGTAGTCGCGGCATGCGCGCCACCTTAAGCCGTTTTCCAAGACCAGGATATATGCGGCATCCCGGCATGTCCGCCGCCAATGGCGTGCTAGCCACGTTATTCGGCAGGTCGAAACAAAGGGTCTTGCTCCAATCCGACCGGTTTCGAGATATTCGTCTTGCCCGTAGAGGCATGCTTCGTGCCCCTCACTGCAATTCCGTCACACATCCTCCAACAACCTTTCTGGTCAACGTCATTGGTGACCAGGTGCGGTTATCCGAATCTCCAACGCTCAAAGCGCACCCTCTGCGGTCGCCAGATAACGTCCGATAAACTCCGCCAAATCGAGGCGTTGGCCGTTATCATCTGCGACCATGCCGGTTCTTGAGCCACGCAAGGATTGGAGACGCAAATTATGCGGTTTGGTGGTTTAACGGCGCATTCGATCGTAAAAGAGACATGAGCATTGGTCCAATGGCGAATTGGTTCTTCCGCGTTCGGCGAGTGAGATTGCGCAGATAACCGCCCGCCGAGTTGATATGGGCCGCCTTTTCGAGAATGCACGCCATAACAATCGCGGCGTTCTCAGGCCCCATCGTACGTGCGGCTTCCTCGTAGGCTGTTGGGCTGACACCGAGCATCGATCGCACGACGACGGCCGCAGACATCATATCACGCCAGTTTTCGATTTTTCCGGCGGGTCCATAGTCTGAGACATCTGGGCAAGCTTTAAGAACCAGTCCCAACGGAAAAGTCGTTAAACTCCGAATATCAACAGAACTGGTCTCGTTTTGCTGGTTGGTGATGCTCTGGGCGGTTTCAATAACGGGTTCACCGATTTCAATAAGCGGTGCCAGTCGCAAAAACACTCCGGAACAGGGTTGTTTTTGGTGCTTGAGCGCTGTTTCAGATTCAGAAATAGATTCAGTGTCTGAATTCTGTATGTGCCGCTCATTTTGAACGGGATTGCCGCTTCCTTTTTGTGATTTTAGCTGCTTTTCCAATTGGTTGATCACGTTATCCTGGATAATGGAGATCTTTTCGAACAGGATTTCAAGTTCTTCTATGGATGGTTTGCGTGAGACGGCATCAATCAGGCCGCGGAAATTGGCATGGATGTCGGACCAGTCACCAAGGACCTGGCCAGACTGAGCGGTTTCGATCAGTTTGGTCACATCGCGGCGGCAAATGCTGATGCGTTCCCGTAGCCTTTGGATGTAAAGCTTGTCTGCTACCACTTTTGTGGCGAGGTGTTCAATTTCATCAGCGCGGGCTAGCAAGGGAAATAGCGAGAAACCAAAGGCTTCACTGAGCTCCCCCTTTCGCCCACGGCGGGCGTAACGCTTGCCGTTTGGGCTATCTTTACGGATGATAAGGCCCGCCTCGACCAGTGCGGCGAGGTGGCGCCGTATGGTTTGCTCGGCCATCCCATGTGCGCGCAGGCAAAGCTGCGTGTTCGACGGAAAGACAACAAGGTTGCTTTCGTCTGTGAGCTCATTTTTGGGATAAAAGCTGAGGAGGGCGTTCAGAACCGCGAGTGCACGGTCGGTAATGCCCAGCAGCGGTCGCGCTTCACACAGGGCACGGTAGATCTTCCACTTGTCGACGGATTTGGCAGGGTCAACCTCACGGCTCAATATCTGAGTTGCGAGCATGCCAAACGTCATCGTACGCCGCCCGAAAGGCGTCGTTACATGTCCGTTCTTCATTGTCTTTCACCTTCTTTTAGGCAAAAGAAATCCGCTCGCCAAATTGACGCCTATACTCTTGACAGTGATTCCCGGAAATGCGATTCTCTAGCTGCGAAACATGAAAAGGGCTTCCGTGACGGCAACGTTTCGGGGGCTTTTTTCTTTTGCGGCAGTCTCCTGATTGGTAATTTCGGAACTCAGTTCTTCGAGCGGTGCTCTTCGAACAAAGATTGAAGCTGATCGAGCACGAAAGACGCAAACTCCGGCGCTTGTGCTCGATCGATAATGATTTCGACGCGTGCGTCGCTTTGTGTGACCTTTGCGAGGCGTACACCACTGGGTGTCGACCAGACGTCCGCCCTCGCCTTGTTTGGACGCGGCTTTAAATGTGCGAGGAGCGCTTTAAACCTGTCTTCTGACGTAAGGCGTTGGATTTCTGGAGTATCGAGAAAGCGAAAGGCGACCTCCGCGGATTTCCCTTCTGACAGGACATCGGCAAGTTCCATCCAGTTGCGCCGTCCAATCGATGGAGCAGGGCCAATCGCTTCGATCAAGCTGTCTGGTATGCGGGATACGACGGACAGCATGTTGGAGAGGTCGCTCTTGTAGAGCGACATGGCAGCCATGATGATCTCGCGGGAGAAACGCCGCTGAAGACGGTCGGCAAAGCGGGCTTTTTCGATATAGGTAAGATCCTGCCGCTCATTATTTTCTTGCCCCTGCGCTACGACCAGCTGCTCATCGGTCAGGTCGCGAACGACGGCACTGACCGGCAAGCCAAGCTCGCTGATTGCGCGCAGTCGACGATGTCCGAATGCGACCTGGAAACGGCCTGGCATTTCCGGATGCGGCCGCACCAGGATCGGAACCTGTTGACCCTGCTCGCGTATGGACGCCACCAGCCGTTCATGAGCCTCGGTGGCGCCAGGCATACGATCCTGGATGAAGGATGGATCGATCGCAGTCGTGTCCAGAGAGACAACGGTTAAACCTTCAGCAAGGCGCTTCTCGATATCCTCGGCCCGTCGGCTGCGTTCACTGATTTCACTCAGTGATTGGCCAATCGCACCAATAGGAGTGCGTGACGCGTCCGATATCAGCTCTGGTGAACCAAGAATCGGCCTCAGGCGGCCCTTTGGGGCACGCAGGCTTGCGTCGCTGTCAGCATCAGCTGCCTGCGGATTGAGACTGGCGAAGACGTCCTTTCGGCTCATGCTGCCCTACCCCATGCTTTCTTGATCAATGCTTCTATTTCGGCATTGACGTTGTTGATCGATTCAAGCGCCCGGTCGTAGGTCGAGCGCGTGAATTGATTTCGCTCGACTTCAAAGAGCGTTTGGTTGGTTAGGCCTGCGTCCGAAATCGCGGTGCTTTTCAGCTGCGGATGAACGAGGACATTGTCCCCGAATATGGACCGTAGGAAAGCGACCATCTGGTTCTGTGGCCCGTCGCTGGGCTCAAAACGCGTGACGAGATACCGCATCCAATTATAATCGGAACGGGCGCCGGCCGCTGAAATCTCTTCAAGCAGATCCCCAGTCATCGCGAGAAACTGGTTCATCGACATCACATCGAGCATCTGCGGATGAACGGTGACAAGAACAGAGGTGGCGGCGGTAAGCGCCGACAGAGTCAAGTAGCCGAGTTGCGGCGGGCAATCGATGATGACAACATCATAAAGATTCTGCGCTTGCGCAATCGCTTGGCCAATACGCGCGAAAAACAATGTATCGCCTGATTGACGCTTCATGAGCGCGCGCGGTGTATCGTGTTCGAACTCCATGAGTTCGAGATTGCCGGGTATCAGGTGCAGATCAGGGATGTAGGTCGCTCTCACGATCTCGGCAATTGGTCTTTGGTGCTCATCATAGCGGATTGCGCCGTAGAGTGTTTCATTCTCGCCGACGTCTATTTCTGGCTGGTGACCGAAAAGTGCTGACAGACTGGCCTGGGGGTCAAGATCAATGGCGAGAACACGATACCCCCGCAGGGCAAGATGCTGGGCGAGATGGGCAGACGTTGTCGTTTTGCCAGAGCCGCCTTTGAAGTTCATAACGGCGATGACCTGCAACTCCTCACCATCGCGCCGGTGCGGAAGATAGCGCCGGCCTCCACGCGATCCCTGATCGAGGTGCCTTCTAATCGCGGCGATGTCTTCCACCGCGTAACTGCGGCGGCCGCCATGTTGACTGGCCGATAAAGTGGCCATTTCTGCCGCCACTTGCCGAAGATAGCCTTCGCCAATACCAACGAGCTTCGACGTTTCTGCGGGAGTGAAATTGCGAATGCTTTTTTCAGCATGTAATGGATAGATGCTGGCGTGGTGGGCCTGAAGATGGGCCGCCAATGCGGAGGAATGCCGTT
>Ga0247813_10002285_pt1 | contig 13309 bp, 10 predicted proteins | sample UWRJL169409C1_FD_180719 | JGI IMG/M metagenome (GOLD analysis project Ga0247813, IMG submission 180719) | Plant litter microbial communities from Arlington Agricultural Research Station in Wisconsin, United States - UWRJ-L169-409C-1 | ecosystem: Environmental > Terrestrial > Plant litter >... | reverse complement strand
GGACATTCGCCAGATCAACGATGAATATTCGGTCACCGGACAGATTTCCGTCGAGGACCTCGATACGATCAAGGCGCTGGGTTTCAAGTCCATCGTCTGCCATCGCCCGGATTTCGAGCAGCCCGACCAGCCGCAGTTCGAAACGATTGCCGCCCGCGCCAAGGAACTCGGCCTCGACATCACCCATATTCCGGTCGGCCCGATGGGCGTGACGGCCGATTCCGTTCGTGAAATGGTCGATGCGCTGGATACGTTCGAACGCCCGATGCTCGGCTATTGCCGCTCCGGCGCCCGCTCGACCAATGTCTACCAGCAGACCCAGCACATTCGCGGCTGATATGGTTTGACGGCGCGCATTCTTGCGATTGCGCGCCTTCGTTTGCCGATGACGCCTAACCGTTCCGGATCTGGCTCAGCGTCCGCGTCGGCGTGATCGCTTCCGGATCGAGTCTGATCTCGATGATCGATGGTTTGCCACTTTGGCGGGCGCGCTCAAAGGCACCGGCAAATTCCTCCGTTTTTTCCACGAGTTCGCCATGACCGCCATAGGCGCGGGCAAAGGCTGCAAAATCGGGATTGGTCAGGTCGGTGCCGCTGACCCTGCCCGGATATTCCCGCTCCTGGTGCATGCGGATCGTGCCGTAGATGCCATTGTTGATCACCAGCGTGATGATCGCCAGATTGTAGCGTACGGCGGTGGCAAATTCCTGCCCGTGCATCATGAAGCAGCCATCACCGGCAAAGCAGATGACTTCGCGCTCCGGAAACAGCTGCTTGGCGGCCACGGCTGCCGGCAGGCCGTAGCCCATCGAGCCGGAGGTCGGAGCCGCCTGCGTGTTGAACTGCTGGAACCTGTGGAAGCGGTGCAGCCAAGTGGCATAGTTGCCGGCGCCATTGGCAAAGATCGTGTCCTTTGCAGTATTCGCCTCGATATGGCGCATGACCGGCCCCATCTGCACGTCGCCGGGGCCGGTTTCGGGCGGGGTGGACCAGGTGAGATAGGACTGATGCATCCGTGCCGTCCGCTCGGACTGACGATGTGGGTGCGCTGGTGTCAGGGTCTCAAGGGCGGCTGCGAAATTAGCGGGTGTGGCAGCAATCGCCAGATCCGGGCGGTAGACCCGGCCGAGTTCACTGGGATCGGGATAGACGTGCACCAGCGTCTGCTGCGGGTAGGGCACCTCTAAAAGGGTGTAACCGGAGGATGGCATTTCGGAGAAGCGGCCGCCGATCAACAGGACCAGATCGGCTTCGCGGATGTCCTTGGCCAGCGCCGGGTTGATGCCGATGCCGACATCTCCGGCATAATTCGGATGCAGATGGTCAAACAGCATCTGGCGGCGGAAGGAGCAGCCGACTGGCAGGTCGAAGCGCTCGGCGAACGACTGAAACTGCCGGACTGCCTGTTCGCTCCAACGGGTGCCGCCGAGAATGGCGATCGGCCGTTCGGCCTTGGCGATGAGCTGCTCCAGTGCCTGCATCTGGCTTGGGCCGGGATGGCTTTCCACCGGCTGATAGGGTTTTGCCGAGACTGCTTCCGTCTTTTGCGTCAGCATGTCCTCCGGCAGGGTCAGAACCACCGGCCCGGGACGGCCGGATGTGGCGACCGCAAAGGCGCGGGTGACGAATTCCGGGATGCGGGTGGGATCGTCGATCTCGCCGACCCATTTGGCGATTTCGGTGAAGGCGCGGCGATATTCGATTTCCTGGAAGGCCTCCCGCTCGCGGGCATCGCGCTGGACCTGGCCGATGAACAGGATCATCGGGATCGAATCCTGCCGGGCAATATGCAGGCCGGCCGACGCGTTCATGGCGCCCGGACCGCGTGTCACCATGCAGATGCCGGGTTCGCCGGTCAGCCGGCCCCAGGCGTCAGCCATCATCGCGGCGCCACCTTCCTGACGGCAGACCACGACGTCTATGTCGGTATCATGGAGGGCGTCGAGCACGGCGAGATAGCTTTCGCCCGGCACGCAGGACACCCGCCTGACGCCATTCGCCTTCAGCGCTTCAACGATCAATTCTCCGCCTGTCTTCATATCTGCTCCTCCCAAAGCACTTCGATAAAATTTGTCAGATGGCCGGCGATACCGGCGCTATACCTGCTGTTTTGTTGACCCGGCGCTCGCGCCAGATGATGTAGAGGCCGGAACCGATGATGATCGCGATGCCCAGCCATTTCAGCGCGTCGGGCAGGTGGCCGAACACCAGCCAGCCGAAGATCGTCGCCGAAACGATCTCCAGATATTGCAGCGGCGCCAGCACCGAGGCGGGGGCGGCACGATAGGCATAGACGCCGAGCACGCCGGAAATCGTCGCGGTGATGCCGACGCCGAGCAGATAAAGGCCGGCGGTCATATCCGGCACGACCGGATCGAAGATTTCCGAGCCGGTGCCGTCGCCGATATAAAGCAGGATGCCGCAGAACACCGCACCCCAGACGCCGGCATGAAACTGCATCGACCATGGATCCTCGTTCTGCGCCACCAGACGGGTGACGAGCAGGAAAATTGCAAGTCCGAAGGCCGAGACAACAGGCAAAAGTGCGATCCAGCCTACCTCCTGCATGCTCGGCTGGATGACCAAAAGCGCTCCGAAAAAACCGACGCCGCAGGCGGTATACCGACGCCAGCCGATGGTTTCCTTGAGGAAGATGCTGCCGAGGATGGTCAGGATGATCGGTTCGACGAAGAAGATGGCGATGGCGTCGGCCACTTCCATCGCCTTCAGCGTGGTGATGAAGGACAGCATGGTCACGACGAGCAGGCCGCCGCGCAGCATATGCAGGCCGGTCTTCTTCCAGGACAGATCGAACAACGTGCCGCGGACGATGACGATCGGCAGGATGAAGATCATCTGCAGCACGAAGCGGACGGCAGTGATTTCAGCTGATGGAATGGTGGTGATCGCGAGTTTTGCAAAGATATCGATCAGCGGCGAGACCAGCACCGCGATGACCATCAGGCCGAGACCGAAGGAGATGTCGTTGCTGCGTGTGGCAGCGTTTGCAGAAATGTCGGTCATGCCGGGCCTTCGCTCATTTCCGCTGTTCGACGACGGAGAGGCACCATCCGGCAAAATCCTGCATGACACCATCGCGCTCGATTTCGTTCAAGGTTTCGTGGCGCATGGTGGGATAGATCACTGTCGTCACGCGTTTCAAGCCGACAGCCAACATGCACCGTTCCAGCCAGCGGATTTCCCGTCCGCCGTTGGTGGCCGGGTCCTGGCCGCCGCCGACCAGGTGGATCGGCAAATTTTGCGGCAGCCGGCTCAGCCGATCCGGCTTTGCGCCGTCGAAGGTCAGCGTGAACAGGTCGATCCACATCGAAACGCTGGCATCGAAACCGCAGAGCGGGTCGTCGATGTATTTTGCCACTTCCACCTTGTCGTGCGACAGCCAGTCATAGTCGGTCCAGCGGTTGGGGATCGATTTGGCCCAGGCGGCGAATGTCAGTTTCGACAGCAGCCCGCTTGGCACATCGGAGCCTTTCAGCATTTTCTCGATGGCAAGCACGACTTGGGCTGCGCGTCCGGCCAGCCCGGGATTGAAATTCGAATTCCAGACAGCCAGTCCATCGTAAAGGCCCGGATCCGTTTCCGCGGCGTTCAGGGCGATCAGGCCGCCCATGGAATGGCCGAACAGGATGACGGGAAGGCCGGGATGACGGCTGGTGGTCATCATGCGCATTGCCCTGACGTCGCCGACGACCTTGGCTGCCCCTTGCGATTGCGCATAACGGCCGAGCGGTGCATCGGCGGCTTTTGTTGCGCCGTGGCCGCGATGATCGTGCGCATAGACGTTGAAACCGTGGGTGGCCATGACCTCGGCAAAGCGGGCGTAACGGGCTGAGTGTTCGGCCAGTCCGTGGCTGACGAGCAGCACGCCTTTTTGCGGCGCGCCGGCAGGCCAGTGGCGCCAGGCAAGGGCTGCTCCGCTCGGGCTTTGTAACGTCTCGACCGTGGTGAACACCCCTTAGATCCTCCCAGGCGAAGTTCCTGCGCTAACCGCTATCAAATTGATTTACCAGCCAAAGGCAACAAGCGCTTGGTGCTTGTTTGACATCAGGTGAGGAAAAAATCGAGCGGGCATGGATTTCAGGTTGCAATTTTCCCGTTTTAATCGCTAAATGATCTTGTTTTGTTCTTCTTGAGGAGGCTGGCATGCAAGGGAATGTGAGGACTATCTTCGTACCGTTTCTGCATCGTCTGGGGGGATCCTGATCGCTGCAATGTTTGTTTCACCGGTCTTTGCGGAGGAAAAAGCCGCAGCTCCCAAGGGCAAAACCGAATACATTCTCGCTGTCAGCTGGCAGCCGGGATTTTGCGAGACCCGCCCGACCCGCAAGGAATGTGCTGGACAGACCGCAGAGCGCCACGACGCGACGCATTTTTCCCTGCACGACCTCTGGCCGGTGAAGAAGAGCTATTGTGGCGTCGCTGCGGAGATCAAGGCCCGCGACCAGAAAGGCGACTGGCTGGATCTGCCGCAACTGGCCATGGCTGAGGAGACGGCAGCCCAGCTGGTGGTGGCCATGCCGGGAACGCAATCCGGGCTCGACCGGCACCAATGGCTGCGCAGCGGCACATGCCACGGCGGCACCGCGCAGGACTATTTTGCAGTGCAGCTTCGTCTTCTTGCGGAAATCAACGGCTCGGCGGTGCGCACCCTGTTTGCCGGCCGGCTCGGAGGGGATGTGACGGAAAGCGAGGTCAAGCAGGCCTTTGACGACAGTTTTGGCAAGGGGGCGGGCGACCGCGTCAGGATGCGGTGCCAGAAAATCGGCGTGCGCAGCGTTGTCACCGGGCTTACGATCGGCCTGTCGGGCGATATTTCCGCCAATGCCGGCCTTTCAAGTCTGATCCTTGCCGCCGGTGATACCGATTTCAAATGCGCAAAAGGCACCGTCGATACAGCCGGCATTCAGTGAATGGCGTTGCTAAAACCGGTTTCTTCATTGCTCCGCCGGGATAATTCGCCTACATAGCGGGCAAAATCCCATTCCGTCGGAGCAGTTCTCTCTATGGCACGTCAATTCATTTATCATATGTCCGGGCTGAACAAGTCCTACGGCACCAAGAAGGTGCTGGAGAATGTCAATCTGTCGTTCTATCCGGACGCCAAGATCGGTATCCTCGGCCCGAACGGTGCCGGTAAGTCGACCGTGCTGCGCATCATGGCCGGGCTCGACACGGAATATACCGGCGAAGCCTGGGTCGCTCAGGGTGCGACCGTCGGCTACCTGGCGCAGGAGCCGCAGCTCGATCCCACCAAGACGGCGATGGAGAACGTCATGGAGGGGGTGGCCGACAAGACCGCCATCCTCGAGCGCTACAACGAACTGATGATGAACTATTCCGACGAGACGGCGGAAGAGGGCTCGAAGCTTCAGGACATCATCGACGGTCAGAACCTGTGGGATCTCGAAAGCCAGGTCGAAATGGCGATGGAAGCTCTGCGCTGCCCGCCCGGCGATGCGGATGTGACCAGCCTGTCGGGGGGGGAGCGCCGCCGTCTGGCTCTGTGCAAGCTGCTGCTCTCCAAGCCGGATCTTTTGCTGCTCGACGAACCGACCAACCATCTGGACGCCGAAACCATCGGCTGGCTGGAAAACCATCTGCGCATGTATGCCGGCGCCGTGATGATGATCACCCACGATCGCTACTTCCTCGACAATGTCACGGGCTGGATTCTCGAGCTCGACCGTGGCCGCAGCATTCCTTACGAAGGCAACTACTCTGCATACCTGCTGGCCAAGGCCAAGCGCATGCAGCAGGAAAACCGCGAGGACGCCTCCCGTCAGAAGGCGATCAGCCGTGAACAGGAATGGATCGCTTCCAGCCCGAAAGCCCGGCAGTCCAAGTCGAAGGCCCGTATCAAGGCCTATGACGAACTGGTCGATGCAGCCGACAAGATGCGTCTCGGCGATGCGCAGATCATCATTCCGATCGGCGAGCGCCTCGGTCAGGTGGTTATCGAAGCCGAGAACATTACCAAGGGTTACGGCGACCGCGTGCTGATCGACGACCTGTCGATCAAGCTGCCGCCAGGCGGCATTGTCGGTGTCATCGGCCCGAACGGCGCCGGCAAGACGACGCTGTTCCGGATGATCACCGGCCAGGAAAAGCCGGATAGCGGCACATTCCGCGTCGGCGATTCCGTCAAGCTCGGTTATGTCGACCAGAGCCGCGATGCACTCGATGGAACTAAGACCGTCTGGGAAGAAATTTCCGGTGGTGCCGAAGTCATCAAGCTCGGCAAGCTGGAAATGAATTCGCGCGCCTATTGCGGCGCCTTCAACTTCAAGGGCACCGACCAGCAGCAGAAGGTCGGCAATCTCTCCGGTGGTCAGCGCAACCGCGTTCACCTTGCCAAGATGCTGAAGGCGGGCGGCAATGTGCTCCTGCTCGACGAACCGACCAACGATCTCGATACGGAAACACTGGCAGCGCTTGAAATCGCGCTGGAAAACTTTGCCGGCTGCGCTGTGATCATCAGCCACGATCGCATGTTCCTCGACCGGTTGGCCACGCATATCCTGGCCTTCGAAGGCGACAGCCACGTGGAGTGGTTCGAAGGCAACTTCGAGGACTACGAGAAGGATAAGATCCGCCGCCTTGGCCCGGAATCGGTCAACCCGAGCCGCGTCAGCTACAAGCGCCTGACGCGCTAGTCAGGGCGGGCGTTCGCGCCTGCGTACAGCAGGGCGGCATCCCGTTGCTTTGCCGGATTAAAACAGATCAGGCGGTCCGCAAGGGCCGCCTTTTTCATGTCTCGATGTCTGTGGCCAATACGACATTTCAACTTGCGAAAACTCCGAAAATCACATAAACATATCTTTATGTGTTGATGGGGTTTATGATGGCGCGAGAACACGGGCTGGGGCTGGACGAGTTGGTCGACGTGCTGAAGGCAGCGGGCGAGCCGACGCGCATGCGTCTTCTGGCGCTTCTAGCTGCCGGCGATCTGACCGTCACCGATCTTACCGAAATTCTTGGTCAATCGCAGCCCCGAATTTCCCGCCATCTGAAGCTGCTTGCCGAAGTCGCGCTGATCGATCGCTATCAGGAAGGCGCCTGGGCCTATTTTCGCCTGAGGGGCGAGGGGGCGGGCGTTGCGCTGGTACGCGACCTGCTGTCGGCTTCCGATGTTACCGACGCGGTGCTGACGCGCGACGGCGAGCGGTTGGCGGCGCTGAAACAGGCTCGCTCCGAGAAGGCACAGGACTATTTCAGCCGCAATGCCTCCGAATGGGACGAGTTGCGCCGTCTGCATGTCAGCGAAGCGGATGTCGAGGCGGCCTTGAAAAAGGTTGTCGGTACGGAGCCGGTCGATGGCCTGCTCGATCTCGGAACGGGCACTGGCCGCATCCTCCAGCTTCTGGAAGGACTGTATCGCCGTGGTGTTGGCGTCGATGCCAGCCGTGACATGCTGGCCGTGGCCCGCGCCAATCTCGACCGTGCCGGCATCACCAAAGCCTCGATCCGGCATGGCGATATCTTCAACCTGCCGCTCGACGGCCGCCAGTTCGATCTCGTTACCATCCACCAGGTCCTGCACTTCCTGCCGCAGCCGCAAGCGGCGATTGCCGAGGCTGCCCGCATGCTTGTGCCCGGCGGGCGGCTGGCGATCATCGACCTTGCTCCGCATACGCTGGAATATCTGCGTGACGAGCACGCGCATATGCGTCTGGGCTTTTCGCGCCAGACGATGGCCGACTGGCTGGAGAAGGCCGGTCTTTCCGTCGAGGAGACGGTGGACCTGACCCCGGAGACGGATCGGGACCGGCAGCTGACGGTGACCATCTGGCTTGCCCGCGATCAGCGGCAGACTGCGACAATCGATACACCCGAGGGCAAGCGCGCTCTCGCCTATGCCGGGAGGACATGACATGCCGATACACACTCTTTACCTGGCCGAACGCGGAAACCTGCGGCTTTCCTTCGAGTATTTCCCACCGAAGAACGACGACATGGAAACCCAGCTGTTCCAGACGGTTTCCGCACTCTCCGCCTTCGATCCCGCCTTCGTGACGATGACCTATGGTGCTGGCGGTTCCACCAAGGCGCGTTCGCTGACGGCCGTGCAGCGGATGATCCATGACGAAGGTTTTGCCAATACTGCGGCTCACCTGACCTGCGTTGGGGCGCCGAAGGCGGAGGTGGATGCTGTCGTCGACGAGTTCATCGACACCGGCGTGCGTCATTTCGTGGTTCTGCGCGGGGATCCACCGGGTGGCGTCGGCGCGCGCTACGAGCCGTTTCCCGACGGCTACGAAAATGCTGCGGCACTGGTGGGTGCCATTCGGGCAAGGGGGGATTTCGATATTTCCGTGTCCGCCTATCCGGAAAAGCATCCGGAAAGCCCGGATGTCGATGCCGATATCGATATGCTGAAGCGCAAGGTCGACAATGGCGCGACGCGGGCGCTCACCCAGTTCTTCTTCGATAACAATGATTTCGAGCGCTATCTTGAGCGCGTCCGGCGAGCGGGCATCACTATTCCGGTCGTCCCAGGTATCATGCCGATCAACAATCTGGCTGGGATCACCAAGTTTGCCGGGCTCTGTGGTGCAAAGGTTCCCGAGGCCATCGTCACCCGGCTGGTCCATCTCGATGAAAGCCCGGAAGAGCGCTTCAAGGAAGCCACCCGTATCGCCGCCGAGCAGATCGTCGATCTGGCGCGCCGGGGCCTTCGCGATTTCCATCTCTACACGATGAACCGTTCGCCCCTGGTGGCGGCCGTGTGCGATCTGGTTGGGTTTGAACGGGTGGAACCGGCTGCTGTTCAGTCGCGTTCGGCGGGTGCCGCTGCCTGAAACGGGAGAGCGAGGCACTGCTGCAAACAGAAAGAAGCCCTTGAGACCGGATGGTTTCAAGGGCTTTTTTGTCTTTGGCAGCTTCAGGTTTGCGGTCCTTGATGGGGCGCCTTGCCTGGCTGAGTCTTGCTGCAATGGATTGCGGTCTTAAAGTCCTTGTTTATCGATTGGACTATGTGGCTAATGCTTTTAGATGAAAAGCATGCTTCCGATAAATACGAACGCTGCACTTATCATGAGGACATTCAACGAATGTGTCATTCCCATAACCGGCCCTCCTTGCGTTGACATCCGAAAGATAGGGGGAAAATGTCACGCATGAAAGGAAAAGTTATGCTGCGCTGCGGCAACTGGAGTGCGCAAAAGGCTTATCAACAGAGTTAAGGGTATGATCGGAAAGGGTTTTGTCCGTTGCCACAATTTTTTCACAATGTCTTAACTCTGGTTAATGTAACGCGCTGAAATGCGCTGTGAGTGACCGATTGGACACAGCATCGGTCTTGCCGGGCAGCTGCTTGATTCCATGATCGGCGGTCAGGTGCGGCGGCCGGGCAGCAGGCGGCCGTCGAGCACCACGAGGCCGGCGGCGATCAGCAGCATGCCGCCAATGTCGGTTTTTTCCAGCGTTTCCCCGAGGAACAAGACGCCGAGGACAATGGCGCTCGGTGGCACCAAAAGGGTGACCAGTGACGTATTGGTGGCGCCGGCCCGGCTCATGATGCGAAAGAACAGGATATAACCGTAGGCAGTCGACAGAAGCGCCAACGCCAGGATCGCCAGCACCGAGGTCACCGGCGGAAAGGGCAACTGCCATGGCTGATCGACGATCATAGACAGCGGCAGCATGATCAGCGTCGATGCGGTGAGCTGTCCGGCCGCAGTGACCGGCGCTGCCAGTCCCCGGAAGCGCTTGCCATGGGTTGCTGCGAAACCATAGCTGATCGCGGCTGCGACCGGAAAGAGCAGCGCCCAAAGCGGAATGTTGCTACCTGCCTGCGTGAGACCGGGCAGGGCGCTGGGGCCGATCAGCACCGCTGTGCCGCTGAGGCCGAGCAGGCAGCCGGCGATCTTGGCAAGGCTCAGTTTCTCATCCTGCGTCAGCGCATTGGCGATCAGCACCGTCCAGACCGGCGTGGTGGCGTTGAGGATGGCCGCGAGACCAGCGCCGATCTGCGTCTGGACAAGGAAGATGAACGTGTGCGGAATGGCATTGTTGATCAGGCCCAAAAGCAGGAATTGCGGCCAGCGGGCCTTCAGTTCGCGGTAGATGTCGTAGCGGCCAAAAACGTAGATATGCAGCGCCAATGCGGCCAGCGCCACCCGCAGCAGAACCAGCGTAAACGCCGGCACATGCTGGATGGCGATGCGCGCGAAAAAGAACGAACCGCCCCAGATCAGCCCGAGCAGAGCCAGAAGACCCCAAGTGGCAAGGGTCATACGGTTCTGCAAACCGTCCGTTTTCGCGTGCATGTGACTTGACCTTCCCTTGCCTCATTCGGAACATACCGACCGTTAAGGCGTAAGGTCGGATTTATCCACCCGATTCTTGAGCCGCGTCACAGATATGAAGGACGATCTGCTGGAGCCTTTGACAACACAATAGATCGCTGCCGTGGCGCATGACGGCCAGGGGCTCATCTCCATCGCCATCGTGGTGGCGGTCGCAGCCATTCTGGGGCTGGGGTTCCTGCGCTTGCGTCAGCCGCCGCTGGTCGGCTTCATTCTGGCCGGCGTTGCATTGGGGCCGACGGGGTTCGGTTTCATCTCCAACAGCGCCAATGTCACGCTGCTGGCCGAAATGGGTGTCGTCGTCCTCCTGTTCTTCATCGGTATGGAACTGTCGATCAAGGCTTTCGTGCTCAGCCTGCGCCAGGCCTTGAGCGTCGCAGGCGGGCAGGTGATCGCAGCCATAGCAGCGGCAGGGCTGATCGCGCTGATTACCGGCGCGACCATGGCCGAAGGACTGATCCTTGGCTTCGTCATCGCGATGTCCTCCACCGTCGTTGCCATGAAAATGCTGGAAGACATGGGCGAGTTGCGCAGCGAGACCGGCAGGATCGCCGTCGGCGTGCTGATCGCGCAGGACATCGCTGTGGTCCCGATGCTGATCCTGGTCTCAAGCCTTGGCGGCGGGGAATTGCATATCGGCATCATCGCGGTCAAGATGGTCATCGCCATTGGGATTCTTGCGGCCTTGCTCTGGTGGTTCGGACGCCACGGCAAGTTGCGGGTTCCCTATAGTGAGGCTGTCGAGGACAAGGTCGAGATCCTGGCGCTCGGTGCGCTTGCTGTCTGTTTCGGCGCAGCCGCTATTTCCGGCCTTGCCGGCATGTCGCCGGCCTATGGGGCTTTTCTGTCCGGTATCGTGATCGGCAACTCGACGCTGCGCAGCCGCGTCATTCCGGTGATCGAGCCGATCCAGAGCGTGCTGCTCGTGGTCTTCTTCCTGTCGATCGGTCTGTTGATCGACCTGACCTTTATCGGCGAGAATTTTTGGTCGGTGCTGAGCGCTGCGCTGATCGTCATTGCGGCGAAGACCGTGCTGAACATCTTCCTGCTGCGCAAGACCGGCTCATCGCCGCAGATTGCCCTGGTGGCGGGCCTGTCGATGGCGCAGATCGGCGAGTTCTCGTTCGTGCTTGCCGCCGCAGGTCTTGGCGCCGGCGTCTTGCAGTTTGATACCTACAAGGTGGCAATCGCGGTGACGGCGGTGTCGCTGCTGGTTTCGCCGCTCTGGGTCAGCATGATGCACCGGCTGGAAAACATCGCCTCCGAACATCTGCTGACGTACCGCAAGGCCTTTGCCGTCGCCTATGCGCGCGAACTGAACGAAGTGTCGAAACGGGGGGCGGCGCTTGCCGGCGCGCGCTGGTCGTTGAGGCTGCGCTACCGTGCGCTGCGGCTCGCCCGCCACCACCGGCGGCGGGCAAAATCTGACAACAAGCCTGAAACGGATGTTACAGAGCGCTGAGAACCGTCTGTGTTGCCCAACCATCGGCAGGCATACCAAGGCGCAGCTGCTCCTTCTGGAGGGCCGCGCGGGTTCCTGATCCGAGGATACCGTCGATCTTGCCGACGTCATGCCCGAGAGCCTGCAGTTTCGTCTGCAGTGCCTTCATGCCTTCGTCGGTCAATCCCGGTTCCGGAGTATGGTTGTCGTAGGCCGGAGCGCCTGCGAGCCGGGTGGCGAAATAGGCGGCCGAGGTCGTATAAATGAACGACTGGTTCCATTCCAGATAGACGTTGAAGTTCGGATAAGTCAGGAAGGCGACGCCGTGGCGGCCCTGCGGAATGACCAGCGATGAAGCCAGCTGCGGGAACGCGGTGTTGCCGTCGCGCGGCTTGACGCCCAGCTTGAACCAGTCACCGGCAGTCATGCCCGTCTGCAGCCCGGTTTTCTCCCAAGGCAGGTTTTCCGGCAGGTTGACTTCCTGGATCCAGGGCTGGCCGGCGGTGAAGCCGAGGCTCTTGATGAATTTGGCGGCGGTCAGGATGGCATCCGGCGCGCTCTGCTTGAGATTGACATGACCGTCGCCATCGCCGTCCATGCCCTGCGCGATGATGTCTTCCGGCAGCATCTGCACCTGGCCGATTTCGCCGGCCCATGCGCCGGTCGTGGTTTCCGGATCGAGATCGCCGTGCTGGACCATCTCGATGGCCGAGATCAACTGCGGACGGAACATTTCCGGGCGGCGGCAATCATGCGCCAGCGTTACCAGGGCGTTGCGGGTGTTGAAATCGCCCTGAACTGCGCCAAAATCGGTTTCCATTGCCCAGAAGGCTGTGATCACCGGCGCCGGAACGCCGAATTCCTTTTCTGCCCGATCGAAGACTGCGGCATATTCCTTCATCTTCTTGGCGCCGATATCCAGCCGCGCCTTGCTGACGGTGCGCTGGGAGAATTCGGTGAAGCTCTGCTTGAACACACCCTGCGCGCGATCGCGGCTCAGCACCTTTTCGGAAAGGGCGGCACCGGCCAGCGCACGATCGACCACGTCGGCCGGAATGCCCTTGGCGACCGCTTCAGCCTTGACGCCCTGCAGGAAGGTGGCGAGATCGCCGCCGCAGGGGGCTGCCGGTGTGGCAGGCTTGGCTGCCTGCTGCGCCAGCGCCGATGAGGTCAAGAGGGTGAGAAAACCGATCGAAAGAACGGAGCGCAGAGTGCTGCGTGTCATCGCAAGTCCTTGTTGTAAGGCCGGAACCGGCCGAAAGCAGCGGGAAAACGGCTGCTTTTGTTTCGCTGAAAATATGGCAGCGGCTGTCGCACGGCAATGGGGCGGAAAGAAGAAATGCCGCCGCGTCTGTCTCAGTTTTGCGCCAGTGCGCGGGGTTTGGAAACGGCCGCTACCCAGCTCTTCCAGTTCTTCTGGGAGCCCGCAAAAACGTTGATATCGGCATTGCCGTCGATGCCGGGGATGACGCCGGTGCTGGTATATTGCCAGAAGGCCCAGCGGCGCTCGGTGTAGATTTCCGTCGGGTGTGCTGCGACC
>Ga0247813_10002284_pt1 | contig 13315 bp, 7 predicted proteins | sample UWRJL169409C1_FD_180719 | JGI IMG/M metagenome (GOLD analysis project Ga0247813, IMG submission 180719) | Plant litter microbial communities from Arlington Agricultural Research Station in Wisconsin, United States - UWRJ-L169-409C-1 | ecosystem: Environmental > Terrestrial > Plant litter >... | reverse complement strand
TGATTTGAGCAACTTTTCCTATTACTTTTGACATTACTTATGTATTTATTAAATAGCTATTTAGGTTTATCGAAAATACCTCTTTTTTCAGAGCGCAAAGATAATTTTTTAAAATATAAAATCAATTATTTTTTCATAAAAAATACCATCATTTTGTTTGATTCCTAAAAGTCAGGCTTCAAATATCTAAAATGGCAATTTTTTTCACAAATAAAAAAAGCCACTGCATTTTTAAAATGAGCGGCTTTCTTCGTCAAAAAATGGTTTCTTAGAGTGACGCCGGATATTGAATTGGATAAGTTCCCAAATCAACAGGGCGTAATGTCGAACCGTATTTCTCGTTAATTGCATCAATAAAAATATTGGCAATCAAACCATATCCTCTTGCACTTGGGTGAATTCCATCTAAAGAAAAGGCTCCACCGGTAACATAGGCTGATGTCAAACTAAAATTGCCAAATCTAATTCCGCCATTTGATAATTGCGTCAACACCGCTCTTGTATCAACAAATGCCAGACCTTTTTCAGTCGCAACTGCTAAAATTGTAGCATTGTATGCATCAGTTGCTTTTTTAATTTCAGCACTTTCTGTTGGGATAAGTACATGTTTATCTTGTAATGGAAACGTAATTCCGAATTTGTCTAACGGAGCAGGAGGAACCATACCAATTCCTGAATCAGCAGCAGCAGGAGCTGTACCAATAACAGTTCGCACTGGTAAAACTACCAGATCTGTGACTGTAGCTTGTCTTGCCTGTCCAAAAACAGCACCGTAAAAAGCCGCAGTTTGCGCTCCTAAACTAGGTGTAAATGCCTGAGCTAACTGAGCAGACAAATTAGGTATACTTTCATCTTTTATTAATACAGGATTGGCAACAGTTTCAGATAAAGTATTGATTCTGTCTCCGGCTCCCAATGCTGTAAGCACTTGTTTAAGCGGACCATATAATTTTGCATTCAGTTCTTTTATAGTAGCTTTCCCTACTTGTTCATTATTAAGTCCAATTGATTTAGCTGTAAGCGGATTGTATGGGACTGTTGTAAAATAAGGCAAAGCGGTTATATAAGGTAAATTTGCCACAACTCCTTTTGCTCCATTTGCTGTTAAGGCAGTCGCCATAGAAGAATATACATTAGCAAAAACCGCCGGATCAGTAATATCATTACTACCGTAAGTTGCCGGATTGGTATTACCTGTCTGATCTTTTCCAATTCCTCCGGAAGTGGCATAACTTAAGACATCATTTCCTCCAATAAATAAAGAGAAAAACGTAGGCGCCTGAGTTAATGCATCTGCTAAGATTGAAGTTGATGCCGAACTTGCAAATCGAACAAAATACGGATTGGCTGCGCCAATTGCTAAACCTGCAGGATTACCATATCCGTTAGCTACGAGATGAAAGCTCTTTGCGCCCGGAACTCCTAAATTATTAAATGTACCCGTAAGATGCGCCATAACTTCGGTTGTTGGAACACCCGATACGGGAACCGGCGCTGTTCCGTTAAAGTACAAACGAGGTCCAAATGCCGGATTAACCTGCCCTCCGAATAATAATCCTCCAATATTGTCATTTGCATACGGTATTGTAAAAGTACCTCCACCAGCCGCAGCAAATTGTTGCGACAAAATATTTGCATATCCATTTTCTTGTCCTTTCTTAAATAATGAATTATCGCTGTATCCCGCAGCAAAAGAATCTCCAAGTGCAATATATTTTGTAAAAACTGCCGAACCGGGAGTTACTGGAACTTCCTCCGGAGTTTTATTATCATCATCATTATTACAAGCCGCCATAAAGGTCAAAGAAACCAAGAATAGCCATTTTATATTTTTTTTCATGTTGTTAACTTTTAAATTATTAGCTTTTTCCAGCTTATTAAATATCAGGAAAAGAAAGATTTTTTTGATACAAAAATCAATTTCGTTTAAGGATTAATTATCCATGAAGCGAACCACATTTGACCAATCATACCTGCACCTACTACCTGAAGATAATCTTTTCCGAAAAGGTTTGTTGCTCCCACTTTAATAACTGATTTCAATTTTGGGATACCATAATTAATCTGAGCATCAAGAACTGTATTTTCAGGAATCATACCATCTCCAAAAGAAGACTGCCATAAATACTCTGTATTCCACCTTACATTCACATTAAAACCTAAATTTTTAGCCACTTTTGCATTTCCAAAAGAACCTTTAATTCTGTGTTTCGGCGTATTAAATCCGGCAACAAAACTTGGATCTTCTGTTTGATCAAAATCAAATTGAGCATAATTGTAGTTTAGTCCTAACTCAAAGTCTTTATACACTTTTTTAGACAAACCCACTCCAAAACCTAAAGACGAAATTTTAGCAGTAGTGTTGGTATAAACCTGATAAACTCTTCTGTCTCCAAAAGCCAAAGCAGCATAACCCAGCTGAACATTTGGATCTGCAGGATTTGTTCCAACTACTCCATAATAAGGTGTGATTACTCTCGAAGTATTCATAAAGTCATTATAAATATTGTAGTACGCATTAATATCAATCGACAAATCGTTTTGAACTACTGTACGATATCCTGCTTCAAAAGCCTGCACTTGTTCTGGTTTTACCAATGAAGGATTTGCAATTTTCAGATCATCAGGATTTGAAGACGCCGCAAATGCCTGAACAGAAGCCAATGTGTAGGAGTTTTCATAAGCGCTGCGACCTGACAAGTTAACTGTTGGACCTATGCCTGCCCCTGGTATAGCCTGACCTGCAGGACTTACAGCTTGTGTTTCCTGAAAACGGTCTAAATTATCTGCTGCAGAACCAATTAAAGCGAATGGTCCTAAATCTAAACCAATATACTGATCCTGAGTCGTTGGGTTACGGAAACCGGTTTGATACGATATTCTGAAATTATGTCTCTTAGATTCACCTGCAGAATACACGAATGAAATTCTTGGTGAAACATTGCCATCAAAATTTTGACTTTTGTCATAGCGTATAGATCCTGTAAATTTCAATCTGTCTTCCATCCATTTTTTCTGCAATTGTGCATAAGCTCCGTATTCTTTGTAATCAATTGGACCATCATAATCTGTAAAGATTGTTCCTTCTGAATTCATGATGTATTTTCTCCATGAACCACCCACCTGAATTTCGGCAAATTTGATAAGATCTCTAAAATTATAATTTATATCTGAATGGTATAATTTTGAATGATCAATAAATTTAGCTCCCTGAGTTAAGTCAGGATTAGAGGTAACTGTATTAAGAGCATTTGTAAATTGTGCAGAACCCGGCTCAAATCTTGGTGATCTTGGAGCCCCTGGATTAAGCGGATCAGTATTTGGAACTAATCCTAAAATTGGCGCAACGTTATAGTCAGCAAAAGTTCTTGCATAATTAGCAGCGTCATTTGCATTAAGGCCTAATACTGCAGACGATAATTGAAATGCTGTTCCGTAATCTGTAAACCAGTTTTTATCTGATTTTGCCAGTCTGTTGACATTCCATCCGGCAAATCTCATATCATACGAATCTCCGGCAGACTCACTGGTAAAGTACACCCTTCCAAAAAAGTTCTTGCCTTTAATTTCAAATTTACCCTGCTCCATTAAAAAACCCTTTAAAGCATATCTGTTTGCTCCCTGATAAATCGTGCTACCTGTACCAATTTTATATTGTAATATAATTTCGGTATCGTTTGCCCAGGGTTTAAAATGCGCACTAATATCAGCCTTCATACTTTGAACTTTATTATCAGTCAAATCCTGCTCGCGATATCCAGTTCTACTAACTTGTCCCACGTTCGGAATAAAGGTAGTAACCTCATCTCCGTATATATTTAATCCATCGTAATTTTGATTATTGGCATGTCCAACAGAACCGCCAGTCATACTTCTTGTATCGGCTGCAATCCATTCAGAAGCTTCCATATAGGTGAAATTTGCTTTTAATGCAAAGTGCTTCGTAAATGCTTTCGCTGCTCTAATTCCAAAATCATTATAGTCGTTTGTTCCCGCAGCATCCTGACTTGTTTGTCCGTATTTGTAGTAAACACTTATTCCTTCATTAGTAAAAGGACTCTTACTGCTCATAAACAAAATACCGTTAAAAGCATTTGCTCCGTATAGTGCAGAAGATGCTCCAGGCAAAAGCTCGACACTTGCCACATCAATATCAGATATACCAATTAAGTTACCTAATACAAAGTTTAATGCTGGCGATGAATTATCCATTCCGTCAACCAATTGCATAAAACGCGTATTTGCTACAGTAGCAAAACCACGTGTATTTATCGATTTAAATGAAATACTGCTTGTATTGAAATTTACCTCTTTTAAGTTTTCCAGACCATCATAAAACGTAGCCGCTGTAGTGTTTTTAATTTCCTGAATTCCCATCCTTTCAATAGTCACCGGAGATTCAATTACACGCTCAGGAGTTCTGGAAGCCGAAACTACAATTTCATCCAGTTTCGTTTCTTCATCTTTCAGAATCACATTGATGTTTTGGTTTGCCGAAGTCACATTGATTGTTTTACTTTCGAATCCTACTGCCGAAACTTTAATGGTAAAGGGCGGTTTAGCAGCAGTATTTAATTTAAAAGAACCATCAAAGTCGGTTGAAGCTCCGGTAGAACTTCCCACTATATTAATATTGGCTCCGGGAACAGATTGTTTGTTACTATCGGTTACTGTACCGGTAACTGTATTCTGCGCAAAGGATATTCCGCAGAAAAACAACATAGTTAGTAAATATACTTTCATTGGTCTAGGTTTTTGTTAGTTTATGCAACCAAAATACAAATAATTTTACTATTAATAAAAAAACGTTAAAAAAAATTAATATTACACATCTTTTTAGTTAGTATTTTAACTTTTCCATATTCTGTTTTGTTAAATTAACAACAACAAGAAAGCTTTTCAAAACTTAATTAGTATGCATACATATAAAATTTAAGATAAAAAATGAGGATTTAATAAAAATACAACGTTTTAGAAAAATATTTGACAAATAAAAAAAGCGAGACATAAATCTCGCTTTTTTAACGTTCTATTGTTTTTATTAGTTTAATGAAACAGATTCTACTTTTCTAATCGGTTTTTTAAATCGATGATTCGTTTATTTTGTTCAATCATGTAGCGTGTCATTTCCTCCATTTTTAAGCAGGGTTAAATTCATTTCTGCCTTAGCAAAAAGAAAAAATTAATCCTTAACATTCTGATACATTCTGGTTTTATGATATAATCAACTATAAAAGTTCCATTTTTATCACTATAATGATAATTGATTGTAACTTCATTATTTCTAAATGTTTTCATTTGTGGATTGCTTCGTACATTTTCCAAAGCAGCAGAAAATATATATTTCTTTAGCGTATCAATTTTTACTTCTGCCTTTGTCATTTACACTAAAAACATAATTATATTGAATTGTTTTCTCAGGTAATGCAAGAACATTCTCTAAAACAGCATATTCATTAATCGTTATCGGACAAGTTTTATTAATCTTGTTGGCTACTTGTACTAACTTTTCATCAATAGAGGGATTAAACCAAGATTGCGTAAAAAAGGAAGATGCAGCAACACCAACTATAACACCAATGTATGTCATTATATGAGTTTTCTTTTTGGCTTATTTTTATCATTTAGCTTAATCTCGGAAATACTATTTTGATTTACAGCAACGGTAGGATAAATCCACAGCTATTACAATATTTTGAACTCTTTTCATTTCTTCTTACAATTTGAACACTTTGTTTTCATTTATTTATTTTTTAATCACTTACTTCATTGTATTGCTAAAATCAGTTTATTATTTCTATAAAATTCCTTCGCACTAAAACAATTACTCTAAAAATCGATTTTAACATCTTTACTCTTATTTATAAAAATTTTAAAATCTTCATCTGTATTAATTGGATAATCACCTAATAAAAGGCTTTTCTGAGGATCTTTTTTATTATATGCCACAATAAACCTATCATTGACATTTGCTGAAAAAGGCAATTTATAGAATAGAGCATCATAATTATTTACATATCTAACATTATTTACTATATACGAATAAGTAATAGAACTAAAACGAACATTATTTCCTACTGGACTTCTATAAAAATAGACATCAATACTTCCAACTGTATAGTCGTAATCACCTAAGTCTTCTTTAATTTTATTCTTGTTCATTTCTTTTCCCAATAAAATCATAATCACACCGGTAATTATAATTAAAATGAGAATATAATTTTTTTTATCCATATCATTTTTAATTCTGTTTAATAGCATCCGCAGGTATATTATCTTTAAAAATTTCTTTGTAACGTTCAAAATCTTCAGATGAATTAATAGGATAGTTTAGGAGTATAAAGCTATTCTTAGGATTCTTTTTTTCATAAATAACTAAATATAATAGACCCAAATCTGGCTTATTATCGGGAATATCAACATAATAGTTTTCTTGATAGTAATTTTCTATAAACTTACCGTTTACATTATAAATATATTTTATTTTCTTATGAGCACCTCGTCCAGTTAACTTTGGAATAAAATACTCTTCTATATTTCCAGAAGTTAACGAAAAATTGTCTTTCAGTAGTTTTACTTTTTCATCTTCTTTTAAACCATAATGAATAGCAAAACTAAAACCAAAGAATAAAAAAAATAATATAATTTTAAGTTGATAATCAATAGTTTTAAAGTTTTTTACAAAGTAAAATAAAATAATTATCAAGACTATAATGTAAATAATTGTAACTATTTTTGTCTGTTGACCAATATTAAAAAAATCTTTCATATTAAAAAATTTAGATGTTTATCCTTTAAATTGTGGCTTAAATTTAGGAACTTGGAATGATGGCGGGATCACATTCCGCGTCGGTATTATGAATTGAGGAATTACCAAACTAGGATTCAAGTAAAAGGGCGTTAAAGGCTTTAGTTCTAAAGAATTCAATAATGGCGATTGTGTTTGGGGTATGTAAGATGGCTGTGATGTAAATCCATTTAATCCCGTCAAACCTCCACCTAAAGCATTCAAGCCTAAGTTTACAGGATCCAATGATTTTTTAAAACTTTCACCGGGATTAGCAAATTTTGTAGAAATTAAATCATTTGTTACACTTCCTGAAAAACTAGAAACAACTTCTCGGGTTGCTCCTGTAATGATAGCATTAAAAGCATTATTTCCCCCAATTATTCCATTACTAAAATTAGCATCAAACTTTAATCCTATACCACGTGTTACAAAACCACCTGCTACCGCTCCCAAAGTATTCATAACAGTTTTTTCCATATCTAATCCTTCAACAGATGAATTTAAAATAGATTGTACTCCGCACCAATTACCACTCCGTATGGACCTCCATAAACCGTTAAAGCACCAGAAGCCGCACCAGATATGGTGTATCCTGCAAGTTTTCCCCATTTAATATCCGAAAATTTGCCGGTAGCTCCGGTAATATTGTCCCAATTTTGATAAACATTAATTGCAGCGCTAACTACAATTATTCCAACTACAATTAAAGGAATAATGTCACCACTTGGATCAGTATGGAGTAAAGGATTATTCCAGCAATATCCATAGCGGTTAAAGCTTTGAGTACTAAAAGGATCCTGCACAAAATTATCCGGCTGTAAAAAACGATGCAGTTTAGGATCATTTGCAAATGTTCGTGACCGGTATAACCACGATCTAAAATGGTTAATCCTGGCAGCACATTTCCTGCTCCGTCCTGTACGCTTACAATTGCTCCCCAGGCATCAAACAGTCGTTTTTCTACAACTGTTCCTGTCTGGTTTGTTATAGCAATGATAGAACCCTGGTTATCTCTTTGTAAATATAAATATTCTTGCGTTGTTCCGTCGCTTTTTAGTACAATTGGTGCAGAGTAACCGTCTCCGCCAATATAGGTAATAAACTCAAATACACCTGTTGTTTTATTTTCTTTAATTTCCATACTACCATCTGCAGAGTAGTATTTCCGTGAAGGTCTTTCTAATTTCTCATCTTGCAGACCTCCATAAAACATGGCAGTACGGCTGTTACTGTCATTGTATTCAAAACTTATTTTATCAATTTCTTTTCCATCAATTACTACTGGGCTTTTAAAAGCATTGTATGTTATATTTTGTGCGTTTTTAACAACAGGAGGTGAATCTATTTTTGTTATTTGAACATCATCAAAAACTACAGTTCCCCAATTATTATCTAAACGAATATTAAGTTTTTTAATATATGCAGGTACTAAAATAGTTTTAGTAATTTTTGTCCATTTATTTTGCGATTCAGTTATTACATTATCAACTTGGGTGTAATATCCTGTTTCACATTCTTTTTTCATAAACAATACCATCTCGCCTTGCCCATAGTACGTATATACCCATGTCGAAATAGTATATTGTGTATCAACTGCATTATTAATATTAATCCACTTATCTGAATGTACATAATATTTCGTAGCAGTTTTATTTTCTAATTTTAATGACACTTGCCCTCCATGTGCACCTCCTATAGCATAAGTACAGAAATTAGTATTTGGATATTTTACAGTTTCCCATCCTGTTTGAGTCTCCATTCCATCATTAAAAACTTCTTTTACTTCTTCTTCATATTCTGGTGAGTTTTTATATACTTGTGATTCTGTTTTATTTATTTGAATATCATCAAAAACAACAGTTCCCCAATTATTATCTAAACGAATATTTATTTTTTTTATATACGCAGGGACTAAAATAGTTTTAGTAATTTTTGTCCATTTGTTTTGCGATTCAGCTATTATATTGTCAATTGGGGCGGTTTCGCAATCGTTTTTTATAAACAATATTACTTCACCTTGTCCATAGTAACTATATACCCATGCTGAGATAGTATATTGTGTATCAACTGCATTATTAATATTAATCCACTTATCTGAATATACATAATATTTCGTAGCAGTTTTATTTTCTAATTTTAATGACACTTGCCCTCCATGTGCACCTCCTATAGCATAAGTACAGAAATTAGTATTTGGATATTTTACAGCTCCCCATCCTGTTTGAGTTTCCATATCATCTTTAAAAACTTCTACATTATCATTAGTAGTGCTATCAGAGTAATAATTTAATGCATCAGCATTAAGATTAATTGAAGTGTTTTGATAAGGCTTGTCTTTTGCATAAGTATAATTTCCTAAACTGTTTTCGGTAATTCTACCCTGATCGTCATATTTTTGTTTTTCTGGAACACCTTTCGCATTTGTGAACTCGGTTAAACGATCTTGTGCATCGTATATAAAACTTTCACTTCTGTTAAACAAACTGTTTGTTCTGCTTGTCAGGTTTCCTCTTTTTGCATCAAAAACAGTATTTAAGGTTAAAATATTTGCAGAGCCAGCCGTTTTATCATATTTAAACTGAGAAGCTAAACCGTAATTATCGTATTCATTTGTTATGGTTGTTGGTCCATTTTGTGCATTTTTGAGCTGCCCTCTTGTATTTACAGTATTGGTTTGCCATAATATCGCACTTGTGGCATTGTCTACTATTTGCCAATGCGAACCATTTTTATACGTATTTTTTATGACTTTACTGCTTGATTTTTCGCCTGTAGCTGCTGTTGACGATTCAGTATCTGAACGTCCATAACCATCATAAGTAAACTCTTTGGTAAATACAGCATAAGGTGTTGTCTCTACTGTTTTGCTTATTCTTTTTGAAGCGTCATAATTAAATGAATTCAGTATTATATTTGCTCCATTCGCTAAGTCTTCAAACTTACTACTTGTAAGCAATTTGCTCGAAGAATCGTAATAATAGGTCGTTTTAGAATTTGTATTTGTACCCGAAATTGTTTTTTGGGTTACTTTACCTACCGCATCCAAAATATAATTTGTAGTTCCGTTAGGCGTCGTTGTACTTGTTGTTTCTCCAAAGCCATTATATACATATGCATAGGTTCCTGCGGAAGAATCAACCAATTTTGTTTTTCGTCCCCAGCCATCTTGCTCAATAGTAGTTTTTACACCAGCATAATCTGATTCTTTTAAGTTTCCATTAGCAAAATAGGTATATTTAATTGTTCCTCCCGGGGTGTCTGTCATTGATACTACGTTTCCTATTGCATTTTTAACAGACGTTTTTGATTTTGTACCGTCGTTTACCGTTGTAGTGAGTCCAGAATAAGTAATATCAGTTGTTTTTCCTGTAAAGGCTATGTTTTGAGTCACTCTTCCATAGTCATCATATTTGGTTTCACTCCACTGTGATCCTGCTGATCCAAAATAAGGTTCACTTACTTTATAGTTACGATCATAAATATCATAGATATAATCAACATAAGAGAAAGTTCCCATTATGTTTTTACTTCCTGCTTTAATTTTTCTTCCTAAATCGTCAAAAGTTTCTTCGCTTATGCTGCCATCATCTGCTGTTGATGTAACAATTGTTTTTTGCCCACTTCGGGCATAAACGTAACTGTTTTTTTTGCCCAAATAATCTGTGGTAGTTGTTTTTTTGAACCACGAATCGTATAAGTAAGAAGTAGTTAATCCATAAGGATTTGTTTCTGATTTTAATGTTCCATTTGAATAATTATAATCGAAAGATGTCGATAACCTCTCTATATCAGTACTTTTTGTTAAAAAACGTCCTGAAGGATCATATTCATAACTTGTAATTCTTGGACTAAGCCCAGAAACAGTTATGGTTTTTGTAGTAATATTACCAAACACATCATAAATGTTATCTTCTGTAATATAATCTGTATTAGTACCTTTTTTCTTAATATTGGATAATAAATTGTTTTCATAAACATACACCTCTTCAGAGGTCATCACATCTCCTGAAATAGTAACACTCTGATTTTTACCTGAAGGTCTTCCAACAACATAAGGTGAAACCGTAGGAGGATAATAAGCAATATCTGAAACTGTTGTTTGAACTGTTGCTCCAGACTCTTTTACTAATGTAGTCGATTTTAAAGGGTTGTTATTGTCATCATACACAACTCTGTTTTCTGAGCTTGTATTGTCTAAACTATTATACTGTTTGGTTGTTGTGTTTTTTATTTTGTAAACTTTATTTGGTAAAAGTTCACTTTCGTAAGTTAATATTGCTTTTGTTATAAAAGTAGCAGGAGGTAGTTGAGTACCTGTCGTAAACGGAGTCGCAAATCCTGAGACAGTATAATTTTCTGTATTTGCTCCTCTTAAAGCAAAGTCATTTTTAGTTATGCTAGATATTAAAGGATTGTTATCATCAAACCAATTGGTTCTAACCACAGATCTAAAGCCTAAAAAGCCCAATCCTTCGGCATTGGAAACAGCTCCTGAATAAAAGAACTGCTGTTTTTTATATACAGCACTACTTTGTTTCTCAATCATAGAAACAATTTTAAAACCGGGAGCAATTACAATGTCAATATTAGGAAAAGTTTCCGTCAAAGACGTTGGAGTATATATTGGCTCATAGGGATCCTGTTTCAATGTTTTATAAGAAATAGTTTCTGTAACTACATTACCATTTGTAATTCCTTTTAATAAAACATCTGTTCGATTGTCTTTTGGGCTATTAAATGTGAGGATAGCATTATCATTTATTAAACTAAATTCTAAATTTCGATTAACCTCATTATGATTGGTGAATACTGGTATTGGATTTCTTTTTATCCCGGTTACCTGAATATCGCTAACAAGCAACTTGAAATTAACAGCACTATTTGTTACTGATATATTTTCAAAGAGTGATAATAATGAATACACAGGCTCTCCTACAGCTTTATAACCTTTTTGAGCTACTGTAAGATTTTGAACGAGTAATATATCAGTTTTGCCATCACCATTATAATCATTGGCTATAAAACTTCTATCATTTACACAATACGGATATCTTATAACTCCTTGTGAATCCATTTCCTGATAATAACCAGAAGTTCCCAGAGTATATGTTAATCCAATTACAGTGTTTATTTTATTAAACACAGTTCCTGTGGCAAGGTAAAAATTCCAGTTATCCTTATCTTTCTCAGTTGGTATTACAAAGTCCATCTTTCCATCACCATTATAATCACCAAATAAAATTTGCCTGTCAAGAACGATACCCGGATCAGCTACAGTGTTCTGGAATAGTAAAACCAGTTTATTGTCTTTACCTAGTGTATATATTTTAAGGAAGTTTTTTTCGAAAACATAGATATCAGACTTACCATCGCCATCAAAGTCGGCAACAATAAATTTTTTATTATTAGTATTGCTTATTATACTTCCAATATTCAAAGGTTCATTTGTACTATTTCTGTCCAAATTTAAAAGGTAAGCAGTTCCGCCCTGATAAAGTGGCCTTTGATATTCTGTTGTATGATTTCCGAAATTGCAAACCCTCATTTCGTAATAGAAGCTTTTCTCGAATGCAATAACATCCGTTAAACCATCACCATTAAAATCACCACTTATATATTCGATCGGGACATTTTCTACTATAACTCCTGTATAATCTTTTGGATCACAATAAGACCAGTTAGACGCTTTTGTTACTACTTTATTAAAGTTAAATTGCTTTTCGTAAAGCTTGGCAGTAGAGGAAGTAGACCCTGTGCCATAAACTGAAATTGTACAATTTTTATCTGTATTTTTTAAAAGAGCCCATCCCTGCGGCAACACTTTAGTATCAGAACTTAAAAAGGTCGCTGGAAAAATAGTTTCAAAAGTATCAACGTTTTCTGATTTACCGGTATTAAGTTTTCCTGATGTTATATTAGAAAATAAGGTAAATTTATTTTTTGAAGTAATGTTAGAAAACAAAATAATATCTGTTTTCCCATCATCATCAAAATCACCTGATATATAATCGCTATTTGTATAATCAATTCCTGAAATTCCAAGTGTAGCAGGATTGTTGATTTTGAAAGGAAAATCACTAATCGTTGTATCATAATTAAAAACTGTAGGATTATAACTCTTGGTATTATCACCGCTTTTCTCCGTAATATTTTTTAATCGTTGATATTGCAAAGATGTTTCCTCGTGATTCAAAATATAATTTCTAAAACCTGCTCCGTTCCCAATTACATTAATTTCCGTAAGTATTCTGCTTCGAATAATACTATATCCTGCTACATAAGATTGTTCAAGGCGTTTCCTTGTCTCATATTTAAAATTTATTTCATTTATTGGCTCTGTTATATTGGTACCTCCATACTTTATAGAAACTATTTCTAACAGATTATTATTTAAGAAATAAGTATAATTAATTCTTACACCTTGAGGATTTTCCCAATATTTAATAGCCCAGTCTGTTATAGATCTGGAATCTGCAAAACTACCATAGCTGGCTTTTGAACCATCAGGGTATTCTACAATAAAAT
>Ga0247813_10002282_pt1 | contig 13316 bp, 7 predicted proteins | sample UWRJL169409C1_FD_180719 | JGI IMG/M metagenome (GOLD analysis project Ga0247813, IMG submission 180719) | Plant litter microbial communities from Arlington Agricultural Research Station in Wisconsin, United States - UWRJ-L169-409C-1 | ecosystem: Environmental > Terrestrial > Plant litter >... | reverse complement strand
CACAGTCCCGAGAGCCCACCGCCGATGATGGCCACGTCGGTGCGGCCGTCTCCGGGCAGGGGAGCGCGCGGCTCGAGCGAGTCCGGCACGGTGTCGTGCCAGAAGCTCAGGCTGCGGTAGTCGGTTCGGCTCAGAGTCGGGTCCACGCCTCGGTGAGCACACCCCGCAGGATGCCCTCGATCTCGTCGAACTCGGCCGGCCCGATGGTCAGCGGGGGAGCGAGCTGGATCACGGGGTCGCCGCGGTCGTCCGCGCGGCAGTACAGGCCCGCGTCGTAGAGACCCTTGGAGAGGAAGCCGCGCAGCAGGCGCTCCGACTCGTCGTCGTTGAAGGTCTCCTTGGTGTCCTTGTCCTTCACCAGTTCGATGCCGAAGAAGTAGCCGTCGCCGCGCACATCGCCGACGATGGGCAGGTCCTTGAGCTTCTCGAGGGTCTGGCGGAAGATCGGCGAGTTCTCGCGCACGTTCTCGTTGAGCTTCTCCTCCTCGAAGATGTCGAGGTTGGCGAGGGCGACGGCCGACGAGACGGGATGCCCGCCGAACGTGTAGCCGTGATAGAACGCGGTGGAACCGTGACGGAAGGGCTCGTAGATGCGATCGGAGATGATGGTCGCACCGATCGGCGAGTAGCCGCTCGTCATGCCCTTCGCGCAGGTGATCATGTCGGGCTCGATGCCGTAGGTGGTCGACGCGAACATGTTGCCGATGCGACCGAAGGCCGTGATGACCTCATCCGCCACCAGCAGCACGTCGTACTGGTCGCAGATCTCGCGCACGCGCGTGAAGTAGCCGGGGGGAGGCGGGAAGCAGCCGCCCGAGTTCTGCACCGGCTCGAGGAACACCGCGGCGACGGTCTCTGGGCCCTCGAACAGGATCATCTCCTCGATGCGGTTCGCCGCCCACAGGCCGAACTCGGACTCGCTGCCGGTGAAGCCCATCTCGGCCGCGCGGTAGTAGTTGGTGTTCGGCACGCGGAAGCCACCGGGGGTGATCGGTTCGAACATCTCCTTCATGGCCGGGATGCCGGTGATCGCCAGCGCGCCCTGCGGTGTGCCGTGGTACGCGACGGAGCGGGAGATGACCTTGTGCTTGGTGGGGCGACCCTGCAGCTTCCAGTAGTACTTGGCCAGTTTGAACGCGGTCTCGACAGCCTCGCCGCCTCCGGTGGAGAAGAAGACGCGGTTGAGGTCGCCGGGTGCGTAGTCGGCCAGGCGGTCGGCGAGCTCGATCGCGTTCGGGTGCGCGTACGACCAGATCGGGAAGAACGCGAGCTCCTCCGCCTGCTTCGCGGCGACCTCGGCGAGGCGCTTGCGACCGTGTCCGGCGTTGACGACGAACAGTCCGGACAGCCCGTCGAAGTACTTCTTGCCCTTCGAGTCCCAGATGTGGTGACCGTCGCCCTTGACGATGATCGGAACGCCGTGCTCCTCGAGCACCGACTGGCGCGAGAAGTGCATCCAGAGGTGGTCTTTGGCCTTCTGCTGGAGATCTGCCTCGTTGTACTCGGTCATGGTTTCACTGCGCTTTCATGTTGCGGGTTCCCGGCTTAGCGGGTTCCCCAGTTGTAGAACTGCTTGATGAGCTTGAGGTAGACGAAGGTCTCGGTGGACTGCACACCCTCGATCGCCCGGATCTCCTTGTTGAGCAGGTTGATCAGGTCGTCGTCGTTCTCGCAGACCACCTCGGCGAGCATGTCGAAGCTGCCCGCGGTGAGCACGACGTAGTCGACGGCGGAGATGCGTCCGAGCGCTTCGGCGACCTTGGTGGTGTCACCGGCCACGCGGATGCCGATCATCGCCTGGCGGTAGAAGCCGAGCTGCATCGGGTCGGTCACCGCGACGACCTGCATCACTCCGGAGTCATTGAGCTTCTGCACCCGCTGGCGCACCGCGGCCTCGCTGAGCCCTACGGCCTTGCCGATCTCGGCGTAGGACCGGCGACCGTCCGCCTGCAGCTGCTCGATGATGGCCTTCGAGACGTCGTCGAGCTGCATGGGCTTGGGCGCCGGCTTCGCGACCGACTTGCCTTTTGGATCTGCGCTCATGGGTTGATTCTGTCAGCCCGAGCAGGTGCTCACAAGCGATTCCGTATCCCGCGCGGCATTTCACCAACGAAATCAGTAGCCCCATCCCATGGAACCGTTCAGTGACCTTCGGTATGTTGGGAACATGAGCGCACGGGAGATTCGCAATTTCATCAACGGTGAGTACGTCGACGCGAAGGCGGATTCGTCCTTCGACGTGATCGACCCCGCAACCGAGCAGACCTACGCGAGTTCGCCGGTCTCCTCCTCCGCCGACGTCGACGCGGCATTCGGTGCCGCCGCCGCGGCGTTCGAGGAGTGGAGCGAGACGACGCCCGCCGAGCGCCAGCTCGCGTTGTTCCGCATCGCCGACGCCATGGAGGCGCGTGCGGAGGAGTTCGCCGACCGCGAGTCGGAGGACACCGGCAAACCGCGCGCCTCGCTCGTCGAGGACGAGATCCTGCTGTCCGTCGACCAGATCCGCTTCTTCGCCGGAGAGGCACGTCACCTGAGCGGCATGGCCAGCGCGGAGTACATGAAGGATCACACCTCGTTCATCCGTCGCGAGCCGATCGGCGTGATCGGCCAGGTCACCCCGTGGAACTACCCGCTCAACATGGCGGTCTGGAAGTTCGCCCCGGCGCTCGCCGCGGGCAACACCACGGTGCTCAAGCCCTCCGACACGACCCCGTCGTCCACGCTGCTGCTCGCGGAGGTCGCCGCCGAATTCCTGCCCAAGGGCGTCTTCAACGTCATCACCGGGGATCGCACGACCGGTGCGGCCATGATCGACCACAAGACCCCGCAGATGGTCTCCATCACGGGCTCGGTACGCGCGGGCATGGAGGTCGCGAAGGCCGCGGCCGGCGACCTCAAGCGCGTGCACCTCGAACTGGGCGGCAAGGCGCCCGTCGTCGTCTTCGAGGACGCGGACATCGCGGCGGCCGCAGAGGGCATCGCGATCGCCGGCTACTTCAACGCCGGCCAGGACTGCACGGCCGCCACGCGCGTGCTCGTGCAGGAGAGCATTCACGATGAGTTCGTCGCAGCGCTCGCCGCCTACGCCCGGGACAACGCGAAGACGGGAGCGCCGAGCGAGAGCGACATCCTCTTCGGACCGGTCAACAACGCCAATCAGCTCGCCCAGGTGACCGGCTTCATCGAGCGCCTTCCGAGCAACGCCGTGATCGAGCTCGGCGGCAAGCGCCAGGGCGACGTGGGCTACTTCCACGAGGCGACGATCGTGTCCGGCCTGCTGCAGACGGACGAGGCCGTGCAGCGCGAGATCTTCGGACCGGTCATCACCGTGCAGAAGTTCACCGACGAGGCGCAGGCCACGACCTGGGCCAACGACGTGCAGTACGGCCTCTCGTCGAGCGTTTGGACGAAGGACCACGGTCGCGCGATGCGCATGGCCAAGAACCTCGACTTCGGCTGCGTGTGGATCAACACCCACATCCCGCTCGTCGCCGAGATGCCCCACGGCGGCTTCAAGCACTCTGGATACGGCAAGGACCTCTCGAGCTACGGCTTCGAGGACTACACGCGGGTCAAGCACGTCATGTCGTTCATCGGCTGAGACTCGGCGTGCTCAGGTCAGCGCCGATGAACGACATGACAAAAAGGCACAGTATGAGTCTTCTTGACAAGCGTGCGTAGGCTTTACCCGTGCACCCCGAGGATGACGACGACACGCGGTCGTCCAGTGGTGCGCCCACACACTCGTGGGTGGGGCCGGATCTCGACGACACCCGCATCGGGCCTGCTGCGGGCCTGCGTGCGGAGTCGCTCCCCGCGCTGCCCGAGATCGAGCGGGTCTCTCCCGTCTACTCGTTCCGCATCGGCATCGACGGCGAACGCGTCTCCCTCGACCGCCCGGTGATCATCGGGCGTCGGCCGTCGGCACCGCGCATCCCGTTGCCCGAATCGCCTCGGCTGGTGAGCGTCGTCTCGCCGACCTCCGAGGTGTCCTCCACCCACCTCGAGCTGCGCCAGCGCGGGTCGAGTGTGATCGCTACCGACCTGCGTTCAACGAACGGATCCGTGGTCGTCATCCCGGGTTCCCCGCCCCGCCAGCTGCGGCAGGGCGAGTCGTTGGTCGTTTCGCCGGGTACGCTCATCGATATCGGTGATGGAAACCGGCTCGAGGTCTTGTCGCCACGGGTCGTCGCACCGCCGGTCCCGTCGGGCGTCGACGGGACAGCCAGGGAGAGTGCACAGTGACAGTCATCGGACCGGCGAACGGCCGGGCGGACATCCCGATTCCGGGATCCACCGACACCCTCAGCATCGTGTGGGCCGCAGCCACCGACGTGGGCCGCAAGCGCAAGGCGAATGAAGACAGCCTGATCGCGGATGCGCCCATCTTCGCCGTTGCAGACGGCATGGGCGGCCACCTTGCCGGCGACCGCGCGAGCGACGCCGTCGTCACCCGCCTCGCCGAGCTGCGCGGCGATGATTTCATCGACCCGACCACCGTCGAGGGCGCGCTCGAGCTGGCCACCGAGGACATCGAGGTCGTCTCGGCGGGCAGCGAGCTCGGTGTGGGCACCACCGTCACGGGCGCGGTGCTCGTGCTCGAGGACGGCATCCCGCACTTCGCGGTCTTCAACATCGGCGACAGCCGGGTCTATCGTTTCGAACGCAATGAGCTCGTTCAGGTCACCGTCGACCACTCGCTCGTGCAGGAGCTCGTCGACAGTGGGCTCATCACGAGCGCGCAGGCCATCAACCACCCCGAGGGCAACGTGATCACCCGAGCCGTCGGCTTCCAGGCGCAGCCCCAACCGGACTACTGGATGCTGCCCGCACGCACGGGCATGCGGCTCGTGCTGTGCTCCGATGGACTCACCGGTGAGATCGGCGACGAGCGCATCCGGCTGCACCTCGCCGCCGGCCTCAGCGTGTCGGAGACGGCCGGTTCGCTCGTGGACGCGGCACTCGCATCGGGAGGCAGGGACAACGTGACCGTCGTCGTCATCGAGGTTGTGGACGCGCCCTCGAGCTGAGCCGCTCGCTAACACAGCCGGTCGCGCGAAGATACCCCACTACCCGTAGGCACGACTTGTCTACAATGGGGAAAACCCGAACACAGCGAGGGGGTAATCGTGGCGCGTCGGCTGCCTTCACGTCCTCCGATCCTGCCCGGATTCTCGCATGTCCACGTGCTCGGTTCGGGGGGCTTCGCCGACGTTTTCCTCTATGAGCAGAACATGCCACGTCGGCAGGTCGCGGTCAAGGTCATGCTCGCGGAAGTGGTCAACGACCAGGTGCGCCAGATGTTCCAGGCCGAGGCGAACCTGATGGCCCAGCTGAGCGCGCATCCCTCCATCCTCACCGTCTACCAGGCCTCGGTGTCCTCGGACGGCCGCCCCTATCTCGTGATGGAGCTGTGCTCCTCCTCGCTCAGCCAGCGCTATCGCGCCCAGCGCCTTCCGGTGCCCGAGGTGCTGCGCATCGCCGTGAAGATCGGCAGCGCGATCGAGACGGCGCATCGCGCGGGCGTGCTGCACAGGGACATCAAGCCCTCGAACATCCTGATGACCGCGTACGGTCATCCCGTGCTGTCGGACTTCGGCATCGCGGCCACCCTCGGCGAATCGGGGGAGCAGCAGGCGGTCGGCATGTCGATCCCGTGGTCGGCGCCCGAGGTGCTCATGGACGAGACGGCCGGCACGATCGAGTCGGAGGTCTGGGCCTTCGCTGCCACGGTGTACTCGCTGCTCGCGGGACGATCCCCGTTCGAGGTGCCCGGGCAGTCCAACTCGTCGAGCGACCTCGTCGGGCGCATCAATCGCGCCCGGTTCGAGCCGATCGGCCGCACCGATGTACCGGCGAGTCTCGAGCGCAGCCTCGGCCGGGCGATGTCGAAGAAGCCCGAGAACCGGCACGCGAGCATCCTCGAGTTCCTGCACGAGCTGCAGGCCGTCGAGACCGAGCTGGGCGTCGCCCAGACCCCGGTCGAAGTGGCCATGGACGACTGGGCGATGGCCACGGTCGCGGACCTCGAGGACCGCACGCGCGTGCGCGGTGTGGCGGGTTCCTCCGCCGCACCCTCGGCCAAGCGGCGACGTCGCCGCGCCGCAGCCGAGGCCGAGTACAACGCCGTCGGCACCGTGGTGCGGGAGGGCTCGACCCGCACCGAGAACGATCCCCGCGCCCCTCGCGGCAAGGGGATGCAGGTGCTCGCCTGGACGCTCGTCGCCGTCGCCGTGCTGGTCATCGCCCTCGGAGCGACAGCGACCCTCGTGCTGATCCGGGCGAACTCGAACGAGATCCCCGTGGTCTCGGACATCGGCACGGAGCTCGAGAGCGACAGCGTGCGCTTCAGCTGGGACGACCCCGGACTCGCGGACGACGACGCGTACCAGATCTCGGTCGACGGCGGCAGCGTGAGCGTGCAGACCCAGCCGGCCTTCGTGGTGAACACCGATCCCGGCGACCACACCTGCATCACCGTGCGGGTGAGTCGCGACGGCCGCCTCGGGGACGCGAGCAACCCCAAGTGCGTGGACGTGCCGGAGTGACCCGCCGTGGGCTTTAGGAGCTGGCTCTCGGGACACCGCTCGCTCGCCGTGACAACGACGAGCGCGACGCTCGTCGCTGCCCTCGTGACCACGCTGGCCATCACCTCGGGCGGCTATACCGCGCAGCGCACCGACCTCAACGACGCCTCCGTCTGGGTGGCCAACGGCGGCGAACGCTTCGTCGGGCGGGCCAATACGGCTGTGCTCGAGCTGGACAGCGTGGTCGCGAGCGAGGGCGACGACATCGACCTGGTGCAGGACGGCTCGACCATCCTGCTCGTCGACCGCAGCGACGCGACGGTCGACATCATCGACCCGGCCACCTCCGAGGTGGTGGAGAGTGTTCCGCTGCCGCCCAACCAGCCCGAGGTCTTCCTCGCCGGTGGCAACGTGGTCGTCTACTCGCAGGGAACGGGAGAGCTGTGGATCCTGCCGCGCGGCGAGCTCGCGAGCTTCGATGCGGAACGCGAGCCGGCCCTCAACCTCGGGGCGGACACCGTGGTGAGCGTCAACGAGGCGGGCATGCTGTTCGGGTTCTCCTCGAGTGCGGGCAAGGTCTACCGGGTGGATGCCGCGCAGTCGACCACCGTCGACGAGACGAGCGACACCTCGCTCAACACGGCGGCCGGCCAGTCCAGCATCACCTCGGTGGGCTCGACCTGGATCGCGCTCGACGAGACCACCCGCCGGGTGGACGTCGGGGGACGCCTGGTCTCGCTCGAGGACCTCGTCGGCAGCGGATCGGGACTCGTGCTGCAGCGCCCGAGCCAGTCGGGCGACGGTGTGCTGCTCGGGTTCTCGGGGGGCGTCATCCGTATCGCCCTCGATTCGGGCACGCCGGAACTGCTCGTCGACCAGGGCGGCGGTACGGCAGCGGCTCCGGTGATCGTGGACGGCTGCTCGTACGCAGCGTGGTCGGGCGGCTCCGCATGGCGCGACTGCTCGTCGACCGTCGCGGGGGCCGCGACCCTGCAGCTCGAGTCGGTCGCCCCCGGTGCGAGTCTCGCCTTCCAGGTCAACCGCGGTCGCGTCGTGCTGAACGATCGCGATGGTGGCGAGTCGTGGGCGGTCGGAGATGACGGCCAGCTCATCGACAACTGGGACGACCTGATCGCGGTCGAGGAGGACCAGCAGGAGGTCGAGGAGAACGACGAGGACACCCCTCCCGAGACCGAGAAGAACCAACTGCCGCCCGTCGCCGTCGACGACGGCTTCGGCGCACGACCGGGGCGCACGAGCCAGCTGCCCGTGCTGCTGAACGACTACGACCCCAACGGCGACGTGCTCGTGGTGAGCACGGTCTCGGCGATCGACCCGGCCGTCGGTCGGATCGACGTGATCGACTCGAAGCAGCAGTTGCAGCTCACTCTCGCGGCGGCGGCTCGGGGAACCGTCAGCTTCAGCTACTCGGTGACGGACGGTCGCGGCGGGAGCGCGACGGCGGCGGTGAGCGTGGAGATCCGTGCCGCGGGCGAGAACTCCGCGCCGAAGCAGGTGCGTTCCACTCGCGCTCTCGTCGAGTCGGGCGGACGCGTGACGACCTCGGTGCTCGGCGACTGGATCGACCCCGACGGTGACCCGTTCTACCTCGCCGCGGCGGAGAGCACCACGGGCGACACCGTGAGCCACAAGCCCGAGGGCACGGTCATCTTCACCGATGCGGGCACGGGTGGCGCAGCCCGCTCGGTTGCGCTCGTGGTCTCGGACGGGGTTGCGAACGGCACGGGCGTCCTCGCCGTCACCGTTCGGGATCGCGGCACGGTGCCGATCGTGGCCGATCCCTTCGTGGTGCTGGCCTACGCGGGCCAGGAGCTCACCATCGCGCCGCTCGAGCACGTGCGCGGGGGCAGCGGATCCGTGCGCCTGAACGCCGTGCAGTCACAGCCGGGCACCACCATCACCCCGAGCTACGAGACGGGTACTTTCCGCTTCACGAGCGACCAGGTGCGCACGTACTACCTCGAGTACGTCGTGACCGACGACGAGACGACGGCCACCGGACTCGTGCGAGTGGACGTCTCGGCTCCTCCGGGATCGAACACCGCGCCGATCACCATCCCGAAAACGGTCTTCGTCACCTCGCTGGGCAGCCGCATCGTCGATGTCGCGGCCACCGACATCGACCCCTCGGGCGGCGTACTGCTCGTCACGGGCGTGCTGAACCTGCCGGTCGGCGTCGGTGTGCGGGCCGAGGTTCTCGAGCAGCGCTCGGTGCGCGTGAGCCTCACCCAGCCGCTCGACGCCCCCGTCGTGTTCGGGTACCGGGTGAGCAACGGCCTCGCCGAGGCCGAGGGCACCATCACCGTGATCGAGATCGCGCGACCCGACAGGCTGCAACCGCCGATCGCCCGGGACGACACGGCAACCGTGCGCGTCGGCGACGCGATCACCATCGACGTGATGGCGAACGACGAGCACCCGGACGGCGAGTCGATCCGCCTCGACCCCGTGCTGGTCGGCGAGCTCGGCGATGACTCGGGGCTGCTCTTCGCCTCGGGCAACACCCTGCGCTATCTCGCGCCCGACCACACCGGCGACTTCACCGCGCAGTACCAGATCCTCGGTCCGCTCGGCCAGACCGCGCAGGCGCAACTGCGCATCCAGGTGCGCGAGCCGAACCTCGAGACCAACCACCCGCCCGTGCCGGCCACGGTGACCGCGCGAGTGCTCGCCGGAGAGCGGGTGCAGATCGACGTGCCCCTCGACGGGATCGACCCCGACGGTGACTCGGTGCAGCTGCTCGGCCAGGAGACCAACCCCGAGAAGGGCGGCGTCATCCGGGTCGAATCGGGTTACATCCTCTACGAGGCCGGCAACTACTCGGCGGGCACCGACACCTTCACCTACACGGTGATGGACGCGCTCGGCGCACGTGCCACGGGCACGGTTCGGGTGGGCATCAGCCCTCGCCTCGAGGGGGCGCGCAATCCCGTCGCGATCGAGGACGAGGTGCGCGTGCGTCCGGGCTCGACGGTGTCGGTGCAGGTGCTGTCCAACGACTCCGACCCCGACGGCAGCCCGCTGCGCGTGACCGACGTCGAACCGAACACCGATGACACGAGCGCCTCCATCGTCGACGGCACCATCGTCGACGTCGAGGCGCCCGATGAAGCGGGCGAGTACGGCCTGCAGTACACGATCCAGAACGACCTGGGCGGTACCAGCACCAACTTCATCCGCGTCATCGTCGACCCCGACGCCCCGCTCTCGTACCCGATCGCCCGCGATGCGGTGCTGACCCTCTCCGACGTGCTCGACCGGGAGACGATCGACGTCGACGTGCTGCAGAATGTCTTCTTCGCGGATGGCGACTCGCGCGACCTCGGCCTCTCCATCCTGTCGGGCTACGGCCCCTCGGCGGAGGTGCTCGGCAACAAGACGATCCGCGTGACGATCGGCGACACCCGCCAGATCATCCCGTTCGCCGTGGCGCACCCGGAGGACCCGTCGATCCGCTCCTACGCTTTCATCTGGGTGCCGGGCTTCAATGACGCCCTGCCCCAGCTCGACCGGCGCGCGCCCGCGATCGTGGTGAACAGCGAGGAGTCGGTCGACATCGACCTCAACGACTACGTGATCGCCGTCGGCGGCAAGAAGGTGCGCCTGACCGACTCGAGCACGGTGCGCGCGACCCACGCCGACGGGTCATCCCTCGTGGTCGACTCCGACACGCTGCGCTACACCTCGGCCGATCTCTATTTCGGCCAGGCCTCCATTTCGTTCGAGGTCACCGATGGCACGAGTGCGAGTGATCCGGAGGGACGGAAGGCGAATCTCGTGCTTCCGATCCGGGTGGAGGCGCGCGACAACCAGCCGCCCGAGTTCAACGGGGCGCTCATCGACTTCGAACCGGGGCAGCAGAAGGTGCTCGACCTCACCGAGCTCACCAACTATCCCTACGCAGACGACCTCGACGAACTCAGCTACACGGTGCTCGACCCCGCACCGGTCGGCTTCGTCTGGGACGTGGATGGACAGCTGCTCACCATCCGCGCCAACGAGGAGGCCGTCAAGGGCAGCTCGTCGGCCATCAGCCTGGGGGTTCGGGATGCCGCGTCCGCGGGCAAACCCGGACGCATCGAGCTGCGCGTCGTCCCGTCGACGCGGCCACTCGCCTCGCTCGTTCCGGACAGTGCGATCACCCGCCGCGGCCAGACGACGGTGATCGACGTGCTCGCCAACGACGAGGCGACCAACCCCTTCCCGGGCCGTCCGCTCCGGGTCGTGGACGTGCGCGGCATCGACGGCAACTCGCTGCCGGCGGGGGTCGCGGTCAGTGCGAGCGGCGACAAACGCCGCATCACCATCACCATCAGCGACGCCGCAGAGCCGATCGATACGACCTTCCAGTACCAGGTCTCCGACGCGACGAGGGACCCGGATCGCTATGTCTGGGGCACGGTGACCATCTCCGTACAGGACGTGCCGGATGCTCCGGTGCGACCGACGCGCCAGGCCGACGTCTTCGTCGGGGGAGAGCTCAAGCTGCGCATCACGCCCCCGCAGCCCAACAACGCACCCATCACCTCCTACCGGGTGACGAGCACCAGCCAGGGCAGCTACAGCCACGACTGCGGGACCTCCCTCATCTGCACCCTGCCCGGACTCACCGTCGGTGCCGAGTACCGCTTCTCGGTGATCGCCGTGAACGCGATCGGCGACAGCCCGCCCAGCCCGCTCAGCGACCCCTACACGGTCGACTACCGGCCGGCGGCGCCCGCGACGGTCACCGCACAGTCCTCCTCGGCGGCAGACGCGCCCAATGGCGGATCGATCACCGTCGACTGGTCGCCGGTGCCGGATCCCGCACTCGGCACCCCCGTCGTCGGGTACACGGTCGAGGTGAAGGGTCCCGGAGTCAATTACTCGTCGGCCGCCACATCGCCGTTCACCACGACCGCCGGCGGGCAGCTCGCGAACAACACGAGCTACACGGTCTCCGTCTACGCCCGAAACAGCGCCCAGGTCGTCTCGGTCGCCGACTGGCGCCGCACCACCCGCACGGTCGTCACCATCGGGCCGCCGATCCCCGGCAGTCCGGCACCGCAGGCCTCCATCAATTCCGACAACTCCAACGGTGAGATCCGCGTGACGTGGTCGGCGAGCGATCCGAACGGTGCGGGCGGCGTCAGCTACACGGTCGGTCGCGCGCCCGGCAACACGGCGACTCCCGCGTGCCAGTCCGGAGCGGGCAAGCCCTACGAGGCCGACGGCAGCGGACCGGGCGAGGTCAGTTCCGGCTGGGTCGACACCGCGACCACCGACGGCGCGACCTACACGTACTTCGTCTACGCGGACAACGGAACCTACTGCACGGCGAGCGCTACCGGTCCGACGGAGAGCAAGCGTCCTCCGGGCGCGCCCTCCGGCTCGGCGAGCGTCGCGTGGAGCGGCAACGGCCAGTACGACATCCGCGCGGGCAATGCCTTCCAGGCCTCCGGGATCGTCGCCAAGTACCAGTACCAGCTCGACGGCAGCGGTCCGTGGCGCGAGGTCAGCGGCGGAGAGTGGCTCACGAGCCTCGGCGACGCCTCGCACTACGCGGTCTCGACCGTGGTCGCCTATCGCGCCTGCCGTGACCAGACCGACGACTACTGCGGCCCCGCTGCGGTTGCGGCGACCCTGATCCCCGTGAACACCCGGGCCTCGGTCGAGAGCTGCGTCGTGGGCATCCCGCCGGTGGCGCAGGAGCCGCTCAACGCCGCACCGGTCTCGGTCGGCTATCGGTTCTCCTACCGATTCAACCTGGTTCTCGACGTGTGGACGGACTTCATCTACCAGTCGTCGGATAATGTGCCCTCGGGGGCTACCGGTGCCCGAGCCGAGGCGGCAGTGACCATCAATGGGAAGACCTACGTCGACCAGAACCCCGAAGCAGGAGAGGCAAGGCCGTGCGGATGACAACAAGCAGCGACAGCAGAACGCCCGTCGAGGCGCCCGAGAGCACGGATTCGACGATGACTCCGGAGCAGGCGGCCTGGTTCTCCGAGATCTTCGGCCGCCTCGTTGCGAACGTCGACACCGTCCTGCTCGGCAAGACCTTCGTCATCAGGCTCGGCTTCACCGCGCTCCTCAGTGAGGGCCACCTGCTGCTCGAGGACTACCCCGGAACGGGCAAGACCTCCTTCGCGCGCGCCATAGCCCAGAGCGTGAAGGGCACGAGCAGTCGCATCCAGTTCACCCCCGACCTGCTTCCCGGCGATATCACCGGCGTCAGCATCTACGACCAGAAGGCCGGCGACTTCGAGTATCACGAGGGACCGGTGTTCGCGAACATCGTGCTCGCCGATGAGATCAACCGGGCCAGCCCGAAGACCCAGTCCGCGCTGCTCGAAGTCATGGAGGAGGGCCAGGTCACCGTCGACGGCGTCACCCACGACGTCGGTGTGCCGTTTATGGTCATCGCGACGCAGAATCCGATCGAGCAGGCGGGAACCTATCGACTTCCCGAGGCACAGCTCGACCGGTTCCTCATGAAGGCGTCGATCGGCTACCCGGACCACGCGTCGACCCTGCGCATCCTCGAGGGTGCGGGCACCCGCGCGCACGACACGGTCGTGCCCTCGATCGTCGAGGCCGGGGTCGTGGTCGAGATGGCGCGCGTGGCCCGGCTGGTACACGTCGACCCCTCGGTCAACGACTACGTCTCGCGACTGGTCGATGCGACGCGTTCCGCCTCCGAGGTGCGTCTCGGCGCGAGTGTGCGCGGCGCCCTCGCCCTCGTGCGGGCCGCGAAGACCTTCGCCGCCGCGGCGGGTCGCCACTACG
>Ga0247813_10002277_pt1 | contig 13331 bp, 9 predicted proteins | sample UWRJL169409C1_FD_180719 | JGI IMG/M metagenome (GOLD analysis project Ga0247813, IMG submission 180719) | Plant litter microbial communities from Arlington Agricultural Research Station in Wisconsin, United States - UWRJ-L169-409C-1 | ecosystem: Environmental > Terrestrial > Plant litter >... | reverse complement strand
TCTTTGACGCCTCTCGTGCGTGCGGCCGACGTGCCGTTCGATTTTGAGGTGCTGCAATACCGGGCGAAAACCCTGGCTGCGAAGCCTTATGCCGAGCGTGCGAATCGCGTGCCGGAGTCGTTGCGGAATCTCTCTTACGATCAATACCGTGATCTGCGGTTTAATCCCGATTCGTCCTGGTGGCGTCGCGACCGGTTGCCGTTCCAACTGCAGTTTTTCCATCCCGGATTCATTTACAACCGCACGGTCCAGTTGTCTGAAGTCGACGGGGGCAAGGTGGAGCCGATCAGTTACTACAAGGATCTGTTTAATTTTGGAGCGAACAAGGACATCGGTTCGATTCCCGCCGACATGGGGTTTACCGGCTTCCGGGTTCATTACCCGTTGAATAGCGACGAGTATTTTGACGAGTTGGCGGTCTTTCAGGGCGCCAGTTACTTCCGAGCGTTGGGGAAGGGGATGCGCTACGGACTGTCGGCCCGCGGGCTCGCGTTAAACACCGCCGAACCCGGAGGCGAAGAGTTCCCGGTATTTGAGGAGTTTTGGGTCGAACGTCCTAAAGCGAAGAGCAAGGCGATCACCATTTATGCGCTGATGGACAGTCCCAGTGTCACCGGCGCGTTTCGATTTATTATCACCCCCGGCGCATCCACAGTGATGGACGTGAAGTCGGCGATTTACCGCCGTAAAGACGTCGCTGTTTTTGGCGTCGCTCCGCTGACCAGCATGTTTTGGTTCGGTGAGACCACCTCGAATCACTACGATGATCTGCGTCCGGAGGTGCATGATTCCGATGGTTTGCTGGTGCAGCGTGGCAACGGCGAATGGCTGTGGCGTCCGCTATTTAATCCCAAGAACATCCGCGTCGCCGCACTGGGGGATGAAAATCCCAAGGGTTTTGGCCTGATTCAGCGTGATCGTAAGTTCGAGTCTTATCAGGATCTGGAGGCTCATTATCATGAGCGTCCGAGTGTCTGGGTGGAGCCGATCGGCAACTGGGGCGCGGGTGATGTGCGTCTCGTTGAATTGCCGACACCCGATGAAACCCAGGACAATATCGTCGCTTTCTGGGTGCCGAAGAAACTGCCGCCGCTGGATGCGCCGGTGAAGTTTGATTACCGTCTGCACTGGTTTATCGAAGGAAAAGGCGGCCGCACGCCTCCCGCGGGTTATGCGGTGTCCACCCGTATCGGCCGTTCGGCGACACATGAGCCCGAGTTGGTGCGCTTTTGGATCGATTTCGCCGGAGCCTATTTAAACAACCAGCGCGAAGTGCCGGATATCACGGCCAATGTCTCGGTGGGTGAAGGCGCCAAACTCGTAAATCAAAGCATCGAAAAAAACCCTTACAACGGCAGCTGGCGCGCGGCGTTTTCCATCAAGCCTGATGGTAGCGGCCGCCCGGTGGAACTCCGTTGCTTCCTCCAAAAGCCGCCGCATATCCTGACGGAAACATGGAGCTATCTGTGGAATCCGTAAACGCGCAGCTCGCGAATTTTCGCCCCCGCACGGGGACCATGGAGGCATGGAATGCCGCGTATGTGCGCACCGAGGATTACCTGCGCGCGCATCGTATTCATAACCGGCTGCACCAAAGCCGCCTGATCCAGATTGTGCTGGAGCGGGCGGCGCAACGTCATGCATTGAACCCTGCGCTGGACCCTACCACGCTCGCCGCCGAGGAGACGGAACGGATGATGGATGCGTGGTTTGCCACGGTGCTGGATGCGAAAGATCTGCCGCATGAGCGCATCGCGACCGAGGGGCGCGTGGCCATGCTCCTATGCGATGGTCCGAACAAGTGGCCCTATGCGTTTTTGGATTCGCAAGCCAGTCCCGCGGAGTTCGTCCAGGCGATGCGGGCGAGTTCGATCGAGGCCGGTCCGGATATGGCGGTGTCGAGCATGGTGCCCCGCGAAATCGATCTGGGACTGATCACCGAGGCGGCCGGGGAAACTCTCGAACGCATGGAAAAATGGCCGCTGCTGCGGCTCGCGTTGCTCTGGGCATTGTTTCTGGGGGCGCTGGCCGGTATTTTTTACGCGACACGTTAATCACGCATGACATCCAAGCGACCTCACGTTCATCAGTTCATTCTGCCCGAACGCCTGCGCCGCCGCCGCGCGCTGTTTTACTCCTCGGTGCTGCTGCTCACCAGCGTGGCAACTTGGTTCATGGCGGATTTGCTCTGGCGTGACGGCGGTATCAACGGCCTCGAATGGGTGCTGTTGGTGCTCTTTGTGATTTTGTTTGCGCAGATCGCCGTGGGTTTCGCCACCGCGATGCTGGGCTTTTACGTCATCAACCGCGGCGGTGACCGCCAGCGCATCACCCGCACGGTGGACTGGACCGACGAGGATGTGCCGCTGGCGAGCACTGCGATCGTCATGCCGGTGTTTAATGAGGACGTGAGCCGCGTGTTCGAGGGCCTGCGCGTCATTTATCGTTCGCTCGAAGCGACGAAGAAACTCGAGCATTTTGACTTCTTTATTCTGAGCGATTCGAACAAGCCGAATCAGTGGATTCAGGAAGAGATCGCCTGGGTGGAGTTGTGCAAACAGGTGAACGGACTCGGACGGATTTTCTACCGCAAGCGCCGCCATCAAATTAATAAAAAAGCCGGCAACGTGGCGGACTTCCTCCGTCGCTGGGGCAAGCGTTACCGCTACATGGTGGTGCTCGACGCCGACTCGATCATGTCGGGTGAAGCCATCGTAAAACTGGTGGCGATGATGGAAAAAAATCCGCAGACGGGGCTGATTCAAACCGCGCCGCGTCTCGTTTACGGTGAATCGTTGTATGCCCGCATGCAGCAATTTGCCAACCGGCTCTACAGCCCGATTTTTCTGGCGGGGTTGAATTACTGGCAGCAGCAGGACGGCAACTATTGGGGGCACAATGCAATCATTCGCGTGCAGCCCTTCATGGAGCACTGCGCGTTGCCTGATTTGCCGGGCAGCGAGCCCTTTGGCGGGCGCATCCTTTCGCATGACTTCGTTGAAGCCGCGCTCATGCGCAAAGCCGGCTGGCACGTGTGGCTGGCCCACGATATCGAAGGCACGTATGAAGAAGGTCCGCCGTCGTTGATCGACAGCGCCAAGCGTGACCGCCGTTGGTGTCAGGGGAATATGCAGCACGCCTGGCTCGTGACCGCGCGCGGCTTTCGTCCGGCTAACCGCTTTCATTTGTTCATGGGCGTCATGGCTTACGTGTCATGTCCGCTCTGGTTGCTCTTCCTGGTGATGAGCACGATCCACGTCTTTAATCAGATTCTGGATCGGACGGCCGGGCTGCATAATTCAGAGTTTTATGCGCGTATTTTTGGACGGATGGTCGAAGTGCCTGAAGCGTTCGCGTTGTTTGTTTTTACGCTCCTGCTGTTGTTTTTGCCGAAGATCATCAGTGTGGTTACGACCGCGCAGCGGGTTGAGGATGCCGCGCGATTTGGCGGACGGGGGGCCTTGGTTTTATCGGCTGTCATGGAGATCCTGTTCTCGTCGCTGCTGGCGCCGATCCACATGATGTTTAACAGCAAGTTCGTGTTCTTTTCGCTGCTGGGGCAGGGTGTTTCCTGGGTGACGCAGCGCCGCGGGGTTGAAGATGGCACCGACTGGCGGGAGGCGATTCTGACGCACGGAGGCCAGACGCTTTTCGGCATCATCTGGGGGGTGTCCTCGTTCATATTATTGCCGTCGTTCTTCTGGTGGCTGAGCCCGGTGCTCGCCGGACTCGTGTTGTCGATTCCGGTTTCGATCATCCTGAGCAAGGGATCGCTCGGTGCGCAGGCGCGGCGTATCGGGATTTTCCTTACACCTGAAGAAACCCAGCCGCCGCAGGAGCTGAGCAAACTCACTCAGAACTTGGCGGAGTGCTACAAGCACATGTTGCCCCTCGAGGTCTTGCGCAAGGATTACGGCCTGCTTCAGGCGGTGCTGGATCCCTACATCAACGCGGTCCACGTGGCGATGTTGCGCCAGCGCCGGCCCAGCGACGAATCCCGCGATTGGTTTTCGTTGCTGCGTCACCGCCTGCTCACCGAGGGCCCGGCACAACTGACCACCAAGGAAACGCTGGCGCTGCTTTTGGATGCCGAGTCGATGATCTGGCTGCACGAAGAACTCTGGAAACAGCCGAGTTCGGCACTTGCTGAATATTGGAGACTGGCGATGCGCCAGTATAACGTTCTGACGGCGGCTCCGATCACGGCGCTTTATCGGTGATGCCGGCATGGGCCAACTGGAGGGCGCTGCAAGCGTCCTCCGTTCTGGCACAGTCGATCAGGCGGCGACCAATTGCAGGAGCGCGATTTTGGCTCTCTGAAAACAGGCCTCCAACTCAGCGGTCGGTTGTGCCACATTGCTGAGACCTTGGGTGCGGGCGAGGTGCTCCAGCTTCTCGGCGGCCGAGCGCAATTCACTCGCGCCTACGTTGCTGGAGCTTCCCTTGATGCTGTGGGCCGCACGCACAAATACTTGCACATTTCCCTCTGCCAGACTGGTGCGAAGTTCGGCGATGCGGGCCGGCGTATCATCAATAAAGATCGACAGAATTTCCTTTAGGAACGCGTCGCCATCATCGGGGCAAAGCGAGCGCAGGTTGGCAATCGCTTCGGGATCAACAAGGATGGTGGATGACATGGCGAGAACCGTGCAAACAGGCCAGTAGATGGCAAATAGCAACTATTCAACCTGTTGAATTTATTGTCTTAAAAGAGCGCCGTTATTGGTAATTAACTCTTAATTAATGAGTTAATTAATGCGTATGGTATTGTTTTTTCGTAGGCGCGCTTCGGTTTTCTTTTAACTCAAAAAACGTGATTTGAGCGGTCTCGCGACGGCGGGCGATCTCGCGAGAGGAGACCGATAGCCGGAATCAATGCGTCGAAGATGGCAGGCTGACTCGAAACTCACAGCCGCCATCCGGAAGATTTTCGACGAGGATAGAGCCTGCGTGGGCTTCCACTATTTTTCGGCAGATGGCGAGGCCGAGTCCGGTGGATTTTTCGCCGGCAGTCGGGCGGGCGGACAGTCGGCCGAAATCTTTGAAGAGGCGATCACGCTCGTTTTCAGGAATGCCCGGACCTTGGTCGCGCACGCAGATCATTTGAGTGCCCTCACTCAGGCACAGGCTTGCGCGCACGGTTGAACCCAAGGGCGAATATTTCACCGCGTTGCTCAATAAATTATCGAGAACCTGGCGGATGCGGGCGGCGTCCAGCGGGATTGGCGGAGCGGCCGGAGGATTCTCGAAAATGATTTGAGTGCGCTTTCGGGCGGCTTCGAGCGCGTTGAGGAGGACGGATTTTTCAATCAGCTCGGCCAGCGAAACCGGCGCGGTTTCCAGCTTCAGTTCTCCTGATTCGATCGTGGCGACGTCGAGCAGGTCGTTCACCAGCGTGACCATGCCCTGGCTGGAATGATGGATCAGATTTACCAGCTCCAGTTGATCCGGTGTAAGCGAGCCTACGGTGCCATCCCGCAAAAATTCCGCCAGGCTGCGGATGGATGCGAGGGGATTGCGCAGATCATGCGCCGCCATGCCGAGGAACCGGTTTTTCGCGAAGTTGGCCTGGCTGAGTTGTTCGACTAAGCTGCGTTGTTTTTCCGCCAGCAGGCGGTTTTGAAGATGCGTGCGGATACGGGCGACGACTTCTTTTTGGTGAAACGGCTTAAAAATGTAGTCGAGGCAACCCGCGCTGAAACCCTCGACGATGTCTTCGGATTCCTGCTTCGAAGTGATGAACATCACGGGAGCGGATTGGCTGCCATAGAGCCGGTGGATTTCACGGCAGGCGTCGAACCCATTGATTCCCGGCAGCACGACATCGAACAGCACCAGATTGGGCTTAAACTCAGCGTATTTGGCCAGCGCCGCCTCGGCGGAATCCGCATCCTCGAGGAGGTAGCCCTCGTCTTTGAGCATGCCGCGCAAAATCCGTAGATTGAGCCGGTCATCGTCCACCAGCAGCACTCTGCATCCCTTGAGATCGACCAAATCGGCTTCTTCGGCAGGCAAGGGCATGTTTGCAGGAGGAAAGGGCGGCGGGTTGCAGTCGCAAGCTCTGGTTTACGGGAGGGGAATCCAATGGAACTACTTAAGACATATCAAGCCATTCGAATATGTTGATATAGGACTTGCCCGAGGTGGGTGAGGCTGATTGGTTTCGCGCACCTATTCTTATGGCCAACACATTCGTTTTTTCCTCTGAGTCCGTAGGCGAGGGGCATCCTGACAAGGTTGCCGACCTCATTTCCGACAGCATCCTCGATGCCTGTCTGGCTTTCGACAAGACCTCCCGCGTCGCGTGCGAGACGTTTGTGAAGTCCAACGTGGTCGTGATCGGCGGCGAAATCACCATCCCGAAGCTGCAGGACAAAAAGACCGGCAAGACCAAGCCCATCGACGAGGCCTTCAACGTCGAGAAGGTCATCCGTGATGCCATCCGCCACATCGGTTACACCAACGATGACGATGTGTTTCACGCCGACACCGTATTCATCAACAACTACCTGACCGCCCAGTCTGCCGACATCGCGCAGGGCGTGGACGCCAAAAAAGCCGCCGGCAAAAAGACCGCCGAGCAGGGCGCCGGTGACCAGGGCCTCATGTTCGGCTTCGCCGCTGACGAGACCGAGGAGCTGATGCCCGCTCCGGTTATTTTTGCCCATCGCCTCGGCCGCGAGCTCACCAAGATCCGCAAGAGCGGCAAAGTGAAATGGCTCCGTCCCGACGCGAAGTCGCAGGTGTCCGTCCGCTACGTGGACGGCGTCGCCACCGAGATCGTCAACGTGGTCATTTCCACGCAGCACACCGCCGACGTGGCGCACTCCGAGATCGAGTCGTTCCTCATCAAGAACGTCATCAAGAAGGTGCTCCCCGCCAAACTCCTCACTGCGAAGACCGAGTATCTGATCAACCCCACGGGCAAGTTCGTCATCGGCGGACCCCAGGGCGACTCCGGTCTCACCGGCCGCAAGATCATCGTCGATTCCTACGGTGGTTGGGGCCGTCACGGCGGCGGCGCCTTCTCGGGCAAAGATCCGTCCAAGGTGGACCGTTCGGCCGCCTACATGGGCCGCTGGGTCGCCAAGAACATCGTGGCCGCCAAGCTCGCGAAGCAGGTCGAAGTGCAGTTCGCCTACGCGATCGGCCACCCGAATCCCGTGAGCGTTTACGTGAACACCTTCGGCACCGGCACGATCTCCGACGAGAAGATCACCGAGGCCATCCAAAAAGTGTTCAGCTTCAAGCCGGCCGAGATCGTCAAGCAGCTCGACCTCCTCCGTCCGATCTACCGTGAGACGACCAACTACGGTCACTTCGGTAAAACCGGTCTCCCGTGGGAGCAGACCAATAAGGTCGATGCGCTCCTCGCCGCCGTGAAGTCCGCCAAGTAAGGCGCGCACCGCACGCACACCGCTCCGTTTTAACGACAGTCACCACCACATCATGTCATCTGTTTCTCTGCTTAAAAACGTTCCCAAAGGCCAGGACTTCATCGTGCGCGACATCGGTCTCGCCGAATGGGGCCGCAAGGAACTCAACGTCGCCGAGCACGAAATGCCCGGCCTCGTTTCCCTCCGCAAAAAGTTCGGCAAGCAAAAGCCCCTGAAGGGCGTTCGCGTCACCGGCTCGCTGCACATGACGATCCAGACCGCGGTCCTCATCGAGACGCTCGTCTCGCTGGGCGCCGACGTGCGTTGGGCCTCGTGCAACATCTTCTCGACGCAGGACCACGCCGCGGCCGCCATCGCGAAAGCCGGCGTGCCGGTCTTCGCATGGAAGGGCGAGACGCTCGAAGAATACTGGGATCTCACCTGGAAAGCCGTGAGCTTCCCCGGCGGCAAAGGCCCGCAGCTCGTTGTCGATGACGGCGGCGACGTCACGCTCCTCCTCCACAAGGGCTACGAGATGGAGCAGGGCAGCGATTGGGTGAAGTCCGCTTCCTCTTCGCACGAAGAGCAGGTCATCAAAGATCTCCTCAAGAAAATCGCCAAGACCGAGAAGGGCATTTTCACCGCGATGGTCAAAGAGTGGCGCGGCGTCTCGGAAGAGACCACCACCGGCGTGCACCGCCTCTACCAACTCCACGAGAAGGGCAAGCTGCTCGTTCCGGCGATCAACGTGAACGACTCCGTCACCAAGTCGAAGTTCGACAATCTCTACGGCTGCCGCGAGTCCCTCGCCGACGGTCTCAAGCGCGCCACCGACGTCATGATCGCCGGCAAGGTTGCCTGCGTGTGCGGCTACGGCGACGTGGGCAAAGGCTCCGCGTTCTCGCTCAAGGGCTTTGGTGCCCGCGTCATTGTCACCGAGGTGGATCCGATCAATGCCCTTCAGGCCGCGATGGAAGGCTTCGAGGTCAACACCGTCGAAAGCACCCTCGGCATCGCCGACATCTACGTCACCACCACCGGTAACAAGGACGTCATCACGCTCGAGCACATGCAGAAGATGAAGGACCAGGCCATCGTCTGTAACATCGGCCACTTCGACAACGAGATCCAGGTGGACCGTCTCTACAAGGCGAAGGGCGTGAAACGCATCACCATCAAGCCGCAATACGACCAGTTCACCTTCCCGAAGGGCAACACGATCTATCTGCTCGCCGAAGGCCGCCTCGTGAACCTCGGCTGCGCGACCGGCCATCCGTCGTTTGTCATGTCCAACAGCTTCACCAACCAGACGCTCGCTCAGCTCGATCTCTGGGCGAACAAGAACACCTACAAGGTGGGCGTGTATCGCCTGCCCAAGCACCTCGACGAAGAGGTCGCCCGCCTGCACCTCGAGAAGATCGGTGCCAAACTCACCACGCTCTCCAAGAGCCAGGCCGAGTATCTCGGCGTCGCCGTGGGCGGCCCTTATAAGCCGGAGCACTACCGTTACTGAGCCAAAGTCGGTAATTTCAAAGCCGCCGGATTTTTCCGGCGGCTTTTTTGTGTCCGATGAAAATGACGCTGTGTGAGCCTTTAGGCTGCCATGCGGGTGTTGCGCAAGGGGCCGCGAGTTTGTTTAGAAAGCGGCATGTCGGAATTTGATTTGGAAAACGCACCCCAACTGACGCCTCGCGCCGCTCCGCGCATTTGGGTGATCTCCGATATTCAGCAGAGTGCGCCCGCCGATGCGCTCGCCACACTCTCCGCCGCGGTGGACGACGTGCTCGCACTCGGGTTGGAACTCGATGCCGTGTGGTGTCTCGGCGATGCGTTGCGCGGGGCCGACGAAGCTGCGCTCGATGAAGTGGCGGACATTTTTATCAAGCAACTCGCACGGCTGAATCTGCCCGTGTGCTATCTGCTCGGGAATCACGACATGGACCTGAAGCGCATGAGCGGCGTGGATCGTTATCCGCTGTGGACTCGCGCGCTCGCCGACGCCAACTGGCACACGATGGAGCGGCTCGATGCGTTCTATTATGCGCGACGGTTCGGCGAAACGCTCGTCGTGTTTATGGGGGATCATGCGGACCCGCACGGCGAGTGGTTCACGACTCACGGCGGGGTCTCAGGGAAAACCCCCGCGGCGTATCCTCACAACGAAACGACGTATACCCGGTTCTCGCAGGCGTTAGCCGATCATGCCGGTCCGGTTCTGGTCGCGGCGCATTATGCGTTTCCCGGCGGACAAAAGCCCTCGCCGCTGATGGCGCGCCTGCTGCCGCTGCCGGCCAACGTAAAACTCTCGCTGCACGGACACGCGCACATCGGCGATCTCGTTTGGAACAAGGACAACCCGTGGGAGCGCAATAATCCCGTGAGCGGCCAGGCGCTGCGGCAGATCAATGTGTCCGCGCTCGAGACCGTGCGCTCGCCCGGCAGTCATTCGGCCATTCTGGAACTCGGCGCGAACGGTCCGACTGCCTTGCGCATCCGGTGTCACCACAAGCGCGAATGGCTCGAAAGTTATTCGTTCGGTGAATGATAGCCATTTCGCGGGCTTTTGCCCTGCAGTTCTCCTCTGAGAAACGCAGTTGGCGACGTTCGTCCTGAGCCCGCGCGCTCGAGTGACGGGCCATTCAAAGTAAGTTACCTTACAAACTGGTTTTCCCACTTGAAGAGCCTGCCAGCGGACTGCACGTTTGACCCTTAACCATGACCAATGACCCAGCCGCTCCCAAGCCGCTCGTAGCCAACGAGGGCATCAAGATCGCTTCGCATCACCTGCGCGGCAACCTCAAGGCGGAGTTCGCCGACCTGTCCACGGCCGTCGTTTCCGCTGACAGCGAGCAGCTGATCAAATTCCACGGCACCTATCAGCAGGACGACCGCGACCAGCGCATCGCGCTGCGCAAAGCCGGCAAGGACAAGGCTTACTCGTTCATGCTCCGCGTGCGCCTCCCCGGCGGCAAAGCCACCTCGCAACAGTGGCTCGTGCTCGACCAACTCGCCACCGACCTCGCCTCCCCGTCGCTGCGCCTCACGACCCGCCAGACCTTCCAGTTTCACGGCGTGGTGAAGGGCAACATGAAGCCGCTCATCCAGGGCATGCATAAAGTGCTCCTCGATTCCATCGCCGCGTGCGGCGACGTGAATCGCAACGTGATGGGTCCGGTCAACCCCGAGCAGTCGGCCGTGCAGGAACTTGTTTTCCAAGACGCGAAAAACTGGTCCGACTACGCGTTGCCCAAGACCCGCGCCTACCACGAGATCTGGCTCGACGAGGAGCTCGTCGCCGGCGGCGAACCCGAGCGCGAGCCCATGTATGGCGACACCTACCTGCCGCGCAAATTCAAGACCGGTTTCGCCGTTCCCCCGTCCAACGACATCGACGTTTATTCGCAGGACCTCGGCTACATCGCGGTCATCGAAAACGACACTCTCGTTGGCTACAACGTGACGATCGGCGGCGGCCTTGGCATGAGCCACGGCAACGAGGAAACCTTCCCGCGCATCGCCGACACGCTCGGTTTCATCACGCGCGAAAACGTGAACAAGATCGGCGAGGCCGTGCTCACCACGCAGCGCGACCACGGTGACCGCACCAATCGCAAACACTCCCGCCTCAAATACACGGTCGAGGACAAGGGCGTCGTCTGGTTCAAGGCCGAGGTCGAACGCCGCAGCGGCATCACTTTCGCGCCCGCCAAGCCGGTCGTCTTCACGACGATTCAGGATCAACACGGCTGGCACAAAAACGCCGACGGCTCCTGGTTCTACGGCCTGCACATTCTCTCCGGCCGCATCATTGACCGCGAGGGTTGGGCCATGAAGACCGCGCTCCGCGAAATCGCCCAGATGCACCGCGGTGATTTCCGCCTCACACCGTCGCAGAATCTCACGATCTCCGGCATCGAGGAGAAGGAAAAGCCGGTCATCGAGGCGATCCTCGCCCGCTACGGACTCGACAAGGAAAACGACCGCTCCGGCCTGCGCCTCAACGCGCTGTCCTGCGTGGCGCTGCCGACTTGCGGTCTGGCTCTCGCCGAGAGCGAGCGCGCGCTGCCGGACATCCTTGCCCGCTTTGAAACCGTCCTCGACGAGGCCGGCCTGCATGATGATGCCATCAGCCTTCGTGTGACGGGTTGCCCCAACGGTTGCGCCCGTCCGTATCTGGCCGAGATCGCGTTCGTGGGCAAAGCCCCCGGCAAATATGCCTTCTACCTCGGCGCCGCCTACAACGGCACGCGCCTCAATCGCCTCGTCTCGCCGAGCATCACGATCGATGACGCGGTGAAGATGCTGGAGCCGGTCATCAAGCGTTACGCCAAGGAGCGCAACGAAGGCGAAAAGTTCGGCGACTTCTGCGAACGCACGATCATGCCGGCCGACGCGACGACCCATAAAGTCGGCACGGGTGGTCTGGCTCCGGTGCCGGCTGCGAAGCCCGCGGCCGCTCCGGCGGTTTAAGGGCGCGCATCCTGCGCAAAAACCAAGGGCCCCGGTCACACCTGACCGGGGCTTTTTTTATGGCGGTCAACGGTGGTGTCGCTGACTAAAATCCGGATCATTCGGTGGGTGAAGGCGGGCCGGGCTTACAAACGGTTTCGGAGTTTCCAAGTGGGCGAACTTTCCCTTGCGGAGCGCGTCCGACGGGTTTCCTTCCACTTAAATTTATGAACTCACTCTGGTATCTCGTGATTCTGATCGGTCCGTTTCTGTTTGGTCTTTATGCGCAGATGCGCGTGCACGGCGCCTACAGCAAGAACGTGAAAATTCCGTCGCGCGGCCGCATCACCGGTCGCGAGGCGGCCGATGCTGTCATGCGTTCGGCCGGCATCACCAATGTCGAAATCGTTCAGGTTCCCGGTCAGCTGACCGACCACTACGATCCGATCCACCGCCGGCTGGCGTTGTCGGAATTAAACTACAACGGCACGAGCCTCGCGGCATTGGGTGTAGCCGCGCACGAAGCCGGTCACGCGATCCAGCACAAGGTGGGCTACGCGATGATGAACGTCCGCCAGACGCTCGCGCCCGCCACGCAGATCGCGGCCGGGGTTTCCAATTACGTGATCATGGGCGGTATCTTGATGCTCACTTTTATGCGCAATCCGCTCGGCTATAAATTGCTGGTGGTGGGTGCCGTGGCCCTGGCGGTGATCGTGCTGTTCCAACTGGTGACGCTGCCGGTGGAGTTTGATGCCAGCCGGCGGGCCAAGGCTCAGCTCGTGACGCTGGGGATTCTCGACAAGGACGAGATGAAGGGGGCCAACGAGACGCTTGATGCGGCGGCATTGACGTATGTCGCGGCGTTTGTGGCGGCCCTCGGTTCGTTGCTGCATGTGGTCATGATTCTCATGGGCAACCAGCGCCGCGAAGAGTAAGGCGACGACGAGGCGGGCGGGGAAGGGCGGGGGATGCGCCCGTCCTTCCAGAGCATGGGGAAAAACTCCTGCAATGATTGAATTGTCATTTGAGGGCGCGGCGGGATGACTGGGCGGACTTCGATGACGGACCCAAATCTGGATGAGATTTTTATGCGCCGAGCCCTTGCGCTGGCGCGCCAAGCCTGGGGGCAGACGCATCCGAATCCGCTCGTCGGCGCGGTGATCGTGGAAGCGGGCGTGGTGGTGGCGGAAGGTTACCACGCGAAGGATGGCGGGCCCCATGCCGAGCGGGTGGCGCTGGCCGCGCTCGGGCGTGCGCCGCGTCCCGGGGCAACGATTTATGTGACGCTGGAGCCGTGCTCCACGCACGGCCGCACGGGAGCGTGTTGTGATGCGATCCGCGAGTCGGGAATTCGGCGGGTGGTCGTGGGCGCGCAGGATCCGAATCCGGCGCATGCGGGGCGCGGGTTTGGCGTGTTGCGCGAAGCGGGCGTTGAAGTCATCGAAGGCGTGCTGGCGAAGGAGTGCGCGGACCTGAATCTGATTTTCAACCAGTGGATCGCCA
>Ga0247813_10002274_pt1 | contig 13345 bp, 14 predicted proteins | sample UWRJL169409C1_FD_180719 | JGI IMG/M metagenome (GOLD analysis project Ga0247813, IMG submission 180719) | Plant litter microbial communities from Arlington Agricultural Research Station in Wisconsin, United States - UWRJ-L169-409C-1 | ecosystem: Environmental > Terrestrial > Plant litter >... | reverse complement strand
GCTGAATTCCACAGGGTGGAAGCCGTTGGAATACTAGGGTCATTTTCATGAAGAAATACCTTCAACCTAACTCTTATCCCACTCACCATGCTATGCAAATGATAGACAACGGCGATTTGATTTTTCTCTGGATAATGAACTGCGGTAATATCCGTAAGGAAATTAAAATTAATTTTTCCGTTCTCCTTTAAAAAGGATAAAACGGTAATTAATTTATCCTTGTGAGTTGAAAAGGTGAGCAAACCATAAGGTTCGGTTACGTCAAATAATTGTTCGCCAAATTTCTCGCCGAGCAAGTCAATGATTTCTGTATTTGTTGCTTTAGCCATTATTCTATTCCGTAAGAGGCCAACATTTGTTTGTATTGATCAGAATATCTTCTTCTGCCCGATTCATTTTTCACTAACTCTTGAATTTTACCAAAGCCATCTAAAATAGCTTCTGGACGAGGCGGACAGCCAGGAACATAAACATCCACCGGAATAATTTCGTCAATACCCTGCAAAACAGAATACGTATCAAAAATACCTCCACTAGATGCGCATGCACCCACAGCAATTACCCAACGCGGTTCTGCCATTTGCAAATAAACCTGCTTTAAAACCGGGCCCATTTTTTTTGCAATGGTACCCATGACCATCAGTAGATCAGCCTGGCGTGGCGAGAAGCTTAATCGCTCTGCACCAAAACGACCAAAATCGTAATGCGAGCCCATAGTTGCCATAAATTCAATACCGCAGCAAGAAGTGGCAAAAGGTAAAGGCCACAATGAATGTGATCGAGCCAAACCAATAACCTTATCTAAGTTAGTAGCAAAAAAGCCTGAGCCTTCTATCCCTGGTGGTGCATCAACTATATTAATTTCACTCATGTTAGTAAACAAAAAATGCTTATCCTAATACAGAATAAGCAGCAAATTTACAATATTTTAAAAGCAAATGGGTAAGAGGATTGGCATTTAGAATTATTCTAAATAATTAGTTCCAATCTAGTGCTTTCTTCTTTAAGATATAAATAAACCCCAGTAATAAGGTTCCCATAAAAATAAACATCTCTGCAATTCCTGCCCAACCTAATTCTCTAAAGTTAACCGCCCATGGATACATAAAGATTACTTCCACATCAAAAAGCACAAATAATATGGCCACTAAAAAATACTTAATAGAGAAGGGCTGACGTGCATTACCTACCACCTTAACACCCGCTTCAAACGTAGATAATTTATCACTTGTTTTACGCTTAGGACCTAAAAAGTGAGTAGCAAATAAGGTAACTACGACAAAGCCTAAAGCAACGATAACTTGAAATATGATGGGTAAAAAGTCTTGAGCAGTACTTGTGGTTTCCATGGTTATTATTTTAGGCAAAATTAAAATAAAAAGGCAGGATTACAAATCCTGCCTTCTAAATATTTAAATCTAAATCTATTACTTTTTTGGAGGTGTTGCCGGAGCTGGCGCACCACCCAAGGTTTTTAACGATTGTAGCGCATATGCATTCGCAGGATCAAGAGCTAAGGTTTTATTTAAATATTCCTTTGCTTTTTCTTTATCCGTTGCCGAATAGTACGAACCAAAATAGTTATATGTATCTACTAAATTCTTAATAACTGTTGGCGTAGTAGCTTTCTCAGGATGCGTAACCGTTACCGTCTCAATATATTTCATATAGTGAGGAATAGCCAAACCTGCTGGTGCCTCTGGATTATCTAACAATTTGTTGATACGAGCTCTATATAAATACGCATTCTCAATATCATGTCCAGGAGCCAGTTCATTCACTTTAGCAAATGCAGAATCTGCCTCCATAATTAATTGCTTATCTCTTTTGCTGGCTTCTTGAGCTCCATAAGCAAAATAATACGAATAGCCCATTAGATAGTAATTATTAGGAATATTTAAGTTTGCCGAATTTAATGCTATACTTTTCTTATAGGTTGTATAGGCCTTATCAAACTTCTTGGTATCATAAAAGCTCTTCGCCAAGATAGCTAACTCTTCAGCTTTCGTCGAATCCAATTCCGCACTTTTAGTGATGTTAACAATGGCTAAACTATCATTACCAACACCTTGATAAGCTTTACCTAAATATAAGTAATCTCCAGGCGTAAGACGTGCTGCATCTTCAGGCTTATTGAACAATACTTTCAAACTTTGAACTCCTTTTTCGAAGTTCTTATTTTCAACTGCAGAATAACCTTGTAAGCGATTTACCACAAACATTTTTGGGTCGTTTGGATCTGTTTTCAAAGTCACTACTTCTTCAGCTAAAGTAGGCCAATCTAAAGCATAGAATAAAAACTGCGCATAACGATAACGTGAGTCAAAAGATTTATCTGTTAAATCTAGATACTTTTTATAATTCGTAATTGCTTCTGCACGTTTAGCTTTCGAAACCGCAGCATCACGGAATGACCATCTTAGATTTACCTCGGCTAATTCACGATAAGCAGGACCATAATTTGGATCTAAAGCAATTGCTTTTTTGATCTCTGCCTCTGCTTCAGCAAAACCATCTGCTTTATTAAACATGGCACCGATTTGTACTCTTACCCTTTTAATATTCGGATCAATATCCGTAGCAAACAAATATTTCTCATACGCTGGTCCGTTTTGAACTTGTTGCGCGTAGTAATCACCCAAGGCAATAAACACCTCTGGATCTTTATCCTTAGTTTCTAACTCATCTGCTCTTTGCAAGTTTGGTAATGCTGCAGCATAATCAGGTTTAGGGTTTTGAAAATACGCTCTACCAATGTGCATATACGTATGATAGTCTTTTTTACCTAACTCAATTGCTTTGTCGAAATTTGCTTTCGCTCCAGCTGCATTATTTGCATATAAATCTGCATGTCCTAAGCCTACAAAGTTCAATGCATTTTTTGGATCAGCAAGAGTTCCTTTGGTAAAGGTTGCTTTTGCAGAATCAACTTCTTCGATTGTTAAATACAACTTACCGAGATTAAAATAAACATCTCCCTCTTTCGCTTGCGAAGTAGTTAATGTTTTTAACATCGATGCCGCTTTCTGGTATTGCTCTGCATCTATGGCCTTCTTGGCATCGGCTAAACTTTGAGCAAATGAGGCAGCTCCACCCATCATAATTAAGCCTAATGTAAAGGCTATCGTTTTCTTGATCGTTTTCATCGTCTTCATTTGTTTAATTTGAAATGCTTAACTGCTTCTTACGTATGGTTCTTATACAGAAAAACTATTTCTTTAGTTTAAATATAGTACTAATTTATTTAATATTAAAATCTCTTGAAATCATCTTATGTGGACCTAGTCCAGATTTAAGTACGATTAACTGTCCTCGCGGACTATTTAACCAATTTGCAAAACCTGTGCCTAAACCATTTGTACCCTCGCAATTTATGACATATATATTTCTTAAAAAAGGATAAAGTCCATTAATTAAGCTATTCTGGGTAGGTTTGTAAAAATTTTTGCTTTTGGAGCCTTGCACTCCCATTATTCTTACTTTCGCAATATCCGCCAAAATGTCACCTTCACTTCTTAAAAGCCAGTTAATTCCTACAACGCCGATGTAATCTTTATGTTCAGCCACGTATTTAATAACATCATCATTACTATTCAAGGTATACACGCCATTTTTTGGTAAGGTCTTCACCTTAGCCGAATCCATAAAATAACTTACTGTACTTGAGTTCGCATTGTCAAACACCAACTTCTTTGTTCCAATGCCTTTTAAAGCATCGAATACTTCCTTGGTGGTAATTAATGAATCGGCATTTTCGACGTTTGCAATTAATGCTATTCCGTCTATTGCAAACCTATCGGTAAAAATCGGAATTTGCTTTTGTTTATAATAACGTTCTTCGTTCGGTTTTAGCATGCGGGATAAAATAACCACGCACCTTTTGCCCTTATACAGTTCCGGTAAAATCTTAGCTTCATTAGCCAATACAGTATTTACTTTTGCTTCGGGATAATCGTCTGCAAATACTTGAATCTGCTTGTCCAGAACTCTTGAAAAGGACTCATCAACTAAAACGGTTATTTCTCCAGATGTTCTGCTATCAGAAAGTGATTTACTTTTCTTCCCCCTATTGCACGAAATAAATAGCAAGCAAATTAAAACTACACTTAAGCTGTTCTTCATCTAATCGTTATGTTGTTTAATTATTCGTCCAAACCTTATGCCTGCATAAACCACTAATAGGATGGCAAAGGAAATCCTGTAAGCTTTGGGGAACTTCTCTGGGTCAAGACCTAAAATATCGCTAAAGAAAAGAAGAACAACTGCTAAAGTTACAAAGATGGCAACCATGCATATCCCTAAAATAAACAGAAATCGCTGTTGAGGCGATTTCTGTTTGAAAAAATTTAAATTGAACATGCTTATTGAGGCATTGTGAATTTAACAGGGATATTGTATTTTACACGTACTGGCTTACTGTTTTGCATTCCAGGGTTCCAACGCTTACTTAATTTTAATACACGCATCGCCTCTTCTTCTAATCCATAACCCAATTTACGTCCTTCAATTCTAACATCTGTTAAGGTTCCATCTTTTTCGATGGTAAAGGTTACGTTTACTGTTCCCGACATATTATTGTCGGCAGCCATAGGTGGATATTTGATCGTATTACTTAACCACTCGTAAAACTTGCTGATACCACCTGGATAATTTGGTGGATTTTCCATGCTCACGTGGCTATAGATAGTGTTATCCTCAACTACAACCGCTTGTTTTGGTCCTTCACCTGCCGCAACGATCTGTACAATCTCTGCATTCGGGTCACCTTCAATTGTTTTTTGTCCAGGATCGGCTACCTTCAAATCTTCCGCTTTAGGCGGTTCTTCATCACGTACCTGCTCATCTGGTTTTACAATTGGAGGAGGAAACTTAACCTGATCCGTTTTTGGTGGTGGAGGCTCAACTGGTGGTGGTGGTTCCACTTTTTCATCCAATGGTGGTGGTGCTTGCATCACTACCTCGGTTTGCTTCTCCATTTCTTCTTCTGGTGCTAATCCTGCAATCAAAGCATAAATTTTGGGCGCCATGAATAGAAAGATAAATACCGCAGAAGCAATAAATAATGATTTAGCTGTATTTTTACCATTAGCCTGACGCAGCTCGTAAGCCCCGTAATTCTTATTCTTTTTGGCAAATACAACATCAAGCCATTCTTTATTAAATAAATCTATTTTAGATCCAAACATTGCTTAATATTTTAATTGTTTAATTATTTACAGTATACCCTGTTGTTTCATGTACTCTCTTTCTTCCGGTGTAAGATGCTTAGGGTCATCATCTACCGCCGGTGCAGTAAGATTAGTTTTGGTGATATTTAACTCATCCATGATATCTACAAAATTTTTGTAAGTAGATACGTCGGTCGGCTTCACAATTACCATAATATCTTTACCTGAAGCATCCTTCACTTTTTTCTTATTCTCTAACAAGGATTTTGTAATCCCCACATATCCTTCGATAGTTGGCGCACTTTCACCCATTAGCCCCATATACCACATAATCTTGTTATTTTTTCCAAGGATTACGGTCATGGTTAAGGACTGCTTAACTTCTAATCTGTTGTCATTTACTTCATCCTTATCTGGTTTCGCAATATCCATTGCAAGCGGTTTTGATAAAGATGTGGTGAGCATAAAGAATGTAATCAATAAGAAGGCTAAATCTACCATTGCGGTTAAATCAACACGCGTAGATTGTTTTTTACTTCTTACCTTACCACCTTTGCCACCCCCGCTGGAGGTATCTAATTCTGCCATTGTTTTTTATTTAGCAACAGCTTCAGCTGATGTGATTAAACTAAATGTGTTAACTTTTTGTTTTTGAAGAACATCTACAATACTTCTAATCGTTTTGTATTCTTCATCTGCATCTCCTTTAATACTTACACGCATTTTGGTGTTGTTCAAGTCTGCAGTAGCTCTTCTTGCCGCCTCAACCCATCTGTACAACTCACCATTTTTGGTAGAGTCTGTCGGAATTCCTGTTTCTATTCCAGACTTGGTACGTTCTTCGCCACTCATATTAATGTAGTTGCTCATCTGGTTCATTGGAACGCCAAAGGCTGATATTACACCAAAACGCTGGTATTGTTTCGGAGTAAATGTAGTGCCATATAACTCAGCCATCTTTGCTAAGGCATCCTTTTTCACATTTGCACCGATGATCTCCATGAACACTTTTCCTTTACCAATGCTCAAAATTGCTAAATCCTTGTCAGGCACTTTCATTACAACCGTTGACGATGGAATTTTAATTTCCAAAGGATCTGGCTGACGAGAAGTTGCCGTTAAAATAAAGAAAGTTAACAACAAGAAGGCTACATCGCACATTGCAGTCATATCTACCGCCGTACTCTTTCTTGGAACTTTTACTCTAGGCATAATCTAAAAATTATAATATTTTAATTAATGATGTTAATTCTTCCGGTTTTCCATAAAGCCGGTAAAAAAAAATTAAAATAATTTTTATTTATGTGTACTAGCGTAAGTTTGGATGATGCTAAAACCTGCTTCATCAATTGCATAAGTTAATTTATCAATTTTAGAAGTTAAGATGTTATACATGATAATCGCAACGGTTGAAGTACCGATACCAGTAGCTGTATTAATCAAAGCCTCAGAAATACCCGTTGCTAATGCTGCTTGATCTGGTGCTCCAGAGTTAGCCAAACCACCAAACGCTTTAATCATACCCGTTACTGTACCTAATAGACCCATTAATGTACCTACTGATACCAAAGTAGCAATTACAGTTAGATTTTGCTCTAACATTGGCATTTCTAGTGAGGTAGCTTCTTCGATATCTTTTTGAATAGCTAAACATTTTTGATCGGTATCCATGTTCGTCTCAACTTCCATCTCACTATATTTTTTCAAACCAGACTTGATTACGTTTGCTACAGAACCTTCTTGTTTGTCGCACTCTGCAGTGGCTGCAGCAATGTTATTTGACGCTAAAAGCGATTGAATTTTCTTAACGAAAGCATCTAAACTTCCTTTACCAGTTGCTTTACCAATCACGATGAAACGCTCAATTGAGAAAACGAATACCATTAAAAGCATCCCCATTAGAATTGGAACGATGAAACCACCTTTGTAAGCCATACCACCATAGTTACCTGGGTGCGGCATAAAGCTATGCGTATCGTCATTATAAAATGCTAATGATAAAGCACTGTTGTTTTTTGCAACATCATCAGGCACAGTAAAGTTTGATGGCTTACCTAATACAAAAATAAATAAGGCTACCCCGATAAGGATACAAATAGGAATTACGAGCGTTGCAAATAAATTAGATGCAGTAGAGCTCTCTTTTTTAACTGTTGTTGGTTTTGGTGCGTTTGCCATTTTTTTTAGTTTTTTAGTTTTTTAGTACTTGTTTTTAAATTTAGATAAAATATTCAAATATTATAGTAATACACACAACGATTTTGAATCCTTAATGTTGCGGTAACAAATTTATAAATTGATTTTAAATTACAAATTAAATAATCGTTACACAATTAATTCGTTACGTTAACCCCTCTTTTCAATTAACCATAGGTGTATAACTAAAAAAGATTGCCCTTTGTCGAGACAATCTTTCACAATTAAAACTAAAAATTTAATTAAAACCAAATTTTCAGAAAAAAAAATACATCAAACTGCGTTTTCTACAACTCTAGGTAGTGCATTTTTAATTTCTTCTGAAGAAAATGCATCAAACTGTTTGTAATTATTTAAAAATGCAATAGCGAGGTCATTCGCTTTAGTATCGTAAGCAGATTTATCTGCCCAAGTATTTCGTGGGTCGAGTATTTCTGAGGGCACTCCCGAACAAGAGGTCGGCATCAACAAGCCGAATACAGGATGTTCTACAAAATCTGCATTCACTAAACTGCCATTTAAAGCTGCAGTTATCATGGCTCGGGTATAGTTAAGTTTCATTCGCTTACCGACTCCATATGCTCCACCACTCCATCCGGTATTGACTAACCAAACATGGACCTGGTGCTGCTGCATTTTTTCTCCCAATAGCTTGGCATATATAAAAGGATGTAATGGCAAAAATGCCTTTCCAAAACAAGCTGAGAAAGTTAATTGAGGCTCAGTAACTCCCGCCTCTGTACCTGCAACCTTGGCGGTGTAGCCTGAAATAAAATGGAACATGGCTTGGCCTGGTGTTAATTTCGAAATTGGCGGTAATACGCCGCAGGCATCAGCCGTTAAAAAGAAAATATTTTTCGGAATTCCTGAAACTGATGGCGATACTGCATTTTCTATATAATCTATTGGATAGGCCACCCGCGTATTTTCTGTTTTTTCGATGTTAGAAAAGTCTACCGTTTTACTTCCAGGATAATAATTTATATTTTCCAATAAAGAGCCAAATTTAATCGCCTTAAAAATCTGCGGCTCCTTTTCTTCAGTTAAATCGACACACTTCGCATAGCAGCCCCCTTCAAAATTAAAGATTTCCGTGTCACTCCAGCCATGCTCATCATCACCAATCAAACCTCGTTCTGGATCTGCGGATAGCGTTGTTTTTCCCGTTCCAGATAAACCAAAAAATATTGCTGTATCTCCTTCTTTACCTACGTTGGCAGAGCAGTGCATAGAAAGCGTATGCCTTTGAGTAGGTAAAATGAAATTTAACACTGAAAATATTCCCTTTTTTATCTCCCCTGTATATGCCGTACCTCCTATAAGGATAATTTTTTTATCGAAATTTAAGATAGAAAAATTACTTTGCCGGGTACCATCGGTTGTTGGATCAGCCTTGAATGAAGGTGCCGCTATAATTGTCCATTCTGTTTCTTTCGGAATTTCGTCGGTAGCGTACCTTAAAAATAGATTATTGGCAAATAGATTTTGAAATGCATGCTCCGTAATGACCCGGACGCTTGTTTCATAGGCTTTGCTGGCACACGCATAAGCATCTCGAACATAAATCTGCTTTTCGCTTAAATGATTTACAACCTTCTGAAGTAAAGCATCGAAATTTTGGGGACTAAACTTGATATTGATATCACCCCACCACACGCTGTCTTCCGTAACTTCATCACAAACAATAAACCGATCTTTTGGCGAACGGCCAGTAAATTGGCCAGTATCAACAGCCAATGCTCCAGAATCGGCTAAGGTTCCTTCGCCATTCTGTAAGGCTTCTTCAACTAATTCAGCAACACTTAGTTGATATTTAATGGTTTTAGCGCGGAGATTCCCCACGCCTTTTACATTCACACTGTTCATATATTTGGTTTTATACCCCGCAAAGTTAAGCAGATATAAATGCAAAAAACATGAATTTTATGGAATATTTTTACTTATTGTGGCAAATACACTAACACATAAAGCACTTACAATAAGGGTTTTATGTAATAATTAACCGCCCGATTTTTTTACTTTATATCCTTCTTTTTGAAGCAATAAAATAACCTTATCTCTAAAGTCTCCTTGGATTAATATTTCGCCATCTTTGGCCGCACCACCAACGCCACATTTACTCTTCAAAAACTTTCCTAATAATTGCAATTGTTCATCATTGCCACTATAGCCTGTAATTAAAGTTACTGCTTTCCCTCCTCTATTTTTTCGATCTAAGGTAACTCGCAAATCTTGCTGTGCGTTGCTAATGGGCTCATTATTTTCAGTTGAAGCATCTTCATATACAAATGAGGGATCAGTAGAATACATAATGCCACCAAAATCGTTTAGGATTTTTTTCTTTTCCTTTGCCATAATATTATAAGTTTTACTGCGTCGGCACCTAGTTTATCCTGTATGCTGTGCAGTTAATCATTTGCCGTTATTACTTTTAAACCTGCTGGTATGATTCCAATTTCGATGCTCTTCCCCATAAAAAATGGTTCCCCGTCAATATGAATTGCATTTTCTTTGGTCCGTGTAATATGAATGTGCTTTCCGCTAATAATTTCAACCCACTTCGATTGGTGAGTTTTGGCCGTCAACATTTGATAACCCAATAGCGGTAACTTATACCATTTTAAGGGCCTAATTACACATACCTCCAATAACCCATCATCTAATGCTGATTTTGGCGAAATGTGCACATCGTTACCATATTGCGATGAATTGGCGATACTTACAATAAAAGCTTCCCGCTGATAAAGCACCCCATCTATCGCAATTTCATACCATTCTGGCTTATAGTTTATGATCTCTTTAAGCCCAAGTTTAATATAGCCACTTAGCCCGCGGGTTTTGTTCCCAACAAAAGCAGCACTCACATGTGCATCGAAACCAATACCAGCCATGTTAAAAAAGTATTTATCATTTAACGTGGCCGCATCTATAGTTTTAACATTAAATTGATTAATCGCTTTAATTGCGTTCTTAGGGTTCAAAGGGATGTTTAATGATCGAGCCAATCCATTTCCTGAGCCAAATGGAATTATTCCTAAAATCTTTTGCTGGCCAATAACTTTTCCTGCAATCTCATTGATGGTTCCATCGCCACCAACCGCTACAATCACATCAAAATTTTTATTGGCAGCCTCTTCCACTATTTCCGCAGCATGGCCAATATAGGAGGTAAAACTAAAATTGGCATTAAATTTCGACCGGTCTAAATACCTATCTATTAATGCCGGAATTTGCTGTTTTGCCTTTCCTCCCGATATGGGATTAATGATAAATAAGATATTATATTTTAACAATAGATTGCTTTTAAGGATGGGACAAAATAATTGATATTTTTTGACTATTAATAATATTTGTAGTAATTTTGTGCTGTTATACAGGTGGACTGATTTGCGATGCTCTTAAATAGGGCTGGATTGCAACCACGTAAAAAAAAGTGCTAATTATCCATACACTTCATTTTACTACCCTTAAGGGGTCAGATTCCATTTTATATAACGTGTTTAGTATTAAATTAATTATTTAAAATGTCATATCTATTTACATCAGAATCTGTATCTGAAGGTCACCCAGATAAAATTGCAGATCAAATTTCGGACGCACTTATCGATAATTTTTTAGCATTTGATACCGAATCGAAAGTAGCTTGCGAAACCTTGGTTACTACCGGACAAGTGATTTTAGCGGGCGAAGTCAAATCTAAAACCTATCTAGATGTGCAACAAATTGCCCGCGATGTAATTAAAAAAATAGGCTATACGAAAAGCGAGTACATGTTTGAGGCAAATTCTTGTGGTATCTTATCGGCCATACACGAGCAGTCTCAAGACATTAATCAAGGTGTAGACAGAAAGACAAAGGAAGAACAAGGAGCTGGAGATCAAGGTATGATGTTTGGCTATGCTACCAATGAGACTGAAGATTTTATGCCTTTGGCTTTAGATTTATCACATAAATTATTGCAAGAACTTGCTGTATTAAGGCGTGAAAACACAGAAATTTCGTACTTAAGGCCAGATGCCAAGTCGCAGGTTACTTTAGAATATGACGACAACAACAAACCAGTTCGTATTGATGCGATCGTAATTTCTACACAGCACGACGATTTTGATGAAGAAGCTGTGATGTTAGCGAAGATTAAAAATGATCTGGTAACTATTCTTATCCCTCGGATCATTAAAAATAATCCGCAATATGCGCATTTGTTTAACGATAAAATTGAATACCACATTAACCCAACCGGTAAATTCGTAATTGGCGGGCCCCATGGTGATACAGGCTTAACGGGCAGAAAAATTATTGTAGATACGTATGGAGGTAAAGGAGCTCATGGTGGTGGTGCTTTTTCTGGTAAAGACCCTAGTAAAGTTGATCGTAGCGCTGCTTATGCTACTCGCCATATTGCCAAAAACTTAGTTGCTGCTGGAGTAGCTGACGAAATTTTAGTCCAAGTATCGTATGCCATTGGTGTAGCTAAACCAATGGGTATTTATATTAATACCTATGGCACTACCAAAGTAGATAAAACGGATGGCGAAATTGCTAAAATTGTAGAAGGTTTGTTTGACATGCGTCCATACTTTATCGAGCAACGTTTAAAATTAAGAAATCCGATTTATAGCGAAACTGCTGCTTATGGACACATGGGACGCAAACCCGAGACGGTTACCAAAACTTTTAGAACACCAAATGGTGAAGAGAAAGTAGTAACGGTGGAACTATTTACTTGGGAAAAATTAGATTTTGTAGATCAAGTTAAGACAGCATTTTCGTTGTAATAACTAATATATTACATATAAAAAAAGTCGTAGCAATTGCCTACGACTTTTTTTATATGTAATTTTTCAACTTAAAGTGGGGCAATAACTCCGCATCCAACCCTTGGGCCAGAATTACCAGTAGGCTGTGTCGTGTAATCATCTGTACCGCCATGGACTATGATGCCTCTACCAATGATATTTTTCGCATCATTGGCTGTTATATTCCAACGATCGGTCGTAACACTAAGTGTCGCATGTCCTTTACCGTCTAACTCAATATTGCCAATATCACCTGAATGATAAGCAGCCGAACCCCATTTCCCATGGCTTTCGTTAGTCGGGTTCCAGTGCCCATGTGCATTTTCTCCCATATTACCGCAATCTCCGTGTTCGTGAAAGTGCACGGCTACGGTGCTATCTGCCTTTTCTGGAAAATTTATTTCCAAATCCATTTTTATTTTTCCGTCTGCAAGACTAAAAAATTTAACTGTTCCAATGGCTTCATTGGTAGCTGTAGAATTTAAAGTAGCTTTTGCCACTTCCTTCTCTTCTGTTTTGCAAGCGCTGAATGCTGTAAATAAGCATAAACCTGCGATTAATAAATAACGGTTCATAATATCTAGTTTTTAACTACCTAACAAATAAAAAGACAGGTAGTTTTTGTTATATGTAGCGAAATGTAAAACCAATTACTCTAGCCTTTGTTTTATAGTTAAATAAATAAACGATCATGGAACAGCCAATAGAAATGAACACATTAAGTCAGATCTTAGAGAAATTAAGACTTAAAGGAAAAGACAACGAGATAAAAATGTCGGATCATGGAAAAATGCAATCGGCCAACCTCAATAAAATATATAAGCCAGAAGATTTAACTATTGTTAAAAGTTATCGATTTGAAGGCATGTCAGACCCAGGAGATAGTTCCGTACTCTATCTTTTACTAGATAAAGATGGCGATATGGGCTACATGTTAGATGCTTATGGCATGTATTCAGATAATTCTGGGCCAGGATTTGACGATTTTCTGAAGAAAATACCTGTGGCAGACAGAGACGAACAAGAATTATTTTGTTAAACAAAACGGCCTTAGTTAAACTAGGGCCGCTTCTTTTTATTAGTATCCGCTATCATCTAGCGCGAAAGTATTCTTTTTATCTTTCCATTTCCCACGGGTAAAATCTGGGAATTCCTGGGTTTTATTTCCTTCTTTCAATGATTTCG
>Ga0247813_10002273_pt1 | contig 13345 bp, 12 predicted proteins | sample UWRJL169409C1_FD_180719 | JGI IMG/M metagenome (GOLD analysis project Ga0247813, IMG submission 180719) | Plant litter microbial communities from Arlington Agricultural Research Station in Wisconsin, United States - UWRJ-L169-409C-1 | ecosystem: Environmental > Terrestrial > Plant litter >... | reverse complement strand
CGAGCGAATTGAATAATTATTTTTTAGAACTTCCTGAACACAACGAAGTTTAAACTCATAATTATATTTTACTTTTCTTTCCATAAAAATGCCCCCAAATAGTGTCTAACTTTTTGGGGGCAGTTCAGAGACATTTGCGCAATTTTTTTATTAGAACTTAGACAGACATTAAATTTAATTAAATATTCAATTTCCAAAAATTAATATAACAGGAGTAGTAGCTTTTTAAAAGTCATTCTATTCATAATTTTTTATCGTAGAGAGCAATTCCTGTTTAAATTTATAAATATCATCAAGACTTTGCAGAGGTTGTTTCTCGCCATTATCCTTTCCATTATGAAATAATTCAACATATTTATTCGAAGAATTAAAGTGTAATCTGCAGAGTGGTTTTCTATTATTGTCATCCAATAGAATTCCGAAATACGATTGTGTATCTCTAAAAAAGATTCTGTTTGCCGGAATTGATTCTCTCAATATTGCCTTAATAATCTGCGAACCTTCAATTTCTTCTTCCGTAGTTATAAATTTTGGAGCTTCGACATCTTCATCTACAGATGATATTTTGGTTTTCTCCTTCGATGGAATAGTTTCATTGATATTTAATGCATTTTTAAGTCTGAAATTTATTGATTCATTTATAGAATTTGAAAATGCTTTTTTGGTATATTCTTTAAAAGCAATCAACCTTGTTGCAGTTAATGGTTTGTTGAAAAATCTATTTACCAGAAGTTTTACTATTTCATCAGAAGGGTTTTGCAATTCTATTTCAAATTCATTTCGAATTGCTTTTATGTATTTTAAGGCTTCCGCAGAATCTAGAATGTTCTCTAAATTATAACTCTGTTTGGTAAAATTCTCAAGGATTTTTAAACTGGAATCCGAAATGTTAGCCAAATCCAAAGTGAAAAATGGCTTTTCATCCATTATGTTGGGTTTTTCTAAATCGGCATAAAAATTATAAGTGTGACCGTTGGTCAAAACACCAAAGCGTGATTTTGAAACATGATAATATCGGTGAAGTTGTGAATTATGTGCATCTGCTTTTTCTTTCCAGTGTTTGCATTCAATAATTAAAATGGGTTCGCCATCTTTTTTGATTACATAATCTATTTTCTCTCCTTTTTTGGTTCCAATATCACATATAAATTCCGGAATAACTTCAGTAGGATTAAAAATATCGAATCCCAAAATCTGAATAAAGGGCATTACAAATGCATTCTTAGTTGCTTCTTCCGTATTGATCTGATCTTTTAAGGAATCAACTCTTTGATGTAATTGCTCCAGTTTAAGTCTTAAATCTGCTTCCATAATTTATAATGTTTTTATGTTATTGAACTCCATCATCGAAACAAATATCCCTATTCCACAGTTCCCTACTTTACGTAAAACCATAATGATATAAATATTTATTCTCAACAAGTGCAACTATAAAGAAAATAGAAGTAACAAGGAGTTATACCTGTTTTAGTGCAAAAGACAAAAAAAATAATGAGTTAAGTGATGTTAGGAAATGTTTTACTTACGTTATATTATTTTTCTAAATTTGTGCTCTATGAAAAAAGCCTTCCAACTCTTCGATTTCACTCAGAAAGTCAATTATAAAAACGAAATTTTAGCTGGTTTAACGGTTGCCATGACGATGATTCCTGAATCTTTGTCGTTTGCTATTTTGGCTGGTTTTCCACCTTTGGTTGGATTATACGCTGCTTTTATTGCCGGATTGGTAACGGCTATTTTTGGCGGAAGACCCGGAATGATTTCCGGAGGGGCAGGAGCAACGGTAATTGTTTTGATTGCCCTGATGAAATCACACGGAATTGAATATGTTTTTGCTGCCGTAGCTTTAGGCGGTATAGTACAAATCTGCATCGGTCTTTTCAAACTCGGAAAATTTATTCGGTTAGTTCCGCAACCTGTTATGTTTGGTTTCGTAAACGGCTTGGCAGTGGTAATTTTCATGTCGCAGTTGGAGCAGTTTAAAACCATAATTAATGGTCAGGTTTCGTGGTTACAGGGAACGCCTTTATATATTATGCTGGGTTTAGTTGCGCTTACAGTTGCCATTGTATTGGTTTTTTCAAAAATAACTAAAGCGGTTCCGGCTTCTTTGGTAGCGATAATGGTTATTTTTGCCTTGGTAATTGTATTTAATATCGAAACCAAAACGGTCGAAGATATTGCCTCAGTTCAGGGTGGATTTCCTCCATTTCATATTCCGAATATTCCCATTTCTTTTGAGACTTTTAAAATTATATTTCCATATTCCGTAATTGTAGCGGCTGTTGGTTTAACCGAAGGTTTGCTGACGCTGAATTTAGTCGATGAAATTACCGGAACAAGAGGAAACAGCAATCGGGAATGTATTGCACAAGGAAGTTCTAATATTTTAAATGGTTTCTTCTACGGAATGGGCGGATGTCCTATGATTGCACAGACGTTAGTGAATCTTGGTGCAGGTTCAAGGGCAAGACTGTCCGGAATTATTGCAGCTCTTACTATTTTAGCCATTATACTTTTTGGAGCTCCCGTTATTGGAAAATTACCAATGGCAGCTTTGGTCGGCGTAATGATGATGGTAGCGATTACTACTTTTGAATGGGCAAGTTTTAAGGTAATTAATAAAATGCCGAGACACGATATTTTTGTTGGAATTCTGGTTGCCGTAATTACAATTCTATTGCATAATCTCGCCCTGGCAGTTTTAATTGGTGTGATAATTTCAGCTTTGGTTTTTGCCTGGGAAAGTGCCAAAAGAATTCGTGCAAGACATTTTATAGATGAAGAAGGAATTAAACATTATGAAATTTATGGACCTTTATTTTTTGGTTCTATCACTGCTTTTATGGAAAAATTTGACATTCAAAATGATCCAAATCATGTTGTTATTGATTTTAAGGAAAGCCGAGTTGCCGATATGTCGGCTATTGAAGCCCTGAATAATTTAACCAAAAAGTACAGTCAGTTAAATAAAACAATCGAACTGAAACACCTCAGTGCCGATTGCAGAATCCTTCTTAAAAATGCTGACGGTGTAATTAATGTGAATGTTATTGAAGATCCTACGTACAAAGTGGTTTCTTAATGTGTCAATGTACCAATTTGATAATTAGATAATGATTAAGCATAATCGATAGAATTATCTAATTATCAAATTGACACATTATCTAATTAGTTTGATTTTCGTAACTTTGTCAAATGAAACTAACAGAAACTTTAGAAGATTTTTACACCACTAAAATCAACGGAATACCCGAAAATCTTAAAAAAGGAATTGGTCATTTTAATGTTTTTAAGTTGGATGATTATGTTGGAAGTACTTGTAATCCATTGCCTTATACAAGAAAAGACTTTTATAAAATAAGTTTGATTATAGGAAAAAACAAGGTTCATTATGCGGATAAAGTAGTTTCGATTGAAGATCAGGCTCTGTTTTTTGCCAACCCTCAAATTCCTTACAGCTGGGAACATATCGATGAAAATCAAACCGGCTTTTTCTGCATTTTTACTGAAGCATTCTTTAGTCAGTTTGGGAATTTAAAAGAATATCCTTTGTTCCAGCCCGGCGGAAATCCGATTGTTCCAATTTCTATGGAATTGGCAGCATCTTTAAAAACCGTTTATTTAAAAATGTTTGATGAAATCAATTCTGATTACGCCTTTAAATATGATGTCCTTCGAAATCTGGTTTTCGAAATTATTCATCTGGCTTTGAAAACACAAACAGTAACTACTTCATTATACAGTAAATCGAATGCGACAATTCGGGTTTCTTCTTTGTTTTTGGAATTACTGGAACGACAATTCCCAATAGAATCGATATCGCAGCAAATCTTTTTTCGTTCGCCATCCGAATTTGCAAGTCAGTTGAATGTGCATGTAAATCATTTAAACAAAGCGTTAAAAGAAACCACCGGAAAAACAACTTCTCAAATTATTTCTGAAAGAATTATTCAGGAAGCGATGATTTTATTAAAGCAAACCAATTGGAATATTAATGAAATTGCATGGTGTTTTGGCTTCGAAGAATTATCTCATTTTATTAATTTCTTCAAGAAAAATGTTCAGGTTTCGCCAAAAAACTATCGTTTGACTGAAATTGTTTGATTTTCGTAACTTCTCATTTGATTGCTTTAATATTTAGCAAATAGTTCGCTCATACCTTTGTACCATAATATTAAATGTAAAAAATAAGATCATGGAAAATAACAAAGTTTGGTTTATCACAGGTGCTTCAAAAGGACTTGGATTAGAATTGGCTAAAAAATTATTGGCTGAAGGAAAAAAAGTAGCGGCAACCTCAAGAAGTGAAGAATCTTTGGTTAAAGCATTAGGAAATCCGTCTGCAAATTTTCTTCCTTTAGAAATGGATTTAACAAACGAGCAAAGCGTTAAAAAGGCTATTGAGACGGCAGTAAGTCATTTTAAAACGATTGATGTTTTGGTAAACAACGCAGGTTATGGCTTGTTAGGAGCATTAGAAGAATTAACAGATGCAGAATCCAGAAAAAACTACGAAGTAAATGTTTTTGGGTTATTGAACGTAATCAGGAATACAATGCCTTACATGCGTGCCAATAAATCAGGACATATTTTTAATATTGCTTCAATTGGAGGTTATAACGGAGGTTTTCCGGGATGGGGAATTTACTGCTCTACCAAATTTGCAGTTGCCGGTTTAACCGAATCATTAGCTGCTGAGGTGAAAGAATTTGGAGTGAATGTAACATTGGTTTATCCAGGTTATTTCAGAACTGATTTCTTAAAAGACAGTTCTTTACTATTGCCACAAAACCCAATTGCAGACTACAAAGCAGTTAGGGAATCTGAAGTCGCTCACAAAGACAGTATTAATGAAAATCAGCCTGGCGATCCTGTAAAATTTGCAACAGCCTTAATCAAAATGAGTGAGGAAGAAAATCCTGCATTGCATTTATTTGCGGGACAAGATGCTTACGATATGGCAAATGTAAAAATTGCTGAGGTTCAAAAAGAACTGGAGCAATGGAAATCAGTTTCTGTTTCAACGGGGTTTTAAGTTAATGTATCAATGAGTCAATTAGATAATTTTAGATAATGATTACACGCGATCTGTAGCATTTTCTAATTATCTAATTGCCACATTTTCTAATTAATGTAAAAATTAGAAGTAATAAAAAAACGCCAAATAGAAATTTTCTATTTGGCGTTTAAATTTAAGAAGTTAGAATGATTACATCATTCCTGGCATACCGCCACCCATTGGCATTCCGCCTCCGTTTTCTTCTTTAATATCAATTAATGCACATTCTGTAGTTAAGATCATTCCGGAAACAGATGCAGCGTTTTCAAGAGCTACACGAGTTACTTTTTTAGGATCAATAATTCCCGCAGCAAGCATATCCACATATTCGTCAGTTTTTGCATTGTATCCAAAATCACCTGAACCTTCAGAAACTTTTGCAACAACAACTGAACCTTCAAGACCAGCGTTTTCAACAATTGTTCTTAATGGAGATTCAACTGCACGAGCTACAATCTGAATTCCGGTTGCTTCATCAGCATTATCAGCTTTAAGTTCAGCTAAAGCAGCTTTTGCTCTTAATAAAGCAACACCACCACCCGCAACAATTCCTTCTTCAACAGCAGCACGAGTAGCGTGTAAAGCATCGTCAACTCTGTCTTTTTTCTCTTTCATCTCCACTTCAGAAGCAGCACCAACATAAAGAACAGCAACACCACCAGCTAATTTAGCCAAACGCTCTTGCAGTTTTTCTTTATCATAATCAGATGTAGTAGTTTCCATCTGACCTTTAATTTGATTTACTCTGTTTTTAATGATATCAGCTTCACCGGCACCACTTACAATTGTAGTGTTGTCTTTATCGATAGAAACTCTTTTTGCAGTTCCTAGCATTTCGATAGTAGTGTTTTCTAATGTATAACCTCTTTCTTCAGAAATTACAGTTCCACCAGTTAAGATAGCGATATCTTCTAACATTGCTTTTCTTCTGTCTCCAAAACCTGGAGCTTTTACAGCAGCAATTTTAAGAGCACCTCTTAATTTGTTTACTACAAGAGTAGAAAGAGCTTCTCCGTCAACATCTTCAGCAATAATCAATAAAGGTTTTCCTGATTGAGCAACCGGCTCTAAAACAGGTAGTAATTCTTTTAAAGAAGAAACTTTTTTGTCGTACAATAAGATATATGGAGAGTCTAATTCAACTTCCATTTTCTCTGGGTTTGTTACGAAGTAAGGAGAAAGATATCCTCTGTCAAACTGCATTCCTTCCACAACATCAACGTATGTATCTGTTCCTTTAGCTTCTTCAACAGTAATTACACCTTCTTTACCTACTTTTGCAAAAGCAGTAGCAATCAAATCACCAATAACTTCGTCATTGTTTGCAGAGATAGAAGCAATTTGCTTGATTTTGTCAGAATCGCTTCCAACAACTTTAGCTTGTTTAGCTAAGTCAGCAACGATAGCTTCAACAGCTTTGTCAATACCGCGTTTCAAGTCCATTGGATTTGCACCTGCAGCAACGTTTTTTAAACCTTCTTTTACGATAGCCTGAGCTAAAACTGTAGCAGTTGTAGTTCCGTCTCCTGCTAAATCATTGGTTTTAGAAGCAACTTCTTTCACCATTTGCGCGCCCATGTTTTCTAATGGGTCTTTTAATTCGATTTCTTTTGCAACAGAAACTCCGTCTTTAGTAACCGTTGGTCCGCCAAATGATTTTCCGATGATTACGTTACGACCTTTTGGTCCAAGAGTTACTTTTACAGCATTTGCTAATGCATCAACACCACGTTTTAATCCGTCACGTGCTTCAATATCAAATTTTATATCTTTTGCCATTTTTTTGTTTGCTTTAGGCAGTAGGCTTTAAGCTTTAAGCTTTTTTCTACTGCTTGATTAGTAATTTTTTTGTTTGCGCTATGCTTAAGGGGTAAGCTTTGTATTTTGTTGAAGCCTATAGCTTATTGCTTACAGCCTATTGCTGAACTAGTATTTGTTTTAATTTGTAAATTTTGCTTTTTATGCTGTTGATTTTTTCTATTTGATTCTCTGCAATTTCATTGTTCAGATATTGCAAATCTTTCGCTAAAATCAAAAGATATTCTGTTTCGTTGGCAGAACCCAAAGCTATATTGAGAAATTGATTGAATTCTTTGTCGCTGTTTCTTCCACATCCCTCGCTAATATCAGTTGGAATTGATGAAGAGGCTCTTCTTATCTGACTTGTTAATCCATACAATTCTTCTTTAGGAAATAAAGAAGTTATTTTATAGATTTCTAAAGTAAAAGAATGACTTAGCTGCCAAATATCATATTTTTTAAAATCTCTCATTTATTTTTTGCTTTAAGCTTTAGGCAATATGCTTTAAGCTTTTTTTGGAAAGGCTACAGCTTACAGCCTATAGCGATCTAGATTATCGCTAAGATATCATCCTCACGCATGATCAAATAATCAGTTCCTTCCAGTTTTAATTCTGTTCCGGCATATTTACCATAAAGAACAGTGTCGCCAACTTTTACGGTCATAGTATGGTCTTTAGATCCGTTTCCTACTGCCACTACAGTTCCTTTTTGTGGTTTTTCTTTGGCAGTATCTGGAATAAAAATCCCTGAAGCAGTTTTGGTTTCAGCAGCAACAGGTTCAATAAGTACGCGATCTGAAAGCGGTTTAATGTTTAAGGCCATGATTTTATATTATTATAGTTATACGTTTTTTAATGCTCTATTTAGCTTTCAGAAATTGTGCCATGCTGTTTTAACTGACATTTTTTCCTAAAAAAAATGCCAGCTTTGACAGGCTGGCATTTCATTTAATATTTAATTTTTTATTTAGCTGCTGGAGTTGCCGGAGCAGGTGTTGCTGGAGCCGGAGTTGCCGGTGCTGCAGATGCAGGAGCTTCTGATTTTTCAATAAGTTTAGAATCAGTATCACTTAGAGATCCTGTAAAACTCAAGCTTGAAAGCAAAATTAAAGCAATCAGGATAGTAGCCAGTGTCCAGGTACTTTTGTCTAAAAAGTCAGTTGTTTTTTGTACTCCACCTAACATTTGAGTTCCACTAATTGTAGACGATAATCCGCCTCCTTTAGGGTTTTGTACCATGATTACTATGATCAATAGAAAACAAACTATTGTGATTAAAACTAAAAAAATTGAAAATGTGCTCATTGTATTAATTGTTATTGTTATTTTGTTGTAAAATCTTTATATCCGAAATACGGTCTGCAAAGAAACTAATTTTTTCTGGATATTTCAAAATTAATATTTCATAAGCTTGTATCGCTTTTGTGTATTTTTTTTGTTCTAAGTATACCCTAGCTAAAGTCTCTGTCATCAAATAAGAATTCTCCTCATTATTGGAGTCCAGTTGAACTGCCGGAACAATTGCGGTTTGTTTAATGGGTGGAATTTTTGGATTTGTTTTAATGAAATTATTGATTATTTCTTCCTTTTTCTTTTTTTCTTCATCAACTTTTTCTGTTTTAGCTGGAATCAGCACAGTTTTTTCAGGAACTATTTCTATTTCTTTTGTATTCTCTGCCGGAATATCAGCCGTTCTGTCAATTGGTTCTGTTCGGGCTAATTGTAGCCATTCCTGAAAAGAATGTTTCTCATTGACCGAAAAATCAAGTGGTCTTCCTATTTCAAGATTTTCTTCAGCTTGTTTTACCTGTTCAATTGATTGAATTACTTCTTCTTTTTCTTCTTCAAAAATAGTTGAATTGCTATTTGCCAAAACAGAATTGTCTTCTTCAGTATCAATTTTCAATTCATTGCTTTTTTCTTCTTCCCAGATAACTGATGTGGTATCGGGTATCGAAATTATATCAGAATCTTCTAATGGCAGAATCGTTGCTTCATCATTATTTAGAGCTTCTTCAAAAACGATTGTAGAAGTTTCTTTTGAAGTTAATTCAGGTTCTTCAATTATAGAATCAATTTCAACTTCTACACTTTTTTGTAATTCTTCCCAAACCACTGCTGAGGTATCAGGAATGATAACGGTAGTTGCATTTTCTATCGGATGTGATGCAGTTTTTTCAAGTTCTTCAAATACAACTCTCGTTTCTGCTTTTTCAGCATTTACAAAAGCCTGTTCCGTAATTTGTTCCGTTTTTGCTTCTTCGGTTGTTACCGGTTCTTCATAAAAAACAGGTGCGTCAACTAATAAAGATTTTGATTCAAAAGGTCTATCCTCTACCTCTGTTTTTAACGGTTCTTCAGAAATAATAGTTTCAGTTTCTTTTTCCGGTATACCAACAGCTTGTTCAACTATTTTATCTTCGGTTGGAATCGTTTCATTATAAACTACTCCTGTAGCTTCTTTTATAGAATCTAAAATCGACTGCTCAACAGGATCAATTCGAACTTCAGCTATTTTTTTGAATTCCTCCGAAGAAACAATTTCACTTCCATAAACTGAAATATTCATCAAATCCCGAATTTTACTATCATAAAATTCATTCTGAATAGAGGTGAAGGTTTCTGATGTTATAAAATCAAATAATACAGAGCGATCGGTTGTATGTGCAGCTGTAACTTTTAAGGCATAATTATACTTAAAACTGTTTTGATTGTAAAGCCCTTTCAATCTCAGTGCACGCGCACTTTGAAAATAGGGAAATTCATTCAAAACACTTCCTAATGCTTCCGCCTGCTTTTCTGTAATAGCATCAGGTTTATTCATTAAGTAGGTATAATCTGTTACATTCATTCTTTTTCTATTTAATTGTTTTTGTAATTTTTATTAGCTAAATCATTTTATGGATCTGACGCATAAACAATTTAACGACTAACAAAATTTACCATTTGGCTAATGATTCGTTGAAGATGTCCTGTGTGATTCTTTCAAAAATAACTTTGATGGCTTCGTTTAAAACAGAGCCAACTAATTGTTGCTGTGCAGGATAATCATAATAAAACTCAAAGGTTTTTTCAAAATCATCAGTTTCTTTATTTCTGTTGCTAAAGCGAACATTAACACGTATTGTCAAACGGTTTTGAGATGCCTGCTGATCTGCTGTTGCAGTCATTGGAGTAACTCTGTAGTCTGTAATCTCACCTTCATAAGTCAGATCTCCATTGTTTGTAACGAGATTTAAATTAGTCTGGTTCATGATCAGATCCTGAAGATTTAACGTGAATTCCCTGTCGATTCCAGGTTCAATTAAATCAGCATTGTTCTGGAAAAAGTTGACCTGAAATGTCTTTCCATCAATAGGAGAAGCACCAGTAAAGTTGTAAACAGAACAACTATTCAATATGAATAAACTGATAGCTAATATGAGGTAATGTGCTTTTTTCATAATAATAATTGGGAAATTCCGGTTTTCAAATATATGAATTTTAATTTTTGAGAGTTGTCTATTATAAATCGAACTGCTTGATTTTTCTATATAATGTTCTTTCAGAAATTCCTAATTCGTCAGCTGCAGCCTTACGTTTTCCTTTGTTTTTTTCCAAAGATTTTTTGATCATTTCAATTTCTTTTTGTTCTAAACGCAAGATTTCTTCTTCTTCAATTGTTTCGGCAAAAAGATAATTGTTGTCATCTTCATTTTGATAATTTTCTTCACGTACCGCAGGTGCCATGACAGCAGTTCTCGGTTCTTCTTCAAAATCTATTTCACTGTCATTTTGTTGGGAACCATATATTTTCTGAATTAAATTTGGATTGAGGTCCTGTACTTTTGAAGAACCGTTTTTCATTAATTCCAAAGTTAGTTTTTTCAAATCGTTCAGGTCGCTCTTCATGTCAAAAAGAACTTTATACAAAATATCTCTTTCCGTACTGAAATCATCTTTTTTCTTATCGCTGATTACAGAAGGCAAATTAGAACCTTCTGTAGGTAAATACGATTGTAAAGTTGCTAATGAAATATCGCGGCTCGTTTCCAGAACCGAAATCTGCTCGGCTACATTTCGCAGCTGACGAATGTTTCCGTTCCATCTGAATTTTTGTAATAACTGAACGGCTCCATCGTCTAATTTTAAAGGAGGCATTTTATATTTATGCGCAAAATCGGCCACAAATTTTCGGAACAATAAGTGAATATCCTCATTTCTTTCGCGTAAAGGCGGCAAGGTAATTTCGACAGTTGTTAAACGATAGTATAAATCTTCACGGAATTTTCCCTTTTCAATAGCATTGAATAAATTAACATTCGTTGCTGCTACTATTCTCACATTGGTTTTCTGAACCTGTGAAGAACCTACTTTTATAAATTCTCCATTTTCCAGTACGCGCAGCAAACGAACCTGTGTTGTCAAAGGTAATTCACCCACTTCATCTAGGAAAATAGTTCCGCCGTCTGCTACTTCAAAATAACCTTCACGAGTGCTTGTAGCTCCTGTGAAAGCACCTTTTTCATGCCCAAAAAGTTCACTGTCAATAGTTCCTTCCGGAATAGCTCCACAGTTTACTGCAATATATTTTCCGTGTTTTCTGTGCGAAAGCGAATGAATAATTCTCGGAATGTTTTCTTTACCAACACCACTTTCCCCGGTTACCATAACCGAAATATCAGTAGGGGCAACCTGAATGGCTTTTTCTATGGCGCGATTCAATTTCGGATCATTTCCAATAATCTCAAATCGTTGTTTTATTGCTTGAACTGTTTCCATAAGCTGTATATTCTTAGATTTCGGATTTACTTGGCTAAATAATTATAAACTATGCTTCCGTATTCTTTATTATCGGCTATTGATATTCGTGACATTTTTTTAGGTAAGTTGTTTAACTGATACTTATAACTGTTTTTATAAATATTATCTACAGGTATTCCGCCATTTTCATCTACAGGATAAGTAGTTTTTATTAAATTATTAGTTCCAGTTCCTGAAACTCTATCTTGTGAACTGCCTCTTTCCAAATTAAAAGGATAATCATTGCTCAAAATATAATTTATATAATGATTCATATAAACCTTATGGACAGGATTTGTTTTATCATCATATTCATAACTAGTTGAATATATGTATAGGTTTCCTGGACTATCTGGTAAATCGTGAGTGCCATTTTTAGTTGTTTTTAGTAATACAAGATTTTTGTTAGTGTCGTATTTAAAAGTTGAATACCAATTTGTTTTTATTGGAATATTGTTATTGCCAGAATCAACATAATCATGCTTAGATATTAGTAAGCCATCACTATTAAAAGTATATTGAATCTTTACAGGATTAAAGTTAGGATTGTTTTCAGAAACCAATTCGCCAGTTACAATATTAGCATTGTAAGAAAATAACCAAACAGAAAGTTTTCCTGCAGTTCCGGGATTTCTGGCGTCTTTTTCAAGTTTAATAATTTGGCCATCTTTATTGTATGTAAAAGAAATGGTTGTGGGATAGTTTTCAGGACTTACGATTATTTTTGTCATTTTATTATTTGAGTCGTAGTCGAATTTCATAAATATATCTCCTGATTGGGAAATTATTTTCTCATATCTACTCCCCTCATTTTCAAAAAAATGTTCATTACCATTTGGGTCTTGTTTGTAGCTTTTTAAAATAGTTCCTTCTACCTCCTCAGTAGAGGGATTGTTGTCATTAGAACAAGATATGATAAATAATGAGCAGAATAGAATGATAAAATTCTTCATAAGTGAAATCATGTTAATAATAATAATGTTATATATCTTTTTTAAAATTCCTAGTTAAGGGAATAACCGGAAAAATAATCTAAAATTGCTTAATTCATCTGAGAATAACCCACAGCTTCACCTTTTAAAGTTCCACTAGTACAGCTTGTAATTTTTACATTTACAAAATCCCCAATCTGATAGTCTTCTTTCGGGAAAACTACCGTGATACTTTGGGAATTCCTTCCGGAAAATTCTTCAGTAGATTTTTTAGATACCTTCTCAACTAAAACTTCTACAATTTGTCCAACAAATTCCTCGCTCCTAAACCAGGCATGTTTTTGCTGCAAGTCAACGATTTCCTGCAATCTTCTGGCCTTTATTTCTTCCGGAACATCATCTTCCATTTTTCTTCCGGCCAAAGTTCCCGGACGTTCCGAATACGAATACATATAACCGAAATTATATTTCACATATTCCATCAAACTCATTGTATCTAAATGGTCTTGTTCAGTTTCTGTCGGGAAACCGGCAATCATATCCTGCGAAATCGATGCATTAGGAATAATTGTCCTGATTTTATCAATCAAATTCATATATTCTTCACGAGTGTGCAGACGATTCATTTCTTTCAAAATTCGGTTGCTTCCAGACTGAACCGGTAAGTGAATGTGTTTACAGATATTCGGATATTTCGCAATAACATGCAAAACACTTTCGTGCATATCCTGCGGATTTGAGGTCGAAAACCGGATTCGCATTTTAGG
>Ga0247813_10002272_pt1 | contig 13352 bp, 12 predicted proteins | sample UWRJL169409C1_FD_180719 | JGI IMG/M metagenome (GOLD analysis project Ga0247813, IMG submission 180719) | Plant litter microbial communities from Arlington Agricultural Research Station in Wisconsin, United States - UWRJ-L169-409C-1 | ecosystem: Environmental > Terrestrial > Plant litter >... | reverse complement strand
AATCCACTATCGTACATGACTGTTTTTCGATCACTAAAATCACGCAATTTTAAACTCTTTTTTTACGGACAATCTATTTCCCTTATAGGTACATGGATGCAGAAAACAGCGGTTAGCTGGTTAGTTTACCAACTTACCGGTTCTGCGCTTTTGTTAGGCGTAGTAGGTTTCGTCAGTCTCATCCCTTCCCTGATTTTATCTCCTTACGCTGGCAGCCTGGTAGATCGTCATAACCGTTTTAAAATACTGATTATCACCCAGGTGGTATCTATGATACAGGCAGGGGCCCTGGCAGGAATCATATTTTTTGGATACAATAACATTGTGCTGATTATTGGTTTGAGTTTATTGCAAGGTGTGATCAACGCATTTGACGTAACCTGCAGGCAGTCGCTCATGGTAGAACTGGTAGACCATAAAGAAGACCTGCCCAACGCCATTGCCCTGAATTCTACCATGACCAACTTTGCACGTATTGCCGGTCCGGCAGTAGCAGGGATTATATTGAGTACTTTTGGGACTGATGTCTGTTTTATAGGTAATTTCCTGAGTTATATCCCCGTGTTGGCCTGTCTGTTTATGATGCGTTTAAACATTCCTGTAATTGCTAAACCGATAAAAGGGATCTGGACAGAACTGGAAGAAGGGTTCAGGTATGTGTCGGGCGATAAAGAGCTCAGCAGTATGATTATGATGTTGGGCATCAGCAGCCTTTTTGTTATTCCATTTAATACGCTGATGCCTATTTTCGCAAAGGATATTTTCCATGGAGATGCTAAAACCTTCAGCTGGTTTGAAAGTGCGGCCGGTCTGGGGTCTATTATCAGTGCTGTTTATCTGGCAAACCTGACAAACAGCAATAACCTGATTAAGATTATCCTGATTGCGGGAGGCATTTTCGGAGGTAGTTTATTGCTGTTATCCTTTGCCCCCCAGTTACCTATTGCTTTACTATTCATGGCCTTATCCGGAGTAGGGATGATGGCGCAGACTTCAGCAATCAATACTTATATCCAGACACATTCCATTCCTGAAATGCGCGGCAGGGCAATCAGTTATTATGTAATGGCTTACCAGGGTATGATTCCTGTAGGTAGTTTGTTAATTGGCTGGCTGGCCAATGTAATTGGTCCGAGGCCGGCTGTATTGGTAGAAGGATTGATTGGATTAACTGCCACAGGCCTGTTTGTATATTACAGGAGCAGGAGTGCGGCAGTTAAAGCTATCCATCATTAGATCGCTAAGCCGCCGAACATACTGAAAAGTATAATAGCCAGCACGATAGCAGTGATAATGATATATAATTTATCTCTTTCAAGGATAAAGGAGATCAGCGAGAAGATGATCCTTATAATGGGTGTTGCAATCAGGATTACTACACCCAGCTGGATGATTTCAGTAGCACTTCCCGTTAATAGTCCACGGTAAATACCGCTGAAACTGGTATATCCTGCAGGTTCACCGCTAAATTTTGTATAATGAGGCATACCGGACCCTTGTTGGTACAGGTACCAGATCCCGCCGATGACGGCCACACTTCCTGAAAGCAGCACACCATATCTTAAAACCTGTCCGATCAGTTGTTCCACATCGTAATCGTTCATTTTTTTTGTTTCTTTAGTTTTCATGCTGTTTAAAATTTGTGGTGAAAGCCATTATAAATCATATTCAAAGCAATTAATGTGATCGCAATACTGAAGATCAGTTTCAGCTTTTTCACATCGATTTTCATCAGCAGTTTGGATCCGGTAAAAGCACCGGCAAGTACACCGATAATTACCGGAAAAGCTATCCCCGGGTCAATATACCCCCTTTGCAGGTAAACTACGGCACTTGCGGCGGCGGTTACACCTACCATGAAATTACTCGTAGTTGTGCTTACACGGAAAGGTACTTTCATAGCAGTGTCCATCGCCAGCACTTTTAGTGCCCCTGAACCAATACCCAGTAGCCCGGACAGCATACCTGCCACTGTCATAATCGAAAACCCTGCACCTACATTTTTCAGTTTATAATCTATTACACCCTCTTTTGAAGGATAACTGCCGTTTAGTTTCAACTGGTAGGAGAGTTTACTGCCTTCCAGTAATGCGCCTTCATGTTTTTTTCTTAAAGTCATTGCGGCAGAAAAAATAAGCATGACTCCAAATAAGATAGCGACAAGGTTAACGGGTGTATAGATGGCCAGGATCGCACCCAGCACCGCACCTGCGGTAGTTGCAATTTCGAGAAACATACCCAATCTGATGTTCGTGATTCCTTCTTTTACATAGGCACTTGCCGAACCAGAGGAGGTTGCGATAGAAGCGACCAGTGCCGCACCAATTGCATAACGGATATCTACATGGAAAAATAAGGTAAGCAACGGAATGATCACAACCCCGCCCCCGAGGCCGGTCAGGGATCCTGCCAGTCCGGCAAGATAAGCACCTAATAAAAGGATGATGGTAAAAGTTAAAATAGTCATAATTTGTTAATAATTGTTGTTTAGTACGTTTGCGATCAAACCTGCGGATAATTCCAGGTCACCGGAGCCGATAGCGATGGCAAGCTCTTCATGTAATAACTGGCTGTTTTCAAAATGACTGATCTGGTCGTCCTCCCGTTTCTTAAAAAAGTCCCGGATCACAGTGGTGAAGTTCTGATAAAGATCTTTTAAAACCTGGTTACCGGAAGCCTGTGCGATTGCGATATGAAAACTGATATCTGCTTCAATGCACTTTTTCTGATTATTTGCGGTAATCCCTTTTTTCCGCAACAGCAGGAAATGTTGGAGCTGTGTAAGATCTTCTTCTGTATGATTAAGACAGGCAAGCCTTACGATTTCTTTTTCCAGTAAAAAGCGGACCGCATTGATCTCATCAAAATCTGCCCGGCGGAGACGATGGGAAAGTGTCTCATCTTTGACTTTAGAGGCTACTATGGTACCTGATCCCTGCTGGACTTTAAGTATGCCCGATATGGCCAGTGATTTAATGGCTTCCCTGATTGTAGAGCGACCCACACTGTAAATATTCATCAGCTCAGGCTCCGAAGGGATTTTTTCTCCCTTTTTTAATTTACCAGTCGCAATATCATTTTTGATTGCGACAGTGACTTTTTCTGATAGTTTTATTGTTCTTGGCATCGTTTAAACATCTGATGTTTCAAAGGTATGTTTTACTGCTCAAACATCAGATGTTTGTATTGGTATTGTGACAGAATCGATTAACTTTATCTTTTTGATTTTTTAATAAATTTCTCTTTTTAAAAAAAATACTATAGGTTTACAAAAAAACTTTAGGGGTGCCTTGTGCTGAGATATACCCTTTGAACCTGATGCAGTTAGTACTGCCGAAGGGAAAAGTGAAAGCAACATTCCCTGTTGCTTTGCCATTCCTTATACAGGTCATTCCTAAAAGTTGCAAAACCTTAAAGAATGAAAATTACTGTAAATAATCAATCCTTTATTCTTGATGCCCCCTGCTCTGTAAAGCTGCTGTTAACTGCTGTTTTACAAATTTCCCAGGGAGGTATTGCTGTTGCTGTCAATGAGACGATCATTCCTAAATCTGATTGGCCGGCTTACGTGCTGCGGCCTGATGATAAAGTAATGCTGATCAAAGCTATTCAGGGCGGTTAACCCGTCATCATCAAATCAAAATTATGGTGCTGATTTCAGTTCAATTGTCACAAACAGAAACGTTTGTATAATCCTCACAACCATTAAACCAACCAGCTATGAAACTAGAAAAGACTCCAGGAGACCAGGTGATCAGCAGGACACCTTTTCCTGCTTCCCGTAAAATCTATGTAAAAGGTGAAATTCACGATATTGAAGTTGCCATGCGGGAAATCACTCTCACCGAAACCAAAATCCATAATGGGTTTGGCTTAACGGAGAAAAACCCTCCGATCACAGTTTATGATACCAGTGGGCCATATACTGATCCGGATGCAGCGATTGATGTGCAATCTGGCTTGACCAGGATCAGGGAGAAATGGATCACTGACAGGGGGGATGTAGAAAAACTTGAGCAGATTTCTTCTGTTTACGGAGCGGAAAGACTGGCGGACCCTGATCTGGACAAATTACGGTTTGCTTTCCAGCATCAGCCATACCGTGCGAAAACCGGAAGGAACGTCAGCCAGATGCACTACGCCAAAAAAGGGGTGATCACTGCGGAAATGGAATATATTGCGATCAGGGAAAACCAAAGAATAGACCTCATCAATGAACAGCTAGGCACGCAGGCACAGGTGATGAACCACCAGCATGAAGGAAATAGCTTTGGTGCCAACACACCAATGCAATATATCACACCAGATTTCGTAAGGAAGGAAGTCGCCAGCGGAAGGGCGGTAATCCCCTCCAATATTAACCATCCGGAGGCAGAACCGATGATTATCGGCAGAAATTTCCTGGTGAAGATCAATGCGAATATCGGTAACTCGGCGGTTACATCCAGCATCGAGGAAGAGGTCGAGAAAGCCGTTTGGGCCTGCCGCTGGGGAGCGGATACAATTATGGACCTTTCTACGGGCAAGAATATCCATGAAACCAGGGAGTGGATCATTCGTAATTCTCCGGTTCCTATCGGTACAGTTCCTATTTACCAGGCACTGGAGAAGGTCAACGGAAAAGCGGAAGACCTCACCTGGGAGCTGTTCAGGGATACCCTGATCGAACAGGCGGAACAAGGGGTTGATTATTTTACGATCCATGCGGGGGTATTGTTAAGATATATCCCGCTAACGGCCAAAAGAATTACCGGCATTGTTTCCCGTGGCGGTTCTATTATGGCCAAATGGTGTCTTGCGCACCACAAGGAAAGTTTCCTGTACACTCATTTTGAGGAGATCTGTGAAATTATGAAGGCTTATGATGTTGCGTTTTCTTTGGGCGACGGACTAAGGCCTGGCTGTTTGGCGGATGCTAATGACACAGCTCAGTTTGCGGAGCTGGAAACTTTGGGAGAGCTGACTAAAATAGCCTGGAAACACGATGTGCAGACAATTATAGAGGGGCCGGGACACGTACCTATGCATATGATCAAAGCCAACATGGAAAAACAGCTGGAACATTGCGGGGAAGCCCCCTTTTATACTTTAGGTCCGCTGACTACGGATATTGCTCCTGGTTACGATCATATTACTTCTGCAATCGGAGCAGCGATGATCGGCTGGTACGGAACGGCAATGTTGTGTTATGTCACTCCAAAAGAACACCTGGGCTTGCCTAATAAAAAAGATGTGAAAGACGGGGTAATCACTTATAAGATTGCTGCACATGCGGCCGATCTGGCTAAGGGCCATCCCGGGGTACAGTACCGGGACAATGTACTCAGTAAAGCCAGGTTCGAATTTCGATGGGAAGACCAGTTTAACCTTTCTCTTGATCCAGATACGGCCCGTGAATTTCATGATGAGACGCTACCTGCCGATGGAGCGAAGATTGCGCATTTCTGTTCAATGTGCGGACCTAATTTCTGTTCAATGAAAATTACGCAGGACGTTAGGGAATATGCAGCAAAACAAGGTGTTGATGAAGCTGCCGCCCTGGCCAGGGGAATGGAAGAAAAGTCAAGAGAGTTCTCGGACAAAGGAAACGAAATCTATTTGTAATGGAAATGACGGTAATTACAAGGCCGGATTACTTCAGCGGGGAGGGAGAACTGATTAATAAACTTTTTGAGAGTGGACTGCAATCCCTGCATCTCAGAAAGCCTGTTAATGACGAACTGAGTTTTAAAAAGCTGATGAGCGAGATTGACCCGGTTAATTACCCGCAGCTTTCCATTCATCAGCACCACGAACTGGCACCCGTATTTGATATCAACCGGCTCCATTTTACTGAACTGCACAGAAAGGATATGGATGCGGTAGAAAGAAAAGAATTGCTGTTGCGGGGATGCCGCTTAACTACTTCTGTTCATGAATTTGAAAGTATAGCTGAACTGGAAGATTTTACATACGTTTTTTTCGGTCCTGTATTTAATAGCATTTCAAAAGCAGGTTACAGCAGTAAGCTAAAACCAAATTTTGTTTTACCTGCACATAAGAATAAAATATTTGCCATTGGCGGTATAACTGCAGGTAACCTGTTTAAAATAAAGCAAATGGGATTTGAAGGTGCGGCTGTATTGGGTGCTGTCTGGCAACAGACGGCTGATCCTGTAGCAGCGGCAATTCAGCTCATAAAATCAATAAATCAAATCGGTAATGGAGATAGATAAACTACAGTATATTTCACAGGCATCAGCAAAAGGATCACACCTGGACGCAATCGAAAATGTACTTAAGGCAGGTGGTAAATGGGTACAGCTCCGTGTGAAAGAACAGCCGCAGGATGTTGTTTTAAAGCTGGCTATTGAAGCCCGGGACTTATGTATGAAGTATGGTGCAAAACTGATCATCAATGATTACCCGGAAATTGCGCTCCGGTCTGCTGCCTTTGGTGTACACCTGGGACTAGAAGATATGCCAGTGCCTGAAGCGAGACTAATTTTAGGTAAAGACAAATGTATTGGCGGTACTGCCAATACATTTGAAGATATCGTCAGAAGGGCAGATGAAGGAGCGGATTATATTGGTTTAGGCCCGTTTCGATTTACTGCCACAAAAAAGAATTTAAGTCCCGTTTTAGGTATCAACGGTTATGGTCGGCTGCTGCTGCGTGCAAGGAAGGCAGGTATTACTATTCCTGTAGTGGCCATCGGAGGGATTAATATCACAGATGTAGCCTCCCTGTTAAAAACTGGTGTACACGGAGTAGCGGTTTCAGCTTTGCTGTCCAGGGGATATGATTTACAAAAGCAATTCAGCCTGCTCGAACAGGAAATTGATTTACAGTCTAAACAATTCGTGTATGTTAAAAATAGCAGATAAAATATTTAACTCCCGTCTATTTACCGGGACAGGAAAGTTCAGTTCAGCTGAGCTGATGGAAGAAGCGCTGCTTGCTTCAGGGTCTGAATTGGTGACCGTAGCTTTGAAGCGGGTTAACCTGACTGCAGATGAAGATGATATTCTAAAACGCCTTCGTCATCCAAACTTGAACTTATTACCTAATACTTCTGGCGTAAGAACCGCCAGAGAGGCAGTTTTTGCCGCTCAGCTGGCAAGAGAGGCATTGGAAACCAATTGGATAAAACTGGAAATCCATCCGGATCCGAAATACCTGATGCCCGATCCAATAGAAACCCTGCTGGCTACAGAGCAACTTGTGAAACTTGGCTTTGTCGTTTTACCTTATATTCATGCAGACCCGGTTTTATGTAAAAGACTGGAAGATGCAGGTACTGCGGCAGTGATGCCTTTGGGTTCACCGATCGGCAGCAATAAAGGGTTAAAAACAATCGATTTTCTGGAGATCATCATCAATCAAAGTAATGTGCCGGTTATTATCGATGCCGGGATAGGTTCGCCATCCGATGCTGCAAAGGCAATGGAAATTGGCGCGGATGCAGTGCTGGTTAATACTGCAATTGCCGTTTCAAGTAACCCTGTATTAATGGCGGAAGCTTTCAAATTGGCCGTAATAGCCGGAAGGATGGCCTATGAAGCGAAACTGGCACCAAAAAATTCATTGGCTGTGGCAAGCAGCCCCTTAACTTCTTTTCTGGATGACTAACTCATTTAATGATCTTTTTAATACTTACAGCTGGGATGAGGTCAGCAGCAGTATTTACAGTAAAACAACAGCTGATGTAGTTCATGCGCTGGGAAAGAGTGAGCGTACCCTGGAGGACTTTAAAGCGCTCCTTTCCCCGGCCGCCGCGCCTTATCTTGAGCAAATGGCAGTATTGAGCAGAGCACTTACCTTAAAGCGGTTTGGAAAAGTGATGCAACTGTATGTGCCGCTTTATCTGTCTAACGAGTGCAACAATATCTGTACGTATTGCGGTTTTAGTTATGATAACAAAGTAAAACGTAAAACTTTAACTGCTATAGAGATTATGCAGGAAGTGGTGGTGCTGAAAGAAATGGGGTATGACCATGTGCTGCTGGTTACCGGTGAAGCAAACCAAACTGTTCACTTGGATTATTTTAAAATGGTGCTGGAACTGATCAGACCCCATTTTGCACATATTTCTATGGAGGTGCAGCCGTTGGATACCAATGAATATGAACAGCTGATCCCTTACGGGTTGAATACTGTGCTGGTTTACCAGGAAACTTACCATCGTGAAGATTATAAGAAACACCATCCGAAAGGGAAGAAATCCAATTTTGAATACCGTGTGGAAACGCCCGACCGGCTTGGAGAGGCGGGGATTTATAAAGTGGGACTGGGGGTGTTAATCGGACTGGAAGACTGGCGTACGGACTCCTTTTTTACTGCTTTGCACTTAAGCTATCTGGAAAAGAAATACTGGAAAAGTAAGTACAGTTTGTCTTTTCCCCGGCTGCGTCCTTTTAGTGGAGGACTGGAACCTAAGGTAGAAATGAGCGACCGGGAACTGGTGCAACTGATCTGTGCTTACCGTTTATTTAACGGGGAGGTGGAACTTTCTATTTCTACCCGTGAATCCATAATTTTCCGGGACCATATTGTTGGACTGGGTATTACCGCAATGAGCGCTGGCTCAAAGACCAATCCCGGCGGATATGCGGTAGAACCGGGATCACTGGAACAATTTGAAATCTCGGACGAACGTAGTCCGGCCGAGATCTCCGAAATGCTCCGGCACAAAGGATATGAGCCGGTCTGGAAAGACTGGGACCGTGCATTAATCTGATTACTTTTTAAAATATAATCCAATAATCATTAAGGCGACTGCCAAAAAAATGCTTATCAACCATCTAATGATATCATTTTTAGTATTTGCAAGATCCTCTTTAGTAACAAAATGATTGGTTCTGTCTATCATGGTAAGATGTATTTTTTTTCTATAAAACTGGTTAAATATTCCGCTGTTTGCTTATCAAACTTATCGGTCAGAAAGGAATATAGTTGCGTTGCGCTGATGTTCATAATGGTTGGTTTAAGTGCAATGCTAATTTAGTAATATAAATTCGTATAAAGAAACTAAATAAATTAAAAAAGAAATTAATTATCACTTTATAGGTTTGTATTTGTATCATAATCGTCATAATTAAATGGTGACCTGCTGTTGACGTTATTATTATGGCATTAAATTGCTATTATTACCTGCCGCATAAAGCCTTTTTATTTAAAGTTTATAGTTCCCTCCTAATTACTTTAGCCCTTAACAGGATGTAAGACACAAGAGCCAATGGATAAAATTTACCAGTCTGCATTATATAGTTTGTCAACCACCCAGGTGATACAGGGGGCATTTGAGGCTACCGCACTTTCCTCAACCTCTTTAATTTCCAATTATCAGAGTCCGTTTAACCAGGAGATCAGTCCGCGTTTATCGTTTAAATTCAGTTTAAATGGAAAGGACAACGAAATGGTCACTGGTAAAAATCATTCGATTAACCTCATTCCGGTAAATGGAAGTTTAACAACACCCCTGATCCGTTTCGGGCATCAGTATACGGATCAGGTAAAAGTACCTGAGGATGTTTATTTACAGTCAGGCACGAAAATTACCATTCGGCTTGATATGCGGGATATCCTTTCTTCTTTTAAAGAGAACGGTTTTTATCATACCTATGATGGACAAAGGATTTATAAAGCTGACTTTAAAGGCGTTTTTGTAGCAGGCAGTATCAGTCCGTTGATCTGGGATTTTGATAACCTGGGCAATCACAAAGAACTGGAACTGACTGATCCGCATGGCGATGGGATCTACACTGTCACCCTTGAAATGAACAAAACGCAGGAAAAAAAGACAACAGCATCTTTCTGGCAGCTGACTAAAGATATTTTTTCTTTTCCCCAATACCACTCTGCTATTCCTATGATGGATGCGTTATATAACATGGCGCTGGAAGAAATGGAAAACGCTATAGAACCAGATGGTAGTTTCAGAACAGGAAAAGAGTGGGCGGGGGTATGGACCAGGGATATCAGTTATAGTATAATCTTATCTATGGCAACACTGCAGCCCAAAGTAGCAGAGCACAGCCTGCTGATAAAAGTAAAAAATGACCGTGTAATACAGGATACAGGTACCGGTGGATCGTGGCCTGTATCATCTGACAGGATGATCTGGGCGGTCGCAGCATGGGAGGTTTACAAGACTACGGGTGATCGCGAATGGCTCACCAAGGCTTATCAGATTATCAAAAACTCAATAGAGGATGACCTGAAGACCATTTATGATGCTGAAACAGGATTAGTAAAAGGCGAATCATCGTTCCTGGACTGGCGTGATCAGACTTATCCGAAATGGATGCAGTCGGCAGATATATATGACTCAGAAAATCTGGGTACCAATGCAGTGCATTACCAGGCAAATATGGTACTTTCCCAAATGGCGAGGCTATTGAAGGATGATCCCGCAGCTACGAAATACGCAAAAATTGCCGGGCAGATCAAAACCGGCATTAATACCCATTTATGGATTCCGGAAAAAGGGTATTACGGACAATATTTGTATGGCCGGCATTTTAAAATCCTTTCTCCTCGTGCCGAAGCGCTTGGGGAGGCGCTAACTATTTTGTTTGACATCGCAGATAGTGAAAGACAAAAAACCGTTGTGGCACAAACCCCGGTAACCAATTTCGGTATTCCCTGTATCTATCCGCAGATTCCCGATATCCCGCCGTACCATAATGATGCAATATGGCCTTTTGTGCAGTCATACTGGACGTTAGCCGCAGCCAAAACCGGAAATGCTGAAGCGGTAGTGGAAAGTCTCAGTTCTATCTATCGTCCTGCCGCATTATTCCTTACCAATAAAGAAAATTTTGTTTCATCTTCTGGTGACTTTGCAGGTACGCAGGTCAACTCAAGTAATATGCTGTGGAGCTTATCGGGCAATATCAGTCTGATTTATAAAGTCATTTTTGGAATGGAAACGCAGGAAAATGCACTCATTTTTAAACCCTTTGTTCCTGAAGTACTTGGCGGAGAGAGAAGGCTGACAAATTTTAAGTACCGTAAGGCGGTGCTGGACATTTCTCTGTCTGGTTATGGAAACATCATCAAATCGATTATGCTGGACGGCAATCCTTTACCACTGGCAAAGATACCCTCAGATTTATCGGGCTCGCACTGTATTGTTATTGTGATGGCTAACAATGAATTGGAGAACAGTACAACGGGACTGGTAAATGATTACTTTTCTGTCGCTGCCCCCGCGGCTAAAATTACTGACGGATTATTGAAATGGAATAAGGTTGAAGGTGCGATAAAATACCTGGTACTGCTGAACGGAAAAGAAATAGCCAGCCAAACAGGCTTGAGTTATCCTACTATAACCGATGGTGAATATCAGGTGATTGCTATGGATAAAAAGGAAGTGCTTTCCTTTGCCAGTGAGCCTCTGCTTCGGATGGATAAACAACAGCCCCTGATTTTTTTTATAGACCAGGTGGCAGAAAAATCTGCTTTGCCATACCTTGGGTGCGCCGGAACGGGTTTTGCAGAGATCAGCAGGACGGTAAACAAGCGCATCTCAATAGCTGTCACTATCCCTGAAACGGGAACGTATGCTGTCGATTTCAGGTACGCAAATGGGAACGGCCCTACCAATACAGAAAATAAATGTGCCATCCGCACGCTTACTGTCGATGGTTCTATTGCAGGCACGTTCGTATTTCCGCAGCGTGGCAAAGACGAATGGTCCGCCTGGGGTTTTAGCAACACGAATGTGGTCCCGCTCAGTAAAGGAGTTCATCAGTTTACACTTACCTTTGAAGATTGGAACGAAAACATGAATGGTGCAGTCAACCAGGCAATGCTGGACTACCTGCGGATTATCCGTCTGAAATAACTATTTTGGTTCTTTTAAAGGTCGTCGTAAAAGAAAGTATTCATTTTTATGGCTGGCATATTCCTGAAAACTGGAAGTCCCCCGGATGTCTGCCGGGAAATTCTGAAAGTTTTCAGGAGTTATATATTTCCATGTAACCCCATTCGATTCTTGTGTAGATAAAACTTCTATAGGGAAGTTCAGTACAAATTGATTAAGAAACTCATTTTTACTCGCACTCCATTCTTTAGTACTGCCAAGGTTACGCGGCCAGGTATATAATTTATGTGCCTCAATTGTTTTTCCATTTTCGTCGATGTAAGAAGACTGTTTCAGGATCAGATCGCTGATATTAACTGTCTGTATGTCACCTAATAATTTCCCCTCTCTTTCAATAATCAGAATTGCTGTCGCAGAAAAGAACGGCACACTTGCGCCTTCTTTATAAACTTCCTGCAGGTTACCGGTAAATACATATTTACCTTTTTGCAATAATAGCGGGTTTTCGGATGTACTGGTGTTGTTTTGTGCGGATGACATATAATTAGTTGAAAATATATATAAATAATGACAAAGGTCATTGCAGGTTACGAATGTTGTTTTTAAACATTGCAAAAGAATGTCTATTTTTTTAAAACTTAGCACATTTATTGTGGTTTTACCACTATTATTAATCCAATAGCTGTAAAAGCATGAACCCTAATCCAAAAAAAATAGTTATCATCGGCGGTGGTTTTGCAGGTGTAAACCTCGCAAAAAGACTTTCTGACAATGAGGATTTTGAAATTGTACTCGTTGACAAAAATAACTATAATTTCTTCCCTCCTTTAATTTATCAGGTAGCTACCGGTTACCTTGAAACTTCTAATATCAGTTATCCGTTCCGTAAGCTCTTCAGGGGGAAAAAGAATTTTATGTTCAGGCTGGGAGAACTGGAAGAGGTATTCCCCGAACGCAAAAGACTGATGCTTTCTACCGGCGAAATCAGCTACGATTATCTTGTATTCGCAACAGGGTGTATCACTAACTATTTCGGTATGGAGAGTGTGGAAAAGGATGCGATACCTATGAAAACGGTTTCAGATGCGCTGCAATTAAGAAATACATTGCTGGAACGACTGGAACAGGCTTCCAGGGAAACGGATATGAACGAACGCAGAAAGTTGCTGACGGTAGTAGTTGCCGGTGGCGGACCGACAGGTGTGGAGATCTCAGGTATGTTTGCGGAGATGAAAAAAACAATCATTGCAAAAGATTATCCGGAACTGAAAGGGGCGAACGGAGAAATTTATCTCGTAGACGGGTTAAAATCAGTGCTTGCACCGATGAGTGAGAAATCACAGCAATATACCTATGATACGCTTACTAAAATGGGCGTTCAGATCAGGTTGAATGCTATGGTAAAAGACTTTGTTGATGATACTGTCCATTTTGCAAATGGCGATAGCATAGAGTCTAAAAATCTGATCTGGGCTGCGGGTGTTACTGCGATAGTTTTTAAAGGTATTCCAGAGCAAGTTTACGGAAGAGGAAAACGGATGG